>JDSH01000232.1_pt1 | contig 14718 bp, 20 predicted proteins | sample 199451 | NCBI WGS metagenome assembly JDSH01 (sample SAMN02584198, study PRJNA231836) | bioreactor metagenome | isolation source: continuous culture bioreactor electron acceptor NO2- transfer2 day 38 after... | place: Germany: Bremen | reverse complement strand
TTACATAAAACCTTCGCCACCCCCCCGCATGGGGGGGGAGGCGGTCCAGGTAGTGGCCCAGTAATGGTGAATGATAGACTTAGGCCATTCCTTCCGAAGCCTGATATTCAGCTAACCGACAGTGGGTATGTTCTTGATTGGGAGAGTGAAGAATCCATTGGCAAGGTCAGTATGTTCTGGGGGGGAAACTTCCTGGTACTACTCAGAGCGTATGTCTATATTCTGAGAATGGGGGGGAGTGAAGGGCTCCGCTCTGCAAGTGCCCATGCTGTGTTGAATGCAAACTATGTAGCAAAGCGGCTAAGTGATGTATGCGAGATTCCCTATGGGGGGGAACAGTGTATGCATGAGTTTGTTATCAGCTTGGAGGAGTACAGGAAGAATTATGGTGTAAGAGCCCAGGATATAGCCAAGGCTCTCATAGACAAGGGATATCACCCTCCAACCATGTACTTTCCCTCCCTGGTGAGTGAAGCGCTTATGATTGAACCAACCGAGAGCGAGAGTCTCGAGACACTGGAAGCTTTCATCCTTGCCTTCCATTCTATCCTTGAACAAGCAAAAGAGGATCCTGAGTATGTGAAGGGAGCTCCCTATACTACCCCCCCGGTAGGTCGATTGGATGAGGTAAAGGCAATCAAGGAACCAAATCTTCGTTACTAGGCTTGGCTGACTCTTTTTACTTTGCAGTCTTTCCAATCCTGAGGTATCCTTAAGGTATGAATAGAATATTAATACAAGACGGATTGCTCGTTGATACGGAATGGACCAGGCATGCTGACATCTTGATCGAGGATTCGAAGATTGTGCATATCGCAGCAAAAATCGATCCAGATACCTTGCCTGAGGGAACAGAGATTGTGCAGGCTGAGGATATGTGTATATTGCCTGGCATCATTGATGCCCATACACACTATCACTTGGTAAGCAGGGGGGGAACGGTGACTGCTGACTCCTTTGAGGAAGGCAGCCGTTGTGCAGCCTTTGGCGGGGGGGTCACCACGGTGATTGATTTTGCCGATGATGACAAGAAGGGAAATCTTGCCGCCTGTACCAAAGCGAGAAGTACCGCCATGGGTAAGGAAATGGCTATAGATTTCTCTTTGCATCAAGCCTGTACGCGTACCGAGAGAGCCTGGAAGATGAGCTGGTGGAGCTGAAGAAGGCCGGGGGGTGAAGGTTATCAAGATGTTCACCACCTACAAGGACGTAGGCTATCTGGTCGACAATCAGGAAGAGTTACGCAAGATCTTTGCATTATGCAAGAAGCACGACCTCCTGGTCAGTGTCCACTGTGAGGATGATGCAACCATCCAGAAGGTCAATAGTAGCTATACCGGTCCTTATACACCTCCTTCGCACGCAGTGCTCCGTCCAAGTGAAGCAGAGGCGAGAGGTATTGAGACAGTAGGAAAGATAGCTTTGGAGCTTGATATGCCACTGTACGTAGTCCATCTTTCGAGCAAGGCTGGACTGCAAAAGGTGAGGGAGCTACGGGCAAAGGGCCTCAGGGTAATTCTTGAGACAACACCCCCCCACTACCTGTTCCTGGATAAGCAAAAGCTTGAAGGGGGGGAGGATGGCCCACTGTATGTGATGACACCTCCTTTGAGGAGCAAGGAAGATAACGAGGCTTTGCAGGAAGCAGTGCTTAATGGGGGGGAAGTGCAGATCATTGCAACTGATCACTGTTCCTTTACCCGCGAACAGAAACTCTCCAGCGAGGATGTGAGGACCATTCTCCCGGGAATCCCTGGTACCGAAGAGCTCTTGAGTCTGGTGTACTCATTTGCAGCAAATAGTGGAAGAATCGGTATCCAACAGGTGGTGAACCTGCTCAGTACGGCCCCCCCTGCGAAGGCATTTGGGATCTATCCCCCCCAGAAAGGTTCCATCCGCGTAGGAAGTGATGCAGATCTTGTCATCTTCGACCCTGATATGGCGTGGACGATTGGCAAGGAGAATACCCATTCTGCTAGTGGATATACTCCGTATGAGGGGGGGATGCAAATCATTGGAAAACCAATCATGACCTACCTGCGCGGACGCCTAGTCATGGGAGACAATATCTATCTTGGACGTTCTGGATATGGTGAGTTTGTTTCCCAAGACGATGTTGGTCGGGGGGGCAAGACTATTATGCACTGATTTTGAGAGCATATTCTGGTGACGGCATCCTGAAAGGGATGCGTCTTTGCCACGTGCACTTATTGTCACAATTGGCTATTTTCACTAGACTATCAGCAAGGAGTTTCCATGATTGAAGGAATATTGTTTGACATGGATGGGGGGGTTCTCATCGATTCTGAACCTGTCATCCTATATGCAGCAATGACATATTTTGAGCGCATAGGGGGGGTATCGGTCAAGCCTGAAGACTTTACTCCATTTATTGGGGGGGCTGGAGACAGGCGGTTCCTCTGTGGTGTGGCTGAGAAATATGGTGTTACAATAGACTTCGATGAAGCCAAAGAGACCTTGTTTTCTCTCTATGCAGAATACGCCATGGACCGTGGTCCTCTTGAAGGGGGGGTTAACCGGTTTATTTCCAATGCTCGTAAGGCTGGATTGAAATTGGCTCTTGCCACGAGTGCTGCACGTACAAAGCAGAGATTAATCTTCGTGCCATCGGTCTTGAAGAGTCTGTTTTTGATTGCATGGTAACCGGTGAGAGCATAAAGCGAAACAAACCTAATCCAGATATCTATCAGTTGGCATCCCTCTCCATGGGGGGGCTGCCTCCTCAAGAATGTTTGGTCATTGAGGATGCCATAAACGGTATACGTGCGGGGGGGAAGCAAGCCGGATGTTCAGTCTGTGCAGTTGCTACCACTTTCTCCGTGTCTGAACTTGTTGATGCTGGAGCTGACTATGTTCTTTCCAGTTTGGATGCCTTTCAGGATTTCCAGAGTAAAGAAGAACTGAGTAAGATTCTCTCTTCAAGCTTGGGGGGGAGTGATGACCGGGTAGTATATGGGGGGGCAAACAAGATACTGGAAGCTTCTTCTCCTTTGATGGGAGAGAAAGCTCTCTTGGAATTTGCAATTCAACAAGCCTATGAGGCACGGAAGAATTCGTATACCCCCCCATACTCCAGCTACAAGGTTGGGGGGGCGGCGGTGGTCAGTAGTGCATCAAACCGTGTATACAGTGGCTGTAACGTGGAGAATTCCAGTTATGGGGGGGCGACCATTTGTGCAGAACGTAATGCAATCCTTAATGCTATAACAAATGAAGGGACAATCGGGATATCTCTTCTGGTAGTAGTCAGTGAGGATGCTCCACCTGCACCCCCCCCTTGTGCCCAATGCCTCCAGGTTCTTGCAGAGTTCAGCCGTAGGGATACTGTTGTTCATTTGGTAGATGTTGCCTATGCCGAAGGTAGAGAAGGTAGCCATGTAGTACACCGGTTCGAAGAGCTGTTGCCACATCCCTTCATATTTCCCACGATGAGGTCATGATGCGTCAGGTTCGGTTGGTAGTTATAATCATTAGTTTGATACTTCTCGGAACCAGCTGCTCAAGCACGCAGCATATGATTTCTCCAGAGGTGCTTTCTGATTCAGTTCCCCCCCTTGAGGAAAAACTCTCTTCATTTCAGATTCCTGAAGTACGGGTGTCCTATCCTGATGTGTATTATGATGGAAGAGCATGGAGAGATCGGCTTATTGAGTTGGTTGAAGGTGCAGAGGATTATATCATAACCAGCGCATTTCTAGCTTCCAGTTCTGAGGAGTTGGAAGCGCTCTATGGTGCGCTTGCCCAAAAAGCAGAGAACGGGGGGGTCCGTGTATACTTCGTCGTCGATGGTATTGGTCCTTTTGACATGACTGAAACCCGGTATCATCTGATACCGTTAAAATTTCTCCGTGAAAGCGGAGTCCATCTCCTGGAGTTCAATCCAGTGAGTGGAGCACGGATGGTAAGTGGTATTAACCTCCTTCATCGCGACCACCGAAAATTTCTCATCGTAGATGGAAAGCACGTCGCGCTTGGGGGGGGATGAACCTCAACTATATCTCCATTGGTGCAGAAAATGAGCAACTTCAGCGGGATAGTATGTACGAATTCACCTCTCCTGAGCTCTGTGATCTTATTCTTGACTATTTCGTTCCTTGGTGGAATGAACAAGTCTGGGATGAGATTGCCAGGGATGATTTCCGCATTGATACAACCGCTCTTGATGGAATCGATGCCTACCAAGGTTGGTATGTAAACCAGGAGCCGGGTAGTGCACAGATGAGCAAGCTAATTGGCTCACTGCTCAGTGAGGCGGACCACTCAGTACAAGTGCTGCCGTTTCTTCCCTTCATGGATGAGGAGATGATAGAGGCCTTCCGCTTGGCACAAGAGCGGGGGGGTGTCGAAATTCAAATGATTATCCCCCCTTTGACCGGAGGGTCACCAACCGCAAGGGAATCGAGTACATGACAAAAGATCTGCTTACCATGGGAATCGATCTTCGTATCGAGGAAGAGAGTGCAGAATCACAACGATTGCTGCATGAGAAGTTGCTCATTATTGATGAGCGCTATGTGGTAATAGGATCTACGAATATAAATTATCGCTCGATGAACCTCGCCTATGAAAATTCCCTGGTAATTGACAGTCCGCAATTGGCTCAGCAGTTGAAGCTCCATTTTGAAGAGTTGTATGAAAAGACTATTCCCATTACACAAGAGATGGCTGATGCTTGGCATACTCCCAAGAATTGGCCACGTTTCATAACTGCATTTTTTTTGGAGGTTGATGATGAAGAAGTCAACGATTCTTTTTATACTTCTGATACTTCTTTTCTCACTCCGTTGATGGCTCGCTCCTTTGGTTATGGATTTGGGTACTATGGTGAAGAGAAAATGGATGGGCCTGAGAGGTTGTCCAGTGGAATGGAAGTTTCACTGGCTTACAGGCCTTGGCTCTTGGAATATGGAAATCCGGCTTTGGTGGGTAAGGTTGCTTTTGGCACCGATCAAAATAAGGAATGGGTCATCCCATACCTACAATTAGGCTTGCATATTGATCTTGTCAGGACCACGAATCACCCATTCAATTTCATTGCTCACAATGTGGTTGCCTATACTCCTGCTCTAGGATTTTTCTATCAGGTTGATCCGGCAAGGGATATCTCTACTTTCACAGTGGAAGCGAGTCTGTTGAAGTTGAGCCAAAAGGATTTTTGGTATGAAGTGCTTTCCCCCCCCTTCATCGCCTTCAATATGGAGAAGGGCGTAGTGGACAGTTGGGGGGGGATTAACCTTGTTCGTTACACGTATTTTATCAAGTAGGGTGTCATGCATAAGAAATTGTTATTGATCGGTATCATTGTATTACTCTTTTCTTCCCCCCCTGTTTTTGCTGGGTATTTTGACCTAGGAATTACATTGGGAACCAATGCACATCTCTATGAGAAAGATCTAGACCCGAGCCGGATGAAGCTAGCTTGGGGGGGTCTTTCCACAGGTTTGACGGATGTATGGGAATTTGATGTCCAGGTAGATACTCGAATCATACCTGACCCCCCCTTCAGCAGCTCATCAGTCTCAATGCTTATACAACGTACCCTGCTCGGGCAACGTTCCACCGCATCTGCGGTTGCAGGGGGGTCGGGATCAATACACTTGTGGGAGCAGGTATCATGGTCAGTCCTTACCGTGAACAAGGCACCTTGGGTATCAGCCATTTGCTGCTCTCGGTGACCCCCCCTGTTACAGTTGGAAACCCTGTAAATGGGAAGAGAGAGCGTCTGCTCTCTCTCACCCTTGCCTACAATCTATCGAATGGACAGATTGGACTTCTCTTTGATTTGATCAAATATGATTTCTATGTGGTAGGAACCTATAAGACTACCGCTAGCAGGTCCCTTCCAGGGCCATCATCTTGTCAACTCGTCTCTGGTGTCGATCTCCTTCAAAAGAGACCTCCATGAAAGCATCAAGCATATCTACGGGGGGGTCTTCCGGGTAATCGATTCTCCCCCCCCAAATGCAATGAAGTTTGCATTGTTATGGCGTCTTGCCATTGCTGCTGCATAAGAGTTCTGGGGGGGGAGTGCACAGCGGATTCCTTCAACCTTATTTGCACTGATGGAAATTCCAATGCCGGTGCCGCAGAGGACGATACCAAATTCATACTCACCTTTCTTGTACTCCAGGAAGCTTCTTTCGCGATATCAGGATAATCTACTGAATCATTGGAAGTGACTCCCAGATGATTTACCGTATATCCCATCTTTTCCAGATATCCAACCAATCTCTTGGCCAGTTCAACCGCACCATGGTCATTTGCAAGTACTACACTAGGCATATTAAATCTCCTTGGGTCTTTTGATGGTACCCTATTTGAACTGCTCTGACTAGCCATTATCAGTTGTCAGAGGTGCACAACTCGGATAGAATAGCGAACAACAGAGGAGCATGTCGTGGCTGAAATATTTGTGTGTGGACATCGTAATCCAGATATGGACAGCATCTGTGCTGCCTATAGCTATGCATTTCTGAAGAACAAAATCGACCCCCCCAACAACACCTTTTATCCGGTGCGATGTGGGAATCTCAATGATACAACAAAAGCTCAGTTTGACAGGTTGGGGGGGGTTACTCCTCCTCCTTTTATAAAGGATGTTCGAACCAAGGTGCTGAGTGTTACCCGAAATACCGAAGCGGTTGTACAGGTGGGAGATCCTGTATATAACTTGGTCTCTTTCTATGGTTCTTCAAGCAAATCATCAGTCGTACCGGTTATGGAAGGGGGGGATCAGTATCGTGGTCTTTTAAGCGTTGATGAGGTTAGTAGCTTTGTCCTGAAGGAGAACAGCGGAGAGCGCCCTATCTATCACTTTGTGTTGGATAATTTCCCCCCCAAGGTGCTCAAGGGCTCCTTTCTCAAGAGGGGGGGGAAGAGTGCAACCTTCGATGCACCTATCATGGTTGGGGGGGCAATGCGCTACATAATCTTCTGCAAGCATATGGAGGCTTTGGAAGGGAGGCCTCCTATTTTGGTGGTCGGAGACAGAGAAGACCACATCAGAAAAGCTATCGAACTCCAAATTCCGGCCATTGTTCTGACAGGGATTGAAGATCATGTGACCAGCAATGTTGATTGGGACTCCTACCAAGGTTCTGTATATTTGAGCGCACTTGATACCGCAGAGACACTCAGACTCTTACGACTCAGCGTCCCGGTCAAGGAGCTAATGGTACAGGATCCGATCAAGCTCGAGGATGACTGTCTTTTTGATGTGGCAAGGGACATCCTTGCCGATAGTGAGTACCGCGGACTTCCCGTTTTCGGTGGTGGCAAGTACAAGGGTTTTGTAACCCGTCGTTGTTTCCTGGATAGACCGAAGACAAAAGTGATCATGGTCGACCACAATGAAACTGAGCAAGGGGGGGTTAGCGGTATTGATGAGGCTGAGGTTCTGGAAATCATAGACCACCATCGTCTGGGTGCTGCAAAGACCCGCAACCCGATTTTTATATACTGTGAGCCACTTGGTTCTACCTGCACGATCATTTACAAATTGTATGTTCGTCATAGTATTGAGATTACACAGCAGATGGCTCGTGTTCTGCTCTCTGGAATTGTGAGCGACACAATAATGCTCAAGAGTCCCACTACGACTTTCGAGGATTATACAGCAGTACAAGATCTTCTGGTACTTGGTGATGTCCCTGATATGCGTAAGTTCGGTGAGACTATGTTCAGCAGTGGTGCTTCCTTGGCGAAAGAGGATCCTCGAAAGATGCTCGAGGCTGATTTCAAGGTCTATCGAGAACTTGGTGTGGCGTTTGGGATCGGGCAGTGCGAAGTTACCACGCTCAGCGACTTGGATGAGTACAAGGACACCTATCTCTCTGAACTGGAAATGTTGAAAATGGCACAAGGTTTGGACTGGGCCATGTTCCTCATCACTGATGTGGTAAGGGAGAACAGTGTGCTTCTCATGACCAGCTTACCGATCACAGAGCGAAAACTTGCCTACGAAAAGCTTGGGGGGGAAGGGAAATATTCCCTGCCTGGAGTCCTTTCCAGGAAGAAGCAATTGCTTCCTGAGATTCTCAGAGTTCTTGAAGAGTAAAACCTACTTGATTTCAGCGATGGTGATAACGCTTGGGATGGTTTTCAGATTCTTGATAATCTTCTTGAAGTCGTCCTCTCGCTCCACCTCCATGGTGAAGGTCCCTCTTAGTTTCCCTTCCTCGTCGTCGTGCAATCTGCCTTCGATGAGGTGACCCTTGTGCTTACGGAGTGCACCCTCAATCTCTCCAAAGAGGTCATAGGTTCGCTTACTGGTTACGCTGAAGCGCTTGGTAAGTTTAGGGAACTCTGTTTCCCATTCCACCTCGATGGCTCGGTCATCAATTTCTGCCATGTTCTTTAGATTGGGACAATTTCGCTTGTGGACAATAATACCCCCCCGTCCACGGCTGATATATCCTACAATGTCATCCCCCCCCGTACTGGATTACAGCACTGGGCGATGTGGATCATCATATTCTTCTCTTCACCCACGCGGAACTTGACCCGTTTTACGTCAAAGACTTCCCTGACGATATGTTCTTCATCCAAAGGCGGTTGAGGTGGTTGTTGCGGTTCTTCCTTCTGAGGATGGTCAGGAGCTTTTCTCTTTGCGATGATATCCTTGTCGATAAGGATATTCTCATCATACTTGTTCAGCCATGCCTTGATTTTCTTTCTGGCACTACTTGTCTGGGCATAGCGCAGCCACTGCAGGTGGGGGGGCCTTGCATTGGGACTGGTCAGGATTTCAATGACCTGTGTGTTTTTCAGTGGGGGGGCATTGAGCGGGATGATCGAACCATCTGCCTTTGCTCCTGTGGTATGATTTCCCACCTCTGTGTGAATCTGGTAAGCAAAGTCGAGGGCAGTGGAATTGGTCGGGAGCTCCACAATATGTCCCTGTGGAGTGAATACGTAAATGGTATCCTTGAGTAGTTCTCCCTTGATGTCTTCCATATAGGATTCACTACTCTCAATCTCATTCGACCAGATCTTGAGCTTGCTGATGATACGGGAGAACTGCTCATTGTCCATCTTGTTCCAGGAACCACTGTCGCTGCCTGTGTCTGCTTTGTAGCTCCAGTGGGCTGCAACACCATACTCGGCGGTAAAGTGCATTTCCTTGGTCCTGATCTGTATCTCCAGCAACTTTCCATCGAGTGCCATAACCGTGGTATGTAGGCTCTGGTAGTTGTTTGCCTTGGGCATGGCAATATAGTCTTTGAAGCGTCCTTCAATAGGTGGCCATAGACGGTGTACGACACCAAGGATTGTGTAGCATTCGGTCATCGTGTTACAGAGGATTCTAACTCCAAGGATGTCGAAGATCTCATCGATTTCCTTCTTGCGCTTCTTCATTTTCATGTAGACCGAATAGGTATGCTTGGCTCTGCTGGTAACAATGATATCGCTCAGCTGGGCATCCCCCCCACAGGCACGATAAATCGATTTTTCCACTCGGTTGAGGTACGCCTTCTGTTCACTCTTCTTGCTTAACAGATAGTCTTGGATGTAGTTGAAGGTATCGGGTTTGAGTACTTTCAAGCTTAAGTCTTCCAGCTCATCCTTCAGCCACGAGATACCAAGACGGTCAGCAAGGGGGGGTGCGAAAATATCGAGTGTATCACCGGCAATCTCCTTCGCCCTTTGGGGGGGATTCAGGTGTTGGATGGTGCGCATATTGTGCAGTTTGTCTGCAAGCTTGATGATGATGACGCGGATGTCCTTGCTCATGGCGAAGAACATCTTGCGGATGGTTTCAGCCTCTTGGACGCTTTTATTCATCGTCTTGAGGTTTGCTATCTTTGTCTCTCCCTCAACCATATCAGCCACACCCTGGCCAAAGGTCTGTAGGAGCTCTTCATAGGTAGTATTGGTATCTTCGAGCGTGTCATGGAGAAGCCCTGCGCAGATAGTGTCTGCATCCATCTTCAACTGGATGAGGATTTCACCTACCGCGAGGGGGGGGTGAATGAGATACGGTTCTCCACTGGCTCGTTTCTGGTTCTCATGTTTGCTGTCTGCAAAGGTTGCAGCGGCCAGAATTTTCTCTTGGTCAACCTTGGGATACTTATACGCCTTTTGGATGAAGCGTTCGATCAATTGTTCGTACATGCAAGTACCCCCCCCAGACTACACGCTCATGACCAGATAAATCCTTGGCAATGGTAATATGATTGAAGTGGTGCTCCTTGAATAGGGCGCAACCTCATTGGTTTGCCTATAATCACATTCGATGAACAGAGCGCCCTCTTCCTTGAGATGCATGGTGCTCTGCCCCCCCAGCAACCTTCTGATCAAGGAGAGCCCGTCTTGGCCTTGCCCATCAAGAGCACTCCTTGGTTCCCATGCCACCTCCGCTGAAACCTCATCACACCAGAGTGAGGTGAGATAGGGAGGATTGCTCACGATAATACCATATTTTTGAGATGTCGTGGAGAGGAGATCCGCTTCATGGAGTAAAAGCTCTTGCCCCCCCATCAGAGCTATAGCATTGCGCTTAGCACGTCCAAGGCCCGGCCAGAGATATCAGAGAGCTCCACGTCCACACCCAATTCAAGGGCAAGGGTGATACCGATTGCGCCACTACCGGTGCATACATCAATGATGGGAAGCAATGCTTCCTTTGGTTTGTTCTGGGCAAAGCGAAGTACTTCCTCAATAAGGGTCTCTGTGTCTGGACGGGGGGGGATTAGTGTATGCTCATCAACCAAGAAGGTCCTGCCATAGAACTCTTTATGCCCCCCCAGTATATAGGCCATTGGTTTGTGAGCCAGCCTTTGATTTCTGAGTTGTTCCAGGATTTCCAATTCCTCTGCACCCAAGATTCGCTCACTTTCCATAATCTGGTGGATTTGGTCCAGGCCGGTTGCTTTCTCAAGGAGAAGTCGGGCATCCAAGTCCACACTCTCTCCCACCTGCCCTGCTTGCAGCAGTTTTGTTGTCTGTTGCTTCCACCTGGCAATGGTCATGCACACGTTCCTTACGCTTCCTTGAGTGCAGCTTCACCTGCGGCTATCTTCAAAGCCTCAACCACCTCGTCAAGATCACCAGCCATAATCAGCTCGAGTTTGTACAAGGTTAGATTGATTCGATGGTCAGTGAGTCTATTCTGTGGATAGTTGTAGGTACGAATGCGTTCGCTACGGTCACCAGAACCAACCTGGCTCTTTCTCGCTTCAGCCCGTTCCTTGTTTTTCTTGTCTTCTTCCAAGTCGAACAGTCGGGAGCGAAGTACACGTAGTGCTTTTGCCTTGTTCTTGATCTGGCTTTTTTCATCCTGACAGATTACCACCAGACCTGTCGGAAGGTGGGTCAATCGTACCGCACTGTCAGTAGTATTGACGCTCTGCCCACCTGGGCCTCCGGCGCGCATAACATCAATCTTAAGTTCTTCCTGGCGAATTTCGATATCAGTTTCTTCTGCTTCTGGAAGGACGGCCACAGTTACGGCACTGGTGTGGATTCTTCCACCACTCTCAGTTTCTGGGACGCGCTGTACCCGATGAACGCCACTCTCGAAACGGAGCGATCCATAGACATCTTTTCCGCCAATTGAGAGTACTAGTTCCTTATATCCGCCAATACCTGTTTCATTGGAGGAGAGTATTTCCATCTTCCATCCCTTGGCATCAGCATAGTGGGAGTACATACGGAACAGGTTTGCAGCAAAGAGGGCAGCCTCTTCCCCCCCACCGGTTCCTGCGCGGATTTCCATGATGATGTCTTTCCCTTCCATTGGATCAGGGGGGGGAATGAGGAGCATCTTCGTCTTCTGTTCACTTCTTGCTAGTTGCTCTGTCAATTCGTCAAGCTCTTGCTCGGTCAGCTCGAGCATCTCAGGATCCTTCTCTTCCTTGAGTAATTGCTTGGCATCTGCAATCTGCTCTTGTAGGCTCTGCATCTCCTTGAGCTCATCTATGATGGGTGCGAGATGGGAGCGTTCCTGATTAAGGCTCCTGAAGAGCTTCATATCCTGCATTGTTTCAGGATTGCCAAGTTTCTCATCTATATCTGTAAGCTGCTTCTCGTAATCGGGCAGTTTTTCTAGCATCGTTTTCTCCTACAGGGCAAGTATACAAAAGTGATGGGTCTTTGCATAGCATTGCTAGATATCCAACGCTGAGAGCAACTGGTGATTCCTTGCAACCTCTGCCGGTCCAAGTGTATTCATACGCAGGAAAAGTAATCCACCTGCAAGGAAGAAGAGGGCAGGGATTACCCCCCCCATGTGGAGTCGTATGCCCCCCATATTGCTTGTTCGGTGATCGCAAGGGGGGGGTCGAACGCAGTTGCTTTGTGTACGATGAAAAAGACCAATGCTTGGCTTGCATAACTAAATCGCATGAAAAATGCCCTGATCCCTAGGACTACCCCCCCATCATCACGACGCTTTTGTACCACAATAAGGCTATCAATAACATCGGCCATGGCTGGGCTCATGAATGTCCAGAAACCTCCAAACCCCCCCAACCCCCCCCATAATGCCATTGCAACAACATATGATGTGGCCGATGAAAGAAAGGAAAGGGGGGGTAGTGCAAAGAGAGCCAAAACAAATGAGCAGAGGATGAGCATCAACTGATTGTTTTTCAGGCGCTTGGCAACCTGCATCCAGATCAGGATGGAGAGTAGCGTCCCTACCAGCATTCCTGCGAAAATTGGGGGGGTGGCTTGGCTGCTTTTTGCTGCAAGCACATACTTGACACATAGTTGACGCTGGCAGTCATGAGCATGCATCCACTCTGGTAGAAGAAGAGCAACAGCACAAAGGCGAGCAGGTTGCGATTTTTCAGTGCTCGTTTCATCTGGTCGAAGAAATGAGGGGGGGATGCTTCCTTTTCTTTCTGCTGGGTGAATCGTGCAATCATGTCCTTGGTCTCAAAGACCCCCCCGAAGCTTACACCAAATGTTGCCACCAGGCTGAATCCTGCTATGACCAAGGCACAGATGAGGTAACTCGACCTTACCCCCCCGTAGGAGAAGAACAGGGGGGGAGGGATGATGAAGCCGGAGGCAATTCCCAAGACTCCAATACCGGTACCAACAGCTGCTGTGGTGGTTCTTTCACTCTGGCTCTGAATTTATCCGGATAGATGCTCTGGTAATTTACCTCCCAAAGGGAGTAGAACCCATCATAGAGGCAGATGGTGAGGACCATCCAGAGAAAGACAGGGAGTGGGTTCTTTCTGGCATCCCAGGAGCTGGGGGGGACACTGAAAATGAGGATAAAGAATAGGCTGCAGAGCACCAGACCTAGGATTATCCAAGGAAATCTTCTCCCAAGTTTTTTTTGAGAATGGGGGGCGCCCTTATTTGTCACATACCAATTATTGGTCGTTTATTGCATTCCAGAGCGAGTAGAGGATGGTTGCAAGCGCAGCATAGCCGGCAGATAGTCCCACCTCCGTTTCATAAAACATGAATACAATGCTGCCAAATGCTCCGGTAAGGAACTCTGCAATGAATTTACCCATTCCATAGGAGACCATGATGCTTCTTTTTGCCATGATATACCTGCCTTGCTCCTTTATACTGCAGGCAGTCCTTCACGTCAAATAAAAGCAGTTTCCTAGCGCTTTTCTTCTGTAAAACGTACCACCATGTGTACTACAGCAACTTGGTTGCTTTCATTTGCGATAGAGTGTTCCACATCACAATGATATACGAGAAAGTCTCCCTTCCTGATTTCGGCAGTATTATCACCAGCCTGTACCTTCACTGCGCCTTTGACAACGGTGAGATACTCTTGCGTTCCTGCATAGTGTGGTTCACTACTGAGAATGCTGTGTGGCTCGAGGGTGACCAGATACATCTCAAGATCTTCAACCATGCTCAATGGGCTGAGGATTCGTATTGATACCCCCCCATTTTCGTGGGTCTCAAGTTTTGGGGGGGAATCCTCCCCCCCGGCAGGATTGAGGGTAAAAATACGCTTGGGTTGATTATCTGAATCAAGAAGGTCGTTGAGCTCAACATTCAAACCTCTGGCAATTTTCCAGACAGTAGCCACCGTGGGGGGGTTCACCTTGTCTGATTCGATCTGGCTGAGCATGGCCTTCGACACACCTGAACGTTCAGATAGTACATTGAGTGTAAGTTTTCTACTGGTACGTATCCGTTGTATGTTCTTGCCGATCATTGGAGGGGGGGTTTCCATTGCATTGCTCCTTGTGGTAATAAGTTTGACATAGTGAACACTGTTTATTATAATGAACATAGATATTGTATGCTTCCCAAATGGGGGGGATTGTCAAGGAATGTGCGCTCGGAGGGTCTGATGAAAAACATCCTTATCATAGGTTCTTTAGGACAACTGGGGGGGTCAGAGATAGCAATGGAATGTCGTCGCCGTTATGGATCTGATCATGTGGTATTGACTGATATTCGTGATGATGTAAACAAGGACCTAATCGGTGGAGGCCCCCCCTTCTACAAGCTTGATGCACGTGATGGGAAAGCCATCAATGAAATCGTCAAGAAGCATAAGATTGATACTATCTATCATCTGGCCGCTCTGCTCTCTGCAAGGGCCGAACAAAATCCTTTGATAGCTTGGGATCTCAATATGAATGGCTTGATTGCAACCCTGGAAGTGGCGAAAGAAAATCGCTGTGCGGTTTTCACTCCATCCTCGATCGGGGGGCATTCGGCCCGACCACACCCAAGCAGTTTACCCCCCCACAGGATACCATTCAG
>JDSH01000231.1_pt1 | contig 14722 bp, 22 predicted proteins | sample 199451 | NCBI WGS metagenome assembly JDSH01 (sample SAMN02584198, study PRJNA231836) | bioreactor metagenome | isolation source: continuous culture bioreactor electron acceptor NO2- transfer2 day 38 after... | place: Germany: Bremen | reverse complement strand
TTTTCACAAATTGCATAGCATTCTGAACCGGTGAGCACATTCCTGATGGCATCCAGGCTCTCTCCTACACTTGTATGGGCAGGCCATCCTGCAATCGGGCCAATATCAGCATCCTTGGCATATGTATATAAACTTTCGGCATCCGTCTCCGTCCAAGGACGAAGAGCGAGTCTTTTTGTCTGCAACATCACTCTCTCCTCATCTCCATATATGTACAGTTCTCCCTTCATTGATACAGGAAGACGGTTTTTGCTCTTCCTGATACTGACAATCGTGTAGGTGGTATCTTCTCATTTTGGTTCCAGTTATCCAAGTCATATAGTACGTCAATATGAATATATTCCTTAGCTATCTAACAAGGTTTCTTCTTGGAAGGGGGGGCTGGGAGGTGGATGAACCAACATTTTATTTAATACAGCAACTCTATTAGAAAAGGGGGGGGCACAATATGGGAAAGCAAAAAATTATACCGCATCTCTGGTTCGATCATGAAGCCAAGGAAGCCGTCCAGTTCTACACGACCATCTTCCCTGATTCAGAAATAATAAGCAGTTCAGTGCTCCATGATACGCCATCCGGAGATACTGAATCAATTACTTTCACCCTCTCAGGTTTTACGATGATGGCTCTCTCTGCAGGTCCATATTTCCAGATTAATCCTTCAATATCGTTCTTTGTAAATTTCGATCCTTCGAAGGAAGACAAAGCGAAGGAACATCTCGGTACCCGTTGGAATGATTGATCTGAAGGAGCAGAAATCCTTATGCCATTGCAGGAGTATCCATTCAGCAAACACTATGGATGGATCAAAGACAGGTATGGTGTGACTTGGCAACTCATCCTAATTGATCCTAACGGGGGGGAAGAGAGACCGTTCATCATTCCCTCTCTGCTGTTTAGTGGTAATGTTTGTGGTAAGGCTGAAGAGGCTACCAATTTCTACCTATCGGTGTTTGGCCATTCCAAGAAGGGTTCAATCGTTCACCATCCTGAAGGTATGGAAATGGACAAGGAAGGGACGGTGATGTTCTCTGATTTCATGCTGGAGAGGTAATGGTTTTCTGCCATGGATAGTGGCTATATACATGAATTTGGTTTCAATGAGGCAGTTTCACTTCTGGTGGAGTGTAAAGACCAAGAGGAGATTGATTACTATTGGGAACGCTTGTTAGCAGATCTTGAGGCCGAGCAGTGTGGCTGGTTGAAAGATAAATATGGTATTTCTTAGCAAATCTCACCCGAGATCATGGATACCATGATGGGAAATGGGACACAAGAGCAGATCGACCGGCTTACACAGACCTTCCTTACGATGAAGAAGTTGGATATTGAAGAGTTGATAGCTGTATTGGAGAAGGAAATGAGACCATTGTAAGCCAATCAATTGGTATTTTCCCATTTGGCATACTTCCGGTCCCCCCCTACCCAGGATAGCTTTTACTATATACAAAGATGAATGTCATTATGTTGGCATCCATCTTTGCAATCACCTATGCTAGGAGTTAATTGCGTTTACACCACAACTGGTGTGAAACAGGAATATGAGGCCACAATTTTTCGGAGAGTTTCCATTTCTTGGTTAGAAGGAGACCGATATGAGGTTGCCTCACCACGTACGCCATTACTACGGAACCTAATTAATTTGTAGGGGGGGATCACCGTATTTTCAGGAAGGGCGTTTGCAACGAGTTCAGCGGTCCTTGCAACAGTGTTTTCATTGGGGGGGAGATATGTAGGAACTACCACGGTCCGCACTTCAGCAAGTTTGCCAATTTTTGCAAGAAATACTGCATTCTTGAGTACCGTCCGGTTAGACATGCCAGTCAACGCAATATGCTTAGTTTCATCAAAACATTTTACATCCAACATAACACCATCACAGGAGTTCAGTAACTGCTCGTGTTGCGAGAAATCTATACTCCCATTGCTGTCCAACAATACTGAACCGACAGAGTTAGCCAACCGCTCACAAAGTGCAGCAAGAGGTTCTGCTTGTAGCATGCACTCTCCCCCCCCAGAAAACGTTACCCCCCCACGGATGAAGGCAGGTTTTCCTCAACCATATCAGCAATCTCATCAATAGTGAGCATGCGGATTTTCGGAGAAGCACTATGAGGGCAGACGGTAATACATGTGTCGCAATTACTACACTTTGAAGGATTCCACAAGACCTTGCCATCCACAACAGAGAGGGCTTGTTCCGGACAGGCTGATACACACTTTCCACAGGAATTACATGTGTTGATCGTCTCAGGATTATGGCAGTATGTACAATGGAAATTGCACCCCCCCTGAAAAAATACAACACTCCTGTTTCCTGGACCATCTACACAGCTTGTGTTGATGATTTTGTGTAATGGGAGCCTCATGAGCGAACCTTTCGATTGAGTACATTTCCATTCTTGACTTCACCCAATCCCCCCCAGATGACATTATTCTGACGAACAGCATTCCCTTGGTCCAAAGCTTCAATATCGGAACGCTTGGCCAGATAGCCGGTGATTCTAATAACATCGGCATCACTGCAATATGTTGAAAGATATTGCATACCAGATTCAAAACCCCCCCCATTGATTATATCCAATACGCTATTGGGATTACGTAGGTACGTAGTATCAAACGGAAAAATATCACCTGTGCCAGAAGGGAAGTACGGATGGAATTGTCCTGCATGACGAAGATGATTGTACAATGGAATCTCTTTGCCGATAGCGATTCGAGCACCCGGCTGATGCCAATATCTGAATCAATGCCGACCTGGGCATGTAATACAAAATGTCCGCCGGAAATCGAACAATAGGGGGGGCTCTTGTGTGCATGTACAAGTGTTTCTAGTGTTTGCATTATTGTGTGGCCTAATGAATCAGCTTCTGTATCTACGCCATAGCGTTCTGATTTGCCTTCCTTCTGTAGTAAGATATCGACCGCCTCATGGAGTCCCACTACACCAAACATACCTGTAAAGTTCTCCTGCGAAAGAAACCCCCCCTCTTCTACGAGAAAACTGGACTTGAAAAAATGACTCTCTTCCACAAGGAATTTGATTTTTGCATCCATGAACTCAGCCAAGGTTTGTACTGCTAGTGGCAATACCTCTTTCAAAAAATGGTCAATATTCTTTGCATGGTCTGCAGCACGTTTCAATACAATTCTTGAGAGCGTATAGGCACCTCCTCCTATAGCCAATGCATTATAACAACTTGCAATGCCATATCCATGAGGGCTTTTTTTTCATGTTGCTTTGCATATACAGCATGGTTGGCAAAACTTGGTTTTGCACAGGTAAGTGCGCACTTGGTGCATGCCTCAGCAAATGAAGCTGGTGTTATGTCTTTATCATAGAGCAGAGTGATGCCTGGAACAGCCTGCTGTCGCTTTGTTTCCAATTCAACAATGATTCGGCCAGCTACTGTTTCCTCTGGTCCTAGATTGGCATGGCAGAATGAATTTGGAATGGCTTTTTCAATAAAATCAAGGAATCTCTCGATCTTGATTCTTGCTACATCCACATTATCGATAAAGGGATCAAGCAGCTTATCGATATTGCCAAGATAGACTGGCATGTGTGTGATGGAAGGTACATGCAGATAGAACAATTGCAGGCTATGAATAGCTTCATCAAGGGTTTTAGGTGGCTCCAATCGAAGAAACTTGCACCCCCCCTGTTCCATGAGCTTCTCATAGTCAGGCAGGGCATATCGAGGGGGGGCATAAGGAACCTTGGGTTCGCTCATATCACAGATAATTCCCAAGTCGTGCAATTCCTTAAATGTTTTAGAAGTCTCTACCAAATTATCTTGACTGACGCAAATATCAGCAAGTGTCATCATTGCTTGTTGATGGGTAAGTGAAGTATCTGTAACTATGCTCATAATTTGTTTCTTTAAAGTATCCATATCATAATTCTCCTTTTGATTGGCTTTACTCCAATTCCATGCTACTATGCTTGCTGAGGACATAATATGACAAATGTCAGTTAATTATGGAAAATTTTTCGGTACCATTAAGGAAGCAAGGAAGAATTGTTTACATTTTAAAATGCATTGCTTCAAGTGAGAGTGTTTGACTATGATTGATGAACAGCTAGCTTCCGCATTGCGCGCAGCGATGGATCAAAGTATAACTGAGAACCAGATTTATGAAGTGTACCACCGTTTTGAAGGAGCTGGCAAACGTCTCGTCACCTATGGGAAACGAAAGGTCATAGTACATACTGAAGATGCAGTTGAAAGAATTCTGTTGTTGCTGTCAGGTTCCTGCAACGTATTAAGCCATAGCGATGATGGCAGAATTGTAATGGCTGGAGAGGTTGCAGCTCCCCCCCAAATTTTTGGTTTGTATGAGTTGCTCAGTGGCCTGCCGTATCATACTGCCGATGTAGAGACGGAAACTCCTTGTACTTTCTTCGCGATATCACCACGCTTGTACCGCGAGCAGTATGATATAAGTATGGATGTCATGCGTTTTTCTGCCAATTATCTTGTTGAATTCATCCAGCGATTGCTGGGCCGAAGTGATAGAATGACGCTTTACAACAATAGACAGAGCTTGTTGCTCTATTGCTTAGACGCTTGCAAGGACAATCAGTTACCCGTGGTACTGTATGTTCGCAAAGAGGCTTTGGCCGCAGAGTTGAATATGAATGTACGCACGCTGTACAGACAGATTGGACAATTGAGGGATGAAGGATTGATTGGAAGCTATAAGGGTAAAATTAGTATAGACCGAAACCAGATGGAACGCATATACAAGGAAATCTATACTGGTTGACTATGAACCAGAAGAGGACCATGAGATACAGTTTCTATGATGAGATACTTGGAGTAGTACAATGAATAATAATGTTACAGATAATGGCTTGGTTGAAAGCTCTGGAAAAAAAATACCTATACGTTGAGGTATATGAAAAACTGTATCGCAAAATTGAGCAAGAAAATCTTCAGGAAGGCGATCGGTTGCCTGGAGAGAACCAGCTTGCTGTGGAGCTTGGAGTCAGCCGCATGACATTGCGGCAAGCGTTGATGTTGATGACGGAAGATGGCATTATTCGACGAATTCATGGCAAGGGAAACTTTATTGCAAGCTTGGATTCGTTTGCTTCTGCTGGAGCTGAAGCTGTTGCCAATCCTGTTTTCAACTTTGCCAGGAGCTCCATAGATGAAATTGCCATTGACATCAGATATGAAGTCTCGAGCAACTATGTAATGCAACTTTTCAATTATGACCGGAGCACTGTCATGGTGGCATCAGATCGGTGGTATCGTAAGGACTCCCGTTTGATTGCTTTCTGTTTTTCCTTCACAGATTTGAAAAAAAACTGAATTCATATGGTGTCGACATCAAGGATGCAGAGGCTGTCAAGGAATTTATGGACCACACGGTATACACCATCAGCCCTCGTGCAATCACCCACTTGACGATTTCAAATCGCAAAGAGTTTGCGCTCACCCCCCCAGAGCAGATAGCCGCACCTTCACTGATACTCTTAAGTGAGACACTGTTCACCGATGATGGGAAGGCCGTTGCACAGAACAAGTATTATATGGATCCGGCTTATTTCGACTTGGTAGTGCATGGAAGGCGCAGTCTTGGCATATAGAACAAAACTCTGCATTGGGTGATATTCCATATATCCAATAATCCAAGAACACCATAGTCCCTGTACTCGCACAATCGTGCATCATGAGCCGTTCCAGTTATGACTTCTGGAGTGCGATACAGGATGGGTGGTTCTCTCTGCCCTGGGGGGGTGAATAGGATTTAATGCCCTTTGCCAATTTCAAACAAGTGGTTTTATTTGCAAATCATGATAGCAGGAACCCTTTTGTCGAGATTTGTGCACATATCCAATGAAAATCCTACTCGCTTGATCGAACACTCCACCCATACAAAGCGTTTTATTAACTAGCATGGTATATGTTCTGAATCAGGCAGTACCAAGGGGGGGATGAAAAAGTTCCTGTTCTGTACGCCTTTCTATCGTGCGAAAGACAATCTTACACTACACTATGTCAAAAAATGTATTTAATCGTAGATGTTGAAAAACATATCTATGTTCTTTGTATGAGCAAAATCGTTGCAGAAACAGAAAAATTGTTTTTTTTAAAAGATTGGCTATTTATTTCTTGACAGAATGAACATGTGATGTATCATGGGTTATAACTTGTAAAACAACTCAAGCAACAAGGTATACAAGTTGAAAGGAGAGAAAATGAAAAAACAGAGTATGCTACTTGTAGGGATTTTTTTAATCGTAGGTTCTATCGTATTTGGTGGGGGGGGATCAAAAGAAGCTGGTACACAAAGTTCTGATATTCCTCGTATAGGAGTAATTCTTGGTGTTGGCGGTTTGGGCGATATGTCCTATAACGATTTGATGTACGAAGGTCTTGAACGTGCTGAGAAGGAACTGGGTGTTCCATTTGATTATGTAGAACCCCCCCAATCCATTGCCGACTTTGAAACCTATCTACAGCAGATGGCTTCCATGAAGACCTATGGTGTCATTGTTTCTGTTGGATATGATCAGGTAGAACCTTTGGCGAAAGTGGCTCCACAATTCCCAAACCAGAAATTTGCCATTATTGATGCAGAGGTGGCCCAACCCAATGTTGCAAGTTATGTTTCCCAGGAAGACGAAGGTTCATTCCTTGTTGGAGTACTTGCAGGGTTGTTTAAGAAGAGCAACTTGACCAATGACAACAACACTATTGGATATATTGCAGCACTTGATATTCCTTTCCTGAACCGTTTTCTTGCCGGATATGAAGCAGGTGCTCGCTACGTTAATCCCAATATCAAGGTAGTTGCCGACTTTGTTGGGGGGGGAAATGCACCTTTCAGTGATATCACAACTGCGAAGGAGATTGCATTGAAGCAGAATTCACAAGGTATTGATCTCATCTACCACGCTGCTGGTGGCTCTGGGCTTGGGTTGTTCCAGGCTGCGAAGGAGAAGAGTTTCTATGCGATTGGGGGGGTCAATTCTAACCAGAATATTATTGAGCCAGATTATGTTGTTGCCAGTATGTTGAAACGTGTAGACAATGCCGCATACCTCATTGCAGAGGAATTGAAAAACGGTGAATTGGTCACTGGTGGTCTTGAAACGCTAGGACTGTCCAGTGGTGGTGTTGACTACACTGTTGAAGGTAGCAATATTCAGCTTAGCCAAGAAATTATTGATACCGTTAATGAGATCAAGAAAGCTATTATCGCCGGTGAACTTGATACTCCTACAAATCCCGAAGATGTCGAGCCCTTCTTGGCATCCAATCAATATCAATTTTAACTTGGATAGTGTCACTCAATACTACAAAATGTTGCGTGACACTACTGTGTAACACAACTCTAGAAACCATTCCCGTGGAAAACTTGTTTTTTCCACGGGTTGTCCCAAGAGGTGAAAAGTAATGGATGCTGTTCGAATGAAGAACATAACCAAGAGATTTGGTTGGACTGTTGCCCTTTCTGATGTGGATTTGTCTATCCAAAAGGGTGAAGTACACTCAATCTTGGGAGAAAACGGAGCCGGTAAAACAACCCTCATGAATGTTTTGTATGGTTTATACAAGGCGGACAAAGGTGAAATTGAGATCAATGGCAAACCGGTTGAAATCACGAACCCGAAACAAGCACAGTCACTACGAATTGGTATGGTTCACCAACATTTCATGCTCATCGAATCGATGACGGTATTGCAAAATATTATACTGGGTAATGAGGAAGGACATTTCACAATAGACTATGAAGCTAGTCGAAAACGAATTATTGAATTTGAAAAGCTCTACCATTTTGGCTTTAACCTTGATGCAAAAATTTCCAGCTTAAGTGTTGGTGAAATGCAGCGCGTGGAAATCTTCAAGACCATATATCGTGGTGCTGACATCATTATTCTCGATGAACCAACAGCGGTTCTTACCCCCCCTCAGGAAGTATCTGTTCTCTTTCGCATTCTTAATGACATGCGGAAAGAAGGGAAAACTATTATATTGATTACCCATAAATTGCAAGAGACTCTGCAGCTTTCTGATCGCGTGACAATCTTGCGTAATGGAAAGTACATTGACACGGTAGAGACAAAGAATGTAGATGCACAGAGTCTTGCGACAATGATGGTAGGCCATTATGTTGATCTAACGCTCGAGAAGGGGGGGGAGAGTAGCCTGGGCCCCCCCGTCTTAGAAATAAAAGGTTTAAACCTTATTCCCTCAACAGAGGCAACCATTGATGTATGTATACGTGCTGGCGAGATTTACGGTATAGCAGGTGTTGATGGAAATGGCCAGAAGGAGCTTGAACGGTTCATTGTCGGTGTAGAGAGACCAAAAACAGGTACCATTTCTCTGCATGGGACTGATATCACTAAGCTTTCTGTTTCTGAACGCAAGAAACTCGGACTGGGGGGGGTCATCCCCCCCTCAGATCGTCATAGGGATGCAATTCTTTCTGGATTGTCGCTTATTGACAATTTTTTATTAGGATTTCAAAAGCATTCCAAATTTTCACGTAAGGGTATTGTAAACCATCGTGAGCTTACATCATATGCAGACTCCTTAATCAAGAATTACTCAATAAAAATTGCTTCTAAAGGGCAAAGCATTTCTGAACTTTCTGGAGGAAATCAGCAGAAAGTGGTTTTCAGTCGTGAAGTGGGTATGGAACCAATTCTCCTAATTGCTGCCCAACCGGTCAGAGGACTGGATATTGGAGCAATTGAATATATTCATAACCAATTATTGCTGTTGAGGGATCGTGGACAAGCTATCTTGCTAATCTCAACTGAGCTATCGGAAATCATGGAGATGAGTGATCGTATTGGGGGGGTGCTCTACCACGGCAAAATCATTGCCGAGCGTGATGCCAAGGATTTTACCAAAGATGAGATTGGTTTGTTCATGGCTGGGGGGGGAAAAAAAGCATGAAAGCACTACGCTTATTATATCAGTCGGGCAACCGGAAAAGCCTTGAGAGCCTATGGTTTTCACTATTGGCTATTGGTATGTCATTTATACTTGTGGCTTTGATCATGTTGTTTATGGGTTACAACCCAGTAAGAGCCTATCTCGCATTGTTCAAGGGATCATTTGGATCTATCTATGCCATTAGCTTGACCCTATGCCGAAGTGTGCCGCTGATTTTTGTCGGCCTTGCGGTAGGTTTTGCCCTAAAAGGTGGTTTGTTCAACATCGGTGGAGAGGGGGGGCAGCTTTATATTGGAGGCTTTACTTCAGCAGCAGTAGCACTTGCGCTCCCTTCTGGTTTGCCGGTGTTCGTTTCACTTCCCTTGGCATACTAGCGGTACTGCGGCAGGCATGGTTGGGGGGGGTGCTATAGGATTGATAAAAGCTACTCTGCAGATCAATGAAGTCATTGTAGCCATCATGCTCAATTATATTGCTCAGTTGCTTACTTCTTATCTTGTGAACCATCATTTCATGGCAGGCGGTACCATGGTTCCTCAGACGGAGGCTATTCCCGCTGGAATGCAGCTTCAAAACCTTGTACCCAATACACAGCTAACTACCAGTTTGTATATAAGTTTGTTGATGTGTTTGCTGTATTGGTTCACATTCCGATATACGGTTTTCGGGTATGAGGTGAAAGCTTTGGGCAATAATCGCCACGCGGCAAACACGGGGGGGGTCCATACGGTCTGGACCACTGTCTTGATCATGCAGTCTCTGGAGCGTTGGCATCCTTGGCAGGTATCTTCGAGGTATTTGGAACCTACGGACGGTTTATCGATGGTTTTTCCCCCCCTGGAATTGGATTTACTGGTATCGCAATTGCATTTATCGGACAGGGTAACCCGATTGGTATTATTCTCGCTTCAATTCTGTTTGGAAGTCTCCAATCAGGAGCGATGCAGATGAGTTTGATGGAGGGGGGGGTATCCGCCAATATTGATAAGGTAATCCAAGGTTTGGTCATTATGTTTATTGCTACACCAAATATCATCCGTTACATGCTAATTCGAAAAAAGGGAGCGTAATCGATATGGATATAGCTACTACGTTGGTCAATCTGTTGATGATGACATTTCGCTTAAGCATACCTATTGCGCTTGCCGCTATTGGCGTGACCATTAGTGAACGTTCAGGTGTTATCAATCTTGGTATAGAGGGCATTATGCTTTTAGGTGCCTTTTTTGCTGTACTGGGTGCGCATCTCACAGGTAGTGCTTGGTTGGGCTTAGTGTTTGCTGTGCTGACAGGAGTGCTTGTAGGTGCCCTCTATGCAATATTAGTCTTATGGTTTCGAGCCAACCAATCGGTCATTGGTATCGGTTTGAATTTTCTCGCAACGGGTTTGACTGTGGTTATGGTTAAATCAATTTGGAATAAAGAAGGTATTTCTGGAGCTGTTGCGCAGCTCGATACGTTCAATATACCCATTTAGGTGATATCCCAGTTATTGGTGCCTTGTTTGTGAATCAATCACCGATGATCCTTCTTACACTGATATGCGCTCTTGTTGCGGCGTATGTTTTAGGAAAAACCAAAGTGGGTCTACGGTTGTACGCCATAGGAGAACATCCTCTAGCTGCTGCAACCACAGGTATTCCAGTAATGAAGTACCGATTTATTGCCATTATGATTGGTAGTGCATTTGGCGCTCTTGGTGGTGCATATCTTTCGATAGTCCATAGCAATCTCTATGTAGATAACATGGTAGCTGGCCGAGGATTTATGGCAATAGCTGCAAACATCTTGGGTGGGTGGAATCCAATTGGGTCATTGCTGGCCAGCCTCTTGTTTTCTTTCACCCAGGCGTTACGGTTCCAGTTCTCATACCTTAAGATTCCTGAGCAAATAAGCCAGTTGATTCCGTATGGAATTACTCTGCTGGTCTTGGTAGGTGTTGGACGTAAGGCAAAATCTCCAGCGAAGTTGGGGGGGACCTGTAGGGATTTCAGACAAAACTCCATCAGTATGCATACGTACATATACATTGACGCCCTGGTTCTTGGTGTCAGTTTGTATTCATTTAAATAATTCAATAGAAAAGAGGAAAACCTATGGCGTTAAACAAAAGTGAAGTCACGATGAATAAGAAACAGTATCATATTCAACTTGATGTCGGTGATATTGGGGGGGAATATGTTTTACTTCCAGGCGACCCGGCTCGGAGTGATCGAGTTGCAAAATATCTGGATTCTCCACAACTTGTGGCCAGCCATCGGGAACACCGTACATTCACAGGATATTACAAAGGGATAAAGATCAGTGTAACTTCTACCGGAATGGGCTGTCCTTCAACTGCAATCGCAGCGGAGGAATTGATTAATATCGGTGCGAAGACATTGATCAGGATCGGTAGCTCGGCGGCAATTGCTCCCCCCCAGGTGAAGATTGGCGATTTACTGGTCAGCACCGGTGCCATGAAGAATGAAGGAACCTCAAAGTTCTATGTTCCTGATTCGTTTCCAGCTGTACCTGATTTTGCTTTTACGAATGTATTGATCGAAACTGCAAATGAGTTTGTTGCTGACAAGGATATCGCAGTATATACAGGAATTAGCAGTACTGATGATGCCTTCTATGGGGGGGAGACCCCCCTGAATTCATCAAAAAACTGCAGGATTTGAAAATCCAAAATATTGAGATGGAAGCATCAGCCTTATTCACCATCGGGCATGTGAGGGATGTAGCAACAGCTTGCATTTGTGGTACATCAGGGAACTTAACTACAGGGGGGGAAGTGATTTACACTACCGAAAATACCAAGCTGATCGAGGCATGGGATCTGGAGATAAAGGTGGTACTGGAGACAATCTATCGGTATCATTCTGCGAAATTGGCCGCTGGTGTTGGAAAGGATTGAAGATTGAACCATAAAACAAAGCTCATCTTGGATCTGGATACTGGAATTGACGACTCCATTGCTCTTGCGTATGCTGCCATGCACCCTGATGTGGATTTATTGGCAGTCACAGGTACGTTTGGAAATATTGAGACTCCAATAGGTGTACGCAATGCTCTGGATGTTCTTGCATTGGTAGGACGATCTGATATTCCTGTGTATGAAGGAAGATCCTGTGCGTTAGGACAGGATACGTTCTGCAGGCATGATGTAAGCGCCGATATTCATGGTCAAAATGGGGGGGTAGGTAACCTGGAACTTCCGGCTTCACCGCGCGAGGCTGAGAAAGAGTATGCAGTAGACTACTTGATCAGAAAGATGCAGGAAATCCAAGAAGACTTGGTAATTGTGACTACAGGTCCACTATCGAATCTTGCGGAGCATTGGTGCAAGAACCGTCCTTGCAACATTGGCCTGGTCGGGTGGTCTCTATGGGTGGGGGGGCAGTGACTGCCCGGGGGGGGAATGTGAGTCATTTTGCTGAAGCAAACATTTCTCAGGATCCAGAAGCCGCGAAGCTTGTTTTGGAGAGTTCCATAGCAGTCACATTGGTACCATTGGACGTGACAATGCGTTCTCGAATGACATCCTCTGATGTAGACATTTGGCGTGCTTCAGGTTCCCCCCCACGTGGTAAGGTGCTCAGTGATATGTTGCAGTATTACATCAAGCACACGCTAGGAACTGATGAAACATATGTGCATGATCCATCTGCGGTAATCTGTGCACTACATCCAGAATATTTCACCATGCTTCCCAGTTTCCTGACAGTTGAGCTTGAAGGAGCGGATCGAGGACGGATTATTGTCGACCATGCACGTTTGCGGGAGCCTAATCCTCCTACAAGGGCATGCATTCAGGTAGATGCAGGCAACGTGGAACGTGAGTTACGGCAATGCTTGTCACGCCTTTGAACTAAGGATACCTAGACCCTCATGCCGCTCCTTCACACAGGATCGGTATGGGGGGGGAAAATCAACTCGGGCTATACATGCCCCCCCGGTAACAGAGAATACAGGTGAACAGCTTTCAGGCCCGTTGCTATGGTCTCCATGTGGACCCTGATTATATGGAAATTCACAAGGAGATTGCATCCCAAGCATTGCTTTATATGTGTTTTCATGTCATACAAGCAAGAAGTCTGCCCGTTTCTCCTCTTTTGACACACTTTTAATCTTGATGGTAACCGCGTCCCCCCCCATTCGGTAGACCTTTCCAGTCTTGCGCCCGGTGAGGGTGAACTCCTCCTTATCGAAATCATAGTGGTCATCTTTGAGCTCTGAGACATGCACCAATCCCTCTATGACATAGTGTGAGAGCTCTATAAACATTCCAAAGCTTGCCATACCAGAGATGATTCCCTCGTACGTCTCTCCTACCTTTGAGGAGAGAAACTCCATCGATTTGATCTTGATGAATTCACGTTCAGCCTGGGTTGCGCGAATCTCCCGCTCTGAACAGTGCGTACAAATGGAATCTAGTTTCTTGGACAAGGTTGCAGCTTCACCTTTCGTTGCTCCCTTCTTGTCTTTTTCCTTGCTCGCATAATACTTCAACAAACGATGTACACCAATCGGGGGGTATCTTCTTATAGGGGGGGAGGTGAAGTGGGTGTATGCGTCAAAAGCCAAACCAAAGTGCCCTTCATTTTTTTGTGCTGTAATAGGCTTTTGTCATGGATCTGAGGGCAACTTTCTCTATAAAGTACTTGTAGTCAAGGTTTTCTATGATGTCGAGAATTTTCCTGTAATCATCCGATTGCACTTCCTTGTCGAGTTGATATTTCAGTCCCAACCGTTCAAGGAGGTCAAGGAAGCTTTGTATTGACTCCTTGTCCGGCTTTTCATGTACTCGATAGACAAATGGCTTCGCTTTCCTTTTAGTGGATTGCTTGGCAATATGGCTGGCAACGATACGGTTGGCTACAAGCATGAACTCCTCTACCAACCGATTTGATTCAATTCTCTCGCGTGGCCTAATCGAATAGGGCACTCCCTGTTCATCAAGAGAGATTGCCGCTTCAGAGATGTCGAAATCGATAGAACCCATCTCTTCCCTCGACCTACGAAGAATAAGGGAGAGCATCTGCATAAGATGAATGGTCTTTGCATGTGAATGCTTCTTTCCTTCAATGATTGCTTCAACATCTTCATAGGTAAATCGGACAGCACTTCTGATAATGGTTTCCCTGATCCTGTATTTCTGCACAATACCGCGGGAATCGATTTCCATGATCACGGAGAACGCAAGGCGATCAGTGTTTGGCTTTAGGCTACAAAGATCATTTGACAGCCGCTCAGGAAGCATTGGTATTACGTTATTGACGAAATAGACGGAGGTTCCCCCCCGTTCATATGCTTCCTTGTCAATTGCCGATCCCTCACGTACATAATGGGACACATCTGCAATATGCACCCCCCCCAGCTCAAAACGGCCGTTATCCAATTGGACAAGCGAGATGGCATCATCAAAATCCTTTGCAGATTCCGGGTCGATGGTGAAACAGGGAACTGAACGGAAGTCTTCTCGACTCTTCAGCTCTTTTTGCAGATCAAACGCAGGTAGCCCTGTCAGTGCCTTATTCACTTGAGGGGGGGGAATGGAATTGTCAGGTCGTTGTTCCGGGCAACCAAGAGGAGGTCCATCTCCTTGTTCTCTGGCTTCCCCCCCAAGATATCGATGATCTTCCTGTTACGGTATGGTCATTCTCGTTCCAACCTGTTCTCATGATCACGACAAACTCACCATTCTTTGGTTTTCTCCCCCCCATCTTAGGCGAAGATAAGGAGTTCTTTGGAATGATGATAGGATTGTTGTATCGCTCATCGCTCGGGATGACCGATCCTCCTTCCTTACT
>JDSH01000230.1_pt1 | contig 14770 bp, 16 predicted proteins | sample 199451 | NCBI WGS metagenome assembly JDSH01 (sample SAMN02584198, study PRJNA231836) | bioreactor metagenome | isolation source: continuous culture bioreactor electron acceptor NO2- transfer2 day 38 after... | place: Germany: Bremen | reverse complement strand
CAGGTCATTTATGCTGTCACTGATTGAGGTTGGTGCTCGTTATGTCCGCGTATTCATAGAGCTTTGCGTATTGATAGGTATTCTCCTACTCCTCTATTTTCTGGCTGAGGTTATCGAGTTCTTTCCTCCCTCATTAACACTCGGTGATGCTGCGAAGCTAGCTCTTGTTTCAGTTGTGGCTGCATCGGTACATTTTATTACGGTGCTGGCAAATGTCGGAGTTGCATCTATAGGGCTATTGGTTGTGCTCTTTGTTATCAAGTGGGCGGTTTTTCTTTCAACTGAAAAGCGAAGTTTCGTTAAGGACGTGGACTCGTATTTGTCCAGAGTTTGGTCAACCGGTTTTCTTCAGTTGCCTGTTCTGGGCTTGATACTAATCTGGGCTGCTGTTTTTCAGATCCTTCCCTCTTGGAGATTTACTTCAGATCCATGGGTGTTGTTTGCCTGTGCTGTAGCTTTCTGTTTGATGAGTGCTCCTTATTTCAGTAGACCTGAAGATTTTCAGTTTGGTGCCAGCCAGAATGATACTGGTGGCCTCAGATTAACTACAGGCGTTCAGCTATCTCTTATCGGCTTAGGTATAGCGTTGGTGGCGCCTGTATTCATTTGGGGGGGAAGCTTTGATACGTTCGTGCTCGTTACTATGACTAAGTCTGGTTTAATCCAAGTTCCTGCGGATTTATTTTTGAAGCAAGAGTACTGTGGCTTAGTTCAAACGGGCTTCGAAGTGTCGGCTGTTAGCGAGGGGGGGTTTTGTTACTTGGACGACGTCGCTGTGATGTTTCACGGCATAGGAGACAAGGTTCTCATCGAGAATTTTGAAAATGGCTTTAAGGTTACTTTGCCAGCAGAGGGTGTTTTTCTATCTTCCAGGGGGGGGTAGTGTGTGGACACTTTGTTGACACCAGAAACAACAAAGCCCGCACAAGGCGGGCTAAGTCATTGAATTCATGGTGCCCGGAGGCGGAATCGAACCACCGACACGGGGGGGATTTTCAATCCCCCCCTGCTCTACCAACTGAGCTATCCGGGCGTGTTGAGCTGTGTGCTGCAACGGGGGGGCGCTATTAAACCGGTTTAGGGTTTGGGAGTCAAGGCCGGCCGGCAAAAATTTTCGGAAGTTTTTGCCGGTTGTTCAGGCTTGATCAATCGTCCTATTTTTCAGGTGGTACGTAGCCTTCGGCCTGGTCGAACGGCTCGTTGTTGAAGAACCGGTCCATCTGCGCCTGCAGGTATTTCCGGTTGTTCACGTCCATCAGGTTCAGGTGTTTTTCGTTGATCAGCATGGTCTGCTGGTTCTGCCATTCTTCCCAGGCCAGCTTGGATACGTTCTCGTAGATATCCTGGCCTTTGGGGGGGCCGGGCATCGGGGGGGGCATGGCCAGGCCTTCCAGTTCTTTCTGGTACTTGCGGCAGAATACAGTGCGGCTCATGTCGGCTCCTGTGCTGAGGTCAGTATGCCGGCATGATAACAGACCATCCGGCACCTTGGCTTGATTACAGCAGCGTGGCTTGCTCGGGTTCCGTCAGCAGGGTGCGGATCGGGGGGGCGGGCAGTCCCAGGTTGAGGGCTTCATCCCGGTGCAGCCAGCGCAAGCGGTCGGAATCGCCAACCTGGGTGTTACCGGTTACGGGCAGGCGTACCGGTTGTATGTGCAGATGATAATGGCTGAAGGTGTGGCGAAAACCGCTGATGGGTTCCGGGTTGTGGCAGTTCAGCCCCCCCAGCTCCCTGGCACAGGCGTCCTGCAGTTCATCCGTGCCGTAGGCCGGGTCAAGTTCGGGCAGGCTCCACAGGCCGCCCCCCCAGATGCCGCTGGGTGGCCTGCGTTCCAGCAGAATACGGCCTTCGGCATCCTCCAGGATCAGCATCCAGGTGGTTTTTTCCGGTTTTTCCTTCTTGGGCTTTGAGCGGGGGGGTACAGGCGGATCTCGTCACGGGCGTAGGCCAGGCAGCCATCGTTCACGGGGGGGCAGGCCTCACATCCGGGCTTGCTGCGGGTACACACCATGGCGCCCAGGTCCATGATCGCCTGAGTGTAGTCTTTGATCCGGGCTTCCGGCGTGTGGCTCTCCGCGTGCTCCCAGAGCTGGTTCAGCACGGCAGTCTGTCCCGGCCATCCGGGAACGGCATGGTAGCGCGCCAGCACGCGTTTCACGTTGCCATCCAGTATGGTTGCGCGTTTTTCAAAGGCCTGGGCGACAATGGCGGCGGCGGTAGAGCGGCCAATCCCTGTGAGGCTTTCGAGTTGTTGCTGGTCGGACGGGAATTCGCCGCCGAACTCATCCACTACCTGTTTTGCGGCCTTGTGCAGGTTGCGTGCCCGAGCGTAATAGCCCAGGCCGGACCAATGGCCGAGCACATCATCGACCGGCGCCGAGGCGAGGGCGTGGACATCGGGAAATCGGGCCATGAAGGCTTCAAAGTAGGGAATCACCGTGGTTACCTGGGTCTGTTGGAGCATGATCTCTGAAACCCACACCCGGTAAGCGTTGCGGTTGTGATGCCACGGCAGGTCGTGCCTGCCGTGTTGGTCGTACCAGCGAAGCAGTTTGTCGGCAAAACGGTCCGGCATCAGTTGAATAGTCCCTTCAGGCGTCCTTCACCTTCCCGCCGGCATCCTCGCCCAGCTTTTCTTTCAGTTTTTCCTGCACCTTCTCTTCCGCTTTTTCTTTGGCGCGATCCACCTCTTCGCGGGCTTTTGCTTGGCAGCGTTGGCCGCAATGTCTTTCAGGGTGTCCCGGAAGCGGGAGCCATCAAATGAACACAAGCCGGCCGGGTCTTCGGCGAAGTTGCCCCCCCGGCATTCCACGGGAATGACCACGTTTTCCACATACTCGGTCACGCGACAGGCTTCGTCCCGGTGAATTTCACCAACTATGCGCAGGCCGAGTTCGTAGTCCAGGTCGGTTTGCTCAAGATCTACGGTGCCGTTGCCCTCCAGGCGCATACCCGCAAGCGCCGCGACCAGATCGGTGTTGTTCAGGGTGTTGCCGTCGATTTTCAGTGTGCCCCCCCGCATGTCGTTGAACGGGGGGGTAGTCGTGCCCCCCCAGTCGGTGGTCGTCAGGGATTCCTGGTTGGCGAGGGCGATACCCTGGCAGGCCATACGGGTCAGGTTCATCTGGCGGAACTCGCCTTCGGCCAGGTTGAAGCTGATCTCGCCGTTGGCGTTTTCACGCAGCGCAGAAATCCGGTTGCCGGTGGTATCGACAGCCACTTTCAGATTGGCGCCACCAGAGAGCATGTCCACCTCGGCCAGATCGGTTAACAACGGCAGGGTCTGTACGTTGGTCACGTCCGAGCGGATTCGCCATTTCGGGTTGTCGGTACGGGCGTCGATGGTGGCGTTGGCGCCAAAGCTGCCGTAATAGAGCTTGCCACTGAATTCGTCCACTTGCAGCAGTCCATCTTTGGCGGTAGTGCTGGCGGCGATGTCGTTGATGGTGAGGTTGCTGACAATCAGCTCGCCCAGGCCGAAATCAATGTCCAGCAGCAGGGTGCGCAGGGTGTCCAGTGGCAGCAGGTCGGTTTCAGGCTGGGATGCCCCCCCAGCTGTTTGAGTGTTGCTGTCGGTCTGTGTTTCCCCCCCGTTGCCTGCTCCTTGCGAATCGCCTTCGGCCGAGGGCGGCAGGTAACGATCAGCATTCAGCTTGTCACCCTCTAGGTCGAACACCAGCCCACCTGTGGCGAGGTTATAGCTGCCGCCACCGTTGAAGCGGGTATCATCCAGGGTAATGACAAGGTCAGACAGCGCGACAACGCCGGGCTCGCCACCCAGGTTGGTCGATAGCGCGATCGCTTTCAGTACCTCAGGGTCCGTGGTTTCAATAGCGGGTTGTCCCAGATTGTTGAGAAGCTCCTTCAGGGAAAACTCGGAAATCTCAATGCGACCGTCCAGAGCCGGTTGGTCGCCAAAGCCTTTTACATTCAGGTTGGTATTGAGGCTAAGATTGGCCAGGCTGGCGGAGAAGTCGCTCAGGGACGCGGTTTCGTTTTCCAGGTTGGCGGCCAGGGAACCGGCCAGTTCTGCGGTCACCGATTCGCCACCAAACGGCTCGCCCGACATATCAAATACCGCGTTCAGGCCAGATACCGCAAATTCGTTGAGCGCCTGGTTTGCCTGGATGCGGGCCTTGATGCTGCCGTCTACCGCAAATTGCGGCTGGCTGGTTTCAACGCGGAAGCGGATATCCAGCGGGAATTCGGAGCCGAGGGTGATATCACTGGCGGTCACCGTGAAGTCTTCCAGCGTAACAGACTGCCCGGTGCTCAGATCGTTGTAGTGAACGCTGGCGTTACTGATTTCAACGTTCTCAACATTAAAGTTCAGAGCCTCACCGCTGGCGGATTGTGTCTCAGGCTCCGTCGTTTGCTGGGCAGGTTGTTGGTCGGTAGCATCGGTGCCAGCCTCTGCGCTGGCGGTTTGCTCCCGCATTATCCGGGTCCAGTTGCCTTCGCCCTGCTCGTTAAGTTCCAGGTGGGCATCCAGGCCATTCAGCAGGAAGGTGTTTACCTGCGGAGACATGGCAATCAGAGACCAGAAATCAATCTGGGCAATCAGTTGCTCCAGTGCGACAAACCTCTCTCCGTCAAGGTTGGCCTCTACCTCATTCAGCTCCAGGCCCAGAGGAATGAAAGACCAGCCGATGTCGCCCTCCAGCATCAGGTTCAGATTGGTCTGCTTCTCAACAGCCGCTTCAATCTGGGGGGGTTTGTAATCGTTGGGGGGGTTGATCACCGCAACCGCAATGGCGACGGCGGCCACTGCCAGTAACAGCAGCGCAATAGCGGCGTAGATCGCATAGCGGATAACTTTCATGGCTGGGTTCCTTTTCCTGTCGGCAGCTGGTAGCCGGCGTTTTATTGCGTGAATAAAGCAAAGGATAACGCAGGGTTAGCAAATTAACAGTGCAGGAATATGACAATGCGGTAGTCTTGGTTCAAAATACACCCCCCCCAACTTATCCGCCGGGGGGGCAGTCAGCCCCCCCGAGGCACAAATAAACATAAGAAGGAGTCGGCTGTGGCCATTACCGTATCGATTGAGCTGAACCGGGATCTGGAAATTCCGGCGAGCTATGATGAAGTCTTCGATCTGTTGGCAGACGTTCCAAAATCTGCCAGCCACTTCCCGAAAGTCGATAAGCTGGTGGATCTGGGCAACAATGCTACCGCTGGGAAATGGAAAAAGTGGGCGTCGACAAACACGCTATCCAATCGGTTTACGCCTGCACCTACCACGCTGACAAAGAGGCCGGCAAGATCACCTGGTCGCCCATCAAGGGCGAGGGCAACGGGGGGGTTGTCAGTGGTTCCTGGACCTGAGTGCCAAAGGCGACAACGCCACCGCAGTGAAATTCCAGACCAGCGCAGAGCTGACCGTTCCCTTGCCGAGCCTGCTCAAGCTGGCCATCAGCCCGGTGATCAAACACGAGTTCAACAGCCTTGTGGACACCTACATGGCCAACCTGAAAAAAGCGTTCTGAGCTATCAGGGTGATTGATCCGGTTGCGGGACTCCGGTTGAGTTAACAGGTATAATCCGCAAACAAAGTTTACGGTAGCAAGCCAGTTTTCAACGGAGTCTCCATGGCCGAACGCAAGGCTCGGGTAGAACGCAATACCCTCGAAACCCAGATTACCGTCGAGATCAACCTCGATGGCACCGGCAAAGCCAATTTCGACACCGGTGTGCCTTTCCTTGAACACATGATGGACCAGATTGCCCGCCACGGCCTGGTGGATCTGGATATTATCTGCAAGGGCGACCTGCACATCGACGACCACCACACCGTGGAGGACATCGGCATCACTTTGGGCCAGGCTTTCAAGCAGGCCGTGGGCGACAAAAAAGGCATTCGCCGTTATGGCCACGCCTATGTGCCCCCCTGGATGAAGCTTTGTCGCGCGTGGTCATCGACCTGTCCGGCCGCCCCCCCGGTTTGCTCATGGACGTACCCTACACCCGCGCCAGCGTGGGCGGGTTTGACGTCGATCTGTTCGCAGAGTTCTTCCAGGGCTTTGTGAATCACTCCATGGTGACCCTGCACATCGACAACCTGAAGGGCAAGAACACCCATCACCAGATCGAAACCGTGTTCAAAGCTTCGGTCGCGCACTGCGCATGGCGATTGAAATGGACGAGCGCATGGCGGGCATCACCCCCCCGTCCACCAAAGGCGCCCTGTAACCGGTCACCGATAGGAATAGAACCACCATGAAGACCGTCGCCATCATCGACTACGGCATGGGCAACCTGCATTCCGCCCGCAAAGCCGTGGAGCACGTGGCCCCCCCGGACTGCACCGTACTGGTTACAGACGATGCCGCCAAAATCCGTGAAGCTGACCGGGTGATTCTGCCCGGTGTAGGCGCCATCCGTGACTGCATGGCCGAAATGCACCGTTTGGGCGTGGTTGAGCTCGTCAAAGAAGTCTCCCAGGACCGCCCATTCCTCGGCATCTGTGTTGGCATGCAGGCCCTGATGGCCCGCAGCGAAGAAAACGGCGGTGTGGAAGGTATCGGCCTGTTCCCGTCTGAAGTCCGCTACTTCGGCGACAACCTCACTGAAAACGGCGAACGCCTGAAAGTGCCTCACATGGGCTGGAACCAGGTGTACCACACTCAGGACCACCCGCTCTGGCACAACATACCGGACGGTGACCGCTTCTACTTTGTACACAGCTACTACGCCGAAGCCGAAGGCAACGCCGATATGGCCGGCCGCACTCATTATGGTGTCGATCTGGCGGCAGCGGTGGCGAGAGACAACATCTTTGCAGTGCAGTTCCACCCGGAGAAAAGTGCCCGGGCGGGACTGCAGTTGCTGGAAAACTTTACGAACTGGACCGGAACATGCTGATTATCCCCCCCGCTATCGATCTGAAAGACGGCAAATGCGTAAGACTGCGCCAGGGCCGCATGGAAGACTCTACCGTATTCGGTGACGACCCCCCCGTCGACATGGCCACCAAGTGGGTCGAGGCTGGCGCCCGTCGCCTGCATCTGGTTGACCTTAATGGCGCCTTCGCCGGTGAACCGGTAAACGGTGAGATCGTAAAGGCAATTGCGGTGAAGTACCCGAATCTGCCTATTCAGATTGGTGGTGGCATCCGCTCGGCGGAAACCATTGAGGCCTATCTGAAGGCTGGTGTTCAGTGGGTCATCATCGGCACCAAGGCGGTTAAAGAGCCTGAGTTTGTCACCGAAATGTGCAAGGAATTCCCCCCCGGCCACATTATTGTGGGTCTGGACGCGAAAGACGGTCGCGTCGCCACCGACGGCTGGGCCGAAGTCTCTGAAGTCATGGCGGTAGATCTTGCCAAGCGCTTCGCCAACGACGGCGTATCCTCAATCGTTTACACCGACATCGCCCGTGACGGCATGATGCAGGGCGTGAACGTCGAAGCCACCGCCAAGCTGGCAGAGGAAGGTGGCATCCCGGTGATTGCGTCTGGCGGCGTTACCAACATGGACGACCTCAAGCGCCTGGCCACCGTTGCCGACACAGGTGTCATCGGTGCTATCACCGGCCGCGCCATCTACGAAGGCACTCTGGATGTGGCGGAAGCGCAAGCCTATTGCGACAGCCTGAAAAACTGAGGACTGACAATGGCATTGGCAAAACGCATCATCCCCCCCTGTCTGGACGTCGACAAAGGCCGTGTGGTTAAAGGCGTGAATTTTGTCGATATCCGCGACGCCGGCGACCCGGTGGAAGTGGCCCGTCGCTACAATGAGCAGGGCGCGGACGAGATCACTTTCCTGGACATCACGGCCAGCAGCGAAAGCCGCGACACCACCTACGAAACGGTAGAGCGCATGGCGGCGGAAGTGTTCATCCCGCTGACCGTGGGCGGTGGCGTGCGCACCGTAGATGATATCCGCAAACTGCTCAATGCCGGAGCCGACAAGGTCTCCATCAATACGGCCGCAGTCTTCAATCCTGAGTTTGTGCGGGAGGCAGCGGAGCGTTTTGGCCGGCAATGCATTGTCGTCGCCATCGATGCCAAGCGCGTGAGCGCAGCAGGCGAGGAGCCGCGCTGGGAGATCTTTACCCACGGTGGTCGCAAGCCAACCGGGCTGGATGCCGTAGAGTGGGCGAAGAAAATGGTTGAGCTGGGGGGGGCAGGGGGGGAGTTGCTGCTGACCAGCATGGATCGTGATGGCACCAAGATCGGCTTTGATCTTGGCCTGACCCGTGCCATCAGCGATGCGGTAGTCGTACCGGTGATTGCTTCAGGTGGTGTCGGTGAGCTACAGCATCTGGCGGATGGCGTTACCCAGGGTGGCGCAGACGCGGTGCTGGCGGCATCCATCTTCCACTTCGGTCAGCACACCATTCCTGAAGCCAAAGCCTTTATGAAGGCTCAGGGCATAGAAGTCCGCGATTAATTGCTGCGTGCATAGGCAGGCCGAATGGCCTGCTTCTCACCTTCCGCAAACATCTCCCGATTACCGTTGCGCATGGCCCAGAGACCACTGACAGTGGCGATGGCAATGCCCTGTTCATCCAGCATCGGCAGGTGCTTCTCCAGATAATCCACGGTGACCTTGTGCGGGTGTCCGATACCAATGGCCGTGCCTTTTTCCCTGGCGGTCTGAATCAGCAGTTTGAACTGTTTGTCGACAAACTCTTCCGTCTGTTCGTGATCGAGAAACACATCGCGCGTCAGGCTCGGGATGTTGTAAGCATCGGCCACACTGCCTGCGATGGAATTGGCAATGGTGCGGCTGTCGACGAAATACACCGGGTAGCGGTCCAGCTCTTTCATAACCCAGTCCATGGGTTCCAGTTGCTGGGTAAGCAGGCTGCCCATGTGATTGTTCACACCGCTGACGAAGGGAATGGACTGCAGTGCCCGGCGCAGGGTGGTGGTGATGGTCGGCTCGTCCATATCCGGTGTCAGTCCGCCCGGGCCGAGACCGAAATTGCGGGTGTTGGCCATCGGGGGGGCGTGCAACATGATTTCCTTGGATTGGGCGTGGGCCAGCTTCGCCAAGGGAACTGTGTGGCGCCGGTAAGGCAGGAAGGCCAGTGTCAGGGGGGGCTGGTCAAGCTTTGCCAGTCGCTCGCCCTCGTACCGATTATGGCCCATGTCATCAATAATGATGGCAATGGTGGGCTGCTGGGGGGGTTCACCCGGCCCTGACGCAAACGCAGCGACAGGCTGATGGCCAGAAGCGCCAGCAGCGCGAGGTAGAACGTAAAGTCACTGGGCGTTTTCCTGCGGCTTGCTGTCGTTCTTCCGGTTAAGGATGTGCAAGCCTTTCAGCAGGTTCAGGGCCGACCGCAGCTGATAGTCCCGGTCGGCCGCAGAAGCTTGTGCTTCCGCAGCCTGTTCTCTGGCCTTGCGGGCTTCTTCCTCATTCTCCCCCCCTTCAAGATGACCGCTCAGGTCGGCTTCGGTGAAGAATGGTCTGCTGTCGAGTTCTTTCAATTCCGCCGGGCGCACCTCGATGTCCGGCTTGATGCCGGTGGCCTGGATGGAGCGACCATCCGGCGTGAAATAACGGGCTGTGGTCATCTTGATGGCGTGGGTCTCGTCCAGCGGTATAACCGTCTGAACACTGCCCTTGCCGAAGGACTGGGTACCCATCACCACCGCACGTTCATGGTCCTGGAGCGCGCCGGCAAGGATTTCCGACGCGGAAGCAGAGCCACCGTTGATTAACACGACAATAGGTGTGCCAGCCATGACGTCGCCGGGCTTGGCACTGAAGCGCAGGCGTGAACTCTGAATACGGCCTTCGGTGTAAACAATCAGGCCTTCGTCCAACAGGGCATCCGCCGTCTCTACGGCAGCTTGCAACACACCGCCGGGGGGGTTGTTGCGAAGGTCAATGATCAGGCCGTCCAGATCGTTGCCGTGTTCGTCTTCCAGATCGCTGAGGGCTTTCAGGAACTGCCGGCCAGTCTCGGCCTGGAATTGCGTGACACGGACATAGCCGTAGCCGTTATCGATCATCCGGGATTTAACGCTGGTGACTTTGATCACATCCCGGGTGACATCAATCTCGATAGGCGCACTTTCGCCCTCGCGCATGATGGTCAGAGTAAGCACCGTGCCGGGCTTGCCGCGCATCAGGTTAACGGCTTCTTCCAGCGACATTCCTTTCACCGGCTTTTCGTCCAGCTTGATGATCAGGTCGCCAGCTTGAACGCCCGCTTTCTGGGCCGGGGGGGTGTCGTCGATGGGGGGGGAGATGACTTTGACAAAGCCGTTCTCCATGCCCACTTCAATGCCAAGCCCGCCAAATTCCCCCCCGGAGGTACTTTCTTCCAGTTCCTCGTAATCCTTGGGGGGGGCCAGGTAGGTAGAGTGCGGGTCCAGGTCGGACAGCATGCCTTTGATGGCGCTCTCGAGCAGCTGGGTGTCGGAGACATCTTCCACGTAGCGTCTTTGATGCGGCTGAACACTTCGGTGAACTTGCGCAGGTCTTCCAGCGGTAGTTGTTCTTCCGGGTCAGGAAGTTTCAGTTCAACCCGCTCGCCACTCTGAATGGAGTCCAGAATCTGCTGGGTCTGAGCGTCCTGATCCTGCGCCAGGGCCAGTCCGGGGGGGGCTGTGAAACAACAGGTGGCAAGAATCATGGTGCGCAATGGCGAGGTCTTGAGTGTACTTCTGGCCCGTTTCATTCACATATCCTGTTTTGTTTCCAATAGTTGGACTGGTTCCTGACCCGGACAGTATGGCGCCCGCAACGCCGTTTGTCAGCCTGTTATGGCTTGCCCAGCCAGCTCCTTGGGTTCACGGGTTTGCCGTTGCTACGTACCTCGAAATACACGGCCGGGTCTTCGGTGCCGCCGGTGCGTCCGGCCAGGGCAATGGTCTCGCCCGGGCGCACCCAGTCACCGGGGGGGGTTGTGAACAAGCTGCTGCTGTGGCCGTAGAGGGTCATGTAGCCATCGCCGTGATCAATGATGGTGATCAGCCCGAATCCACGCAGCCAGTTGGCAAATACCACCCGGCCATAGTGCACGGCCTTGATCTCTGCCTCTTCGGCGGTATTCATCAGAATGCCGTTACGGCGCAGTTTGCCATCTGCGTACATGGCGCCGTAATTGCTGACTACCCGCCTTTTGCGGGCCAGGGCAGCTTGTCGCGGCGGGATTTGAACGGACTGGATTCGTTCGGGGGGGCCGGAATGCTGGCAATGGCCTGCTGCACCTCTTTCAGCAATTGCTCCAGGCGCTGGCGATCGGCTTCCAGGGATTGCGCTCGCTACGGCGGTTCTGGATGTCGTCATTCAGGGCGGCCAGTGTTCTGGCCCGATCCTGCCGGCTCTGGGTCAGTTGCTGCTGGCGCTGTTCCAGATCGGCTTCGGTCTTGGCCAGTTCGGTGCGGGTGGCCTGAACGGCGGCGCGGGCGGCTTTCAGTTCCTGAAGGCTGCGCTGGAACGCTTCCAGGCGGGAGACGGTATTCTTGCTCAGGTATTCGTAGTAGGTGAGGGTGCGGGCAACTTCGCCGGCTCAATCTCGTTCAACAATACTTTCAGAGCCGGCGCGTCGCCTTCCATCCAGGCTGCCCGGATCTGTAGTTTCAGGTTTTCCCGTTGCTGTTCGAGTATTGGCCAGCTCGCTATCCTGGGCGCGAAGCTCGGCAAGGCGCTCCTGCTGTTCCCGGGCCTGCTGCCGAAGGGTACGGCGTTCCCGGGTCAGGGTGCTGATTTTGCGCTCGGTGGCCGCCAGTTGCTGTTCAAGGGTTGACCGGTCTTCTTCGGCATCGGCCAGCCAGCGGTCGATGTCAGCGATACGCTCCTTCAGCGCCTCGACCTGTTCGGGGGGGGTCACATCCTGCTGGGCGCCCAAAGGTGCAGCCCCCCCCAATGTGAGGGCCAGCACCAGGACGGTCAGTTTACGCAACACCTTTACCGGCGGAGCGATCAGTCGAACTCGACCAGGCTGTGCCCGGTCATTTCCGCAGGCTTTTCGGTACCCATCAGGGCCAGCAGCGTCGGTGCGATATCGCACAGGCTGCCGTCGTCCCGGAGGTTCACCTTGCGGTGGCCGGTGTAAACCAGAGGCACAGGGCCAATGGTGTGGGAGGTGTGTACCTGGCCAGAGTTGGGATCGGTCATCTGCTCACAGTTGCCGTGGTCGGCGGTAATCAAGGCTTCGCCACCCACTTCATCCAGGGCCTCCACCACACGCTGCACACACTGGTCCAGGCACTCGGCGGCCTTGATGGCGGCGTCCAGCTTGCCGGTGTGGCCAACCATATCGCCGTTGGCGTAGTTGCAGACGATCAGGTCGTACTTGCCGCTCTTGATGGCTTCAACCAGTTTGTCGGTAACCTCAGGTGCGCTCATTTCCGGCTGCAGGTCGTAGGTGGCCACCTTGGGAGACGACACCAGAATGCGATCTTCACCTTCAAAGGGAGTTTCCAGGCCGCCATTGAAGAAGAAGGTCACGTGGGCGTATTTCTCGGTCTCGGCAATGCGCAGCTGGGTTTTACCTTGCTTCGCCATATACTCGCCCAGGCCGTTGGCCAGTTGCTCGGGCGGGTAGGCGCAGGAGGTTTTGATGTCAGCGGCATATTCGGTGAGCATCACGAAATCTGCCAGTTCCGGGTGCTTGCGTCGGTCGAAACCGTCGAAGTCTTGCTCTACGAAGGTGCGGGTCATTTCCCGGGCGCGGTCGGCACGGAAGTTCATGAACAGCACGGCGTCGCCGTCATTGATGGTGCCCTCGGGCTCGCCATCGGCCCGGATGTGGGTGGCTTCACGAATTCGTCGTTCTCGCCACGCTCATAGGCCTGTTCCAGTGCCGCCACCGGGTCGTCGCTGATGAACTCGGCTTCGCCCAGGGTCATGGCGTTGTAGGCCGCTTCCACGCGATCCCAGCGGTTGTCCCGGTCCATGGCAAAATACCGGCCAACGATGGTGGTTACCCGGCCAACGCCGAGGCTTTTCATTTTCGCCGCGGCTTTTTCCAGAGAAGGGCGGGCACTGCGTGGTGGCATGTCACGGCCATCGAGGAAAGCATGGATGTAAACTTCTTTGGCGCCACGGGCTGCAGCCAGCTCAGCGGCCGCCAGAATATGATCTTCATGGCTGTGGACGCCGCCCGGAGACAGCAGGCCCATCAGGTGTACGGCCTTGCCATTGGCAACAGCCTTGTCGATGGCGTTGCAAAGGGCCTCATTCTTCTGGAAATCACCGTCTTCGAGATCTTTGTCGATGCGCGTCAGGCTCTGATACACCACGCGGCCGGCGCCGAGATTCATATGACCCACTTCGGAGTTGCCCATCTGGCCCTGGGGGGGCAGGCCAACAAACATCCCTGAGGTGTTGATCAGGGTTTTCGGCTGGTTCTGCCAGATCTTGTCCCAGAACGGGGGGGTGTTGGCGTTGGAGATGGCATTGTCTTCCGCCGGGTCACGGTGGCCCCCCCAGCCGTCGAGAATTATCAGTGCAGTGGGCTTGCGCGTCTCGGTCATCGTGTCGTCCGCTTGGTTGCAAAAAGAACAGAATTTGAGTGGGGGGGCAGATTGTAACCGTTTTCATTTACTCAGACCACGCGCGTTCGCTGAAGCATTGCTCATGATCACGATGTGCTGGCGCTATCATGGCGGGGGGGCGACTGCCTTCTGTGAGCCGGTGTGGGTGTGTATAATCCGGCCAAACCAATTGTCAGGGTAGTTTCATGGACCGCTTGTTTGAATTTGTTGTTAATCACTACATTCTGGTGTCGCTGTTTGTGGCGTTCCTGCTGGCCATCATCGTGCTGGAATCGCGCCGGGGGGGTGGTGCCAAGATCTCGGCCCAGGGCGCGGTTACGCTGATCAACAAGGATGAAGCGGTGGTGTTGGACATCCGCGATCGCAAAGACTTCAACGAAGGCCGTATTACCGGCTCGGTAAATATTCCGCTTAATAGTCTTAAAAGCCGCGTTAATGAACTGAACAAGCACAAAGACAAGCAGATTATCGTTGTCGACAAGATGGGCCAGCATGCCGCCATGGCGGTCAAGCAGCTCAATGCCGAGGGCTTCAGCAATGTGGTGCGTCTGAATGGTGGCATTACCGACTGGAAGGCCAGCAACCTGCCACTTGTGAAAAAGTAACAGGGCTTGATCTGAGTGGCGATCTGACGCACTGTTTCACATTACCATTCGGAACCTGGCAGTAGACTGTTCCGGCAGACGACGACATAACAACGGGCCTGGCCCCCCCATAATACGAGAACGAAAGGACTGATCATGGCTGAGAATCAGCAAGCCGCAGGCAACGACAACCAGAACCAACCACAGTTTGCCCTTCAGCGCATCTATGTGAAGGACCTGTCTTTTGAATCGCCCAACTCTCCGCTGGTTTTTCAGGAGCAGTGGAAGCCCCCCCAGGTAAACCTGGATCTGAACACCTCCCATAACAAGATCAGCGACAACCAGTATGAAGTGGTTCTGTCCCTGACCGTAACGGCCAAGGTCGGTGAGAAGGTGGCGTACATCGTCGAAATCCAGCAGGGCGGCGTATTCATGATCTCCGGCATTGAAGGCCCGCAGCTTGGCCAGATGCTCGGCGCCTACTGCCCGACGATTCTGTTCCCCCCCTATGCCCGCGAAGCGATTGACGGCATTGTGAACAAGGGCAGCTTCCCGGCCTGATGCTGGCTCCGGTTAACTTCGACGCGATCTATGCCCAGGCGCTCAAGCGCAAGCAGGAAGAAGCGGCGGGTGAAGCCAAGGAAGAGCAGACTCACTAAGAGTTCTAGCTTCTTCAGTTAAAAAAACCGGCTTCGGCCGGTTTTTTGTGGGTGATTACCC
>JDSH01000229.1_pt1 | contig 14807 bp, 20 predicted proteins | sample 199451 | NCBI WGS metagenome assembly JDSH01 (sample SAMN02584198, study PRJNA231836) | bioreactor metagenome | isolation source: continuous culture bioreactor electron acceptor NO2- transfer2 day 38 after... | place: Germany: Bremen | reverse complement strand
AATAGAGAATGGAGACAGAGGCAAGATACACATACATCCCTGATGCTGGACTATAGCGGGCAAAAGCCCCCCCCAGATCTTCAACCAAGGCATTTCCAGCAATCCCCCCCAATACCAATATGGGAAAAAAAACACCCCCCCAAACACCATGGAAGCAGAAGCAAGGAGCCGAGCATGGTTTTTCTCTGGAATGATTACACTTGCCAAGAGTATGAGTGGGGGGGGTGTAAGCAAGAGGAGTATGGGGGGGATAAACCCAAGTGAAAGCACATGTACTGTAAACTCTTCAGATATCCTGTTTTCCCGTGATTGTAAAAATGGCAGGGTTAAGCTCAGCAAAAATAAGAACAGCGTTAATATCACCTGTTTATCGAGGGATCTCCACTGGAGTACGTTCCGATTCAATGACTCTCCCCCCCTCTGTGCTAACCGCCTAGTAATCACAATCTATCCCTCGCATGAGAGGGCTGCTCGTCCATGGTTGATTTGAGAATAACAGGAGAAAGGGAGGGAATCAAGTTTTCTCGGGGGGGTCTATTTTCTTGTGTGGGTGAGCAATCACCTTTATAGTGCTAGGTATACTGAAACTCTATCAGGAGGTAATCCCGATGAAACGGTATAATGTAATTATCATTGGAACAGGGCAAGCAACTGGAACCATACTTGGAGAACTTCTGAAGCAAAACCAATCTGTTGCTGTGGTTGAGTCAGATCGCGTTGGAGGAAGTTGCGTCAACTGGGGGGGTTGTACCCCCCCAACCAAGACCCTTATCGCAAGCGCCCGCGCCGCTCACATGATTCACAGAGGAAGTGAGTTTGGCATCGAGGTAGCATCCTACCAGACCAATTTTTCCAAGGTCATGAAACGTGTCAATACCATCCGTGATGAAGCAAACAAAGGGTTTACGGAATGGCTCGAACAAACAGTTGACTTCTATCCTGGTTTTGGGTCATTCATCGATTCCCATACCGTAGAGATTGAGGGAAAGCGTATCCATGGTGAGAAAATCGTCATTCATACGGGCACCAGGGCAAGAGTTCCTGATATCCCCCCCGGTATCGATGACGTTCCTTGGTTGGACAACAAGGGAATCCTGGCTCTAGGGGGGAACTCCCTTCCCATCTCTTGATCATAGGAGGGTCGTATATCGGGCTGGAGTTCGCCCAGGCCTTCAGGAGACTCGGCTCCAAGGTAACGATATTTGAGTCATCTCCACATATCATTTCCAGGAGGATGAAGAGATCAGTGAGATTGCCCGTTCGATCTTGAAAGATGAGGGAATTGAAATCGTTACCTCCGCCGCCATCAGCTCTGTCTCAAAAGAAGCTGACCAGTCAATCTCAGTACACTACCAGGGAGGAACCATAACAGGGTCCCACCTTTTGGTTGGTATTGGCAGAGTTCCAAACAGTGATGCACTTAACCTCAGTAGTGCTGGCATCGAGATGGATGAAAGAGGATTCATCACAGTTGACGATGAGTGCAGAACATCCGTCCCCCCCCATATCTTTGCACTCGGGGGGGATGTAAACGGACGAGGTGCCTTTACCCACACATCCGTCCATGACGGACAGGTTTTCCTCTCGGTGCTTTCGGGAGGTTCGAAAAAGATCTCTGACCGTATTCCTACCTACTCACTATTCATCGATCCACCACTTGCAAGAGTAGGTTTGAGTGAGAAAGAGGCAAAGAAGCTCAATATACCCTACTTGGTTGCAACCAAGGAGATGAAAACGATCAGTAGAGCGAAGGAGAAGAATGAGACGAAAGGACGTATCAAGATTTTGATACACAAGAGGGACGATACCATTATTGGGGGGGCTGCTGTATTTGGTGTGGGTGGAGATGAAGTGATCGGTATGATCGCTCTCGCCATGCAAGCAGGACTTCGCTATCAGACAATCCAGGATACCGTCATTCCACACCCTACTGTGGCGGAATTGATTCCCTGGGTATTCTCTTCATTTCAATCGGAGGCGTAATCATGAAACTATTTGCAAAGAATGTACTCTTTCTCTCATTAGCACTTTTACTGTTGTCCATACCTATTTTTGCTGCAGGTACAACGGAGCGTGTGGATAAGCCAGAGATAACTGTGGGTTCCAAGATAGATACAGAAGGCGCCTTGCTGGGAAACATGATTGTACTTATGCTGGAAAACGATGGGTTTCGTGTTATCGACAAGACGCAGACCGGCTCCACACCCATTGTCCGTTCTGCCATCATCGCTGGTGAAATCGATATCTACCCAGAGTATACTGGCAATGCTACTACTTCTTCTCTGGAGAGAGCGAAGCAGAGCTCTGGAAGGATTTCCAAGCTGGCTATAAAAAGGCTGCTGAGCTCGACCTGAAAGCCAACAACATAGTCTGGCTCACTCCTGCCCCCCCTGCCAACAACACATGGGCAATCTCAGTTCGTGGGGGGGATCTCGCTGAGAAGGAATCCCTAAAAACCTTGGATGACCTAGCCGCCTATGTAAATAATGGAGGACATTTCAAGCTTGCCGCAAGTGAAGAGTTTGTATCCAGTGAGGCAGCTCTCCCCCCCAGTTTTGAGAAGGGATACGGATTTTCTCTTGATGAAAGCCAACTCTTGGTATTTGCAGGGGGGGGAAACACAACCCTCACCGAACAGGCAGCAGCCTCTGGTCAGGAAGGGGGGGTCAATGCTGCCATGGCATACGGAACCGATGGACAGCTTGCTGCACTTGGCTTGAAGGTCCTCACCGATACAAAGAACATCCAACCGGTCTATGCGCCCTCCCCCCCGATCATCCGCTCTGAAGTGCTTGAGCAAAGTCCTGAAATTGCGACTATTCTAGAACCTGTTTTCCAAAGTCTTGACCTTGAAACACTGCAGTTGCTTAACAGCAGGATTGCTGTTGAAGGACAACCAGCCAGGATGGTCGCTGAGAACTATCTCAAGGAAAAGAAGTTCTTGTAGGAGTATATATGGATATTCTTTCCTGGGTATTGATTGCATTTATCACCTTGGAGACTCTCAATGTAGTGTTACTCTACAGGATGCCTTCCTCAACACGGGGGGGGAATGCCGTGGGAGTGTTCAAGGCCTATGAGAAATCACAAAAGGACCCTGAGATCAGGGAGTTTGTTACTTACCTCATCAATTGGGTGGCAGGAACCAAATTGATTTTTATCGTCCTGATCATCGGTATCGTCATCACAGGAGAGAAAGAAACCAAGGTATTCAGCGTAATTGCCTTGATTTTCTCGATCATGACGTTTTATTCACAATTATACCCAAGACTGAAACATATGGACACTGAGCATCAGCTCAGTGTCTGTGGGTACTCCAAGTCGCTGGCAATTATGATTCCCCCCCAACGGAGCGAGAGGAAAGGAACCATCATGATGCTTCCTCTCCCGAGCGAGTGCAGAAAGTAAGATGAGATACCCCCCCGTTCCTTGGGGGGGCGGAAAAGGAGGTAACGCCTCCTAGGTTCAGGGCTTGACCTAAGGTATTGACACCTTTCATCGGTAGTTTTTTATTGGTATTCACGGTCGCAGTAGTTTTTGTTCTCTGTACATTGTGATTGGTCGTTTTGAGAAATTGAGGTAGGCTTCAATGAAGAGAAACAGTTTGGAATATCTCGATATGGAGCGGGTAAACTCCCTGCTTGAAGGGTTCAATAAATCCACCGGATTTGTTACTGCTATTCTTGATCTTAATGGCAAGATACTCTCTAAATCTGGGTGGAGAAAAATTTGTACTGATTTCCATCGTATCAATCCATTGACCGGTGAGAGGTGTACACAAAGTGATACCATCCTAGCACAAAATTGCAAGGATCATGAGACATATCACTTCTATACCTGCCTAAATGGATTGGTAGATGTTGCCGTACCAATCATCATCCAAGGTGAGCATGTAGCAAACCTTTTCTCTGGACAATTCTTCTTTGAGAAACCTGATCTGCAGTTTTTCAAAGAACAAGCAGCACAATTTGGATTTGATGAATCAACATACCTTGAGGCTCTTTCAGAGGTCCCTATTGTCTCAAAGGATACAGTAACCAAAGTGATGGATTTCCTGCTCAACATGACCCAGCTGATCAGTGAGATGACACTCCAGAGAATTGAGCAGATTGAATTGAACGAAGCCTTACGCCAGAGTGAGGCAGCCCTTCGCGAGAGTTATGAACGATTCAGGATTGCACAGGACATGTCACCTGATGGATTCACCATCCTTCGCCCGATACAAGATGAGCAAGGAATCATTTCTGATTTTTCGTGGGTCTATGAAAACTCTGCCATTGCAATGCTGAATGGAACAGACCCTGAGAAAATAGCAGGAATGCAATTGCTTCATCTATTTCCCAGTCATAAAAATTCCAAAATATTCAGGATGTATCAAGAGGTAGCCCAATCAGGGATTGGGCAGACTATGGAAATAGGGTATGTAGGTCAAAATATCACTAAGCCCTTATGGTTAAGACTGGTAGTAGTCCCTATGTCTGGAAACATTGCTGTCCTTGCCCAAGATCTTACAGAGCGTAAACATGCAGAGGAACGTCTACAATACCAACATGATCATGATTTCCTCACAAACCTATATAACCGAGGCTTCTTGGAAAGAGAGTTGATAAGACTTGAGGATGAGCAGTTTCTCCCAGTTTCCTTGATCATCGCCGATACCAATGGTTTAAAGCTGATCAATGATTCATTCGGCCATACCATGGGCGATGAGGTATTGCAAAAAGCCGCTAATCTACTACAGTCATTCGCCAAACCAGGCGAGATTGTTGCCCGCTACGGGGGGGGTGATGAGTTCATCATGCTCCTGCCTAATACCTCCAGAGTTGAGGCTGAAGCTCGTCTTCAAGAAATAGAATCTACTGGAAGAAAGGCTGAACATGACTCAATTCAATTAACGTTGGCCTACGGATATGATACCCGCTGTAGCCTGCAGGATGATTTCTCAAAAGTTTTCAAACAAGCAGAAGATATGATGTATCGAAATAAGCTTTATGAAAGCTCCAGTACCAAAAACAAGACCATTGGGTTGGTGATCAACTCGCTGTTTGCGAAAAGTAACCGGGAGTCGGAACATTCCAAACGGGTAAGTGCACTTTGCGAATTCATTGCAAGAAAGCTCCAAATGTCAACAATTGAGATACATCGAATGAGGATCGCCGGACTTCTCCATGATATTGGAAAGATTGGGATTCCTGAGAACATACTCAATAATCCAGGAACGTTGGCAGAAAGTGATTGGGAAGTGATCAAACGACATCCAGAGACTGGTTTCAGGATCTTATCTGCTTCCAATGAATTCATTGACATCTCTGGTACAATCCTAGAACACCATGAGCATTGGGATGGCTCAGGGTATCCAAGGGGGGGTATCGCTGGGGGGGATTCGATTTCCCTACAGGCTAGAATCATTGCAGTGGCTGATGCCTTTGATGCTATGACCAGCTCGAGGTCATATAAGCGTCCAATGAGTATTCATGATTCAATGATTGAACTCGAACGATGTGCAGGAACACACTTTGATCCCTCAATCGTTCACATTTTCCTGGATACGTATGAGGAGTTCAATTAACAAGGGAAATTGAAAGTAGGACGACACCTACTATACTGCATATATGCATGTGTGGTTTGCCTCAATGTATATGAATATCTCCCCCCCTTTCTTCACAAACATTTTCCATCTGCTATACAAACCATGCTATAACTGTCTCAATAGAAATTTGTAATCAGGAATGGAAACATGGAATTTTCTATACAGAGCAAAGAACAATTAAAGGATTTATGGACCAACATCTATAACACCGAAGGAAAGCCTGACTGGTCCCATATACTACCCTATTATGATGAAGACATTTTCTTTTGGGACAGTGTCCAGAAAATCCATGGAATTGCAGATTTCACTGCGATGACAGAACGCTTAATTGCAAGGTCCAGCGACTTGAGAATGGATATCAAGAACATTGCACAGAATGGAAACGTGATGTTCCTTGAGTGGGAAATGACGTTGAGTTTCAAGAAATACCCGAATTCATCAGTGTATGGGTCAAGCAGGGTTACATTGAACGAACATGGCAAAATCATCGAACAGCGCGATTACTACGATCTTTGGGGGGGCGATATCTTCGATAATATCCCTCGATTCGGCAAAGCCTATCGGAAGTTCATGCATAAGAAATTCGGGTAAAACAAGGGGGGGCAATCATGAATCCATATCTGAAAGAGTACCAATGGTCAAATATCGCGGCCATGCTCAGAAACAACAAGGCAATTCCCAAAAATGAAGAGAAAGACTTCAGCGGTAACCTAGTTGTCATTACCGGAGCTACCTCAGGTATTGGGTATGAGACAGCCAGACTTTTCGCTTCCCATGGAGCTTCCCTTTTGGTTATCAACCGGAACAAAGAAAAATCTGAACAGCTGAAACATGAGATAGAACATGAGTTCAAGGTATCCTGTACCTATCATATTGCTGACTTCTCGCATCTTGAAGAGATATATGGTGCAGCAACCATGTTGGCAGGGCTTGAAACGGACATTTCAGTGCTCATTCATAATGCCGGGGGGGTGTACAATACAAAGAAGCGATTTACTGCCGATGGCTTAGAAGAGGTATTCCAGGTCAATTATCTTGCTTCTTTCATCATTACCTATCGTCTAATGGATAAACTTAAGAAACAGAAGCATGCAAGAATTCTGTATGTTAATTCTGAGGGCCACAGATTCGCACTCTCTGGTTTGCATCTGGACGATCTGGACTGGAAGAAGCACCATTACACAGGACTTAAGGGCTATGGTTCAGCTAAAACAGCACAACTACTCTCTCTCTTCCCATTTACAGACCACTTCAAAGACAGTGGTGTCACGATCAATGCTATGCACCCAGGTGATGTAAGGACCAATATGGGCGAAAATAACGGAAAGCTCTATAAATGGTTCAAGCACCACCTGATCAATCCTTCAGCGAGAACACCACAGCTCTCTGCCCAAGCATTGTACTACCTGGGTGTCTCCGATGAGGTAGAAGGAATCACAGGAACATTCTTCAACTTCACAACTGAAGAAATACCCGCTCCCCCCCACGCACTCGACCAGGAGATGGCTGCAAAGTTATGGAAGAAAAGTCTTAAGATCAAAGAACCACAACAAGCATAAAAAAGCAGAGGCTCAGTTTTCATCGGCAAAGTCTCTTCTTTATACCTCAAGATTGTATATTGATTGCAAACTCCCCCCCTTCTGGACCAACGATACCGATTATGGGATAGCCGGTACTCTTGCTGTAGGCAATGGCATCGTTTTCCTCCATGCTGAGCAACAGTCCTCCCGAAGTCTGGGGGGGATCGTACAGCACATCCATCAGTTCTTGGGCGATATTTCCTTGTTGAGATACCTTCGCTTCAAGATACTCCCTGTTGTTGTACATCCTTCTGGATTCAACCCCCCCATCTGAGCATATTCAAGCGCTTCCTCAAATACTGGAATCTTTGTAGCATACAAGGTAATACATACCTTCGAAGCAACAGCCATTTCTGCAGCATGCCCAATCAGGGAAAATCCTGTGATATCGGTTGCTGCATGAACCGAAAAATCCATCGCTTCATCACGGGCATATTTGTTCAGTTTTGTCATGCTCTCAATGGCTTTCTTTGCAGCAATATCGCTTGCAAGTCCGGCTTTGACCGCAGTATTGATAATTCCAACACCCAAGGGTTTTGTAAGTATCAGTAAATCCCCCCCTTCAGCAGCTCCATTATTTGCCCAAACCTTGTTCTCATGAGCGAAGCCTGTGACACATAAGCCATACTTCGGCGTAGGATCGCTGATGGTGTGTCCTCCGGCAATGATGGCACCTGCTTCTGCAACCTTTGACTGTCCTCCGAGGAGGATCTCACGCAACACCGAGATATCGAGCATGAGGGAAAGCATACCAGATTCAATGCGGTATTGGGATTCCCTCCCATTGCATAAATATCACTAAGCGCATTTGCTGCAGCAACTTGCCCAAAAAGATATGGGTTATCCACCATGGGAGGAAAGAAATCTACGGTCTGGAGCATTACCATATCCACTTGGGAAGGCAACTTATAAACAAACGCATCATCACTGCCCTCAAAACCTCCTACCAGCTCTGGGCTGTGCATTACCGGTAGGCTATCCAGTACTTCATGCAATATCCCCCCCGGGGGGGGAATCTTTGCAGCGCAACCACTTGTTTTAACTAATTGTGTCAGTCTTACTTCTTCCATTGTATTGTCCTTGATTATTGCAATGTATTTAATATTGGAATCTACGTACTTATCGTATGTGCATTGAATCCAAAACCTTTGTACAGGCTGTAAGTGTCCTGTCAATTTCCTCTTCTGTGGTTGCATACCCAAGGCTGAAACGTAGCGTCCCCCCCTCTGGAAATGTTCCCAGGGTTTGATGAGCAATCGGAGCACAATGCAATCCAACACGTGTTTCAATTCCAGCATTGAGAAACAGTTCATCTGCCACCTGCGCATTATCGAGACCCAAAAAGTCGACACTGATAACACTGGTGCGGTTATGCAGGTCTTTCGGACCTATCACTTTTATTCGTTCATCTCCCTGCAATCCATTGAGCAACATTTCAGTAAGCTTCTCTTCATGATCAACAATGGATACTCTGTGTTCCTGGATATAATCCAAGGCAGCAGAAAGACCTATGATACCTGGAAGATTCTGTGTACCTGCCTCAAATTTGTCAGGAAGGAAATCTGGCATCTGCAACAGATCACTTTTGCTTCCTGTACCCCCCCCGGTGGCCCAAGTTCATTTGATGAGCTAATTCTTCTGACATGACCATCCCTCCCACACCCTGTGGCCCGAGAAGGCTTTTGTGACCAGTGAAAGCTATTGCATCCAGATTGTCATCTTTCAGGGAAATGTTCTCAGACAGTGGCAACTGCGCTGCATCAATGATTAGCAAGAGCCCCCCCGATGCTTTTGCGAGGGAGGCAACCTCCCTGACCGGCTGGATTGCACCACTCACATTCGATGCTGCGGTCATGATGATGGCTTTTGTATTCGGTCGAACAAGTGCTTGTATCTGTTCTAACTGAAGGAATCCTTCTGGAGAGCAGGGAATGATGGAATAAGAGATTCCCCCCCGTTGCGTCAAAGGTCGCATGACTGCATTGTGTTCCATTCCACTCACCAATACATGGTCGTCAGGAGTGAATAGTCCGAATATCAATGTGTTCAATGCATGAGTAACATTCAAGGTAAAGGTACAATTCCTGCTGTCTCCAGCCCCCCCAAACATACTACCGATCTTATCTCGGCATGCTTGAATTTCACCAGCAGTGTCATAGGCTCGATCATACCCTCCTCGTGAGATATTTACAGCATGATCTAGAATGAAAGAGGAAACAGCAGGAGCGACGGTAGGGGGGGCTTTGGGCCAAGAGGTTGCTCCATTATCAAGGTAAATGGTTTGCATGGAAAAAGCGTACCACAATAAATTATAAATTACCATTGCGTTTTCATAAATACAACGGCTATAATCTGATCAGTATGGAGGAAGTATGAATATCTCAAGAGAAAAGAAATCCCTGATGATTGCTGGTACAATCACAGGTGTGATTTCGGTTGTTTTGGTGTTGCTTGGAAATCCTGCAAATATGGGATTTTGTATTGCATGTTTCTATCGTGACATTGCAGGGGGGGCTTTATCGTTGCATAATGCCTCAGTAGTACAATATGCACGTCCTGAAATTATTGGACTTCTTTTGGGTTCAATGCTCATCAGTGTAGCAAGAAAAGAATTCAAGCCAAGAGGTGGCTCAAGTCCGGTATTTCGTTTTGTCATCTCGTTCTTCGTGATGATTGGGGGGGCTTTGGTGTTCCTGGGGGGGTGTCCTTTCAGGATGGTCCTTCGTCTTGCTGGAGGGGGGGATCTTAACGCGTTGGTCGCTCTCTTCGGGTTCATTGCAGGAATCATCGCAGGGTCCCTCTTGCTTAATAGGGGGGGATTTTCCCTCGGCCGGAGTTATAAGCAATCGAACATTGAAGGAGGAACCATTAGTGGCATGTTCCTTGCGCTATTGCTGATACTGTTGTTCATACCTTCTCTTCTGAAATTCAGTTCTTCAGGTCCAGGTAGTCTTCATGCTCCCATACTGTTCTCTCTGATTGGAGGACTAGCTGTTGGAGCACTTGCACAACGTAATCGTTTTTGTATGGCAGGAGGAATCAGAGATGTCTTCCTCTTCAAGGATTTCACCCTGCTCACTGGGTTGGTCATGGTTTTCGTCGCAGCCTTGATCATGAATTTGGTGACTGGCAATTTCATGCTGGGGGGGTTTGAGGGCCAAAGCGTTGCACATACAAACTGGCTGTGGAATTTCCTTGGCATGGCATTGGTAGGATATGGTTCGGTATTGCTAGGAGGATGTCCACTCAGACAAACAATCTTAGCGGGGGGGGAAGGAAACAGTGACAGTGCAATGAGTGTATTGGGTATGCTTGCAGGTGCTGCATTCTCGCACAACTTTTCTCTGGCTTCTTCTCCCAAAGGACCCACCATCGGGGGGGGCCAAGTTGCAACCATCATAGGGTTTGTTGTGATCACCACCATTGCATTGACCATTATTTACAAAAACAACAAGAAGGAGGTTGTACATGGAAATTGATGCAAGAGGACTCTCATGTCCCCCCCAACCTGTAATTGAAACAAAGAAGGCCGTAGACTCAAAAATTACGCATATGAGTGTTCTGGTAGACAACATTGCCGCCAAGGAAAATGTAAGCAGATTCGCTACGGTGATGAAATACCAAGTAAGTATTACCGAAACAGATTATGGCTGGATGCTGGAATTGAAAAAGCAATGAATCAGTTTATCGCAACATTCTTCAGCCAGTATGGTGCGGTACAATTTCTCAAGCAAGCAAGGATCCACAAGGTTTCTTGTAGGCTTGCACCTGTACCACGGGTATTGTCTTCATCCTGTGGTACATGTGCCCATTATACGTGCTTGGATTGGGATCCTGGATTTGTAATGAAAGATCTTGAATCCATCTACAAGGCCTCTGGGTCTAGCTATGATCTTGTATATGAATACGAGGAAACTCGTTAGTTTGTTCATTTACTTGTGCTCTCAGATTGAGAGCATACGTATCAATACTCCCTGTACTGCTCTGCCCTTGGGCAGCATGTAGGGGGGGTTTCAGGGAATTGATACCCTCTGACTTCTTGTGGTTGAAAAAAAACAAATAGAACCAACCTGTGAAAAACCTCCCATAGCAGTATTCATATCGCTGTAAGTTACCTTTTATAAGCAATAACTCATATTGTTGTAAACGTTTACAAAATTTCCTTGACAGATAGGAATAGACGTGTGAATAATAGAATTGTACAAGGAGATACGGCTGTGAATAACGTAATCCTGTCGATGAAAGCCATTGATAAGCGATTCGCCGGCGTACATGCACTCAAGGGTGTGGACTTCGATTTGCATGAGGGCGAGATCCATGCAATCGTCGGTGAAAATGGGGGGGCTGGCAAATCAACGCTCATGAAAGCCCTTACCGGCATATTCCCAAAAGACTCAGGTGAAATCCATTACATGGGGGGGAAGTTGTTTAACCCTCAAGGGCCAAAAGAAGCTTTGGATGCAGGTATTGCAATCGTGCACCAAGAGCTGAATATGATGGAACATCTCACCGTCGCCCAAAATCTCTATATAGGTCGTGAGGCTACCAAACTTGGTGGTTGGTTCCTGGATGAAAAAGAACAGAACAAGCGAGCCAGAGAGCTGTTTACTCGCTTGAACATGTCCATCGACCCCCCCGAGGAGAAGGTACGTGATCTTACCGTTGGCAAACAGCAGATGGTAGAGATAGCGAAGGCTGTATCCCACAATCTCAAGATCCTGATCTTTGATGAACCTACGCTGCCCTGACGGACAGGGAAATCAACGACCTGTTTGCATCATGAAAGATTTAGCAAAAAAAAGGTGTTGGTATGATCTACATCAGCCACCGCCTTGATGAAATTGGTGTCATTACCGACCGAGTTACTGTCTTAAGGGATGGGGGGGAATATGTTGGAACGAAATTAACCAAGGAATTGAGCAAGGATGAGATGATCAATATGATGGTTGGCCGGGTAATCTATGAACAGCCAAAAGCAAAAAGCAATGTCCCAAAAAATGCACCTGTTGTATTGAAGGTTGAGAATCTCAATGCTGGGAAACTCGTACAGAATATCTCATTTGAATTGCACAGGGGGGGCGAAATCCTTGGTTTCTCTGGGCTCATGGGAGCTGGTAGGACCGAGACGATGAGGGCTCTTTTTGGTGCTGATAAGGCCTCTGGTTCCATCTACATCAACGGGAAGAAAACCCTTATCGAAAGTCCACAGGATGCAGTGCTCAACGGTCTTGGATATCTTTCAGAAGACAGAAAACGCTTTGGATTGGCAATTAAGCTTTCAGTTGAAGCAAATGTAATTATGGCCTCCTATGAGGACCTCTGTCCAAACCTCTTCCTCCCCCCCCGCTCCAAGTTGCATCAGATTGCTGCAGAGAATGTAGAGAAACTTAATGTTAAAACACCATCACTCGATCAGTTCGTACAAAATCTTTCTGGGGGGGGCAACCAACAGAAAGTGGTTGTAGCGAAGTGGTTGATTAAAATTGTTCTGTACTGATTTTCGATGAACCAACAAGAGGTATTGATGTAGGCGCCAAGAGTGAGATCTATCATTTAATGAATGAGCTTGTGAAAGAAGGTAAATCAATCATCATGATCAGTAGTGAGCTGAATGAAATACTGAGGATGAGTGACAGGATTGCAGTGATGTGTGAAGGAAAACTCACTGGGTTCCTCAATATTGAAGAGGCAACCCAGGAAAAGATAATGGAATTGGCGACAAAACATAGATAGGAGTAACCCTAGATGAAAACGAAGAATATTGTGGAGTTGAAAAGAAAAAAAAGGATTGAACCTCCAGAAGTTGCTTGCACCACTGGCTCTCGTAATCATCTATGCGTTTTTGCCCTGTTCGGCAGAAATTTCTTCTCCTATACGACTCTGGTAAATATCCTTGACTCTTCCTACTATATTGGATTCCTTGCCATCGGTGTTACATTCGTCATTATCACAGGAGGAATAGATCTCTCCTGCGGTACGGTAATGATGGCCGCAACGATCATCGGGGGGGGAACTGCATACAAGACCTGGGGGGGATGGCCTATGTGGATTTCCTTGATCCTAATCATCGTTGTTGCCACAGCCTTTGGTCTCTTCAATGGAATTATGGTGAGCCGACTGAAATTGCCTCCTTTCATTGCCACCCTGGGAACCATGATGATCAGCTTGGGTACTGGCTCCATTGTATCAAATGTACGTAGTGCAACCTTCCCCCCCGCACGTGGAGCAGAAGACAGTTGGTTCAAGGGAATCTTCAAGTTCATTGCAGAAGACAATACATCCTACCCCCCCACAGGTGCAATCGTGCTCTTTGGTACGGCATTTATCGCCTACATTATCCTCACCAGAACCAAGATGGGGGGGCGATATATTTTCGCGGTTGGTTCAAACAAGGAAGCAGCACGTCTCAGTGGCATTGATGTTGTTAAATGGGAGATGATGGCTTACGTAATCAGTGGGTTCCTGGCCGGCATTGGAGGTATTGGCTTCGCTGCCGTCTACACCACCGTAATGCCTGCCCAGGGCCAAGGATTTGAACTCTATGCCATAGCAGGTACTGTCATAGGAGGCACAAGCCTCAGTGGTGGTGCTGGATCGGTCTTTGGGACCATGATCGGTGTCTATATCATGAGTGTTCTTCGTGCAGGATTGCCATCAATGGATCTACAGTCACAGTACCAGACATTCTTCACGGGTGTGGTTGTCCTTGGCGCTGTTATGCTGGATATCTATCGAACGAAGAAGTCATCAGAAGTTCGTATCCTTTCTGAGTCGGATAGATACAGGGAAGAGATGCTTCTAAAGATCTCCCAACTGAAAGATAAAGAGACCACATCCTCCCCCCCCGAAAACAAGCAGGCATTACAAAATGAACTGGCAGAGCTTCGCAATGAAATGCGAAGACAATATCGCACCTTGAAACGAGAAGAAAAAGCGCAAAGAGCTGCTTTACGGAAGAAAGAGAAGGAATTTGAAAAAAAGATAACGGAATAAATCCGTTGTATATAGTAAATCCGGGTTATTGGACCCGGTAGAAAACAGGAGGATTAGTATGAAGAAGACCTTAGTCGTTCTAATGGTTCTGGTGTTACTTACTTCCACTGTACTATTTGCGGAAGGTGTAAAGGAGCAAAAGCCTTATATTGCTGTTGTTTCAAAAGGAGAACAACACGATTTCTGGCAGCAAGTTAAACTGGGAGCCAATGCGGCAGCAGCAGACTATGGGGGGGTTGATATTACCTTTGAAGGCCCTCCTTCAGAGAGTGATGTACAAATCCAGGTAGAAATGCTTAACAACGCTATGGCAAAGAATCCAGTAGCAATCGCCTTGGCAGCATTGAATACGAGCAGTGTTCTTGACCAGCTCCAACAAACAAAAAAATCAAGGTATTCCTGTTATTGGATTTGACTCAGGCGTTCCGGAAGCTCCAGAGGGCTCAATCTGGGCAAATGCATCCACCAACAACTATGCCGCAGCAGGCATGGCTGCCCAGAAGATGTTTGAAGTGATCAAGGGTAAAATTGAGGCTGCTTCAATAGCCAAACCTGTGAAGATCGTGGTCATGAACCAGGATGCTTCAGGAGAGTCACTGCTCAGCCGAGGAAAGGGCTTCAGAGATACCATCATCAAGTTGATT
>JDSH01000228.1_pt1 | contig 14966 bp, 16 predicted proteins | sample 199451 | NCBI WGS metagenome assembly JDSH01 (sample SAMN02584198, study PRJNA231836) | bioreactor metagenome | isolation source: continuous culture bioreactor electron acceptor NO2- transfer2 day 38 after... | place: Germany: Bremen | reverse complement strand
TGGCTACCGGTTTTCGGATTTCGTGAAAGTGGGGGGGTTGCCCATGAATGTGCTGGTGGGGGGGTTGGTAACGGTTGCGGTGATTGCCGTGGTTTACGGGTTGTGATCCGCGTTGGCAAGAATATCGCAGCAGAGTACCCGCAGTTTGCCGTCCTGACGGAAGGCCAGTGACAGGGTCACGCACATGTAGGCGCCAGTGACGCACAGGTAGGGAGTGGTCACATGAATGTTCTCTGGCTGGGCCAGCGCCTGGCGGAGATACTGCTGGCGAAACCAGTCTGCACTGCTGGTGTTTTCCAGTGGTCGGAATCTTGGGTCCTGCTTTTTAACGGCGGACTCCGAAACCAGAGTGTCTTCCAGCTGAACGCCCTGGTCGTCCACCAGGTAGCAGCGGGAAACCGTGTGGTGGCTGAGCAGTTCAAAACAGGCCTGGTCCATGGACAGGCCCTTCTGCAGGCGCTCGATCACCCGCCGGAAAGGCCCACTGAAATGGTTGACGACCAGTTGGGTTGGATCGTGGCTAATCTGCTTGCTGCTTTTGTACTCTTCGAGCAAATCCTCGAAATTCATTGTGCTCTGGGGGGGCAGTTCGTCCAGCTCCAGGCAGGGCCGACGAAAGTAGAAGCCCTGTACAAAATCGACACCGGCATCAATGGCAATCATGGCCTGATCCCGGGTTTCCACTCCTTCCAGCAACACCAGGCAGCCAGATTGATGCAGCAGGGATACCATGCCGTTCAGTATCTGCCTGGCGCGGCGATCTTCGGTTGCCCGGGTCAGCAGGGTACGGTCCAGCTTGACGATGTCCGGTGACAGATTCCAGATGCGCTCGAAATTGGAGTGCCCGGCACCAAAATCGTCAATGGCGGTCAGACACCCCCCCAGTTTGCGGTAGTAGGCAACGGTATCCCGTAGCCGTTCAGCATCGTCGGTTGGCTGTTCAACGATTTCCATTACGATTCGATGTGGCGGCAGCCCGGTTTTCTTAAGCAATTGTCCAAAAAAAGGAATCGGATTGAGAGCCGGAGGTGACCACCCTCGGGGGGGAGACGTTCAGGAACAGCCAGTTGACCTGATCCTTGATCTCGCTGTAGTTGCGAATGTGCAAGTACCGGCAGAGTCTGTCCAGCAACAGATTTTCGGCTTCGGATGCGGGCAGCTCGAACAGGTGCAAAGGCAGAACAGCTGAATTGTCGTTATCGAAGGCCCGGATCAGGGCTTCATAACCGACGGTACGTTTGTGGGAAATGCTGTAAATCGGCTGAAGGGCGGTGCGCAGTTTGAGCCCGCGAAAATCCGCTGTCCACACCTGACCCTGCTGATTAAGCATGGGGGGGGAAAGCAGGTCTACTTCCGGCGCGGGTAGCGAATCGGGAAGATTGTGGGACATAGGCAGGTCTGTACCCTTCAACGAATACATTGGCGCAGTACTGAAGTACACGCCAATCTGTTAGCCACTGTGCCTGTGTCCCTGGCACGGACGCCTGAAATTCAGGCGTTACCTCATCAATTCGTCGAAGGTTGCCAAAAAAAACAAGAACCATTACCACTACTTAATGCATAAAAGACGAAACAGTTTGTATCTTTCAGGCATTAAAACGGTGGTAAAGAAAACCCGGCAGTAGCCGGGTCTGTATCAAATCAGTTGTTGCTGGGTACTACCACAGACTCGTCAAATTCAAGTTCCATGTCGTTTCCTCTCGGTCACTGAGGCCCCCCCGGACGGGGGGGCGGATTAAAAGTATGGGTAAAGTTTATCGCTGTCATAATTTTCAACAATCCGTAAAACCGCATACGACCAAAGTGGTTGCTGTCAAGTGTTTGCAGATCATGGATGCTATGGTCAGAAAATCTGATGCAGGCCAGCAAAACATTTTGATTTTGGTCAGCTCTCTGTCCTTCTAGACTATGCTGATCTTATCTGGAGGACGTGGAAAAGCCGTTCGGGCCCACATCAGCAGCGGAGGCGATTGTTTTTATGCAGGCAAAGAATTCAGAAGACGCATACGGGTGGGTGGCAATCCTGCTGCATTGGCTGGTGGCCGTCACCATTATCGGCCTGTTTGCCTGGGCTTCTGGATGGTCGATCTCTCTTATTATGATCCCTGGTACCGACAGGGGGGGCCGGACATCCACCGCAGCGTGGGTATTCTCCTGTTCATGGCGATGGTGCTCAGACTGGTCTGGCGGCTGTTAAGCCCGCCGCCCAGGCCTTTGCCCAATCACCAGCGCTGGGAGGTGGTTTCTGCTCACCTGGCGCATGTGGCGCTGTATCTGTTGATCTTTGTCGCCATGATCAGTGGCTATCTGATTTCAACGGCTGACGGCTCTGCGATCCATGTGTTCGGCTGGTTTCAGGTGCCATCGGTGACAGGCCAGGTGAAAGGCCTCGAAGATACGGCGGGAGCCATCCATTACTGGAGCACCTGGGCGATTGTCGTCCTGGCCGGCGTTCATGCGCTGGGGGGGGCGTTGAAGCATCACTTGATCGACCGGGACAGTACGCTTCGCAGAATGCTTGGGTTGGCCTGACAGTTCCGGGACAGCTAACTCTCTTAACGCAACGCAAAACAGACTCAAAAGGAGTGAATAATGAAGAAGATTCTTCTGGCATCAGCCATTTCAGCCGCGATGGTTGCCTCTGTGCAGGCAAACGAGCACAGCGGTACTTACGCCTTCGATACCCAGGGCACGCACCAGTTCGTAACCTTCAAGATTTCCCATCTGGGCTACAGCTGGCTGTACGGTCGATTCAACGATTTTGATGGTGAGTTCACCTACGATGCGGACAATCCCGAAAACAGCTCTGTATCAGTAACGATCGATACCTCCAGCGTTGACAGCAACCATGCCGAGCGCGACAAGCATTTGCGCAGCGAAGACTTCCTGTATGTGAGTGAGTTCCCGGAAGCCACGTTCAAAAGCAAGCGCGTAGTGGTTGACGAGGCCGGTGAGGCGGACATCATTGGTGATCTGACTCTGCGTGGCGTTACCCGGGAAATCACCCTGGATGCTGAGCTGGTTGGCCACGGTGAAGACCCCCCCTGGGGGGGAGGCTATCGCATGGGTTTTGAGGCTGAAACCGAGTTGCGCCTGAAGGATTTTGGCATTCCCATGGATCTTGCAAAGCCTCCGAAACCGTGGAAATCGAAATCTCGGTAGAAGCATTCGCCAGTAATCGGATCCTTCCGGCGATGACGCGGCGGTCCGGTTAAACCCGGAACCGCCCTGTCTGTTGTTCCAGCTCCCTGACATAGCTCTCCAGCGATTTGGCAATGCCATCGATGGCTTTGGACCGATCGGCACTGGCCGCAGCCAGATCATTGATATCAGTAATGCTCCGGTTAATTTCATCTACCACCTGAGTCTGTTCTTCGGTGGCGGACGCCACGCTGGTATTGACGTCGGTGATGCTGGAGATCGCTTCCAGAATGGCCTGGAGCTCCTGTTCCGCTTCCGTTGCCAGCCGTTCGGTTTCGGTGGCTTCCTTGCTGCCAGTCTCCATCACGCTCACGACGTCCGAAACACCGGTCTGCAGCGCGGTTATCATGGTCTGAATATCTTCTGTCGACTGGCCGGTGCGTTGCGCCAGAGTGCGGACTTCATCCGCCACCACGGCGAAGCCGCGGCCTTGCTCACCGGCCCGGGCAGCCTCAATGGCGGCGTTCAGAGCCAGCAGGTTGGTCTGTTCGGCAATGCCGCGAATGACATCCAGCACCGAAGTAATGTTGTCGGAATCCGCAGAAAGTTTGCGGATAACCTCAACCGCTTTGGAAATCTGGGCGGCCAGGCGGTGCACCTGTTTCGACGAATTGCGGATGATCTGGGCGCTGTTGTTCCCCCCCTTGGTTTCCGCTTCGCGAGTGATCTCTGCGGCGCGCGAGGCGTTCCCGGCCACTTCTTCAATCGCACTCTGCATCTCGTTGATAGCGGTGGCCACCATGGAAATGGAGTCGGTCTGGCGGGTCACACCATCGTTGTTGTCCCGGGCGGCAGTGGCCAGCTCGGTGGCACCCGCACCGAGATCGCGACTCAGATTCTGAATGGACCCGATCATGCCCTGCAGGTTTTCCAGTACCTGGTTGAAACTCCTGGCCAGTTTGCGAGATCGTCCTCGACCGTTACCGGAACCCGCTGAGTCAGGTCGCCTTCGCCCTGGGCAATGTTGTCGAGCTGATCCCGGAGGGCGCTGATCGAAGAGATGATCAGTTTCATGAATACAAAGAACAACGCAATGGCGATAATGATGGCAATCACGGTGATCGCAAGAACAGTGGCCGAACTGGAGGTGCCTTCGGCAGAGGCTTCGGCGGAACGTTGTTGAGCCTGCTCGTCAGCGTGAGCACCGGCGTTGTCGTAATAATCCCGGAGTTGGTCAAACAATGGGGGGGCTGTTTCTGTGGCAGCGAGACTCCGGGCTTGTTCCGGATTGCCGTTTGAGGCCAGCTCCATCACCCTCCGAGCGGATTGTTCCCAGCGATCAAATGCCCCCCCTTCGAATCCGTCGCTGACATCCGAAATGCCCGTTCCTGCAAGGCGTTGAGAGCTTTCCAGGAAGCGCTGCCTGGCTTGCTCGGTGTTTTCATTGAAATCCTCCAGAGCTCCGGAGGTGTTTTCATTATTGAAGGACTGATCCACCACAGACATCTGTGCCACCAGTGCCTGATAGAGATCGCGGTCGCCATTGAGAATCTGGCTGATCGAAGGCAGGTAGGTAGCTGCTATGTCGTCGGTATCGGAAACCAGATTGCGTGCCGTCAGAACGCTAAAGACACCGACGATGACCAGGGCAAGCGCCGTGATGGCAAAAGGAAGTGCGATTTTGGTGCGTAATCCGAGTTTCTTCAGAGCGGTCATCTAGCCCCCCCCAGGCTTCGACGTTAATGTCTTATCCAAAGCGTAGCAGGGGGGGGCAGATTTGTCACATTTGAGGTGCCAGGCCCTTGATATGGGTCAGGATTTGCCGACGGTTTCGGCGGATGAAGGTTCGTCGGTCTGTTCACAGGCACGGCAAAGATGCCGTTGACGGAGGAACTGGGCGGCGAAAATAACGGCCCATATCAGTACCCCCCCCGCCCAGATATAGGGCTCGGGAACCTGGAAGGTACCACTGATGGCAAACTCCACCAGGAGCATCAGGCAACGGCCAGAACCGCATTGACCATGGCAGTGACCATGGCTTGCCCGCAGGCTTTGAGATTGGGTTTCATAGGTTTCCGCTTGTTCAGAGAGTAAACGGCGTTCTAATCACTGTGGCGAGAATACGGCTCACCTTACAGAGTCTCCATGCGGGAATTCCGCTATTGGAAATTGGTGTATCGGGGGGGCTGGCGTCCATATAATGTGCGCCACAACATTGATAGGCATCCAAGGCAAAGAGGCGTCCATGCCAGAGTTTCAGACAACGGATGAAGGTTTCGAGCGGGTATCACTCCGGGACTACACCGAGAAGGCGTACCTGGACTATTCCATGTATGTCATTCTGGACCGGGCTCTGCCCAACGTAGGGGGGGACGGGCTCAAGCCCGTACAGCGGCGGATTGTATACGCCATGTCGGAGCTGGGGGGGCTGAAGTCCACCTCCAAGTACAAGAAATCGGCTCGTACCGTGGGTGATGTGCTTGGTAAGTTCCACCCGCACGGCGACAGTGCCTGTTACGAGGCCATGGTGCTCATGGCCCAGCCGTTTTCTTATCGCTACCCGCTGGTAGACGGGCAGGGTAACTGGGGGGGGTCTCCAGATGATCCCAAATCCTTTGCCGCCATGCGATATACCGAATCGCGGCTGGCCCCCCCCTTCGCGGAAGTACTGCTCAGTGAGCTGGGGGGGCAGGGAACCGTAGACTGGGTGCCCAATTTTGACGGTACCATGGAAGAACCCTCGGTACTTCCGGCCCGGTTGCCGCACGTGCTGCTGAACGGCACCACGGGTATTGCTGTTGGTATGGCGACCGATATTCCGCCCCCCCACAACGTGCGGGAGGTCACGGCAGCCTGTATTCGTCTGCTGGATCAGCCTGATGCGTCCGTGGATGAGCTGTGCGAACACATCAAGGGGGGCCGGATTTCCCAACCAGGCTGAAATCATCACTCCCCCCCGCAAAGACTTGCGCCAGATGTACGAGACCGGGCGAGGTTCGCTGCGGATGCGCGCACGCTGGATGCGCGAGAATGGCGAAGTGGTGATCACTGATTTGCCGCACCAGGTCTCCGGAAACCGGGTGCTGGAGCAGATTGCCCAGCAGATGCAGACCAAGAAGCTGCCCATGGTGGCAGACCTGCGCGATGAATCGGATCATGAAAATCCGACCCGACTTGTGATCGTGCCCCCCCGATCCAATCGGGTTGATCTGGACGGGCTGATGGCGCACCTGTTTGCCAGTACCGATCTTGAGAAGACCTATCGGGTCAATATCAACGTGATCGGTAACGATGGCCGGCCGGGCGTAAAAGGCCTGTACACCATCCTGACCGAGTGGCTGGCCTTCCGGAAAACAACGGTGACCCGCCGTTTGCAGCATCGCCTGGACAAGGTGCTGGCCCGGCTGCATCTGCTGGAAGGCTTGTTGATTGCCTACCTCAATATTGATGAGGTGATCGAGATTATCCGCACCGAAGACAAGCCCAAGGCCGAGCTGATGGCGCGCTTTGGTTTGTCGCCCGAACAGGCCGAGGCCATTCTGGAGCTGAAACTCCGGCATTTGGCCAAGCTCGAAGAAATGAAAATTCGCGGCGAACAGGATGAGCTGTCTGCCGAGCGCGATGAGCTGCAGGCGATTCTGGGCTCAGAAGACCGGCTTCGCGAACTGATCAAGACCGAACTCGAGCAGGATGCCGAGACCTTTGGTGATGAGCGCCGTTCGCCGATTGTCGAGCGGGAGGAAGCCCGCGCCTTCAGCGAAACCGACCTGGTATCCAACGATCCGGTGACGGTGGTGCTGTCCGATAAGGGTTGGGTTCGCGCGGCCAAGGGTCACGACATTGACCCCCCCGCTGGTCTCAGCTACAAGTCCGGCGACCGTTTTGCCCTGGCGGCGAAGGGGGGGCGCAACAACCAGCAGGCGATTTTCCTGGATTCCACCGGCCGGGCCTATTCATTGATGGCCCACAGTCTGCCCTCTGCCAGGGGGGGGCAGGGCGAGCCCCCCCTCACCGGGCGAATCAATCCCCCCCCTCCGGAGCCACTTTCTCCGGTTTGCTGATGGGCAATCCCGAGCGCAAGACTCTGCTGGTCACAGATGGTGGCTATGGTTTCGTCACGTCGCTGAACGACATGATCAGCAAGAATCGCGCGGGCAAGGCCGTGGTCAGCGTGCCTAAAGGCGCCAGAATCATGCCGCCGGTGATGATTCCGGAAACGGCATCGACCCTGTACCTGGCGGCCATATCCAATGAGGGCCGCATGCTGGTGTTCCCGCTCAGCGAGCTGCCGGAGCTGGCCAAGGGTAAAGGTAACAAGATCATCAGCATTCCCTCCGCACGGGTGCAGAATCGCGAAGAATACGTGGTTGCGGTCGCCGTGTTCGGTGAGGAGGATCAGCTGGAAGTGAAAGCGGGTAAGCGCAAGCTGGGCCTGCGGTTTGGCGATCTTGAGCACTACCTGGGTGAACGGGGGGGCCGTCGTGGTCATAAGCTGCCCCCCCGGGGGGGCCTGCAGCGTGTGGATGGTATTGATGTGATTCCGTCGGCGGCGCGAGCCGAGGAAGAAGCCAGAGTGGGGGGGAGACTACAGACAGTGAGTGAGCTGGTACTGGTAAACGTATCGGGCCGGGACAAACCCGGCCTGACCTCGGAAATCACCGGAATCATGGGGGGGCGCTACGATGTCCGCATTCTGGATATTGGCCAGGCGGTTATTCATGACCATCTGACCTGGGGGGCATTCTGATCGAAATCCCGGATGAATCGAAATCCTCTCCGGTGATCCGGGACTTGCTGTTCCGGCTGCACGCGCTGGATCTGCAGGTGCATTTTGCGCCGATCACCGAGCAGGAATATCAGGCCTGGGCCGAGGGCCGCAACCGGGCCTGCTACATCGTGACCCTGCTGTCCCGCGACATCAAGGCCGAGCAGATTGCCAGGGTGTCGGCGATTACGGCTCGCCATGGCCTGAATATCGACAATATTACTCGCCTGTCGGCACGGCCATCACTGAATACCTCGGAAAACCGCATTGCCTGCGTCGAGTTCTCGGTAAGGGGGGGAACGCCCTCGGATCTTGAACAGCTTCGGGCCGATTTTCTGCACATTGCTGGCGAGATGAATGTGGATATCGCCTTCCAGGAAGATTCAATCTTCCGGCGCAACCGCAGGCTGGTGGTGTTCGATATGGACTCCACGCTGATTGAAGCCGAAGTGATCGACGAGCTGGCCCATGAGGCCGGGGGGGTTGGCGAGCAGGTTGCTGAGATCACCGAGCGTGCCATGCAGGGTGAGCTGGATTTCAGCCAGAGCTTTGCCGAGCGCCTGGCCCTGCTGAAGGGGGGGCTGGACGAGTCTGTGCTTGAAGGTATCGCCAACCGGCTGCGAATGACCGAAGGGGGGGCCGAGCACCTGATCCGCAGTCTGAAGGCGCTGGGCTATCGGACCGCCATCCTGTCTGGCGGTTTTACCTATTTTGCTCGTCATCTGCAGAATAAGCTGGGCATTGACTATATCTACGCCAACGAGTTGGAGATTGTCGATGGCAAAGTGACCGGCCAGGTGAAAGGACAGATTGTAGACGGTAAGCGCAAGGCGGAGCTGTTGCTGGAAATAGCTGAGAAAGAGCACATTTCCCGGGAGCAGGTGATTGCCGTTGGCGACGGCGCCAATGACCTGCCCATGCTCAGTCAGGCGGGCCTGGGAGTTGCCTTCCGGGCCAAGCCGCTGGTCAAAGAGTCGGCACGCCACTCTATCTCCACCCTGGGGGGGCTGGATGCCATCCTGTACCTGATTGGGTTCCGGGAAAGCGAGACCAATCAAACGCTTCAGAATACCCACCTCTGAAACCAAAAAGGGCGAGAATGATCTCGCCCTTTTTGGTTAAGCAGCTATTGATCAGTTGTCGCCGAAGTCGTAGTTCATCTCCGGTACCGGCGCTTGCAGGTAGTAGCCCTGAATGTAATTCACGCCAGCCTGCCAGAGCGTCGCCAGAACACCAGCGTTCTCCACCAGCGGAATGATGGTCAGCTTGCCGGCGTTCTGCAGGCTCTTGACCATTTCCTTGACCTGCTCTTTGGCTTCGTCACTCTTCTGGATCTCTTCCGTGAAGGAACCGTCGATCTTCACGTAGTCCGCCTCAATGTGCTTGAGGGTGTTGAACGGATTGAGTGCGCAGCCGAACTGGGAGATGGATACCTTGCTGTGCAGTTCGTGCACCGCCCTGGTGAATTCCTTGGCCTGCTTCATGTAGTTATTGGCATCGCCTCGCGGATCTGGAAGATCAGCGAATCTCCCGGCAAACGGGCGGCCTTGAGGGCAACGCTGAGCCAGGGAGTGAAGGTCTTGTCCTGCAGTGTCTCGGCTGTGATGTTCAGGAACAGGCGAGTGTCGTGGCCCCCCCGTGAGCGGTGGCTCGACAGCTGCTTGATGGTTTGCAGGATAACCCAGCGGTCGATCTTGATGGCGGTATCGCTGGGCCCCCCCATCGGTGGCAGGAAGTCATAGGGCGACACTTCTTCGTCGTCCTTGTTGAGCATCCGGACAAAGGCCTCGTAATGCTCTTCGCCCTCGCCACGCAGGTTGATGATGGGCTGGAACAGCAGCCGGAAACGGTTGTCGTCCAGGGCCTTGAGAATGGCTTCCACCGAGTTGCTTTCATCCAGGCTTTCGTATTCAGCCGGGTTGTAAACCAGGATGCCATTGCCGCGCTCGTGGCCTTCCTGCTTTTTCACTTCGGCCGAGGCGGTATGGGCCCGGCCCATAAGCTCTTCGGCTTGGGAGAGTTTTCCGTGATCGCAGCAATACCGATGGAGACAGTCAGCGGAACCGTCCGGCCGTTGATATCGAACAGGTGGTCCTCGACCGCTTTGCGAATGCGCTCGCACAGCTTTTCCATGCTGGCTTCATCGCAGGGCAGGCACATAACGCAGAAGGCATCGTCGCTCAGGCGGGCCAGGGTAACGTCGTCGCCGGCCTGTTCCCGAAGCAGTGTGGCGAGATCGCCCAGCAGCAGATCCGCACCCGAGATGCCGACCTGGCTCTTCATGCTCAGGAAATTATCCAGGGCAATGTACGCGAGGGCGCCGGTCTGGTTGTTCTTGCCGGCGGTGGCAATGGCCTGGGCCAGAGCATCCATCAGGTACTGACGGTTGTACAGGCCGGTCAGCAAATCCTGGCTGCTGATCTGTTTCAGCTTTTCTTCCAGCTCGGCATCGCTGTGTTCCGGCTGCAGAACAATCTGGGTACAGGCCTCACCGTCGTAGGTGGCGGCCGATACCGACATGGTGACATTCAATTCGTGGTCGTCACTGCGGCGGGCAGTGCAGTTCAGAGTCATGCCATCCTTGCGCTCTTCGGCGAAGGCTTTCATGAACTCCTTGTATTTCTCCTGGCTGTCCGGTGTCAGAGTATCGAGCACCGGAATACAGATCAGCTCGTCGATGTCGTCGTAGCCCAGGAATTCCATGTAGGACTGGTTGGCATAGATGTGCATGCCATCGTTGATGTAGGCGATGGCATCTTTCGAGCTTTCCAGCAGCAACTGGCAACGCTGCTCGGCTTCTCGCAGATGTGATTCCAGCACCCGGCGTTTGCGACGTTCCTCAAGGGCCGCCAGCTCACGCTTGACCACCAGAACAAGCTGGTCGGTGTACTGGAAGGGGGGGACGGCATCCTGGGCACCGGCACGGATAATATTGACGGTACGCTCGCGGCTGTATTCCTCGGTCAGCAGAACGAAGGGGGGGATGTCCTTGTCCATGCGCTTGACCATGGCCAGGGCATCGTCCGCCCCCCCGAACTCCTGTTCCAAGTCACGTGCCAACAGCAAGTCCCAGTTGGAGGTCTTGAGGGCTTCTTCCAGATCTTCTTCCGAGGTAATCCGGTGGGCGCGTGTGGCTTTGCCGGAGTTGCGGAGCAAGCTGACCATGGATTCCGCATCGTTTTGCGATGGGTCAAGAATCAGCAGGTGTACGGTCGCGTTTTTCTTCTGCATTCGTCAGACGTCTCGTGGTGCCGGATATTCACGGATGAATGATGCAGGGGGGGTTGGCCATCAATAACAACCCTGGCCGTGCCGGCAGTTGACGGGCTGCACTATTTAAAGCGACGGCCACAGTGAGTCAAATTCGTCTTCCGTAGTGCCTGGCGTTGACGGAGGAGCTCCACGCCGGCCGGTTGGCTGATGGGATTCTGGAGTTTCAGCTCGAACTGGCTGATGCTGCCAGTGGCCGAGACCTTTTTCAGCAGCTGTCCCTGGTCTTCCCGACCATCGTGCAGCAGCGAAATCCGGCTGCCGGTCTGGAATGGCAGGCGCGGGGGGGTGATCAGCGTCGCGGCCTGATTGACCACGCTGATCTCGGGTAGCAGCAGACCCCCCCGGAGGTACTCACTGCTGTTGCCGACCTTCTGGATCAGTCGCACGGCACAGGGCGCGGCGCTCGGTGCCAACAGTTCGATACCTACCTGGGTACCTGATTGCGGATCTGGCGCAGCCAGCGCACAACGGCAATGCTCCAGGGGGGTGGGAGCTTTGTTCTCGCACGCCCAGAATTTCACCGGCCTGCAACGACGCCGGTACATTGCTCTCCCAGGCCACACAGTAGCCACCGGGGGGGCTGGTGTTGATCAGCAGGGCGTGGTGGGATCTTGGTCGGTTTTTATCCTGAACAGCTGATGGTTGTTGACTGCCGCCACTGGTGCGGAAGTTGATCGGGGGGGCATCGGCAGAATGCAGGCGGTCTTCATTGGGGGGGCCGGCATCGTGTGCGCCGGACCAGGCGTCTGCCTTGCGATTGGCATTGCGGATAAACAGGTTGTCGGATTCGTGATGACTGCTTTCGTTGCCATCAAGAAATTCTGAGAAGACTTTCTGGCCGGCCACGAAGTAATGCGCAGCGGTGAGGCCCACGCACACTTCCAGCGTGCCCTGGCTGGCAATGCGGTTGAAATTGCGCTTGGCCAGAATGCCGAGTGCCTGGCTCAGGTGCGTGAGCAAGGTGTCGCTCACCTTGGAGGAAATTTTCAGTGCCTCGCCTCCGTGGCTGTCATGGCGCCGGGCGTGCAGGGTCTCTGCCAGCAGGGTGGAGAGGTCGCGGGTGTCGAAACTGAAGCTTTCATTGCCTGGTGTATTTTCGAGCAGGCTGCGGTAGACCGGCGGATTGTCTTTTTCCATGTTGATGACAAACAGGCTGTCGGGGGGGCCAAGATCCGGAGCACACTGACAATGCTCGGTCCAGGACTCAAACAATTCATATACCTGTGTCAGTTCCGCCTGACGCAGTTGGTTAGGCCGCGCACAGCCAAGCAGAAGAATACGTTTGTAGCTGTCGACAACCGTACTGGCTCGTCGGTGCGTGAGGGTGTCGTCATCCACCTCCATGTTGGCCAGTTTGTTCCGGTGCGCAAAACGGAACATGCGATGGCATTCCAGCCAGCTGCTGGCCGGGCTCGGACAATACAGTTGATGGGACCGAAGTATGGTGGCGGCCAGCTCCGACATTGCCCTATGGATTGCCGTGGCAATTTGGCGCCGGTGTTTGTCTACTCCGCCATTGTCGACGTATTCAAGCAGACAAAGCTTGTACCCGGCGGCCAGATGCAGCTGAAGTGCCTGGGTCAGGTTGGCAATCTTTCGTTGCTTTTCAGGCAGCGCGATGGCGAGCCCGAGGAAGTGTCGCGATAGCTCATTACAGACAAAATGAATCTTGTCCCGCACGATTTCCAGAAATTGCAGGCGCTGGAGCGGCGCCAGGAACAGATGGTTCAGCTCAATGATCGCGTGATATAGCTGACGAGATGCCTCACCGGTATTGGCCATCGGCAACTGATCCGCCAGGCGCGAAAGGCCTTGGGGGGGCTGGTGTCGCAAAACGACAGGCTGGCTGTTTTCTGTTCAGGAACCTTGAGCTCTGGTTTCAGGATCTTACCATCCATGTTCTCACGCCAATGTCGGGACCGCGGTAGTTGTAACTCAGCGAAAACGCCGAAAATACAGGTCGTTATTGTTTATGGATCTTGCACTTTAAGATAGCAAAGCAACGACAAAAAGCGAGAAAATCACGAGTTGACAATCTTTGACAAGTGAAAATGGGCCATCTTTTGCGACAGGTCTCACGAGCCAGGTCCAGCGGGGGGGTCTTGCTGGCGCGGCCGGGAAGCTCCCGAACCAGCTTTGGAACCAGGAAGCCGGGCAGATTTTCCAGCATTTCGTTAACTATCCGGATGGCGTCGGTGTCACTCACGGAGAAGTGCCGGGCACCGGAGACGGGATCAAAGGCGTGCAGGTAATAGGGCATAACCCCCCCCGCTTCGAACAGCGTCTCGCTCAAGGCTGAGAGTGTGGCGCTGCTATTGTTGACACCTCTGAGGATTACGCTCTGGTTCAGCAGGGTAACCCCCCCGGCCTCGCTCAGACGTCGGAATGCCTGGCGGGTGGCCTGGTCTATTTCTGCCGGGTGATTCACGTGCACCACCAGGACCTTTTGCAGTCGGGTTCGGGACAGCCAGTCAATCAGGCTGTCGCATACCCGCTGTGGTATCACCACGGGCAGGCGGGAATGAATGCGTAACCGGCGAAGATGGGGGGGGATGTCACCAAGCAGTTCGGCCCATTGCGAGAGCAGGCGGTCGTTCACTGCCAGTGGGTCACCACCACTGAAAATCACTTCGTTGATTTCCGGGCTGGCGGACAGGCTGTCGATGACCTGGCGTCGGTCTTCCGGCCCAAGACGGTGATCGCCGTAGGGAAAATGCCGACGAAAACAGTAGCGGCAATTGATAGCGCATTGTCCCGTGATCATGAGCAAGGCACGGCTGGTGTATTTGCGAATAAGGCCGGTGGTCTGGATGGCCGACGCCTCTTCCAGCGGGTCCGATACGAAATCGGGATGAACCTCCGCCTCCTGGGCGACAGGAAGTACTTGCCGCAGCAAGGGGGGGTCATCCGGGTTGCTGGCTCAATCCGTGCCAGGTAGGGCTCGGGCACCCGGATCGGAAACAGTCTGTGGCCGCAGGCGGCGCCTCTGTACCAGCCTCCGGAGCGAGCCCCCCCAGACGTTCCAGCAGTTGTTCCGGCGTCGTGACCGATTGGCTCAGTATCTGTTGCCAGTCCGGTGTGTTGCCTGGTTCAACCCGGACATCGGGTGGATGGCTGGCATCGCGGGCTTCTATACGGGCGGGGGGGGTTCGCTGTATCATAGCGACCTTTGAAATTTTAACGACAGTCTGTCAGGTGGACATTTCATGGCTTCATATTCTACCAACGAATTTCGCAGCGGTCTCAAGGTTTTGCTGGATGGCGACCCTTGTATCATGCTCGAGAATGAATTCGTCAAGCCGGGCAAGGGCCAGGCATTCAACCGGGTCAAGCTGCGCAACCTCATGACCAACCGGGTGTGGGAACGTACCTTCAAATCCGGAGAGTCTCTGGAAGCGGCCGACGTTGTCGAGCAGGATATGGAATACCTGTATACCGATGGCGAGTTCTGGCACTTCATGCTGACTGATGGCTCATTCGAGCAGTACGCGGCTGATGCCAAGGCGGTTGGCGATACCATCAAGTGGCTGAAAGAGCAGGACGTTTACACCGTGACTCTGTACAACGGCGCGCCGCTGACCGTGACCCCCCCGCCGAACTTTGTCGAGCTGGAAGTGGTTGATACCGATCCCGGCATGAAAGGCGACACTGCCCAGGGTGGCTCCAAGCCCGCGACCCTGTCCACAGGTGCCGTTGTGAACGTGCCCCCCCTGTTCATCACCATTGGTGAGGTGCTGAAGGTTGATACTCGCTCCGGTGAATACGTCAACCGTGTCAAAGCAGCTGA
>JDSH01000227.1_pt1 | contig 15022 bp, 20 predicted proteins | sample 199451 | NCBI WGS metagenome assembly JDSH01 (sample SAMN02584198, study PRJNA231836) | bioreactor metagenome | isolation source: continuous culture bioreactor electron acceptor NO2- transfer2 day 38 after... | place: Germany: Bremen | reverse complement strand
CCACAGGGTTTTGGAAAGACTCCCCCCCAACCCTGACCTATCCTGGAGTTAACTTGCGCAGACTGGGCACTCGGGATCTTTTGCCAGCTTCATCTCTCGCCATTCCATCTGCCAGGCGTCCAGAATCAGCAGACGGCCTACCAATGGTTTACCAACCTCTGAGATGACCTTTACAGCTTCCATGGCCTGAGCCGAGCCGATCATACCGACGAGCGGAGCAATGACACCAGCTTCCGAGCAGGTCAGGTCTTCGTTGCCCTGTTCAGGATACAGGCAATGGTAACAAGGGCTTTCCGGGTGGCGAGGATCGTAAACGGAAAGCTGGCCTTCACCTCTTATTGCAGCCCCCCCCGAAACCAGGGGGGGCACTTTCGAAGAAACCGAAGCCCGGTTCAGGGCGAACCGGGTATTGAAGTTGTCCGTGCAGTCCAGCACCAGTGTGGATTCGCTCACCAGATGGCGCAAATCATCACCATCCACCCGGCGATTCACCGCATTAACGGTAATCTCCGGATTGATCGCCCTCACCCGCTCGGCCAGACGCTCGGCTTTTGAATTGCCCAGCCAGCTTTGCTCAAAGGCTATCTGGCGCTGCAGATTTGCCAGCTCGATCTGGTCATCGTCAACCAGAGTCAGGTGGCCAATACCTGCGGCGCCAGGTAGAGGGCCACAGGACAACCCAGGCCGCCGGCGCCAATAACCAGTACGTGGGCGGCTTTGAGTTTTTCCTGGCCGGCGATGTCGAACCGGGGGGGCATCAGGATTTGCCGGCTGTAGCGGAGGAGTTCTTCGTCGCTGAGCATAGTTGTTCTCGCTATTGGTCGCTGGCCGGTTTTCGGGCCAGGGTCATGCGATCATTGCCGCCGTAATCTTTGCGGGTTTCCATGTTGCGCCACCCGGCTTTGGCAAACAAATCCCGTACAGCGCTGCCCTGGTCGTAGCCATGCTCCAGCAGCATCCAGCCATTGGGGGGGTTGAGCCAGTTCAGTCCTTCGGTCACCAGCAGACGAATATCGTCCAGGCCATCGTCTCCGGCCACAAGCAGATTCAGGCTCGAAACGCACATCACCTTCCCTTAAATGACGGTCGCTGGCGGGTATATACGGTGGATTGGAAATAAGAAGGTCGAAAGTTCCGGCGGGAATCTGGTCGAACCAGTGGCTCTTTACCACGGTAACAGGCAATCCCAGGCGCCGGCTGTTTTCCCGGGCCAGCTCGACCGCGTCTTCCACACGGTCACTGGCCATAATCTGCCAGCCAGGCTGTTCACTGGCCAGAGCCAGCGCGATAGCACCGGTGCCGGTGCCGAGGTCCAGCACGCTTGCGCTGGCAGGTAATTCCAGCGACAGCGCGGCCTCTACCACGCACTCCGTATCTGGCCGGGGGGGATCAGGGTGGACGGACTGACTCTCAGAGAGAGAGACCAGAACTCCTGCTCCCCCCCCAGCAGATAGGCAACGGGTTGGCCGCTGGCACGCTCGCCCACCAACGCGAAGAACCGCTCTGCCTGCCCCCCCACCGGCACGTCCCGCTCCGGCCACGCCCGGAAACTGGTGCGGGTCAGGCCGGTGATATGGCTCAACAGGAGTTCGGCATCCAGCTGGGAGATTCACCACCAATCCGGCCTGCCGCTTCTCTCAGCAGGGCCTCACAGCTGAGCGAACATTCACTGTTGCTCATTGGCCATATCTGCCAGCAGTTCCGCCTGGTGTTCCTGCTGCAAGGGAACCACCACGCGTCCAGATCTCCGGCAATCACTTCGTCGAGCTTGTACAGAGTCAGGTTGATACGATGATCCGTTACCCGGCCCTGAGGGAAGTTGTAGGTGCGGATACGTTCGGAACGATCACCGCTGCCCACCAGGCTCTTGCGGGTTTCCGCCATGCTCTTCTGCTGCTTTTCCAGCTCGGCATTCTGAAGGCGGGAGGCCAGCAGGCTCAGGGCCTTGGCGCGGTTCTTGTGCTGGGAACGTTCTTCCTGGCACTCCACCACAATGCCCGTGGCAGGTGGGTGATACGGATGGCCGAGTCAGTTTTGTTCACGTGCTGACCACCGGCACCGGAGGAGCGGAAGGTATCCACCGCAGGTCGGCCTTGTTGATCTCAACGGCTTCGGCTTCGTCGGCCTCCGGCATCACGGCAACCGTGCAGGCCGAGGTGTGGATGCGGCCCTGGGATTCGGTTTCCGGCACTCTCTGCACCCGGTGCGCACCGGATTCAAATTTCAGGGTGCCATAAACGCCATCGCCAGAGAGGCGGGCGATGATTTCCTTGAAACCGCCGTGCTCCCCCCCTTCATTTTCGCTGAGCACCTCGACCTGCCACCGGCGTTTCTCGGCATAGCGGGAATACATGCGAAACAGGTCGCCGGCAAAGATAGCGGCTTCATCGCCCCCCCCGGTGCCGGCACGGATTTCCAGAAACACATTCTTGGTGTCATTGGGGGGGTCTTTGGGCAGCATTAAACGCTGCAATTCTTCGTCCAGCTCTTCACTGCGAGCCCGGGCACTGGCCAGCTCCTCTTCGGCCATTTCCCGCATGTCTGCATCGCCGTCTTTGGCCAGCTCCGTGGCCGCATCGATGTCCTCCAGAGACTGTCGCCAAGCCTGAAAACACTTGACCACCGGTTCAATCTCGGCGAATTCGCGGGACAGGTCCCGGAATTTATCCTGATTGGCAATCACCGATGCATCACTCAGCAACGCATTCACCTCCTCGAACCGTTCAACAAGCTGTTCGAGGCGGGACTGGATGGATGGTTTCATAGTTTTTCCGTGGTGGTGGGCTCGTCAGCTTCCAGTGCGTCCAGCTGGTAAAGCTCCCTCAGGCATTCGGTCACTTCGGTACGGCCTTCGGCCATCGCCTTGCGTACCTGAACCGAGGGTTGGTGCAGAAGTTTGTTGGTCAGGCCCCCCCGTGCCAGTGACCGCAGGGCCGTCTCCGGATCGGTGCCATTGCGCAGGGCGCGCAGGGCTTTCTCGGTTTCCGCATCACGCAGTAATTCTGCACGCTGGCGGAACACCTTGAGGGTGGAAACCGCATCCAGGGCACGCAGCTGATCCAGAAAATCCTGAACGCCACTGCTGATCAGATTTTCCGCCTCACGGGCCGCGCCTTCCCGGGAGCGAATATTCTCTTCAATCACCTGGCGCAGGTCGTCTACAGTATAGAGGTAGACATCGGCCAGCGAGGCCACTTCCGGTTCAATATCCCGGGGGGGCACGGCGATATCGACCATGAAATAGGGCCGGTGCTTGCGCTTCTTCAACGCCCTTTCCACCGCTCCTTTGCCCAGAATGGGCAAGGGGGGGCTGGCGGTGGAGGAAATCACGATATCCACGTCGGAAAGATGATCCGGAATTTCCGACAGCAGAATGCCTTTACCACCGTGGGCTTCTGCCAGCGCCTGGGCCTTCTCCAGCGTACGGTTAGCCACCAGAAAACTACGCACACCGGCTTCTGCCAGGTGTCGTGCGACCAGTTCAATGGTTTTCCCGGCACCAATCAGCAGCGCCTTGTTGCGGGACATGTCCGCAAAAATGTGGTGCGCCATGCTGACGGAGGCATAGGCAACCGACACCGGGTTTTCACCAATGGCCGTCTGGGTGCGTACCCGCTTGGCTACTGAAAAGGTCTGCTCGAACAACCGGGACAGAAAGGAACCGGTGGCGCTGTGTTCCCGCGCCAGCGCATAGGCATCCTTGAGCTGGCCCAGAATCTGCGGCTCGCCCAACACCATGGAGTCCAGGCCGGCGGCCACCCGCATCATATGACGAACCGCGTCGGAATCCCGATGCACATAGAGTACGTTTTCAAGATCGGCCACATCCAGCTCGTGGAAACCGGCCAGCCAGCGCAGCACCGAGGGGGGGGCACAGTCGTCATCGCCGGCCAGATAGAGTTCCGTCCGGTTGCAGGTGGACAGGATAGCCGCCTCGCTGGCACCGGAGGCAGCACGGAGTTCTGAAAAGGCCTCGGCCATTCGCTCCGGCGTGAACGCCACACGCTCGCGGATCTCCACGGGTGCGGTGCGATGGTTGATTCCCAGCGTTACTAGTGCCATTTGGAGTACAGAAAACCCTGCCCTGATTATGGATAATCACTCGCCATTCTACCGGGGGGGCAACTGCTCAGTCGCCACCCGAAAACCCGTCGCCTTCGGCAAGTGCGGACAGGTTGGGCAAGTTCAGATGCTTATGCCATTATAGGGCCTTGGCCGTGGCCGCAACCCGATCTGCCTCAATTACCGGGCAGAAAACGGTTTTCACTGACCTATCGCCGATAGCACACAGGAAGTTGCATGCAAAAATCCGCACCGTATCTGGTTACCTGCCTGTTGGGACTCACTCTCGTCACACTTCCGGCTGCGCCGTATTTTCCGGTACCCCCCCGGAACCCGCCGATGAGGTAACCGGGACCGATACCCCCCCCGCAGCTACCCCCCCGCCTGCCACGCCCATCAACTATGCCGAATTCGAACCGGAAGTGCTTTACCAGCTTCTGTCGGCTGAAGTGGCAGGCCAGCGTGGCCGTTACGATGTCACCCTGGTCAATTACCTCCAGGCTGCGAAAACCTCACGGGACACCGGCGTGATTGAGCGGGCCATGCGGATCGCCCAGTCTCTGAATGCAGACAATGCCCAGCAACAACTGGCTACACTCTGGCTGGACGTGGACCCCCCCGACAATCTGGAAGCACATCGGATATCGGCCATTCAGGCGGTCAAGCGCCAGAAACTGGAAAACGCCCTGTTCCATATGGAGCAGATCATGGACCAGGGAGAAGACGCGGATTTTGACAGCCTCGCTGCCATGGCCGCGGGACTGCCGCCCGCGCAGCAACAGGAGCTGTTGACGCTATACAGTCAACTGGCAGTCAAGCACCCGGATAACCCCCCCGAACTGCAGTACAGCATTGCCCTGCTGCAGAAAATAACTGGCACCCCCCCGACCGTCGCCCCTCCGGCAGATCAACCAATTGGTTGAGCAAGAGCCTAGCTTTCAGCCGGCCATCATCCTCAAGGGCGACCTGCTCTACCAGACCGGGCAGAAACGTGAGGCACTGAATTACCTGACCACCAACACCCGGCGCTTCCCGGCCAACCGCCAGATGGGCACCCTCTATGGCCGCATGCTGATTAACGAGGGAGAGCTGCAGGCGGCCCAGGACGAATTTGAACGGCTGGTAAAACGCTATCCGGACACCCCCCCGGGACTGAGACTCTCACACGCCCTGGTCGCCCTGGAAAACCAGCAACCCGCACTGGCCCGGGAGGAACTGACCCGCCTGATCGAGCAGGGCCACCATGAAGATGAAGCCAGCTACTACCTGGGACGCATTGAGGAAGATGCCGGCAATACCGACCAGGCGATCGAGTACTACCAGAGCGTGCAACGGGGGGGAAACTATTTCTTCCCGTCGCTGGCCCGTGCCAGCGAACTGCAGGCCCAGGCCGGCGAACTGGACCAGGCCATTGCCCATATCCAGAACCTGCGCGAGCGAGCCCCCCTGATCACGCCGAGAAGTTCTGGCTGCTGGAGGTGAATCTGCTGATCGACCAGGAGCGGAATGAGCAAGCCCTTGCCGCAGCCGATGCCGCACTGGAACGCTACCCCCCCAAAAACGTTGAACTTCGCTATGCGCGGGCCATGCTGCAGGACACCATGGGAAAACCGGCTGGTGCCGAACAGGATTTGAAAACCATCCTGGAACTGCAACCGGAAAATGCCGTTGCCCTGAACGCCCTGGGCTACATTCTGACGGTGCGCACTGATCGCCTGGATGAAGCCCGCGGCTATATTGAAAAAGCCCTCGCGCTGGATCCGGAGAACCCGGCCATTCTGGACAGCATGGGATGGATACTGTTTCGCCAGGGCGAAACGAATCAGGCCCTCGACTTTCTGGCCCGCGCCTGGGAAGCCTACCCGGACCCGGAAGTAGCGGCACACTATGGCGAAGTCCTGTGGGCAACCGGTAATGAAGAACAGGCACGCATCATCTGGGAAGAAGGACTGGACCAGAACCCGGACCATGAAATTCTTCGGGAAACCATCGACCGGCTGACCAGTGATGGGGGGGCCGACCAATGATCCGAAGACTACTCGGCGTGGCACTGCTAACCGGTGCCATAACCGGCTGTACCACCATCCAGCTGGAACCCTTGCCCGAGGGCATGACCAACCAGCCGCCCGCCGACTGGGCCGAGCGCAGCAACCACCTGAGCCGCTTTGACCAATGGCAACTGAGAGGAAAGCTGGCGGTAAAACAACCCTCAGACAGCGGCACTGCCATTATCAACGGCTGGCGCCAGCAGGGTGAACGCTACGACCTCTCGCTGTCATCCTCATTCCTGGGCATGGGCACAACACGACTCACGGGCGTTCCGGGCTTCATAGAATTAACCCTGGCCAATGGTGAGACCTACCAGTCCTCAGACCCGGAAACCCTGGTGGCCGCCGCTACAGGGTGGAACCTGCCCATCGACAACCTCGCCTGGTGGGTTCGAGGACTGCCGGCGCCGGAGGGTGATTTCCGCCTGCTGTTCGACGAACAGCACCAACTGGCCATCCTGCGGCAGGATGGCTGGGAAATTCGCTATGACCGCTGGCAGCCATTCATTGACAGCCTGCCCGCGCTTCCTGCCCGGATCACAGCCCTGAACGGCGACAAACGGGTACGCGTGGTCATCAGCGAATGGCAACAAGAGGACTGAGTATTGTTAACCCGGATTACCCTGCCCTCACCCGCCAAACTCAACCTGTTCCTGCATATCGTTGGCCGCGCCCGGACGGATACCACGAGCTCCAGACCCTGTTCCAGTTTCTGGACTATGGCGACGAACTCACGTTCACACTGACTCCGGAGCAGCCCGGCATACGACTGGCAGAACCCGTACCAGGTGTTCCGGACAGTGACAACCTGGTGATCAGGGCAGCCAAAGCCCTGGCCGCAACCACCGAGAACACGCTCCCCCCCGGCGTTACCATTCACATCCACAAGCACTTGCCCATGGGCGGCGGCCTGGGTGGCGGCAGCTCCAACGCCGCAACCACCCTGCTTGCAATGAACCGCCTCTGGGGGGGACTGAATCTGGGCGAAGACCAGCTTGCAGAAATCGGCCTGCGCCTGGGCGCCGATGTGCCAGTATTTGTGCGTGGCCATGCAGCCTTTGGCGAGGGTGTCGGCGAAAAACTGACCCCCCCCACAAACCCGCCGGAAGACTGGTTTGTGGTGCTCAAACCCGAGTGCAACATCAGCACCGGAAAGATTTTTTTTCAGCCGAAGGGTTGACAAGGGACACACCAAAAATCAAAATACGCCCCCCCGCTTTTGAGGGAGACGCCTCGAGGTACCGAAACGACTGTGAGGATGTAGTTCGAAAACTGTATCCTGAGGTTAACCAGAGCCTGGAGTGGCTTTCACAATTCGGACCTGCAAGATTAACCGGAACCGGGGGGGCTTGCATTTTTGGACGTTTCCCGACAGAATCCGCAGCCCGGATTATCTGGGAAAGCAAACCCTCCGGCATCACGGGGGGGTTCGTAGCTAAAGGGGGGGTGAACCAGTCACCTCTGCACAAAAAGCTGACAGAGCTGAAATGATGCCAAAAAAGCACGATGATATTGGGGGGGTGTCGCCAAGTGGTAAGGCAACGGGTTTTGATCCCGTCATGCGCAGGTTCGAATCCTGCCACCCCCCCAGCCACCTTTCTCCCGCTTCTTCTGAATCAAACGCCGATACTGAGAAGGATGCTGTCGTGTCCAAATTGATGATTTTCGCTGGCAATGCCAACCCCCCCGAACTTGCGCGTGATATTGCCAGAAAACTCCATATTCCCATGGGCCAGGCCACTGTAGGCCGCTTCAGCGATGGCGAGACCACCGTTGAAATCAATGAGAATGTTCGTGGTCACGACGTTTTCATTATCCAGCCCACCTGCTACCCCCCCACCAACGACAACCTGATGGAACTGATCGTGATGGCTGACGCCCTGCGTCGTGCATCCGCCACACGAATCACCGCCGTTATTCCTTACTACGCTATGCCCGTCAGGATCGTCGCGTTCGCTCTACCCGGGTAGCCATCAGCGCCAAAGTGGTCGCCGACATGATCTCCAGCATTGGCGTGGATCGTGTGCTGACCGTAGACCTGCACGCCGACCAGATTCAGGGCTTCTTCGATATCCCGGTGGACAACATCTACGCCACCCCCCCCGTACTGCTTGAAGACATTGAAAAACAGCGGTTCGAGAACTTTGTCGTCGTATCTCCGGACGTAGGCGCGTTGTCCGCGCCCGCGCTGTGGCCAAGCGCCTGGATGATGCCGACCTGGCCATTATCGACAAGCGTCGCCCCCCCAAGGCCAACGTTTCCCAGGTAATGCACATCATCGGTGACGTCCGCGACAAGACCTGCATCCTGGTGGATGACATCGTCGACACCGCCGGCACACTGTGCAAAGCAGCCAACGCGCTCAAAGAGCACGGCGCCTCCCGCGTGGTTGCCTACATTACTCACCCGGTACTTTCCGGCCCGGCCATCGAGAACATCAACAACTCGGAGCTGGACGAACTGGTGGTGTGCGACACCATCCCGCTGGGTGACAAAGCCAAAAATTGTGATAGAATCCGCCCCCCCCTCAGCATGGCTGGGCTGCTCGCCGAATCCATTCGCCGCGTGAGCAACGAAGAGTCCATCAGTGCCATGTTCGAGAACGTCTGAACAGCCTTATCGCTGTAACCCTCAGACTTAAAGGCAGTTTCCGGGTCGGGAGTCCAACAGGGCTCCCGACTCTTTTAGTCGATCGGAAAACTCCGGTCTTTTTGAAATGCTCATCTGTTCAGAGCCTGGTCGCGGGCCGCTCAGATGACCAACGAGGTAATTACCATGTCTCAGGATTTTGTTATTGAAGCATTTCCTCGTGACGATCAGGGGGGGAAAGGTGCGAGCCGCCGCCTGCGTCGCGAAGAGCGTAAGATTCCGGCCATCATCTACGGTGGCGGCAAAGACGCAACTCCGGTCGCCATCTGGCACAATGAGCTGAAAAAGGCCATCGAAAACGAAGCCTTCTTCTCTCACATCCTGACCGTCGACATTCAGGGCAAAAAAAGAGAGCGTGATCCTGAAGGATCTGCAGCGTCATCCGTACAAGCCCATCCTGACTCACGCCGACTTCCTGCGCGTTGACAAGGACCACGAGATTCACGTTAACGTACCGCTGCACTTCATCAACGAAGACACAGCTCCGGCCGTGAAACTCCAGGGTGGCATTGTTTCCCACACCATGACCGAAGTTGAAGTGATCTGTCTGCCGCAGAACCTGCCCGAGTTCATCGAAGTCGACCTGAACGAAGTCGAGATGGACCAGGTAGTTCACCTGAGCGACCTGAAACTGCCGAAAGGCGTTAAAGTTGCCGCTCTGCAGCAGGGCGAAGACCACGACCTGCCAGTTGCCTCTATCCACAAGCCGAAAGGCGCCAAGGCGGACGACGCTGAAGGCGAGGAAGGCGAAGAAGGCGGCGAGGAGTAATAACTCCGGGGGGGGCAACGGCGAATGGCACAGGATATTGTCATGGTGGTTGGACTGGGAAATCCCGGTTCCGACTACGAGAATACCCGCCACAACGCCGGCGCCCTGTTCGTCGAAGCGCTGGCCCGCGAAGCGGGTCAGACGCTCCGTCCCGAAAAGAAGTACCACGGGCTATACGCCCGCATTCAGTGGCAGGGCCTGGACCTGCACTTACTGAACCCCCCCAGCACCTTTATGAACCGCAGCGGCACTGCCATCAAGGCCCTGGCGGACTTCTTCAAGATCTCCCCCCCTGAACAGATTCTGGTTGCCCACGACGAGCTTGACCTGCCTCCCGGCACGGCCAAACTCAAGAAAGGCGGCGGCCACGGCGGCCACAACGGGCTGCGCGACACCATCGCCCATCTGGGCACCAACGATTTCCAGCGCCTGCGCCTTGGCATAGGCCACCCCCCCGGCGACAGCCGCAAAGTCACCGGTTTTGTACTGGGCCGACTGGGCAAACAGGAAACCGAACAATTGACCGCCGTGTTTGACGAAGTCATGCGGGTATTACCGGATGCCGCCAACGGCAAACTGCTGCCGCCATGAACCGTTTGCACAGCTTCAAACCAACGCCCTGAGCAAGGCACATCCCCCCCTTACTCGCACCCTTACCGATACACCGGTATAATCCGCCCAAATTTTTCAGTTCCAGCAGAGGCATTCCATGGGATTTAACTGCGGCATCGTCGGCCTTCCCAACGTCGGCAAATCCACCCTGTTCAACGCACTGACCAAAGCCGGCATCGGCGCGGAAAACTTCCCGTTCTGCACCATCGAGCCGAACGCCGGCGTGGTGGCCATGCCCGACCCGCGCCTCACCAAACTGGCGGAGATCGTCAAGCCGGAGCGGGTGGTGCCCACCACCATGGAGTTCGTCGACATCGCCGGCCTCGTCGCCGGCGCCTCCAAGGGCGAAGGCCTGGGCAACCAGTTCCTGGCCAACATCCGCCAGACCGATGCCATTGCTCACGTGGTGCGCTGCTTTGAAGACGGCAACGTCATCCACGTGGCCAACAAGGTAGATCCCGCTTCCGACATCGAAGTGATCAACACCGAGCTGGCCCTGGCCGATCTCGACACCGTAGAGAAAGCCATCAAACGCGTCCAGCGCGTCGCCAAGAGTGGCGACAAAGACGCCAAGGCCCAGCTGGAAATGTTTGAAAAGCTGTTGCCGGTACTGAACGAAGGCAAGCCAGTGCGCAGCATGGGCCTGGACAAAGACCAGATGGCACTGATTCGCGAGCTTTGCCTGCTTACCGTCAAACCCACCATGTACATCGCCAACGTGAACGAAGACGGCTTCGAGAACAATCCCCCCCACCTGGACAAGGTGCATGAGATTGCCGCTTCTGAAAACGCAGTCGTGGTACCCATCTGCAACAAGCTGGAAGCCGAGATCTCTGAACTGGAAGACGAAGAGAAATCCATGTTCCTGGACGAAATGGGCATGGAAGAACCTGGGCTGGACCGTGTGATCCGCGCCGGTTACGGCCTGCTTGGCCTGCAAACGTACTTTACCGCCGGCGTGAAGGAAGTGCGTGCCTGGACCGTCAGAATCGGCGCCACAGCCCCCCCTCAGGCGGCTGGCGTTATCCACACCGACTTCGAACGCGGCTTCATCCGGGCTGAGGTGGTGAGCTACGACGATTTCGTACAGTACAACGGCGAAGCCGGCGCCAAAGATGCCGGCAAATGGCGCCTGGAGGGCAAGGATTACATCGTCAAAGACGGCGATGTTATTCACTTCCGGTTCAACGTCTAAAAGAAACGCATCACACCTCGCCAGAAAGCATTTCACTGGCGAGTAAGGAACCTCAACATACTTGTCAGGGACGACAAATGCACCTTGCGATCACGATCGTAAAGCTATTCATTTTTTTACTTAGCCTGATCAAACTCACCCAATGGCTGTTCCTGAAAAAGCGGTGGACGCAAAGTAAGCGATCCCAATGCTCCACCGCCCGCTCTTTTCGTGCAGGTAGCACGCCCTTCCAGAAACTATCAACTGCTGAAACCGAGGTCATATCCACGCTGATAAAGCTGGAAGCGATTGATAGCATCGGCAGGAAATGCCCTTTTAACCCCCCCAAAGAACTATCGCCCAATGTCTACCGCATCGTTGGCCCGGTGATCAAACAGAAGCCGTGGCTCGAGAGCAACACTGACATCAACGTAAACCACACGCTGAATGGCTTTGAAGTCCTGATACCCTCCCCCCCAGGCCGCCGATACCTGCCGACGAAAGCGATCTCCGAAATCCACTTTGTCTTTTATGGCGATATTGCTATCGCAATTAGGGCCCCCCGGATTGCTTTGATATTTTTGGAGAGCAGGAGGAAAAACCGTCATTCGCCCCCCCTCACCTTTCCATTATCAAAACCCAGATATCGTCGGTATACGAGTCATCTGGCGCACAACAAAGCCCGGAGGTTAAACCTACCAATAGCAATCGGCTTATTCAGCACATGGATCATACGCACGCAATCCTCTATAGGGATTCATGCTGGACCAATGGCTATATGCTCATAATCGGAACGGCTGGCGTGTTCTCACTGCTCCTTGCCCTGATATACATCGGAGTCGTATCGGATGCCGGGCCTGCCTTTCTTTCCAAGGCCTCTCCCGGTTTAACGCTTGTGATGACGATATCTCTGATATGGCCTCTACTTATTGTCGGATTTCTCGCTGTCGAACACTGGCAGTTCAACAAACAACCCGTAATTGTTTTTGATCGCGAACAGGGGGGGCACGTTTATCTCAGCCCCCCCTCAGCTAGAGAAAAGGCAATCGTGATTCCCTGGGACCAGCTGAAAATCTCGATTCGCCAACTCAATATGCGAGGGGGGGTTGGCCTCGAGTATCCCATTAATTTTTCGCAACTGGAATTCACCACAACAACGCCTGATTCCGGCATTACTCTGGGAGCCAAGTCACTATCAGCAGGCATTGGATTATGGCAGACACTTCATTCATTTATGCTCAAAGACCTTCACTGCATTCGGGGGGGATTGGAGACAATGGAGCCCGAATACCGGCCAGACGATCCACCGAGAGATGACATTTACCTGTTTACCCGGCGGCTCAAAGAGAAGATCAACGGAAAGGATTTCTTTGCTTTGACTGGCTGGTTATTTCTGACTGCGCTCACCTTAGGGCCACTTCCCTATATTCTGGCCTCGGCGTGCTCCAGGTTTAGAGTGCGACACGCAAGGCACCGAATCTGATGTTTTTTTTCGCGAACAGTCTTGACACTGCCAATCTAAATACCGAAAATACGCGCCTCGTTTGGGGGGGCGTGTCCCGAAGCGAAATGGCAAGGTAGCTCAGTTGGTTAGAGCACAGCACTCATAATGCTGGGGGGGTCGGCGGTTCGACTCCGCCCCCCCTTGCTACCAGAATTCAAAGGGTTACAGCTCACGCTGTAGCCCTTTTTTTGTGGGTTGACTACAAGTTGACTACATCGTGCCTACAATGGGCAAAAATCTCATTATCCCCCCCTGGTAATCGCACCTGGTTCCGCTTGGCACTGCTCAACCGACTTGAGAATTCTCTCCACTACTTCAGAACCTCGATGTTCAGGTGAGATATAGAGCGAAGCCTCAAGAACACCAGCGGGCTTGATATAGGCATCCTCGACCCTGTCACCCATCACTTGCTCAAGCAGCAACGTTGGAATAATGGAAACATCAACCCTGTCCCGCAAAAGCATTGGAACGAGTTGTTGCCAACTATTGACCTTCTCTACCTCTCTACCGATTTTGGCAAGAACAAGCTGCCAACAAAACCACGAACGACAGCTACTCTTAAAACGTCCTGGGCTAACAGATCATCAATGGGCTTAAACGCAATGTAAGAATAGTCAGCGCGAATCAGCTCACCTGCAAATATCAGCGATTCATCACGCTCAGGGGGGGAACGAGCCAAGGGAATAAGGACATCCAGTTCACCACTCTCTAAGTAATACAGGCCTCGCTTAAGGGGGGGCACCGAGACGAACTCAACAGGAATCGAGGCATTATCAAAAACACAGTCATAGGGTTTAGACAATGCGCCTGTTAGCTCTCCATCCGAAAGCTCAACCACTCCGGTAACACCCTCGCTAATACCAACTCTCAGAGTCACCTCAGCGCGCAACTGGCTAGAAAGACAGATGAGAACAATCAGATATAAAAAGGTGCGACGAATGGCCAACGACCTTCCCCCCCCGTCGATGAATTGATTGGCGCCTTGATGCTTATAGTCTTTTTATAGAAAGGCCGGATTGTTAACAATCAAATGTAGATGAAATGGGTTATTAGTAAAGCCTTTAGGTTGTTAATTACACATTGTTTTACATTGAATCCCACTAACCTGGGAAGCACTGGCAACCTTTTTTTTCCGTGAGATCAGGGATTACCTGTAGAACTAGACGCCTGGGGGGGAAATAGCCTTTGCGGGCGAAAGCCTAATCGCTGACTCCAGGTGATCGGGCGAAAGGTGGGCATAGCGCATGGTCATGGTGATATTGCCGTGGCCAAGGATGCGCTGCAGCGTGAGTATGTCTCCCCCCCCATTCATCATGTAGTGACTGGCGAAGGTGTGCCGCAGGATGTGGGTCAGTTGTTGTGGGGGGGTGGAGAATCCACACCGTTCATACGCTGACCTGAATGCCGATCGGCAAGGGCCAAACAATCGTCCCGGGCCGGGGGGAGCGCGTTTTCCAGCACTTGCTCCTGGATGTTGGGATCAATGGGTACTGCCCTGCTCTTTCCGTTCTTCGTATCCCGAAAGATCACCTTACCCGAGACAATGCTGGATTGAGTAAGCGTCTCCGCTTCTGCCCATCGGGCACCGGTAGCCAGACAGATCATGGCGACCGACCACACAAAATGGTTGGTGCTTTTCCGGCATTCGTCCAGGAGCTGCTTGCACTGCTCGATGGTGAGGAAGGACATTTCACGCTCTCTCACTCTCACCTGACGAACCGGGGGGGCAATGGGGGGGTTTGTCTTCAGGTGGCCAATCCGCACCATTTCCGAAAAGACCGAAGACAGGTAACGCTGCTCATGGTTGCAGGTGCCGGCGCTGACGTCCTGCATTCGTAGGGCGCGGTATTCCATCCAGTCGGTGGCGGTGAAGTCTTTTACCCTTGGATTGCCCAGCCGATCACAGATAGCGTTTGTCCTGGACAGTCGGTACTTTGCGTCTTTCAGGGTGTGGCCGTGGTAGTCGTACCACTTCTTTACCAGGTCTTTCAGTCGCTCACCGGTGGCCTGATCCTTACGGCCGTAATCACGGACGTATTGCAGCGCATCAAGGCGGGTTTTAAAGCCCTGTTTTCGGATTCTGGGCCCTTCCCGTCCATCCGGGTAGAAATCGACTTTCCAGCCGTTTTCGTTCTTTGAGATCACGCGGCTACCTTGGTCAATAGTCGTCGCTTCGTGAGTCCGTCCTGGACGAGCTGGAACAG
>JDSH01000226.1_pt1 | contig 15063 bp, 20 predicted proteins | sample 199451 | NCBI WGS metagenome assembly JDSH01 (sample SAMN02584198, study PRJNA231836) | bioreactor metagenome | isolation source: continuous culture bioreactor electron acceptor NO2- transfer2 day 38 after... | place: Germany: Bremen | reverse complement strand
CGTGGTGATGCACCACCTGATTTGTGACGATTGGTCCTGGCGTATCCTGATGCGCGATCTGATCGCCTTCTATCAGGCCGACCTGGGCCAGTCCCAACCCGCGCTGCCTCCGGTGAAGAGTTTCAAATCCTACCTGGCAAGCCACCGTGCCGCCGCAAAGGTTGAAACCGAAACCGCCTGGCCCGAAATCGACTGGCCAACGACCCACGCAGGCCTGTCCGACCGCCAGGCGCTGGAGCCTGAACGTGTCGAGGCGCGACTGTCCACAGCCGATTTTGATGCGCTCAAACAGGTTGCGCGCGTGCATGGCTGCACGCCCTTTACCTTCTTTCTGACCGCGTTTCAGCTGCTTCTGAGCCTCTATTGCGATCAGGTCGAACTTGGGGGGGTGTCCTCCTCCATCGCCGACCGGTCTGACAGCGGCGCGCAGGAAAGTCTTGGCGCGCTGATCCGCGACATCCAGATCGGGGGGGCGTCACTGTCCGGGCACGAGACTTTTGCCGAGCTGTTGCGCTCTACCAATGCCGCGCTGCGGGTGGCGCAGAACAAGCCCGACGACCAGATCACCCTGGGCCGCGCCACCATCGGGTATTATAACGCGCCCACGGTCGCCTTGCCCGACTGTGCGCTTGAGATCCGCGAACGTCCCGCCCCCCCGCCGGGCGTCACCGCGATCAACCTGCATCTGGATCTGGTGCCGGGCGCGAGCGGCGTGCGCATCCTTCTCAAAGGCCAGCGGCGGCATTTCAACCGGGCGCAGTTGGAAAGCCTTGTCGCCTGTTATCAGCGCATTCTGGCACAGGTCATTCACACCCCCCCATCCATCGCGCTGACCGACATCGTTTTGACCACGCCCGCAGAGGCCGCAGCCCAAACCGCCCGCTCAGTCAACCTTGCCCCCCCTTTGCCAGACGGCGACGCAGTCGATTGCTTTGCCAGCGTTGCCCGCACCAACCCCCCCGAAGTCATCGCGATAGAAACCCCCCCGGCCGGCGGGCAAAGCTACCGCGCACTGGACGATGAGACCAATGCCTGGGCCCATTGGCTGCGCGCCCAGGGTTTGACGGAAGGCGACCGCATCGGCGTGCTTGCGCCACGTGGCACGGTGGTGTTCAAGGGCTGGATGGCGGCGTTGAAGGCAGGTCTGGTCGTGGTGCCCATGGATGTGGACCTGACGGACAAGCGCCTGACGTCCATGCTGCAAGAGGCCCGCTGTCGCTGGGTAATCGCCCCCCCCGCGTCAGAGGCGCGCGCGGATTTGGCGGTGCAAGCCACCTTCCTTACCCCCCCACCATCCATCCACGCGGTTGAGGGATACCCGACAACCCCCCCGCCCAGCCGCGCAAACACCGGTCCGCGGCGCGACGCTTTCGTCATGTTTACCTCCGGCACCACCGGCAGGCCCAAAAGCCTCCCGATCCCGCATCAGGCGGTCATGCGTCTGGCCCTCGGCACGCCGCACCTGCCAATCGGGCCGGGAGATCGCATGATCCAATTGGCCTCGCCCGGATTTGACGGCAGCTTCATCGAACTTTGGGGGGGGCCTGGCTGAACGGTGCCACATTGGTCTTGTGCGAAAAACCCGTTCTGGCCGAGGGCGGTTTGGCGGTTGAGTTTCGCAAGCTCGCGCCCACCGCCAGTTTCATGACCACCAGCCTGTTCAATACGATGGTGGATGCCGATCCCTCGCTTCTTGCGCCGCTGAAATATCTGGCCATCGGCGGCGAGGCGGCCTCCCCCCCCTCGCACTGTCGGCGCGCGCTCGAGGCACATCCGGATCTGATCCTGTCAAATGGTTACGGCCCGACCGAGAACACGGGCTTTACCACCTGCTATCGCATTCGGCCGGGTGAAACCGCCAACACGGTGCCAATCGGCCGCCCGCTGCCCAATAATATCGCGATGGTGTTGTCGCATCTGCTGACGCCGGTGCCGGACGGGTTCGCTGGCGAACTGCTGGTCGGCGGTCCGGGGGGGCTGGCGCGGGGGGGGTATGAGAACCAGCCAGACCTGTCTGCAGATCGTTTTATGACAGGCGACGCCACGCGTTTCGGCCTGCAGGCCGCGACGCCCACGGATGCCTCTGGCAAAGCGCCGATCACGCTCTATCGCACGGGCGACCGAACCCGCTGGAACGATGCCGGTGAGATAGAATTCCTGGGGGGGCGGCGCGACACGCAGTTCAAACTGCATGGCTACCGCATAGAACCCAGCGAGATCGAAGCGGCGATCATGGAGCACCCTTCGGTTGGCCGCGCCGGCGTCATTCCCGACAAGCCGCGGGGGGGGCAGCAACGCATGATCGGCATCCTGGCCTTTGTCGAAATGGCACCGGGTTTGAAACTGGACGAGGTCACCCTGCGCGCCTTTCTATCCACTCGCCTGCCCCCCCGTTCACATCGCCCGACACGTTACAAGCAACTGGACGCCATTCCCCCCCTGACACGAAACGGAAAAACAGACACGCGTGCCTTAACCAACCTGCTAGACACCAGGGCGCTAACCAAGGCATCTGCAACCGCGACCGACGACAGATTGGCCGCAATCTGGCAAAGGCTTCTTGGCTTGAACGACGTGCCCGAGGATGTCGATTTCTATGCTCTTGGCGGCACATCCTTGTCGCTGGTACGCATGGTGCTTGAGGTCGAAGAAGAGTTTGAAACCGAAATTGACTTCGCCGAGATATCGGAAGAACCGACGCTGGCACGCCTTCGTGTCCTGGCCTCGCTCGGCCCCCCCGATCCCAAACACAGGAAACTGCGCCATTTGCGCGTGTTGCAGCAGGGCGATCCCGCGTTGCCGCCGCTGATCGTGATGCCCACAGTCAACGGCGCAGCCGCCTGGGCGGTCGATATCGTCTCGCGCATGGCCGCCCCCCCAAACACGGTCCTGGCCCTGTCCTTCGATCCTGGTGAAACCGGTGCGGGCGCTTCACCGGACAGCGACAGGCTGTCAACCATGTTGGATGCTTTCCTGGACGCCATACACAGTAAGGTGGGCGATGGACCGGTGGTGCTGGCGGGCTTTTCGTTCGGCGGAGCTTGGCTGCCTATCTGGCCGGACGGGCGCGTGATCGCGGTGTTTGCATTACGCGGATCATCAATCTGGACGGCGGCTGTCCGACCGGCTGGCTTGCCCCCCCACAGGACGACAGCCCCCCGAGGGGGGCCGGGGGGGGCTGTTTGACACCGCTTTCCGCCTGCATCCGATCATGCCACTCGATGTGCCCATGCACCTGTTGGTCGCCCACCGCGGTTTTCCCTTGTCGCGCCCTCCATTGGCGGCCAACTGGGCGCGGATTTCGCGGGTCGACGTTACCGAACACGGGTTTGACACCCACCATGCGTTGTTGCCGAAACCGCCATACGCACAAGAAATTGCCGCGTGCCTGGACCGGATTCTGGCGGGCGACCTGACTGCGACGCGGATCCACCCTGCCGCCTGTGACGCGGCAGAGATCACCCTGATCAACAGGATCAAGTCACTCTCGCGCAAAGGGCAGTTTTCAGAGGCATCCGCACTGCTGGAAGGGGGGGCCGGGGGGGCAACACTGGACAGTGCGCCCGACTGGATGGCCCGCGGTTTGATCCAACTCGCGTGGCACACGCAGGACGAGGTCCGGCTTGTCGCGTTGCGCCACGAACTGGCAGCCCAGACGCCCTCCCCCCCGACCGTTCTTCATGACCTGCTGAAACAAGCGGGCGCAGCATGGCTTCCGCTGCTTCGTCAGGCCCATGAGCCTCCGGCCCGGCGCTGAGCGGTGCCGTGCCGCTGGTCATGCACCTTCTGGAAACCGGGCAGCGGCGGGAGGCGGATGCCATCGTGGCACGGTTGGACGCGGCACCGGGTTTTCATGTCGAAGCCGCGATCGCGCATGGGATCCGGATTGCCCTGACCGACGGGTTTGACCTCGCGTGCCTGCACCTGACGGAAAAGCTCACGGGTGCCGATGTCGATCACACCCATTTCCGTTGGTGCGCCGAGTTCCTGGCCAAGAACGGCCATCTGAATGCGGGGGGGCTGGATCTGTTGGAGCTGGAACGGTCCCGTTTTCCAGGCCCGGTGCAGAAGGCACGTGAGCAGATCGCACTGAAATACAAAGACAGAGAGGGCACCGCCGCCACCGCCCGCGAACGGGTGCCCCCCCCGCACGGCGACTGCCAAGGCCACTGAAACGGCTCTGGCAGACGCTGCGCCGAGGGTAGTGGCCGCCTTCAGCCGTCCCTGACATGCCCCCCCGTCATCTGGCGGTCACCGGCAAGGCGAAACTGTGCTGCGAAATGCCCAGTTTCGCCGGGGGGGCTTTGGGAAACCGGCCCGCCCGGCGCACGGCCTGCAACGCGGCCTGGTCCAGCGCGCCATTGCCCGAGGACTGTGCAAGGCTCACCCCCCCCAGCAGCTGCCCGGAGCCGCTGATGGTTATGCGCACGATGGCCTGCCCCCCCTTGCCAACCCCCCCACGCGGGGGGGCCCGACGGGCCACGCGGGCCCGGATCTTGGCCCCCCCCAGGTTTGCAGAAGCGACTGGCGCTGGCTTTGGGACCGGGTCGCAACCTCGGCGCTGCCGCTTCTACCTGCGGCGGCACCTCCACCCTGCCCTGCGGCGCGGTTGGTGCCACGGCCACCGAGGGGGGGGCGGTATTTCTGCGCGTCTCACGCGGCGGATCGGGCACCGGCTCTGGCGCAGGTGGAACTGGCGAAGCCTCCGCCGTTTGGGGGGGCGGCGGTGGGGGGGCCTGGGGGGGGCCGGTGTGGGACGTGGTGGTTCAGGACGGGCCTGAGGCGCAGGCGGTTCCGGTTGAACCGCATCGTCTGGGCGGGGGGGCTGGGGGGGGCGGGGGGGCGATGTCTCGACCGCCAGGGCTTCGGGCGTGGTCGGTTTCGCCGGGGGGGCCTCGGCCAGCGGTATGGGATCGTCGCGCTGAAGCATTGGCAGAGGGGGGGGTGCATTTTCCAGCCGCGCCGCAAGGCTCAGCGCTTCGGCTGGTTCCAACATGGGTTGATCAGGCACCACGTCGGGCGTCGGGGGGGCCTCGGCCATCTCCAGATCTGCCGTCACTTCCGGCACATCCTCCCAACGTTGCACCATGGCGGCAATCGACGCGGACGAGCCGTGGATGGACAAAAGCGCATCGCCGCCCACCCCCCCGCCGGAGGTCACCCCCCCCACCAGCTGGCCGGGCAGAACTACGGCGATATGTAACCCGGCCGCCAGCGCCAGAAAGACAGGCAGTTCAACATAGGCCCGCATCAGCGTCGCTCCGACACAAGCTCGATCTTCGAAACACCAAGGACGGCCAGACGCCCCCCCAGCAGCGCGGCGATCTTCTCTGCAGGCACAGATCGGTCGGCGCGGACTTTCAATGTATCGGCCTCCCCCCCCAGGGTCTCCAACGCCGCAAACACCGCCTCATCCCGCGCGTCTTCATAGGCCAGTTCGCCGGTGGCCGCGACATGCAGCACCGCCTGCGCCTCGGCGGGCTCATCCGCCGCGCTTTCGGGGGGGGCGAGACCTCAAAAGGCTCAGGCGGGGGGGCAATCTGCGCGGTCATCAGGAAGAAGATCAGAAGCAGAAAAACCACGTTGATCATCGGGACGATGCTTTCACGCGGTTCACGGCGGGGGGGGCTTGGCGCAGTTCCATGGGCTATTCCACCAACACAAGAGTTTCGTATCCGGCACCGGCCAGAAGCTCCATCACCTCAACCACCCGCTGCAAGTCGGCCTCGTCCTGCGCGCGCAGGATGATGGCGTCATCATGGGACAGCATCATGGGGCTCATGGCCGCCAGAAGGTCCGCCGCCCCCCCCATGGTCACGCCGTTCAACGCCAACCCGTCGGGGGGGCGTATGTCAATCAGACGTGGCAGGCCCTCGTAGGTTTGTTCGACGCCGCCGCCAAGGCAGGTCGATCGCCACCTCGGCCCCCCCGAAACGCGAGGCCAGCATGAAAAAGACCAGCAAAAGGAAGACCACGTCGATCATCGGCGTAAGGCTGGGTCTGCGGCGCGGACGTGGTGGGGGGGACAGTTGCATGAGGTTACTCGGCGGCCGCCTGAAGCCCGGCATCCGCGACGGGCCGCGCCGCCTTGCCCCCCCGGGTCAGGATGCGGGTGATCGCATCCTCCATATCGGTCTGGGACCGGTCTACAACGCTGTCGAACCAGGCCAGAGCCACGCCTGCCGGGATCGCCACGGCCATGCCGGCGGCGGTGGTCAACAGCGCCTCCCAGATGCCGCCGGCAAGGGCTGCGGGATCGGCGCGGGATCCCGCCTCCTGCAGGGTCTGGAACGCGGCGATCATGCCCATGACCGTACCAAGAAGGCCCAGCAGCGGGGGGGCGATGGTCGAAATCAGCTCAAGCGCCCGGTTGCCGGTGCGTGCACGGGCCAGTTGCAGCTTGGCCACCCGCGCGATTTCCTCGCGTTTTTCGGTCTCGTCCAAGGTGTCATCCAACCGCGCTTCGATGGCCGAGCGGGTGACGATGGCGCGGATCGACCGACGCCCGGACACCGCCGCCTGTGCGGCCTTTGGGTCGCCGTCGACCCAGGCCGCTACGGCGCGGCGCGAGTTGGCCCCCCCGGCCCACGCGCCCATCAGGGACAACCTCCAAACTTTCCACAGGATCAGCGCAACGGTCAGCACCGACAGCGCGGCAATCGCCCAGATCGCCAGGCCCCCCCCTTTGTCCAGGAAATCCTGCACCTCGGCCCATCGTGCCATGAGTTCCATCATGCCTCTCCGTTCATCTGTTCGTATTCGTCGGTGCTCAGACCAAGCTTGATGAGGTTTCCATGCGGGTCATGCAGGTAGGCCTCGGTCATGCCCCCCCAAGGGCGCGGTGTCAGCGGGGGGGTAAAGCTTGTGCCCTGAGGAAGGGTCAGCCCGGTCAGATGTTCGACCAGGCCCAGCACGCCGCCGCCCCCCCGGATATCGCAGCTGGTCTCGGTGCAGACATCGGGTCGGGTCGTGTGGCTGTAATGCAGCTCCACCCCCCCGAAGCCCCCCCGCAGGATCACATAGCCGTCGAGCTGTTCCGTGGCGAACCCCCCCAGCGCGTCAGCCCAGCGGGCGGTTGCAGGTATGTCGGGGGGGGATAGAAGGATTGGAATGGCTTGCATGTCGGACATGGCGTGCGGGCTCCTTACTCGGCGGCCAGGCTGGCCGCGTGAGGCAAGAGAAACACTCCCCCCCGCCCCCCCGGTTTCGTATTGACGCGAATGGCGCAGCGATAGGCCTGGCTGAGCCGGTCGTCACATAACACATCTTCTGGTCGCCCCCCCTGCGCCATCAGGCGACCTTCGGCGATCAGGGCAACGCTGTCAGAGAACATGGCGGTCAGGTTCAGATCATGCATCACCGCCACCACACCCCCCCCGCCCGCATCGGCAAAATCGCGGGCAATCTGCATGACTTGCAATTGATGCCCAATGTCCAGCGCCGAGACAGGTTCATCCAGAAACAGCCAGCGCGGGTCACCGTCGGCCACGGGATGCCAGACCTGGACCAGCGCACGGGCCAGTTGCACCCGCTGTTGTTCGCCGCCAGACAGTTCCTGGAAAAACCGCCCCCCCTCGAACCCGGACAACCCGACGCGCGCCAGGGCACGGGGGGGCACAAGGTCATCGTGGCCTGCCTCCAGCCCATGGGTCAGCCCCCCCAGACGCACCACCTCGAAGACGGTGAAGGGAAAGGACAGGGGGGGCGTGGCCTGAGGCAGCACGCTGCGGATCGCGGCCAACTGCCAGGGCCGCGCGCGGGTAATGTCGTGGCCGTTCAGGGTAACAGAGCCACCAAAATCTGCCTCGCCCGTCATCGCGCGTAACAGGGTTGTCTTGCCCGACCCGTTGGGACCAACAATGGCCGTCAGATGACCGGGTTTGGCCGTGAAATCAATACCATGCAGGATGTTCTTGCGGCCCAGATGGACGGTGATATCTGTTGCAGTCAGCATGGCTTACATGTCCAGAACGCCGCGCGCGCGCAGCAGGATCCATAGGAAGACCGGACCGCCCAGCACCGCGGTGACAATGCCGATGGGCAGTTCGGCCGGCGCAATGATCACACGCGAGATCACATCGGCCACCAACAAAAGCGCCGCGCCCAGCAAGGCGGAATTCACCAGCAAATAGCGGTGGTCCGGCCCGACCGCCAGGCGCAGCAGGTGGGGGGGAACAACGATCCCCCCCACGAAACCGATGCCGCCACTCACGGCAACGGCTGCTCCGGTCGCGGCAGCAACCGTCAGGATGGCCACGTTCTTTGTCCGCTGAACTTCGATACCCATGTGGCAGCTGCAGCCTCGCCAAGGGCGAGCCCATTCAACCCGCGCGCGAGGAACGGCGCAACCACAAGGCCCAGCCCCCCCATCAACGGCGCGGCGGCCAGGAATTTCATCCAGGTGGCCCCCCTGCCAGACTGCCCATGCCCCCCCAGAAGGTCAGATCCCTCAGCTGCGCGTCATCGGCGATATAGATCAGGATGCCCGACAGCGCACCTGCCAATGCGCCAAGGGCAATGCCCGCCAGCAGCATGGTCGCGACCGATGTGCGCCCCCCCTTACGGGTCGAGACCCGGTACAGAAGCAGGGTCGCGGCCCAGGCACCGATGAAGGCAAAGACAGGCACGATGTAGAAACCGATCAGATCGGTGATGACAACGGGCAGCATCCCGCCCAACACGATGGCAATGATTGCCCCCCCCAGCCCCCCCGCCCCCCCCGCGCTGATCCCGACGATACCGGGGGGGTCGGCCAGCGGGTTGCGAAACAGCCCCCCTGCATCACAGCGCCGGAGACCGCTAGGGAAGCACCAACCAGCGCGCCCATCAGGCTGCGCGGGGGGGCGCGTATGTCAAACAGCACGACCTTGTCGCGCAACTCCAGCTCCGCCCCCCCGGTAAAGAGGCTGCCCAGTGCACGTCCCAACGAAGTCCCCCCCGACGCGCCAACCGTCATGGACAGCCACAACGCACCGCCCAGAAGCGCCAGCAGAACAAGGCTCAGCGCCCGCGCCTGTGGTTACGGTCGCCTGCGACGCGGCCCACGCCGCCTTGACCCACCTCGAATCCCGCCACAGCCGCCATCGGTCACCCCCCCGCCTCGCGCAGGCTTGCGCCAGGGTGCGCACCGCCTCGGGCGTGCGCACCGAAAACCCGGTCAGCAGCATGCCGTCAATCCGCACCACTGCGCGCGTCTGGGCCACAGGCGTGGCGGTCAGGGCCGGCATTGCTAACAGTTCTTCATCGGTGCCTGGGTTGATCCCGGCCCGGTCCATCATCAGGATCACCTCGACCCCCCCGGAAGTCGAAATCGCCTCGTCGGTCACCGGCTTGTAGCCCTCAAAATCGCCCATCACATTCACGCCGCCCGCAAGTGATATGATGCCATCCGCCGCCGTGTTCTTGCCCGCAGCCATGATGCGACCACCTTGAGTCGACAGAACAAAAAGCACTTTGCGTGGCGGCACGTCGCCGGCCTCGGCCATGGCCGCCTGCAAGTCAGCCCCCCCCACTTCGGCAGCCAGGTCAGCGCCTTTCTCCCGCACCTCCAGCGCCTCGGCCACCGCGGTGATCTTGGCCTGGACCGCCGCCACATCGTAGCCATGGGGGGGAATGGTGACCATGGGCAAGGCGGCTTCGTTCAGCAACTCGATCACCTCATGCGGTCCCGCGCCCTCTTCCGAGATGATCAGGTCAGGGTTCACCGCCAGGATGTTTTCCGGCGACAGACGTCCGCGATAGCCTACGTTGGGCAGTTCCAGAGCGGCGGGCGGGTGGTTCGACGTCGTATCGCGCGCCACCAGCCGGTGGTCTTCGCCCAGGGCAAAGACGATCTCGGTCACGGAGCCGCCGACCGACACAATACGGGAGGCCGGGTCTGCCGCCATCGGATCGGCCTTGCAGCCAGAACAATGGCGCCCGCCAGGGCGATCAGTCGAAGCGTGCTCATGCCGGAACCTCCAGGCCGGGCAGCGAGGCCACCAGATCATTCCAGGCCGCGCCCTTGTCGCCTTGACGCAGAACGCCGAAGATTTGGGTGATCACCATGCCCTCGGCATCAAACAGCTCGACCGAGATTGCAGGGCCTTCGCGGGTGGATTTGGTCACCGCCCAAACCTCGGCGACATGATCGGCGCGAAGGTGCAGATCAAAGCCGGGATCCAGCACATTCAGCCAGGGCCCGGCCCATTTGATGTTCTTGATGGGGGGGCCTGTGTGGATCTCGATACAGCCCATGTTGCCGACAAAGAACATGACCGGAATGCCGCTTTCGGCGGCGCGGTTGAAAATCTGCTCAACCGCATCGGTGGAGAGCGCACGCGCATAGGGGGGGGCCCCCCCGGCCATACGGTAGGCCCCCCCCAGGCGGTTCATCTTCAACTTGCGCACCATTTGCAGGAACTGATGGGTGTCGGTCATGCGGTCCCATTCGGCACGCAGCTTGTCGGCCTTGTCCGGGTCGCCCATCGCACCCTGCGTTGGCACACGCTTACCAAATTCGATCTGATCGGATTGGGTGTCGAGCCTCAGGTCCTCGACCACCCCCCCCAGCCATTCCTCATGCAGAGACGTTTCGCGCAGGTGCACCTTGAAGACGGCATCGCCCGCTTTATCAAAGAACTGAAGGCTGTGACGTGGCCCGGCCTTGGTCTCTTTCTCCACTGCGAAGCCATGGACAGTGTTTCGGGAACATGCGAAGGTCGATCTCGTCATTGACGACCAGCGCCGCGTGCGGTCCGCCACGATAGTTGGCAAAACGCCCCCCCACCTTTTCAATGACACAGCTTTCGTTGCGGGTCAGCGCCATGACTTCCCCCCCCAGGCGTTCCAACGCCGGGAACACGAGGTCGAAATCGCACGATATGCGGGTCACCCCCCCGCCCTGCCCCCCCAGATCGGCGGCAACCAGGCGCGCCTCGCTGATCCCCCCCAGCTTGTCGGCAAGGTCGCGGGCCCGCAGCCGTGGCTGCTGGTCCCGCTGCGCGCGGATCTGTTCGGAGGTCAAACGGGTATCAACGGTCATCTCGATCTCTTTCCACGTTTCATTTGAAACCCTGGCCAGAGACCTGTTGCCGGTCTGCATCGCTGGAGCTGCGCGCCATATTTGGGCGCGCGAATTGTTGACTGATTTACTCGGATTATTTAAGGCGCGCAAGTCCGACATGATCGGAGCGAGAGATAAAAACAGCCGCGCCAGCACCTCCCGCCAGCACAGCCACTGTGAAAAGGAGGATTTGGAATGCGTTTCCCAACCAAAAAGTGTGCGCTTTTATCGAGCGCAGCCATGCTGTTTGCCGCGCCGGTGGCGGCACAGGACACGACTCAGCTGGATGAAATCATACTTATCGAGTCAAAACGCGACGTGGCGACGGACACCGCCACGCCGACCACAACCGTGGATCAGACCGAAATCGACGACCGCCAGGCAACCACGGTGGCCGAACTGGTCGATTCGGTACCCGGCGTGACGCTGGTAAACGGCGCGACCCCCCCGCGCGGCAGCGGCATCAACATTCGCGGCTTCGGTGCCAATGGGACCTATGGCACGGACCAGAAGGTGCTGATCCAGGTCGACGGGGGGGCCAGCATGGGCGCAGAGGAGCTTTACCGGATTTCCTCGCAGCTCTTTACCGACCCCCCCGCACTGTACCGCGAAGTGTCGGTGATCCGCGGCATGGTGGGGGGGTCGTTTGAATACGGCACCGGTGCCTTTGGCGGCGTCGTGAAGGCGGAGTCGAAAAACGCAAGCGACTTTACCGACGGTGTGCCGGGCACGCGGGTGCGCCAGACCCTGCAATTCGGCACCAATGGCGATACCACGGCGACCTCGACCATCCTGGCCTGGCAGCCTCGGACAGTTTTGAGCTGCTGGCGAATTACACCACCAACCAGGGCGACTTCTACACCGATGGCAGCGGCACGCCGGTCGAAAACACCGATTTCGACATGCCTCCTGGTTGCTCAAGGGATCATTCCACTTCGGCGACGCACAGGAACACAGCCTGACCTTGTCCTTCTCGGACACCTCCACAGACGACAAGGACGTGCCCTATGACGAGTTCGGGCTGGGCGGGGGGGGCTCGTTCGGCAACGTGGACCGGGCCGTGCGCAGCCGCACCGCGATTTTGCGCTATGATTTCGACCCCCCCGTGGACAATGATCTGATCGACGTTGAAGCGGTGCTGTCCTATGCCGACCAGAAGATCGACCAGGAGTATATTGCGGGCAGTTCTGCCTTCGAAGGCATGTTTCCCAGCATCGACGCGATGTGCGCCAGTTCCTTCTTCGGCATTGTCTGCACCGACCACCGGTACGAGACCACCAAGCTGACCGTGAAAAACACCGCACGGTTTGACACCGGTGCCGTCGGGCACAGCCTGATCACCGGGGGGGTGGAGCTTTCACGCCGCGAACGCCTGGATGCCCCCCCCGCCGCGCCGGGTGGCACGGATGACCGGTTGGCAATCTTTGCGATCAACGAAATGACTTATGGGAACTGGACCATTACCCCCCCCGCCCTGCGGTTCGAAACCCAGGACGTGTCCGATCACCTCGACACAGTCAGCTATTCCAATGACGCGCTCGTCGGCGGGCTGTCGCTGCGCTATGCCTTTGACAATGGCTTCGCGGTCTTTGCTTCCGCTGCCTATAGCGAAAGCATGCCGATCATTGACGATCTGGGCAATCCGGCCTTCATGACACAAAGTGAGAAAGGCCGCAGTTACGAGGTCGGCGTCTCCTATGACAACAGAGGCGTGTTCGGGGGGGTCGGAGATGAACTGAGCTTCAAGGCCACCGCCTATCAGACTGATATCTGGGACATTACCTCCTACTCCGGCATCTCGGCGGCAGACCTGTCCGGGATCGAACTTGAAATGGCCTACTCCATGGCCGCAGGCTTCTATGTCGATCTGAACGCCAACTGGCAGAGCGGCGACGTGGTCGACCCTGTTGGGGGGGGTGGCTACTGGGGGGGCGGGCTGCCTGCGGACGAGCTGCGCCTGACCCTTGGCCGCAAATGGGGGGGCGAAGAGCTGGACGTCAGCTGGGAGGTCGTGGCCAACGCGGCGATGAATCGCGCCTCAACCCCCCCATCAGATGGCTACGCCGTGCACAACCTGCGCGCCACCTACACGCCCGACAGCGGCGTTCTGGCCGGGGGGGCCGAGATCCGCATGGGGGGGATCGAGAACATCCTGGACAAGGATTACACTCCCCCCCACCTGGCCACCCGCCCGGCCCCCCCCGGGCGCACGGTGAAGATCTCGCTGGCCAAGACCTTCTGAAGTCGGGAACACAAACTATGAAGGGCGTCCGTTAGGGACGCCCTTTTTTTTGATCAGTTATGCAAAAAGCCCCCCCGCCAACCAGTCGCGTCCGCTGAAATCATGGAAGAGACGGATGCGACAGTTGGCGGGGGGGGCATGACAGATGCGCGACAGCGCGACCCTGTCATGACGAGGGAGCCTGCGCCCTTTCCGGGCGGCTCATTGCTCGCGCCATGCGGCGGGCAAGGATGTTCGTGGTTTCAAGAAAGGGTTGAACATCATTGCCTTCGCACAGGATCAACGCATGGGTATGCGCCCGTGATCGCTGACCGCGCCTGCTGGCGGCCAATGCGCCCAGAAGCTGGCGTTCATCGCCGCTCATCACCTGACGGCAGCCTGGGCAATCCGGGTTGGAAAACCGAAAACCCGCACGGCGCGCCACACGCATGGCCTGAACCATATCCAGCCCGGCCAGGGCAAGATTGGCAGCCTCCTGTGGCGGGAAGTGGCGGCTGGCCACCTCAAAGGCGGACATCCAGGCCTGGCTGGTGGGATAGGTAAAGCTTTGCAGGAAATAGCGTAGAACAGTCAGCATCTGACGTTCCGCATGGTCAAGCCCCCCCGCTTCGGCCACCGGCAGATCATCGCCATGATCGGGGGGGGCAGAACAGGGGGGGTGATCGGTCATACGCACAATCCTCGGGTCATTCGTTTCCGGGAAGGCGGCGGTCGGCCGACGGGATCCGCATCCGCAGGCCCTCCCGAAACTGGTGTGTTCATGGACGGCTGGCGCATGGGAAAATGGGATCGCGCGGGCTGTTGGCATTTATCTGACAGAATCAGTCAGGATATGCAATCCCCCCCTTTTCAAACAAAAAAAAGGTGCCTGAACTTTCGCTCCGACACCCTTAAAATCATAGAAAAATTACGGTTCACTCGGCCTCATCATAGGTTGAGGCATTGAGCTGCATATAGGCCGCCTCGCCCAGCTTGTTGTAAAGCTCCAACTGGGTTTCGAGGAAGTCGATATGGCCCTCTTCATCGGCCAGCAGGTCCTCGAACAGCTTCATCGAGACATAGTCGCGCGCCTTGGCGCAGAGGTCCCGGCTGTCGCGATAGAGCTTTGCCGCGCTTTCCTCGCCCGCCAGATCCGCTTCCAGCGTCTCCTGCACCGTCTGGCCGATGCGCAGCGGGTCGAGCTTTTGCAGATTCGGATGGCCGCCCAGGGTAATGATGCGCTGGATCAGCGCATCGGCATGCTCCATCTCCTCGATGCTTTCTTCGCGGCTTTTCTTGGCCATCTTGCCCAGCCCCCCCCAGTCTTCCTGGAGCCGGTAGTGCAGCCAATACTGGCTGACCGCCGTGAGTTCGTGGCGCAGTGCCGCGTTCAGCGCGTCAATGACCTTGGGATCGCCTTTCATGGGAGTGTCCTTTCTCTGGAGTCGGGCCAAGCGCCCGGAGGTCTGGAGGAACTTCGAGGTTCGTATTTTGGCGCATGGTTTGCAAGAACAACGGCATGCACCCCACCGCAATCGGCCTTTTTCCCCCCCAGGGCGTGATAGATTTTGCCGGGGGGGGTAATCAGGGTCTGAGGATCGGCGGCACGCATCCAGTCGATGGCGGCGTTTACATCGTTGTCAGAGATGCTCTGGCAGGAACAGATGATCATGTCCGGATGGCCTTGTTCATAGTGTCATTTCGTCAGGATCAGCTTGCCCGCGCGGGTAATGCACAGGGTATAGACCTTGTCGTCCAGCAGGATACGTGCCTGGCGCCCCCCCCTTCGGTCAGGGTC
>JDSH01000225.1_pt1 | contig 15394 bp, 25 predicted proteins | sample 199451 | NCBI WGS metagenome assembly JDSH01 (sample SAMN02584198, study PRJNA231836) | bioreactor metagenome | isolation source: continuous culture bioreactor electron acceptor NO2- transfer2 day 38 after... | place: Germany: Bremen | reverse complement strand
CTTGCTGGTGCCGGCGCCCCCCCGGCCTCGCCACTCTCATCCACCAACTCGAACAGTGGCGCATGCACCTTCGCGATATCGCCTTCCCTGTAATAGAGACGGGTAACCCGGCCCTTGTAGGGGGGGGCAGGAATTTCCACCAGCGCCTTGTCAGTCATCACTTCGGCCACCGGCTGGTCTTCCTCGATGACGTCGCCTTCAGCTACCAGCCATTTGACCAGTTCACATTCCACGATACCTTCGCCGATATCGGGCAGAATAAAATCACTCATGCTTGTTCTCCTGTCCTGATATCCGCCTAGAATTCCACGCTTTCCCTGATGGCCTCGTAGACCTTCAGGTGATTCGGCAGGTGCTCCTTCTCAAGCACCAGCGGGAAGGGGGGGGTGTCCATCCCGGTTACCCGCGCAATGGGAGATTCCAGGTACAGGAAGCAGCGCTCCTGAATGGTCGCTGCAATTTCGCCGGCAAAGCTCCAGTGAGAGGAGCTTCGTGGGTAATCACAAGGCGCCCGGTTTTGAGCACGGAATTGGCCACGGTTTCCACATCCCAGGGCAGGATCGACCGAAGGTCAATCACCTCGCAGGAAATGCCTTCCTTTTCAGCGCGCTCAACCGCCTGGTCTATCACGTCCATCTGGCGCCCCCCCAGCCAAGAATGGTCACGTCTGTGCCTTCCTTGGTGATCTCGGCTTCACCCAGAGGCAGGCGATAATCTTCATCTGGCACCTCGCCCACAGACGCCCGGTAAAGGCGCTTCGGTTCAAAGAACAGTACCGGGTTGGGGGGGTCGTGGATGGCAGCCAACAGCAAGCCCTTGGCCTGATGGGGGGGGTTGCGGGGGGGCACCACGATTTTGAGGCCCGGGGGGGTATGGGCAAAATAGGCTTCCGGAGATTGCGAATGGTAAAGGCCGCCGGCAATGCCACCACCGTAGGGTGCACGAATGGTCAGACCACCAACGTTAAAGAGGTTGCCGGAGCGATAGCGGTATTTCGCCGATTCGTTCACGATCTGATCGAAGGCCGGGAAGATGTAGTCGGCAAACTGGATTTCAGCCACCGGCACAGAGCCCTGGGCGGCCAGACCGTTGGCAAAACCGATAATGCCCTGTTCCACCAGCGGTGTGTTGAAACAGCGGGACTTGCCGTATTTCTGTTGAAGATTACTGGTAGCGCGGAACACGCCGCCAAAAACGCCCACGTCTTCACCGAAACACAACACTTTGTCATCGGCCGCCATGGCGGTATCCAGGGCATTGTTGATGGCCTGGAGCATATTCATCTTGGTCATCTCACGCTCCTCCCTTAACGTGTTCGGCGCTCTTTGGGTACTCATCCGGATATCGACGTATGTGAGCCTTCAGTTTCTCAAACTGCTCGGCCAGCATGGGAGGTACTTCGTCATAGACATCGGTAACCAGAGTTTCGAGGGCTGGTGGCGGACGCTTCTGCGCCCGCTTCATGGTTTCCAGCACTTCCCGGCGCATGTTTTCCTGGAACTGTTTTTCGTCGTCCTCACTCCACCATTTCTTGCTTTCCAGCCACAGGCGCATGCGCAGGATCGGGTCTTTCTCGCGCCATACCGCTTCCTCGTCTTTGCTGCGATAACCGGACGGGTCGTCGGAGGAGGAGTGGGCCGCAAGGCGGTAGCTCATGGCCTCGATCAATACCGGTCGATTGTGTTTGACGGCCAGCTCCCGGGCGGCTCTGGTGGCTTCATACATGGCCAGTACGTCGTTACCGTCTACCCGGATAACGTCCATCTTGTAGCCATAGGCTCTGGGTGCTACGCCGTCGGCTGCGAACTGTTCGGCTGCGGGAGTGGAAATGGCATAACCGTTGTTCCGGCACAGGAAGATGACGGGTACGCGATGGACAGCAGCCATGTTCAGGGCCGCGTGAAAGTCACCCTCGGACGCGGCGCCTTCGCCAAAATAGGTGATGGTGCAGTGGCCGTCTCCCGCCAGCTTCTGGCCATAGGCATAGCCGGTGGCCTGGGGGGGAATCTGGGTGGCCAGGGGGGGCGAAGAGATGGTCATGTAATTCAGCTTTTTCGAGCCGTAGTGCACGGGCATTTGCCGGCCCTTACCGTAATCAAGCTCATTGCCAAAAAGCTGGTTCATGAATTCGTCGATGGAAAAACCGCGGTAGGCGAGGGCGCCTTGCTCCCGGTACTGCGCCATGATCATGTCGTTATCATCCAGCGCGGCGGCGCTGCCGATCACGGCGGCTTCTTCACCGGTACACTGCATGTAGAAGCTCAGACGCCCCCCTGGCGCTGGGCAGCAAGCATGCGCTCATCGAGAATCCGGGTGGTGACCATGGCCCGGTAGATGCGAAGGGCTTTGTCTTTTTCAAGATCCGGCGCTTTGGCGCTCTTATAGAGCTTGCCATCCTGCTTAAGGAGCTTGAACGTGGGAATACGGAATTCCGCACCATCGGTGAACGAGGGGGGGGAATACACAACTTTCGATTTTGTTGTTGTCATAGTCCTCTTCCTGGGGGGGTGTTGGCCTGAGGAAACAAAACACGCCTTGTGGGCGTGTCGTTAATGTCATTGTAGACAACCTGGGGGGGAAATCTGGTGTGGATCATTCCAGGCTTGCCTTTACCTTAACGTAAACTGCATCCATCAGGTAGACCCAGAATGCGGATTTTTATTTAACTGTGCCGCACCGATGAATTTTCCGTGTTTGCCGCAAGCATGCTAACGTCAATACAGGTACTCTATTGAATAGCTTCATTAAACGGACTCTGGTGGGCAGGCATATGAATGTGATCGTGATCGGCGCAGGAATAATGGGAACCACCTTTGCCACCCTGGCGAAGGAACTGGCGCCCGAACTGAACATCACCATTCTGGAACGACTGGACAGCCCGGGCGCGGGCAACTCCTGGTCTTTCAACAATGCCGGCACGGGCCACGAGGCCAACTGCGAGCTTAACTATACGCCGGTGGATGGCGAGGTAATCTCGGTGGAGAAAGCCTTGAAAATCCATGCCCAGTTCAACGTTGCCAAGCAGTTCTGGGCCTACCTTGTTCGAAAAGGTGCGATAAAAGAGCCCACTAGCTTCATCAACCAGACCAGCCATTGCACGCTGGTTTCCGAGCCGTCCATCGAGGAACTCAAGCTACGCTTCAAGGAAATGTCCGCCCACCACTTTTTTTTGAGCGCATGCGCTTTTCCGAGGAATTTGACGAGATCAAGAGCTGGATCCCCCCCTACACCATGGACGGTCGCCCCCCCCATCACGAGAAAATGGCAGCGACCGTTGTGGAAACGGGAACCGATGTGAATTTTGGTGCCCTGACTGAACAGATGGCGGAATACGCGACGAAGGAGCTGGGCGTAAAAATTGAGTATGGCGTCCATGTAAAGCGGGTGCACCGAAACCCGGCGGGGGGGAGCTGGCTGGTAGAAACGCAAACCCGGGGGGGTGCTGCTGTTCAACACCGGGCCGACGTACTGTTTGTTGGCGCGGGCGGGGGGGGTGCCTTCCCCCCCATTCTGAAGAAAAGTCATTTACCGTTTGCCCGGCGGTTCACCGGTTTTCCGGTGGGCGGGCGTTTTCTGCAGGCGGAAATTACCGAAGAGCAGGCCCGCCAATATCGCGCAAAAACCTACGGCAAGGCGGAAGTTGGTGCACCTCCAATGTCTGTGCCGCATCTGGACCTGCGGGTGGCTGATGGCAGGCATTATTTGCTGTTCGGCCCATTTGCCTCATTCAAGCCCGTTCTGGAAAAAGGGCGCGGATTCATTGATTATCTGAAGGCCATGCGCCTGCACGATATCCCCCCCGGGTTGCTGAGCGTCGCGATAGAGCATTTCGCTCTCGTGAAATACCTGGTTTCTGAGACCTTCAAAGGTGAAAAAAGCATGCTGGAGTCGCTGGAGAAATTCGCTCCGGGCCTGAGCTCCAGGTTTGACTGGAAGCCTGTTGAGGCTGGCCAGCGGGTTCAGATTATCAAGGATGGGGGGGATCTGCAGATGGGCACAGAGATTATCGTGTCAAAGGATAAAACCTACGGCACAATACTTGGGGGGGCGTCGCCTGGCGCCTCGGTGTCACCTGAGGTGATGCTGCGTGCGCTGGAGCAATTGTTCCCGACGGTATTTGCCGGAGAATCCGCCAGATCCAAGCTGAAAGAGATGTTCCCTGAGGACAATCTGGATACACTGATCAGCAATCCGGAGCGGTATCGCGAGATTCGGGACGCCGTAAACTCAGCCTTGGGCATCCAGTCAGACATACCAGCGTAGCCAGGCGTTCTCAGGGACGAACACAAATAGTGAAAGCACTTGAACTCAAGGTTCCACCCGTTGTTCTGGTTATCCTTTTCGGGGGGGCGGCCATGTGGGCTATTTCGAGGCTGTTGCCGTCTGGCTACTTTACTGTTCCGGGCAGGCTGATCCTTTGTACCCTCATGGTCCTGGCTGGCGCAGGTATTGCCCTGGCCGGCGTTCTGGCATTTCGTGCAGCAGGCACCACCGTGGACCCTCGTACGCCTCATCAGTCTGCCAGCCTGGTGGTTGACGGGATTTACCGTTACACCCGCAATCCCATGTACCTCGGATTTCTGCTGATGCTTATTGCGTGGAGCCTGTATCTGGGCAGTGTATTTGCTGCGCTGTTACTGCCTCTGTTCATGCTGTACATGAATCGCTTCCAGATTAAACCCGAGGAACGTCATATGCGGGCATTATTCGGGGGGGACGATTACACCCAGTACGTCTCGCGGGTTGGGCGATGGTTCTAGCCAGGTAACGGGATATAGTCTTCTTCATCGCCAGGCACGATGGGAAAACGCCGGTTCTGCCAGTCATCCTTGGCCTGTTCGATACGCTCCTTACGGCTGGACACAAAATTCCATTCAATAAACCGTCGACCCAGTGGTTCGCCGCCAACAAGGGCGAGCCGGGTATCTTCAATCGCCTCAACCGTAACGCCCTCGTGAGCCTCCAAAACGGCCATGGAATATTCAGGCACCTCCGTTCCGCCTGCCCGCAGCTTCCCTTTGGCAACGTACAACCCTCGTTCCTCGGCATCAGGCAGAGTAAGCTTTTGCCCCCCCGGTTTCAGCCATGCCTCAATGTATAAGGTATCGGCAAAGGTCTTGACCGGCGACGCGGCACCGAAAGCGGTTCCCATCATTACCCGTACCTGAACGCCATCCACGGAAACTGATGGCACTGTGTCGCCGGGATAATGATAGAACGCCGGTTCTGTTTCTTCGTCTGCCTCGGGCAGCGCCAGCCACAATTGCAATCCGTGGAGCGTGTGGTCGGAGGCTGTGATTTCCGGGCGCTCCCGCTCCGAATGGACAATTCCGCGCCCGGCCACCATCAGGTTGATATCCCCCCCGGGGGGGCGGATCGGTTGCTGACTGCCCAGCGAATCACGGTGCAGGATTTCACCTTCAAACAGGTAGGTGACGGTCGCAATACCAATATGGGGGGGGTGAGGGCGCACATTAATGCCGTCCCCCCCGGTCGCAAAGTGGGCCGGTCCCATATGATCAAAAAAAGATCCATGGTCCGATCATTTTCCGGCCAATTACCGGCAGAACCCGCCTTACCGAAAAGCCCCCCCCGAGGTCACGGTTTCTGGCTGAAGAAGCTGGACTATAGCGCCACATTCATCGGTAATGGGGGGGCAATCCAGTTCAGTATCGGGCGCGAGATTTCTCATGATAAACTCCGGGCGCGATTGAAAGGTGTGGTGTTTTTAAAGCTTCGTACCAGCCTGAACAGGTGTCAAATGGTGCCCCCCCGCCGGACTACCTCCAGGTTGCGGGGGGGTGCCGTGAATGCTATGAGACCAAGACAGCTCAATCGTTGAGCATGAGACCTCTATGAAAGTCGAGCCTCCGAGATACCTGGTTCTGGAAGAAAAACTACGAGAAGGCATCCAGCAAGGTCGTTGGCAGCCTGGCGAACGCTTGCCGTCGATACGAGCACTTTGCCAGGGCCATAGTCTTGCCAAGATCACCGTTCAACATGCGCTGCAGCGTCTGGAAGCGCAGGGGGGGTTGGTCGAGGCTCGTGAACGCAGTGGTTTTTTTGTGTCAATGGCGCCAAACCGATTTGAGAGCCCAACTCATCCTGTAACGCTGGAAGCGCCTCAGCCCGTATCCGTCAGTCAGGTTTTTCAGGACATTATGAGCCGAAGTGCGGCTTTCGATCTGCTACCGGGCTCCGATAAGAACGACGTACCTGCGGGCATCGTGCAGCTGAATCGTTCTATTTCCAGGGCATTGAGGCGCCAGCGCGGAGACTTTCAATACTATGACGAGCCGGCAGGAGACCCTTCGTTACGGCAACAGATAGCACTGCGGGCGGCAAAACGTGGCTGGCAGGCAGAAATAGATGAGCTTTGCATCACATCTGGTTGCCAGCAGTCACTGTTCCTCGCGCTGATGGCGGTATGCCAACAGGGGGGGGATGTCGTTGCGGTTGAAGCACCTGGTTTCTATGGCGTTCTTCAGTTGCTGGAACAACTGGGGGGGCTTCAAGTAGTAGAAATTCCGGCATCGGCAGAAACGGGACTGGATGTCGGTGCTTTTGAGCAAACATTGCAGCGTTGGGACATCAAAGCCTGCGTGGTCTCTCCGTCGTTTGCTACCCCCCCCACTGGCGCTTCAATGCCACTGCATGCCCGAGCACATCTGATAGAGCTCGCAGAACGCCATGATCTGGCCATCATAGAAGACGACATATACGGCGAGTCTGGGTGGCTGGTCGTGCCGGATACACTGAAAGCCGTCGACCACTCGAACAGGGTCATCCACTGTAGCTCACTTTCCAAAGTGCTTTCCCGGGACCTGCGTTTGGGCTGGATATCCGGAGGGCGATGGCACGACGACATCGTTCGGCTGAAGCTTACATCACAGCTTGCCAGTAGCCGGTTCATTCAGCGCGGTGTTGCAGATTTTTTTTCGCGGATGGCGGGTATGCGGCCTACCTGCGGCGATACCGCCAGCAACTGCAGCGCCAGCGAGACCAGTTGCTCGATTTGCTGGGTACATGGTCTGTCCCGATTCGGGCGACTTCTCCGGCAGGAGGGTTGGCGCTGTGGCTGGAATTGCCAGAGCATGTTGACACCATAAAGCTATACAACCGCGCCTTGGACGAGGGTGTCGTGATCACTCCCGGTGAGCTCTTTTCGATGTCCGGGAAATTCTCAAACTGTTTGCGGCTCAGTTTTGCGCACCCCCCCTGGACGAGAGCCAGAGCTGAGGCATTAATGCGGCTCCCCCCCAGTCTGATGGCCTGACACAAACCCCCCCCATCTGTCCCTGTCAATTTCTAAAAATGTGGTCCTGCCCCCCCTAATACACCGATACCTCTATCCTGCCGCCACTCGATCACATCCGATGACAGGTAAGGGGGGGTGCAGCCGTGACCCAGCTCATTTCCGTAAAACAGCTCGACCAGGCGCCTGGCGCCAGAGGACACCAGAAAATACAGCCACGATCCTTTACGGGCCTTTATCGACGCTTGAGGCTCTGCGGGGGGGGAGCCGTACTGTTCGCCCTGTATTTTGGGGGGGTCGTCTGGCTGAACTGGAATGACCGTCAGGCCGTGCTTTGGGATCTGGCTGAGAAAGAGTTCCATATCTTTTCAGCCACGTTCTGGCCAGAAGATCTCATTCTGTTATCGGCAATTCTTCTGATATGCGCATTCGGACTGTTCTTTATCACGATGTGGGCCGGCCGTGTGTGGTGTGGCTATGCCTGCCCACAAAGTGTCTGGACCTGGGTATTCCTGTGGGCGGAGCGTTTAGCGAGGGCGATCGCTCTCGAAGAATCAAGCTGGACAGGGCCGGGCTAAGCGTAAATAAAGCAGCCCGAAGAGCCTGCAAGCATGGCCTCTGGCTTATTATTAGCCTGATTACCGCGATTACGTTTGTTGGGTATTTCACGCCGATCCGGGCCTTGGTCGGAGACCTGGTGAGCTTGAAGGCGTCTGGCTGGGCCGCGTTCTGGGTCTTCTTTTTTACCGCAGCCACCTATTTGAATGCCGGCTGGCTCAGGGAAAAGGTCTGCTTTCACATGTGCCTTATGGCCGCTTTCAATCTTCCATGGTCGATGCCGATTCGATGGTAGTGAGCTATGACGCGGCGAGGGGGGAGAGCCCCCCCGGGGGGGTTCTCGTCGAAAGGGTGAGCAGCGCGCGCCGGACGACGGCCTGGGAGACTGCATTGATTGCCAGTTGTGCGTTCAGGTCTGCCCGACAGGTATCGACATTCGTGACGGACTGCAAATGGAATGCATTGGTTGCGCGGCCTGCATTGATGCCTGCGATTCCATCATGGACAAGATGGGGGGGTACGACCGGGGGGGACTGGTTCGCTATGCGAGCGAGCGGGAACTGGCCGGTGGCCTTACCCGTGTGCTGCGACCTCGCCTGATCGGCTATTTCCTCCTGCTGGTTTCGACGATCGCCTTGTTCTCCTGGGGGGCGTCGCGTCCCGGCCGCTGGTGACCCTTGATGTAGAGCGGGATCGAGGGATGTACCGGTTTACTGCAGACGGTCAGATTGAAAACAGCTATCTGTTGAAAGTAAGGAACAAGGACAGCGAGGCGAGGTTTTTTATACTTGACGCAGTAGGACTTGAGCATGGCGAATATGAGGGGGGGCCAGGCAGTCTGGCACTGGAACCCGGGGGGGAAAAAGCCGAGATTCCCGTATCCGTTACCTATCCGCCCGAATATCTCTCCAGTGCCAATGTGAATATTCAGTTTGAAGTCAGCTCAATGGACGGCAAGGGAGCGCCTGTCACCTCCCGATCAACCTTCCTCGGGCCCAGGTAATGCCTGGCCGCGGCGAGCATCATCTCTCTTGTCGTCACTGCATGCCAAATGCTGGCATGCCTGAGAGGGTGTGCCAGTTACCGGCATGGCGTGTCACTTGTTCCAACAGCTGGCATCGCTATAATTGGCGCCCGCTTTGGTGTGCCCAGCTGCGATTTTACCGCTCGCCCGCGGCTACGCCAGAAACTGGCACCGGCAGAAGCTCGTGCCACTTGTTGGCATGACGCCTCCAGAGAGTCTATGTACCGCGATTTCAAGACCACCCTTGAGCTCATTACCACCGTGCTGGATAACGCTGATCTGACTTCAGATGAGATCCGAAGGCGTTATGCCAACATGCCTGACCGGACATTTAAGCGACACATGGCGATTGCCCGCAAACACGGCGCACAGATGGAATGTGTCTCTGATCCTGCCGGCCGCTACACCTGGATTTGTCGCAACAGAAATCAGATAGAGAGCCGAGTCCGAACCTGGCTGATCTTTGAGCGCGAACGAACACTGGTGGGCGATTCCCAGCTCGACCTTTTGCATCAGTCTCTGTAGTGGCTTTCATTCGTCCGAATGTGGCGCGTGCCGAAATCGCCACCATTGCCTCGATTTTGCTAAGCTTTCAGAGAGCAGGGAGAAGATGCAATGGCCTTCCATAACCCGGATCCGAAAATCCGTGAAATCGAACGTGACAATGCCCGACTACGTGCCAAATTTTTTTTGCCGAACTGTTTGGCGGTGCCTGGCGTGTGTTTCGCCGGGTTTTGTTGCACCGTCGAGTCCGGCAGTCGCGCGTTTGTTGCATGAAAACTGAGTGCGCACCCCCCCACGAAAATTCTGATCAGCGAAGTGCAAACTGCTCACAGGTACCCCCCCGCTGAAGGTTGCCCTGTATACCTGACGAACAACGACGAGATGAGCATTTTATGGCTGTGGTAACCGAAAGCGAGCTTCGGAGTAACAGATACATGCACCCGGTGGTGGCGACCATTGCGGTGCTTTTCAGGAATGATGAGGTTTTGCTGGTGCGCCGTGCCAACCGCCAGACGCGGGTCGCTGGGGGGGATTCCCGGGTGGAAAAATGGAACTGGGAGAGACGATCAAAGCCGCCGCTGTCAGGGAGTTGTTCGAAGAGACCGGTATTCGGGCGACCGCCGGCAGGGTATTCAATGCCGTGGATGCCTACGACGTCGGCGATGAGGGGGGGCATCTTCGTTCTCATTTCGTCCTGATCGCCGTTCTCTGTCATTGGGAGGAGGGTGAGCCGGTAGCCGCCGACGATGCACTGGATGCGGCGTTCGTTCCGATGGCGGCACTGGCTCAAGCGACCTCGCTCTGAGTCTTGATGTTGAGGAGATTGCGCGAGAAGCCTACCAGCTGACGCTTACAGCTAGCTCTGACACATAGTCAAGTATGTTTTTTTTGGGGGGGTCGTGGTGCCGCGAAAGGGATAGGGCTTTTTAACAATCATGGCGATGCGATGTAACACCGAGCCGGCGGGGGGGTTACTGATAGACAGCCTTAACAACGATTGTAGCAACCTTCAGGAGCCCACCATGGCGCATAAATTTGCGGAAATCGCTTTTACCCAGGCTGTTAAGCAGGTTCAGGAGGAAATGGGCAGCCGGTCGGGTTACTCATCCATTGAGACTGGCCCGGACCGAAATCATCTGTTGAGAGAGCGGGAACGCTCGTTCATCGAAGCGCGTGACAGCTTCTATATCGCCAGCGTTAGTGAGACAGGCTGGCCATACATTCAGCACCGAGGTGGGCCAGTCGGTTTTTTTGAAGGTAATGGATCAGTCGACGATCGGGTTTGCTGATTACTCGGGCAACCGTCAGTACGTCACAACGGGAAACGTCCTGAACAATGATCGCGTGGCGCTGTTCCTGATGGACTATCCGAACCGTAGGAGGCTGAAACTGCTCGGCCGGATGGCGCTTGTGGGTTCCGACCAGCCGTTGATTCTGGACGATCTGCAGGACGATCATTATGACGCGAGAGTAGAGAAGGGCATGCTCATTCACGTCGAAGCCTTCGACTGGAATTGTCCGCAACACATAACCCCCCCTCGCTACACTCAGGCAGAGGTCGAAGCCCTGCTTGAGTCGTTGCGCGACGAGGGCTGAACCCACACCCGCCAAGACCGGGGGGGCCCTGGCATTATCTGGATTCGAAGCGTGATCGAGCCAGTGGCAAAGGCGTATTGGAAAAAGCCATGGCCGCCTGAGAGCTTGATTGTGGTCCACTGACCGTGGTTAATCCCGGTTTGGACAATCGGCCCATAAACTAGAACACCTGTCCATTTTTCGGAGTGCACCGGTGGTTAGTCTTTCTCTTGTAGACACCAACCACTGGAGAATCCCATCATGAAAAATGTAACTGCCAAAGCACTACTTGTTGTTTCCATCGCCCTGATTTCCGCCTCCGCCAGCGCGTCTCTGGCGGACCGCAAGTCAGACATCGACGACTATAGCCAGTCCGTCAGTAGCCCGTACAGTGGCCAAAAGGTCATTCGCGGGCAGGTTGTTCTGAAGTAAACGCTGCACCAAAAGAAAAACGGGCAAGGATTGAGAATCCTTGCCCGTTTTTTTATTTCACAGTGATCAAGCCACGTTGGCATTTTCCCCCCCAGTTTTGGCATTCTCCTCAGCTCGGCGGCTGTCGCATTCAGCTTTTTCCATTCTCTGGGCGTCATGCCCGTATTCTTTTTGAAAGCCCGGGAAAATCCCGAGGCGTCTTCATAGCCAACTTCGAAGCAGATAATCGACATGGGCTTGTCTTTGAGGATGAGCTTCTTGGCTGCAGAGATTCGGACATTCTGGACGTATTCGCCAGGTGCCAGACCGAGCACGTTTTTGAAGTGCTGTATGAAGGTTGATCGAGACATGGTCGCCACTTCAGCCAGCTTATCAACAGAAAGATCACCATTCAGATTTCTATCGATGCAATTCAGTACCTTGCTCAGCTGACGGTCCGCAAGCGCGGATAGCATGCCCTTGGGTGTTTCTCCTTCGGAAACGATATGCCGTAGCACATTCACGAAAATGACCTCAACGAGTCGGTTCATAACCGCGTCCCGCCCCCCCTCCTGGGCTGCTTCGGCTTCCGCGAACAGCACATCTACGAATGAGCCAAGGCCCTGAACGGAAGACAGGGGGGGAAGTACAACGGAAGGGGGGGGCAGCGCCCGGAGGACCGGGTTTCGGGAACCAGTCTGGAACTTGATTGACGCGCATACTATCTCTGCGCCTTCCTTGCTGGCACCGAAAAGCTGATGCGGCTGAGACCGCACTGAGAAAACCATGGTTGGTTCGGTGAGCGTAATCTTCTCCCGATTGCCTTCCAGAATGTCGAGCACCCCCCCCGAACGCAGTACATGGATGTAACCGGTTCCTTCTTCTTCAAAGGAAGCGAGACCACAAAGCTGACCCCCCCGAAAGAATACGCCGGCGTTAACGTTAAGTTGGTCGAGAATGTAAGAAAGCCTGTCCATAAGCCGCTCCAGATAATTGGCATAGAAGTTTGAACGATCGTACTCATTCAGTACCGCTCGAGGCCTTAATGTTTCAAACGTAGTCATCATTCATTCAAAGGAGATACCCAATGACTCGTTTCAACAAACTTCGTGCTTTCGTTGCTGTTGCTGCCATGAGCGCTGCTACTGGTGCTTTTGCTGCCGATATCGACATGAATGCCAATGCCAATGATGTTGCCATCAGCGGCTACGACCCGGTGGCCTACTTCTCTGATTCAGAGGCCACTAAAGGTTCTGCGGAATACACCGCAACCTACAAGAACGCCATTTACCACTTCTCGAACGCCGAGAATCGGGATCTCTTCCGCGCCGATCCCAGCGCCTATGCGCCTCAATACGGCGGCTACTGCGCATTCGGCGTGACCATGGAGAAGAAGTTCGATGTTGATCCTGAGGCCTGGAAGATCGTCGACAACAAGCTTTACCTGAACCTCAACAAAGACGTTCAAAAGCGCTGGCTGACCGATGTGCCGGGCTACATCGCCAATGCCAACGACATCTGGCCGGAAATCAAAACCGTTGAAGCAGCCGAGCTGTAACCCGCCGCCAGTGATTTGACCAAACCGCAGGTCCTTGATCTTTGAGGACGAGGACCCTGAATCAAACATCGAGGGTGATCGATATGAACCAGAAGCTTCTTTTCAGCGCGGCATTGGCCGCTGCACTGGCGGGTTCCATGGCCGCCCCCCCTCTGGCACATGCTGGCGGCAAAGAAAAGTGTTACGGCATTTCACCAGTCGGCGGTAATGACTGCGCAAACCTTGCGGGAACGCACTCCTGTGCAGGGCAAGCGAAAGTCGCCAACGACCCGGGTGAGTACAAGATTGTCGAGAAGGGCACCTGCGAGGATCTGGGTGGCTTTGACAAAGAAACGGCTCTGAAAATCATTGCTGAGAAAAGCAAAGGGTAAGCGCCATGAGTAATCGTCAGGGCACAGGCCAAAGCAAGCCGGAACTCAAAAGCACCGCCGTTGGGGGGGTAGGGCTGCGATCTGAGCACTATCAGGATGTTCTTGAGCAGGCGCCTTCAATCGATTTTCTTGAAGTGCATTCGGAGAACTTCTTTGCGGAAGCAGGCATCGCTGTCGATCTTCTCCAGGAGGTCTCTGCCAGCACTCCAATCAGTCTGCATGGCACCTCCGCAGGTTTGGGGGGGTCGGTTGAGGCTGTTCCTGACGATTATCTCAAAAAACTGAAACGCCTTGTGGATCGGCTGGACCCGGCGCTCGTGTCGGACCACCTGTGTTTTACCTGGGCGAGGATCGGTGGAAGGCTTTTTCACGGTGGTGATCTTCTACCATCCCATACACCACAGACAGTTTGCAGCATGCCGTGAACAACATTGACCGCATGCAACAGTATCTGGGTCGTCAGATCGCTATTGAGAACGTCTGTGCCTACATCGAGTTTGACCAGAGTGATTTCGACGAGGCGAGTTTTCTCAGTGAAATCGTAGCTCGCACGCAGTGTGGCCTGATCCTTGATATCAACAATGTGATGGTAAACGCCCGAAATGGGCAAATCGCGGATACGGCAGGCTTTGTGGATCGCTACGTCGATTCACTCGAACACTCTGCGATTACCGAGATTCACCTTGCGGGCTCAACGCCCGTGGGCAAAGAGGAGCTGCTGATCGACGACCATGCCTGCCCCCCCGTATCCGAGGCTGGCTGGCAAACCTACCAGCGCGTACTCAATGCAATCGGACCAAGGCCTACGCTGATCGAATGGGATAACAACCTCCCGTCCTGGCGTGAGCTTCTGGGTGAGGCCACCAAGGCCAGAAAGGCACAGCGCCGGCTCTTGGGAAGGGAGCGCACCTATGAACCTGTCTGATTACCAGTCCCAATTTCTCGAGTTTCTATTCGGCGGCACCAGCAAACCGGAATTGCCCAATTCAGAAGTTTATCGATTCGGGGGGGTTGAGGCAAAGGCAGTTCGAGCCCTCGAGCAAGGGTATCCAACCGTGAGGGCGCTGGTGGGAGCTGCTGCCTTTGACGAGCTGGCCCTCGACTATTTCAGGATGATTCGTAAACAGACCGGCGACTGGAGTGATTTTGGCTGGGGGGGCTTTCCGAGCTGGATTATCTCGCATCGGATTTCAGACCACGTTCCTTACCTCTCCGATGTAGCGCGACTCGACAATCAGGTAGCGCGCATCGAAAGGAGCCAGTACGAAGAGGTAAACGTCGAGAGCTTTGCCGCAATTGAAGAAGACCTGGCGTCCTGCTCTCTGATTCTCAACAAAGGACTCCAGTTTTTCCGCTCCATGTACCCGGTGGTCAGTATCTGGGAGGCGCACAAAAGCGAGACACCGAAGGACACACTCAGTTTTGCTCAGGCGAAGAGAATGATCGCCAGGGGGGGCCGAGGCCAGAATGCGCTGATCTATCGCGCAGGTTGGAAAGGGATGGCGGAACTCATTCCTGAGAAAGACTTATTGTTGCTGGAGTCAGTCAGAAACCAGCGGAGTATTGCCGAAGTCTTTGGCGAGGATGTTCTGAAAGACACCAGCTTTACCCATTGGCTGCAAGACATGATCGCAAAAGGCGTCATTGTTGGCGCCAAAGCCATTCATTAAGAGGAGATTGACATGAAAACGTTGGCATACAGTTTCTATGGTTTGAACGATTCGGTTCAGCGACTGATTGGCAGCCTGCTACCCATTGCACTGCTTCTCGGGCGGCTTTATGTGGCCTGGGTCTTTTTTTAAAGCTGGTCTCACAAAGATTGATGACTGGGGGGGAACAACGCTGTTTCTGTTTGAGGAAGAATACAGTGTTCCACTGTTGAGTCCCGAGTTTGCGGCCTTCCTGGCGACTTTTGGCGAACTCGTTTTTCCGGTGTTGCTGGTGATTGGTTTGTTTTCGCTGGTGTCTTCCCTGGGGGGGCTTTTCGTCATCAACATTGTAGCGGTCATCAGTCTTGAAGCGATTGCGCCAGCGGCGGAGTTATATCACGTGGTCTGGGGGGGCTTGATCCTGATGGCTCTGGCCATGTGTGGCCCGGGTGTGTTCTCCCTGGATAAGCTGATTGGCGACCGGTTGAG
>JDSH01000224.1_pt1 | contig 15404 bp, 22 predicted proteins | sample 199451 | NCBI WGS metagenome assembly JDSH01 (sample SAMN02584198, study PRJNA231836) | bioreactor metagenome | isolation source: continuous culture bioreactor electron acceptor NO2- transfer2 day 38 after... | place: Germany: Bremen | reverse complement strand
CGTGCTTAACTATCCGATAAAATGATCAATATTCCCCCCATTCATTAGAAAATTAGATAACAAGCAGCGATGAGACTCCCACCTCTAAAAGCTCTCCCAGTATTTGAAGCCGCCGCCCGGCTGAACAGTTTTTCAGCGGCCTCGGAAGAACTGGCCATCACCCAGAGCGCGGTCAGCCACCAGATCAAACAGCTGGAAACCTATCTGGGCGAGCGGTTGTTCTGGCGCTCCGGTCGTCGGGTGACGTTGACCGATGAGGGGGGGCGGCAGTATTTCGATGCCATTGGCTCGGCTCTGCTTCAGATTGAGCGGGCCAGTGAGCAGTTGCTGGGGGGGCATGAGGAGAGTCGGTTGCGGTTGTCGGTGTTCAGTTCGTTCGCCGTGCGGTGGCTGGTGCCCCCCCGGTTGCCGGATTTGCAGCGGCTGCATCCGCAGATTGATCTGGCGCTGGAGATGAGTAGCGAGAACCCGGTGTTGTCGGATCGGGTGGCGGATTGTTTCATCACCATTCACCGGGATTCCCGGGCCTACAGTTACGATTTGCTGTATGAGGAGCGGCTGTTTCCGGTCTGTAGTCAGGATTACTGGCAGCGTATGCGTCGGGAGCTGGGCCGGGATGTGGAGCCGGAGCGGCGGGATGAGCAACCGGTGTCGCCGGGTGAGATGGCGGGGGGGTTTCCGCTGTTGTCCACTCACAGCATTTTCGACGCCGGCCGGAGACTGGGAGGCCTGGTACAGCGCGGTAGGTGAATTGATGCCCACGGGTACTCGCGTGCAGCACTTCAGCCACATGCTGTTGGCACTTGAGGCGGCGCGGTTTCATCAGGGGGGATTGCCCTGACCAATGACTACATGCTGAGTACCCGGAAGGATTCTGAAGATTTCGTGCGGTTGCCGACGCATTCAGTGGTAACCGGCGACAAATTTTACTTTGCCTGGAAGACCAGCCGCCGGCGGGAACGCGGGATTCAGACGCTGCGCCGGTGGTTGGTGGATGAGGCGATTCGGGGGGGTGGCTTGAGGGGGGGCGAGTGACCGCCCCCCCTCAATGAGAGGGTAGCTAAGCTCAGCCTTTGGACGGCCGCTCCACCACTTTGCGCTTGCCTTTGGCGCTTTTGGCGAGGGATTTCAATCCGTCGGCATCAAAGGCGTCTACGCGGATGACGTCATAGAGTGCCGTCAGGGCTTCTTCCAGTTTCGGGCACTCATCCGCTTTGACAATGCCCTGGACACAGGCCCAGTCCACCAGTTCCTTGCGCTGGTGGCCCATCAGCAGGGCGATGCCATCCACTTCGTCTTCGTCCCGGCTGCGGATCGCTTCGTGCAGTTTGTGGCGGGATTCCTCGGTTTCGTTCGCCAGTCGATAGGCGTTGAGTACACGTCCGAGCGAATCGCTGGGATCGGCATTGATGTAGGTACCCCCCCGGCTGATGCGCTGGCGAACAGGCGTGTCGTTCACGATGGTAGCGGCCACTTTGGCACCGAGCTTGTCATCCGGGCCGTTCAGGCCGGTGGCGCCGAGCGGGAAGACCATCAGCCGCAGCGGCCAGCGCAGGGCGGGTACCGGGAAGTTTATGATGGCTTCACGCATGGAGTCCTGCAGGTCGTGCAGGCAGGATTGCAGGCACCATTCCACCAGATCCCGTTGGTCGTCCGGGTAGCCTTCCTCATGCCATTGCTTGATCACGGCGGTGGCGTAGTAAAGATGTACCAGACAGTCGGCCATGCGGCCAGACAGCCGCTGGCGGGCTTTCAGGCCGCCACCGACGGTGAGCAGGGTCACGTCGGTCATCAGGGCAAAGGCGGCCGAGAAACGGCCCAGCTGGCGGTAGTATTTCTGGATGTCACCCTGGCGGGGGGGCGCGCTTTCCAGCCAGCCTTTACTCAGGCCCAGAACGAATGCACGCAGGGCATTGCGGGTGGTGTGGGCCAGGTGGCGGTAGAAGATGCCGTCGAACTTCTTCGCGGCTTTATCCTGGTCTTCCATGCCCGCCGCTTCGATTTCCTCAACAATAAAGGGGGGGTGGCAGCGGATGGCGCCCTGGCCGAAGACCATCAGGCTGCGGGTCAGGATGTTGGCGCCTTCCACGGTAATGCCGATAGGCACGGCCTGGTAGGCCCGTGCTAGGAAGTTGCGGGGGGGGCCGGTGATAACGCCCCCCCGGCCGGCGACCACGTCCATGGCGTGGTTGATCACTTCCCGCATCAGGTCTGTGTTGCGGTATTTCAGCACCGCTGAAGGTACCGACGGGCGAACGCCCCCCCGGTCCAGCATACCGGCGGTCAGCAGGCGGGCTGCGTCCATCATGTAGGTGTAGCCGGCAATGGGTTCCAGGGCTTCCTGTACGCCTTCAAACTGGCTGATGGAGCGGCCGAACTGCTCCCGGGTGTAGGCGTAGGAACCGGTCGCCAGGCTGGCCAGTTTGCCGGCGCCGGTGCCCAGAGCGGGCAGGGAGATGGAGCGGCCGATGGACAGGCATTCCAGCAACATTTTCCAGCCCTTGCCGAGCATGTCCTGGCCGCCAATTACCTGTTCCATGGGGGGGATGAAAACTTCAGTGCCCCCCCAGGTGGGGGGGCCGTTCATGAAGACCGTGTTCATGGGCAGGTGGCGGGCACCGGCATTCACGCCGTCGGTATCCCGCGGCACCATCACACAGGTGACACCGATCTCGTCCTGCTCGCCAAGCAGGTGCTCGGGGGGGTCGTAAACCTTGATGGCGAGGCCAATCAGCGTAGCGACCGGCGCAGGGTGATGTAGCGCTTGTTCCAGGTCACTTTCAGGCCCAGCACTTCCTTGCCGTTCCATTCGCCCTTGCAGACGATGCCTTTGTCCGGAATCGCGCCAGCATCGGAGCCGGCGACCGGAGAGGTCAGGGCAAAGCAGGGGGGGATTTCTTCACCCCCCCCGGCCAGGCGAGGCAGGTAGTGCTGTTTCTGCTCGTCGGTACCATAGTGCATCAGCAGCTCGCCGGGACCGAGGGAGTTGGGCACCATCACGGTCACCGCCGCAGACACGCTGCGGGTGGAGATCTTCATGACGATTTCGGAATGGGCGGTGTTGGAAAAACCCAGGCCGCCGTCTTCTTTGGGAATCACCAGTCCAAAGAAGCCCTTGCTGCGAATGAACTTCCACACTTTGTCCGGCAGATCGTAGTGTTCGTGGGTGATCTGCCAGTCGTCCAGCATCTTGCACAGTTCTTCCACCGGGCCATCAAGAAACGCCTGTTCTTCACTGGTCAGGTGAGCGGGCGCGGCATCCAGCAGCTTGTTCCACTCAGGTTGGCCGGAAAACAGTTCGCCGTCCCAGTCAACGGAGCCGGAGTTGAGGGCTTCCTGTTCGGTGGGAGACAGTTTTGGTAAGCGACTGCGAACCCAGCCCAGCAGTGGCCGGCTGAGTTTATCCAGCGCAGGTCGCCAGGGAGGGTTACGATCAGTGCCAAAGCCAGCAGGATGCCGCCGATCAGAAAACTCAGAATGTGCCAGTCGTCCTGAGCGACACCAATCAGGGTAGCGACGGACATGATGAGGGCGGCAGTTTTGCCACCGATACTGAAGTAGATCAGTACCAGGGCACTGAGAACGAGGAGCAGAACGCTCATGGGCAGACCTCCATATCATGAATGAAATCAGACAGATTTGATTCTTACCATCGGTCAAAGTTCAGTCAGTTGCAAGCGGTTAGCGTGGTTAAGGCCAGAGCGAGCACGGTTTGTGGATCTGGTCGGGTTGCGGAAAACAGGGAACGGAGATTGTTAATTTACAAAATCTTTCAATTCCTTTTGAGCTATTCCTAATACCTATCGTAAATCACTCCACGTTTTCTCTCACTCTGGAGTGTTTTATGACTGGCCAACTTACCGTTGCCAAACGCCTGGCCCTGGGATTCGGGCTGATCGTGTCTCTGATGATTGCGATCACGGTGATCGGCAACCAGCGGGTCGGGTTCATGGACAAGACCCTCACCTCGGTTAACGAAGGCGCGGCGTTGAAGCAGCGCTATGCCATCAATTTTCGGGGGGGCAGCGTACATGATCGGGCGATTGCCATCCGCGATGCGGTGCTGGTAAACCGGGATTCCGAGTTGCAGCGGCATCTGCAGGACATCGACCGGCTGGCCGCGATGTATCGTGAGAACGCCAGTGATATGGCCCGGATGTTCCGGGAGCAGGGCGCCCAGGCACAGGAACGGGAGCTGCTGGATGCGATCGAAAACATCGAGACAACCACCCTTGCCCTGACGGCCAGAGTGATTGAGCTTCGCAGCAATGGTCAGAACGAAGCGGCCCGGCAACTGCTGCTGCAGGAAGCCTCGCCGGCGTACAGCGAGTGGCTCGACCGGGTTAACGCCTTTATTGATTACCAGGAAGATGAAATTGCAGGGGGGGATGTGAACGCCGTGCGTCAGGCGGCCAGTGGCTTCAATCTGCTGATCATTTCGGTAACAGCGGTCGCGGTGTTGCTGAGTGTCGTCATTGCGACGGTGATCATTCGTGGACTGAAGCGGATTCTGGGGGGGGCCGAGCCGGAAACCGTCGCAGAGGCCATTCGGCAATTGGCTGACGGCAATTTGAACCAGCAACTCGACACGCGATACCCCCCCAACAGTGTGATGGGGGGGGCGCTGGTGGATACCATCGAACGCCTGACCGGGATTATTCAGGACGTGCGTTCGGCAGCGGATGAGTTGTCCAACTCCTCCAGGGAGCTTGAAGGGACGTCTGATAATAACAGTCGTCAGATCCGAATGCAGGCGACGGAGGCGGAACAGATGGCCACCGCCGTGAACCAGATGGCCGCCACAGTTAATGAAGTGGCCGGCTTTGCGGCCAGTGCCGCCAGCGCTACCCAGAAAGCCGACACCGAAGTGGAAACCGGCAATCAGGTGGTACAGGAAACCGCTGCCGCCATTACCGGTCTGGCCGACAAGCTGGAGCAGGCGGCGGCTTCGGTGAACCGGGTGTCCGAAGACAGCGGTAACATCGAACAGATTATTGAAGTGATCAACGCCATCGCCGAACAGACAAATCTGCTGGCCCTGAACGCCGCGATCGAGGCGGCCCGTGCCGGTGAGCATGGTCGTGGCTTTGCTGTGGTGGCGGATGAAGTCCGTTCCCTGGCGTCCCGCACCCAGGAATCTACCCGTGAGATTCAGGACATGATTGGCCGGCTACAGACCGGAGCCGGCCAGGCAGCGGGCGAGATGGAAGAGAGCCGGAAGCTGGCGGGCGTTACCGTCGAAAAAAACGACGGAAGCCGAGCGCTCTCTGGCGCGAATCCGGGAAGAAATGGCGTCAATCAATGATATGAATGCCCAGATCGCCAGCGCGGCGGAAGAACAGAGCTCGGTGGCCGAGGAAGTGAACCGGAACATCGCCCGGATTCACGATGCCACCATCGAAACCTCCGCAGGTTCAGATCAGGTGGCGGGTGCCAGCCGCGACCTGGCCGTGCTGGCGGGGGGGCAGCTGCAGTCCCGGGTCAGCCGGTTCAGGCTCAAAGGCTGAGCCCGGTTACCAGCAGCGCCAGTGTGGACAGCAGTACCGCCACGTTGGCGCCCAGCACCCGGTTGAGCTGGTCTGGCATCGCCAGTACCCGAGGTAGTCGAAGGCTGATCCAGACAGCTGCGGGTAAGGGTGCCAGGGCGATAAGGCTGGTCATTGCCAGATAGCCACTGACCATACCGGCAACGATGACACCATAGCTGGCAAGCAACAGGCCAGCCACCAGGTGGGCGGCTTTTTCGGGGGGGCCAAGGGTAATCACCAGATGGCGCCGGCCAATCGCTCGATCGGCCTCTGCATCCGGTATCTGGTTGATCAGCAACAGCTCACTGACCATCAACAGGGCTACCAGAGACGCCAGCAGGGCAGTGGTATCGATGCCACCACCCAGCGCGATAACGGTGCCGAGGACCATGATCGGACCAAACCCCCCCATGCCCGGTGCCAGCAGGCACAGCAGCGGCGAGCGGGTAATCCAGCGGGTATAGGTGAGCACCAGCATCACACCGGCCGCCCCCCCGAGCACCAGCAGCGGCAGACCCCCCCGCAGCCAGAGAAAATACAGACCGATGGCCACCACCAGCGCCAGTGTGCCCAGACCTGCCCAGAGCACGCGCCGGGCAGCAGTCGGCACCTCGGGCAGGGCGCCGCTGCCACCGGAGAACGGGGGGGTGCGCTCGGTGATCATGTCGAGGCCGGAGCGAAAATCGTCGTATTCGTTCAGCAGATTCACCGCCGCATGGGCAAGTACGGCGCCAAGGAAAACCAGAAAGGTGTGTAAAAGTTCGGGCGCCTGGCCCTGTTGCCAGGCTACGGCCAGGCCCAGGCCGGCACACAACGGGGGGGCGAGCAGTAAAAAAATTCGGGCGGGACGCGCGGACCACCGCAAGGGTTTCTGACATTGATCAAATCTCCGAATTGCGGAGAAGCTTACACGTAGCCCGCCGCGAATACCAAGCCCAGCACAATGGCATAACCACCAGACTGCCCAGGTTGCTCAGCAGCACCAGGGAGGCCACAGCGTGGGGGGGTTCCTGTTGATACTGTTCGGCCACCATGTAATTCAGTACCGCCGGTGGCAGGGCGGCAAAGACCCAAAGGCTGGCGACCTGCAGCCCCCCCGGCAGATCCAGCAGGGCGATCATCGGCCAGGCCAGGATCAGCCCGAGAGTGGGCAGGCGATGGCGCCGATCAGCCCCCCCAGTTTCCAGTCGCTGAAATCGACATCCAGCATGCGGACGCCCAGGGCAAACAGCATCAGTGGAATGCACACACCGCCAAGCATGTTCAGGGTTTCCAGCAGCCAACCCGGCAGCGGGATACCACTGAGGTTCACCGCCAGGCCGGCGATGCTGGCGAAAACGATGGGCAACCGCAGCCGGCGGATTATGGAGGTGTGGGGGGGGTCCAGCATGTACAGGCCTACCGAGAAGTGCAGCAGCATTTCCACGATGAACAGCACAATGGCCGCAGGCAGCGCCGTATCCCCCCCGAATGCCAGCACCAGAATCGGAATCCCCCCCATGTTGCCGGAGTTGTTGAACATCATCGGTGGCAGGAAGGTTTTCAGGTTCAGCTTCAGCAGCCTGGCCACCGGATACAGAATCACACCGGACCCCCCCAGAACCACCACCGTGGCGGCCAGCGCCAGCCAACCGTATTCCTGCAAGGGCGCCTGCTGGTCTGCCAGTACCGCAAACACCAGCATGGGTACGAACAGTTCCATGTTGAGCACGTTCAGGCCCTGAATATCCGGTGTGCGATAACGCCCGTACAAGGCGCCGCAGCCGGCAATCAGGAATACCGGCAGCATGGTGGAAAGAATCTGGCCAATCATGGAAGGGCTCCGATTATTGTTTTTGGTCAACGCAGGTGACTAATCCGTTAGGTTCGCAAGCATCGGGTGGATTGGGCAAGCGAAATTCATGGCTCTTCGACCAAAGCCGGAGCCAAAGCGTCGGTTGCGACGGCGGCACCGGGCCACCACAATAGCGTTTTCACGGAGACAGCAAGCGGAGCCCCCCCCATGAATGGCAGCGTTTTCGATCAGCCCATCGCCAGAGAGCACACCTGTTCGGTAAAGTTTGATGCCCGCAAGGCGGTATTCGGCTGTGACGATGTGATACCGGCGTGGGTCGCCGATATGGACTTCCCGGCCCCCCCGGAAGCGGTCACCCGTGCGCTGACCGAGCGGGCGCAGCATCCGGTATATGGCTATACCCTGTTCCCGGACAGCCTTTATGAGGCCATGATCCAGTGGTTTGAAAGCCGTCATGGCTGGAGCATCCAGCGAGACTGGATTGTCATGGCGCCCGGGGGGGTGGTGCCGTCCCTCAACGCGGCCTGCCTGGCCTTTGCCAAACCCGGAGAGGGCGTGATTATCCAGCCGCCGGTGTACCCGCCGTTTTTCAGCTCGGTCAGGGATACCGGCCGGACCGTGATTGAAAATCCTTTGATGGCAGACGAAACCGGTGACTACCGCATGGATCTGGAGCATTTGGAGCAATGCGCCGCCCGGCCGGAGGCCAAGGTATTGCTGCTGTGTTCACCCCCCCATAATCCGGTGGGACGGGTCTGGCGCGAGGCGGAACTGGTTCAGGTGCTGGACATCGCGCGCCGTCATGGCCTGGTGGTGCTGTCGGACGAAATTCACTGCGATCTTACCTATCCAGACAAGCCTGCTCATCGGGTGTTGGCGACCCTGGCCGAAGGGGGGATGATGCGCTGATAACCGCGGTTGCGCCGAGCAAGACCTTCAATATGCCGGGGGGGCTGGGCCTGTCGGCCCTGGTGATTCCGGATCCGGAGCGCCGCAAGGCCATGAAAACGGTGTTCGAACGGCTGCACCTGCCGCAGTGTAACCCGTTCAGCATCGCCGGGTTCGAGGCAGGCTATCGCATGGTGGTCCCTGGCGGGATGATCTGATGGCCTATCTGAAGGGCAATCGCGATTTCGTGGTGCAGGAGGTTGACCGCGACTCACGGGCATCCGCACCTCCGCGCCGGAAGGCACCTACCTGATCTGGCTCGATTGCCGGGGGGGCCTGAAGCTGGACGACACCGCCCTGAAACGCTTTTTCGTGCAACAGGCGGGGGGGGTTGGCCTCAATCCGGGACTCAGTTTCGGCAGCCAGGGCAGCGGTTTCATGCGGCTGAACATCGGCTGCCCGAGAGCGGTACTGGCGCAGATTCTCGACCGTATTGAGGCAGCCCTTCAGGGCAGCTGATTTTCCAGGGAGCAGTGATCTTCAACCAATTGCCATCGCGGCGGCGTATTCATCCCGGGCATATCGCCGCTGGTCGGGCGGATCGCCTTCCAGATCTTGCCACCATGGCTGGCTTCGCTGCCCACGGTGTAGCGCTCTGAGAACAGCCACTGGTCGGGCTGCTCGCACAGTTCGTTGTCACTGGACGATTCCGAGGCTGGTGAATCCGGGCTGCCAGTGACTGTGCCTGTCTGCGCTGTTTGCCCGGTTTCTACATCGGACTTGTCGATCGGGGGGCCGGGGGGGGCGCTGCCTCGCCGGAGCATTCGGGTGCAGAATCGAGCTGTTTCCAGTCGAAGGTAATGCCCGGTTCCAGGCCCTGGTGTAGCTCCCGGGACTGGTACCACTCGCCGTCATGGTGCACTACCGCTCCGGCCGGGTAGTAGCGGGCTGGCGCCCATTTGGACTCATCCGGGTCGCAGGGGGGGGCTGCCGCGACGTTCAGGGAAAGAGCGGCCAGCATCAGGGTAATGATGCCGGCCAGGAATATGCAGAGGCGGTTTGCCTAGTCATTCAGCTCTCCTTTATCCAGTGCAGTGACAGGCGGGCGGGACAGACGCCGGCCGGTTCGGGTCGCCAGTATCAGGCCTCCGAGTATCAGCAGTCCACCCGCCAGATGAAACAGGCTGAGGCTTTCCCCCCCGAGGAAAACCACCGCAAGCACAGAGGCATAAACCGGCGTAAGGTACATGAAAATGGCAGCCGGGCAGGGCCAATACTGTGTACGCCATGATTCCAGAAGGCGTAGGCGAGAATGCCCGGAAAAATCGCAAAATAGATCAGAGGAAGGGCGGTACTTTGTGACAGGGCAAAGCCGCCGCTGAAAAACAGAAAGTCCAGCAGGTAAACCGGCGCGAGAATCAGGGTGCCCAGCAGGATCTGCGTGGTGAGGAAGGTCAGTGCCGGCAGTGGCACCGCCTGCCGGCGCAACAGCACCGAGAACAGGCCCCCCCAGCTGAACACCGCAGCCACCATCACCAGATCGCCGGGCTGGGCCTGCAGGCCGGTCAGCACCGACACATCGCCGCGGGCAATCACACACAGAATGCCGGCCAGGGCCATGGCAATGCCCAGTATCTGAATCGGACGGGTCCGGTCACCCAACAACAGCCAGGCCAGCAGTGCGACAAAAATCGGGATAGTGGCGTTGATCAGCGCGATGTTGGTGGCTGTCGTGGTCATGGCCGCGACATAGAGCAGGGAATTGAAAGCGGCAACGCTGAAGGTGGCCAGTGCAATCATGGACCCGAGGCGCTGACGAATCACCTGCCGGTGGCGCCAGATACCGGGTAAGCCGAACGGCAGGATAATGGCCAGGGCCAGTACCCAGCGCCAGAACGACATGGACAATGGCGGAATGTGCTCGACCGTGCCGCGGGCCACCACGGCGTTGCGGCCCAGAACAGCGGTGTCAGCACCAGACCGATGTAGGCCAGGGTTTGCCCGGAGTTTTGCGTTGTGGCGTTCAGGTCAGACACTCCGTCTCCTGCTGGTTCCGTGCCCATGGAAAACGCCTAGCATACTATTCTCCGGGTACTTGTGCCTCCGTACCTATGTGGTAGGCGGCAAACCCTGCCATCACCACCTGATCCACCGCCATGCCGATGACCCGGCCGTCCGAGGAGGCGCGAATCGGATGCTGTTCGTTGGTGATTGGATCGGCGACATAACCCAGTACCTCGCCCTCGGATACCGTCGCTCCAAGCTTGATTTCGCTGAACAGGATGCCGCCATGCTGGGCCCGGATCCAGGTAGAGTCGTAATACACCGGCTCCGGATCGCCCCCCCAGACAAACATGCGGGAAATCATGCCGTGCTTTTCCATCAGACTATTGAGGCTGTTTACGCCCGCTTCGATCTGGTGTTCCTGGATGCGCAGGGATTCCCCCCCGGCCTCCAGTGTCACGGTGCGGATTCCTGCTTCGGTAGCCGCGGTACGCAACATGCCGGGTGAACCGGAACTGTGAACCACGGCCATCCGGTCAAAGCCCCCCCGGGTGAATTCGGCGACATCCGGATTGTTCATGTCGGCCCGCAGTTGCGGCAGGTTGGTGCGCTTGAGTGACCCGGTGTGAATATCCACCAGCATGTCGCAGTGCCGGATAACGTTGTTAAACAGGGAATGGGCAACGCGGTCGGCCAGTGTGCCGTCCGGGGGGGTGCCGGGGGGGAAATGCCGGTTCAGGTCGCGACGATCCGGCAGATAGCGGCTGCCCTGCTGAAAGCCGGTGAGGTTCACGATGGGCACGCCGATAACCCTGCCACTGAGTTTTTCCGGGTTCAGGTCGTACATGCTGCGACGGACAATCTCGATGCCGTTGAGCTCGTCACCATGAACCGCGCCGGTCAGGCACAGGGTCGGGCCCTGGTTAACGCCATTGACCACCAGTACCGGGGGGGTAATCTGGGACAACCCGGCAATCTGAATGCCTGGCGACCAGGCCAGTCGTGTCGCAGTGCCGGGTAGAATTTCCTTGCCCAGCAGTGTGAAACTCTCTGCGGGCACGGGTGCTGCGGGCTCCGGTTCCTTCTCGGCAATATCGTCCGGGGGGGACGCCGGGGGGGTGTTGCTCCCGGCCGCGTCGGCTGTCCCGGATTGTATTTCGGCCTGAGGTTCCGGCTGCACGGCAGAATCCCCCCCGGAATCGCTTGCCTCGGGCTCCGGCTCCGGCAGCGGGGGGGCCACTTCTTTCAGGTCGATATTGGGTGCGATTTCACGGGGGGGCTTGTTGGCTGCCTCCGGTGCCTCCACCGGGGGGGGTGCCTGCGGGCTGCTCTGTTCGCTGGTTGTCTCAGCCTGGGCGCGTGCCTGCGCAGAGCCCCCCGGCGGGGGGGTTCTGAGTGCTCAACATCCTCAACGTTTTCATCTTCCGCCAGATCGGCCACCAACAGGGCGGTGGCGTCTGCCTTGGAACTGACTGCCTCGGCCAGCACGGCGGGCGTCGCCAAAACCAGGAGTGATGATGTGAGTGCGCTAGTGATGGAATATCTGAGCCTTGCTCTCAGCATAAGTCCTCAATTACCTGACGATGTGGCCCCCCCAAGGATAGGGATGAGCCTCAATCATGAATACGGCTGTGACAGAGGTTTAATGCCACTTTCATGAAACCGGGCCGAATTTACCCGGTTCAATATGGTGAAATGTCATACCACTGCTATCTTGCAGTGATATGACTGTTTTACGCCCGTCAAGGAGAGAACTGAATGGATCTTTTGCGAATTCTGGTAGCAATTCTGTTACCGCCGTTAGGCGTCTTTTTACAGGTTGGTATCGGCAAGCATTTCTGGATCAACATCCTGCTGACCATCCTGGGTTACATTCCGGGCATCGTGCACGCGGTATGGGTGATCGCCAAGAAGTAGGCTCAGTCTGGCGCGACCACGTGCCAGAGCCCGTCGTCGGCGAACGCCTGTGTTCGGCTTCCAGCTTCAGCAGGTGCGCCAGCGCTGAGCGGGCGGCCAGGCCGTGAATGGCGGCCGGGACATCGTCATAGGCCCTGGCGGTCAGGTCTTTCAGACTGACCGGTGCCAGCGCCTCCAGCGCCCGCCACACTTTGTGTTCCCGGGACAGCCGGTGGGTGATCAGGTAATCCATCACCGCCGCAGGCTGGCCCATCAGAAAACCATGGGCCGGTGCAATGAAGCGCACAGGCTCGGCCAGCAGATCGTACATGGAATCAATGTAGGCCTTCATATCACCGTCCGGTGGGTTAATCACCACCGTTGATCCCTGCATGATGTGATCCCCCCCGGAAAACAGTAATTCCTGATCCAGCAACAGATAACACAGGTGGTTCGAAGCATGGCCCGGGGGGGTATGCAAAACCTTCAGGATGCCCGCTTCGGTCACAATCAGGTCTTCATGCCCGGGTTGATCATCCGGTGTGAAGCCTTGATCCTGCCCCCCCGCGCCCTCGGGTGCTGGCCAGCCAAATACCCGGCAACCGGTACGTGCCTTGAGTTGGGCCACGGCCGGGGGGGAGTGTCCATATGGGTGTGGGTAACCACCACCTGATCCACCACACCACCGGTAAGCTCCAGAATTCGCTCGATATGCGCCTCGTTCGCCGGGCCGGGGGGGTCCAGCACCGTAAAACGTTCATGGCCAAGGATATAGGTGTTGGTGCCCGGGCCGGTCATCATCCCGGGGGGGTTCGGCGCGGTCAGCCGGATAACCCCCCCGGCGGCCACCTCCACCGGTTCCCCCCCGGGAACAATCTCCGCACGGGTTGACCCTTCACCTTCCGGATCCAGCTTGACTGCCTCGTCATAGGCCGGAGCGTTGGGTTCCAGCATCACCGGCTTGCCCTTGCGCACTGCCGGCCAGGGCTGATCCGGAAACGCCTCCGGGGGGGGATTGGCGTGGGCATAACGCATCATCTCGCCGGTCGTGCCGAACTCACTCAATACCCGCAAGGTCCGGATCGTCGGTAACCCCCCCAGCAACCGGGCACCGGCCCGATGTTCTTCAAGCGCCTGAGCCGGCGCAATCCAGACGTGATCAATGGTTTCGGTACCATCATGGCTCGCCACCTGGCCTTCCGGCGCCACCGCTACAAAAAAAACCGGGTATCAAAACGGCGCGGCGGCCCCCCCGGTGCGTCACCCAGTGGCTCAGATACGCCAACCGGTCCAGCGGCACCGTCAAACCATGCTTCGCACACAACTGCGCCAGCGAAATCTCCTCCTGAAACAACGCCATTCGCTCACTGTGAACCCCCCCGTGATCGGCGCCAATCAACTGACCGGACGCATCCTGAGCCAGCAGAATCCCCCCCGCCTCTTCAAAACACTCCCGAACCGCCGCCAGCATGTAATCCGCCCCCCCGCCTTCATCCAGACTCATGGTCTGACTGATGTCGGCATCCTCCACACCCACCACATGAGCCCGCCCCCCCTCAGGCTCCTGCGCATTCACCGCACCCCCCCCTGGGAACACGTAATAACCCGGCAGAAACACCGCATCCCAAGTGCGTTGCAGAAGCAGGACTTCAATACCGTTATCGGTATCACGGGTCAGAATCAGGGTGGCGGCGGGACGGATGTTCATAGGCTTCTCAGCGTCTTGTTAGTGTTTTTGGTGCGCGCAGAACGTCAGCGTGGGGGGGATTGGGGGGGATGAGCTTTCCAAAAATTTGCGGAGCCAGGGATGGCGGAGCAGAAGCGCCACATGGATGTGCCGAAGGAGCGGTTTTTGGAAAGCTCATCCCCCCCAAGCGCCACAAACGCCAGCTTAAATGCGCATAGTTGTTAGCAAGATACCCGAACAACCCACAGGATGAGAAGCGACAAAGGTCGGAGTATGATGCACCCCCCCCATTACTCAATCGCACCAAGCGCACCCCCCCAGGGGGGACCCCCCAAGTGGCCAGAATCAAACTCGACTTTCCCGACACCGCCTTCACCTTCGAAACCCGCCTGCCGGTGCGCATCACCGACATCAACGGCGCCAACCACCTGGCAACGACGCGCTGATCTCCATGCTGTCTGAAGCGCGCGCCCAATTCCTGGTGGAGCACGGCATTGAAGAGGCGGGCCACGATGGTGTGGGCATCATCGTCACGGATCTCGCTACCATGTACCAAGGAGAGTCCTTCTACCGGACCTGCTGCGCTTTGAAGTGGGGGGGCTGATGGATTTCAACAAATACGGCGGTGATTTCGTGTTCCGGGTGACCAAGGCCGACAGCGGGCAACCAGTGGCGCTGGCCAAGTACGGTTTCGTGTTCTTTAACTACCAGAGCCGGGAAGTAACCCCCCCCATGCCCGAGAGCTTCCGCGCCCGGTTTGCCTGAGTATTACCCCCCCTGCTGGCGCAACCGGCTCATACCCTGGCGATACAGGCTATAGGCCATGGTGCCGGCCAGCAGGTTGCCCACCAGAGCGCCGGACATCAGCCCGGTCAGCCCGGCCAGTTGCCCGCCAACCCAGAGCAGGGGCAGATAGCAGGCGAATAGCCGCAGGGTGGAAATCAACAGTGCGCGCATGGGCATGCCCAGCGCGTTGTTGACTGACACCATCAGAATACACACGCCAAGCCCGCTGTAGCTCAGTGGCACTCGCAGCAGATAGCTCACCAGAATGTCCTGTACTCCGGCATCGCGGCTGAACAGGCCAGAGACGAAGCCGGAGGCGGCCAGCCAGATCAGCCCGATGGCCAGCTGCCAGATCACGATAAAGCGCACCGCAATGCGAACCAGCTTGCGGATCTTCTCGATTTCCCCCCCGGCCCCCCCCAGCATGCGGCCGATCATCGGCGGCATGGACATGGTCAGGGCCAGCACTACCACAATGGAGAAGAACTCCAGGCGGGTGCCCAGGCCCCCCCAGGCGGCCACCGCAGCAGAGCCGAACCCTGCCACCAGTGCCGTGGCCAGCATGGCTGAGATAGGTGGCATCAGCTGGCTGACCATGGCCGGCGCATGATGCCGCCGAGCTGGCGTACAGCCTGAGCCAGTTGCAGCTGGAGCAGGTCGAATCTTAGCCACTGGCGTTTGAGCAGGGTCGGGTAGACAATCAGCGCGCCAATGCCGAAGGCGGTGATGGTGGCCCAGGCGGCGCCGGGCAGACCCCCAGCCGAACACGAAGATGTACAGCGGGTCCAGGGCGATGTTGAGCAGGCTGGTGATGATCATC
>JDSH01000223.1_pt1 | contig 15565 bp, 17 predicted proteins | sample 199451 | NCBI WGS metagenome assembly JDSH01 (sample SAMN02584198, study PRJNA231836) | bioreactor metagenome | isolation source: continuous culture bioreactor electron acceptor NO2- transfer2 day 38 after... | place: Germany: Bremen | reverse complement strand
GCTCGGTGTATGGAATGTTCCTATCTCTGTAATAAGTGTGTGGATGTATGTCCGAACCGCGCAAATGTTGCAATCGATGTAAGGAATCTTGGGCTGTTTGCAGACCCATTCCAGATTCTTCACCTCGATGCATACTGCAATGAGTGCGGCAACTGTGAAACATTCTGTCCTTATGATGGTGGTCCTTATCGCAAGAAGTTCACCCTCTTCAGTCGGAAGGATGATTTTGAGAACTCAGAGAACAGTGGTTTCTTCGCCGAAGGTGAGGATATCCTGGTTCGCCTCGATGGGAAAACCTACGAGTGCGAGATGGACGCAGACGGTATCTTGGTAGGAGAAGAGGAAGGCATTACCGATGAGGTTGCCGCCTTGATTGAAGAGGTATTCACCTCATACAGCTACCTGCTTGGGTACGTGGAAGCGTAAGGAGGAACATGTGGCTACAACGGTAATCAAAAAAACTCGGATCATGCAAACCCAGCCGCCTTTCGAAGTACAGGAAGGTGTAGACATTGTCATTGTCGATGATGTCATCACCAAGGTTGGCAAGGGTGCCGCAGAGAGTATACATGCAGACAAGGTTATTGATGGAAGGGGGGGCAAGACGGTAATTCCCGGGAATGTCTGTTCCCATCACCACTACTATTCAGGGCTCTCCAGAGGCATGCTTGCCTCTGCAGGCCCACAGACCGACTTTATTCAGATTCTGAAGGAGTGGTGGTGGCGCATCGACCGTGCACTTGATGAGGAAGCTTGTTACTACAGCTCCCTGATCAGTTCGATCGATGCCATTGCAAGTGGTACCACCACCTGCATCGACCACCATGCAAGCCCATCCTACATTGCCGGATCCTTGGACACCATTGCCAAGGGAATGGAAGAGGTAGGGGGGGTTCGCGGAGCTACCTGTTATGAAGTCACCGATAGAAACGGTGGAATGAAAGAGGTCGAAGCAGGCGTCGAAGAAAATCTTCGCTTCGCCATGACTGCTAAAAGCAGCTCTCTGGTTCGTGGAATGATCGGCGGACATGCTCCATTCACCATTCCCGATGATGGATTGAAGCTTATAGGAGAGGCAATGGCCGAGACTGGTGCCGGCCTCCATCTCCATGTAGCAGAGGATAAGTATGATGTGGTGCACAGCCACCATAAGTACCATCTGGACATTGTGGACCGATTGGAGAAGTTTGGACTTCTGACTGACAACTCCCTATTGGTTCATGGACTCTGGCTCAATGAGGCAGAGGTTGAAAAAAATCAACGCACATGGTACGTTCCTTGCTCACAATGCTCGTAGCAACATGAACAACAATGTTGGCTACTTCAAGCAGATCCAGAATGTTGATAATTTGGTCATTGGAACAGATGGATGCGGTGGAAATATGTTTGAAGAGCTCAAGATTGCTTTCTTCAAGCATAAGGATCAGGGTGGTTCCTGGTGGCCAGCTGATTTTGTGACCGCCATGAGTCGTGGTAACCAATTGGTAGAGAAGTATTTTGATGGGAAGTACGGGAAGGTTGCAGCCGGCTATAAAGCTGACTTGACCATCTGTGACTACCATGCACCAACCCCCCCACTGGTAGCAGACAATGCTGCAACCCATTTTGTATGGGGGGGTATGAGCAGCAACTGTGTGGAAAGTGTCATCATTAATGGGAAACTGGTAATGGAAAACCATCAGTTCCCCCCCGGTCTTGATGTACAAAAGATCTACGACGAGGCGGCAAAAGTTGCCAAGCGCGTTTGGGATACAGTAAATACAATCGCTCCGTAACCGGTTCGATTACGACGCATAAGAGAATAGAGAACGAAAGAGGTAATGTAACATGTCAATTCAAGAACAAATTAGAGCAAAGGCTGCCGAGTATCGCGACTACACGGCATTGAATCTCTCAAAGATGGTGCAGACCAAGAGCTACAGCTCTCAGGAAGAGGATGTTTGTCGCCTCATTGTCACCCTCTGTGAAGAAGCTGGCTTTGATGAAGTGTACATCGATGGATTGGGCTCGGTCATCGGCCGCGTTGGCAATGGTCCCAAGAAGATTGCCTTTGATGCTCATATCGATACCGTTGAAGTTGGAAATCTGAAAAACTGGGATTTCGATCCATTCAGTGGCGAGATCAAAGACGGCAAGGTCTGGGGGGGACGTGGTTCCAGCGACCAGAAGGGTGGTGCAGCTTCAATGATCACCGCCGGTAGAATCCTCAAGGAACTTGGTTACGGTGGTGAATACAGTGTTTATTTCACCTTCACTGTCATGGAAGAAGACTGTGATGGCATGTGCTGGAAGTATCTCATCGAAGAAGAGAACTTCAAGCCCGATTTGGTAGTTTCCACTGAGCCTACAACCTGCCGCCTCTACCGCGGTCACCGCGGTCGTATGGAAATCAGGGTAATCCTTAGGGGGGGTATCTCCTGTCACGGTAGTGCACCTGAGCGTGGCGTAAGTGCTGCCTACAAGGCTGCCAAGGCAGCTCTTGCTATTGAGCAGTTGAACAAAGACCTCAAGCCAGATGCAGAGAACTTCCTCGGAAAGGGCACCATCACTGTAAGTCAGATGGATGTAAAGGGACCGAGCCAGTGTGCAGTTGCAGACTACGCAATGCTCTACCTTGACCGCCGTCTTACCTGGGGGGGTGAGGATGCAGAACTTGCCATCTCTCAGGTCCGCGAGTATATCAGCAAGGCAACCGGTGACGATCCAGAGTCTATTGTTGTTGAGATGCCCAACTACGAGAAAATCGGTTGGACCAAGAAGGAGTACTCACAAGAGTTGTACTTCCCCCCCACTTGGAAGATCGACGCAGATCACCACTTGGTAGAAGCTGGAGTTGCCGGCCATGAGGCTCTCTTCGGAAAGAAGCCCGTAGTCGATAAGTGGACTTTCTCCACCAACTTGGTAGCTACCACTGGTCGTCATAAGATTCCTGCTATTGGATTCGGCCCTGGTGATGAGTCTCAGGCTCACGCACCAAACGAAATCAACCGTGTGGATGACCTTGAGATCTGTGCTGCATTCTATGCAATGCTTCCCTATTCCTTGGAGAAGTAGTACGTAGAATAGTACTCGCTGAATATGGTATACTACAGCCACAGGGATTGACGCCTTGTGGCTGTTTGGAGCTTATGGTGTTTCATTGCTTATCATTAAAGATAATGGTGGGACACAAAAACTAGCCCATCAGGTGCAAAAGGGGGGGCTCTGCCTGTAGGGTATATAGAAAGAACCAAGGTTGTGGAGTTGCCCCCCCCTTCCTTCTCCACTCCTTCCTTGCGGAACTACCCGCATGCCGTCCTTATTTAAGTATTGCAAGTGTAGCACCGACGTCCATTTGTCGTGTCCTTGCAGGAAGAAGGAGATATACAGGCATGAGTTCCTCGCTTCTCTTGAAGAACATCTACTGTCTACAACCCACATTTGATGGAAAGAAATATTGGGGGGGCGCCGATTTGTTGATTGAAAACAACAAGGTTGCCAAAATTGCTCCTGGGGGGGGTGGACTGGCATCACCAGCAAAGGGTCGCACGATCGACTGTTCAAAACATGTGGTCATCCCTGGTCTGGTCAACACACACCACCACTTTTACCAAACATTAACCAGAAATCATCCGGCGGTGCAGAATGCAAAGCTCTTTGATTGGCTGAAGTACCTCTATGAGGTGTGGAAATATGTGGATGAGGAAGCAGTCTACTACTCATCGATGCTTGCAATGGCAGAGCTGATGAAGACCGGTTGTACCCTTACCACAGACCACCACTACCTTTATCCCCCCCGCTCCTTCAAGGGAGATCTGATGGGCCTGCAATTTGAGGCTGCAGATACCTTGGGAATGCGCTTCAGTCCTACGCGGGGGGGCTCTATGAGCTTGAGCAAGAAAGACGGAGGACTTCCTCCCGACAGCGTTGTGCAGACCGAGGATGAGATCCTTGCCGACAGTGAGCGGTGCATCAAGACCTATCATGACAGTGCTCCAGATGCCATGCACAAGATAGCCCTTGCTCCTTGTAGTCCCTTTAGTGTTACCAAGGATCTGATGACAAAGACCGCTGAACTTGCAAGAAAGTATGGGGGGGTGCGATTGCACACTCACCTCTGTGAGACCTATGACGAAGCTGATTTCTGCCAGGAGATGTATGGGATGCGTCCTGTTGCTCTGATGCAGGAATGTAACCTTATCGGGGGGGACGATGTCTTCTATGCGCATGGTATTCACTTCAATGATGAAGAACTGAAAATCCTTGCCAAGACAGGTTCTCATATTGCTCATTGCCCTTCATCGAATATGCGCCTTGGTAGTGGTATCTGCCGAGTGAACGAGATGTTGCCGATGGGTATCAACGTGGCGCTTGCCGTAGATGGAAGTGCCAGCAATGATAGTTCTGATATGCTCGCTGAGGTACGTCAGGCAATGCTCTTGCAACGTGTAAAATATGGTTCTGATGCACTGAGTGCTAACGAGGCTTTCACCATGGCAACAGAGAATGGAGCCAAAGCACTCAATTTCTCAAACGTTGGCCGTTTGGAAGAAGGGTGGGCTGCTGATCTGGCAATCTTTGATGTTTCAACATTACCCTATGCAGGTAGTCAGAGTGATCCAGTTGCAAGCTTGCTTTTCTGTGGAACCAATCATAATACCGACTATACAATTATTAATGGAAAGGTTGTAGTCGACCACGGGCAGCTGGTCGGATATGACGAGCAGGAACTTGCTGACAAGGCTAATGCCATCAGCAAGCGTATGATGGGTCAGGCTGCCAAAGAGGAGGCTGTATGATACAGGAATATCTCATAGCGAATACTACTGAAGACGCTCTTAACAAGAAGCGTTCAAACACCAAGAGTGTTTTTTTTATGCTGGGGGGGGACGGAGATAAACCGTCTTCACTCAACCGTTGAGGGTCAGACTGCCATCAGCCTTTCCAAGCTTGGTTTGGATACCATCACAGATGAAGGTTCCACCATCAAGATTGGCAGCATGGTTACACTCCAACAGTTGATCGAATCACCCTTGATTCCATCCTGGCTCAAGGATGCAGCTCGATTCTGTGGTTCCTTCACCAAGCGTAATATGGCCACCATCGGAGGCAACCTTGCCCTGATGAGTGATCACTCCTATCTCGCTCCGGCATTGCTTGCAAGTCGCTGTCGGCTTCTTACAGCCAATCTGACCGAGAAGGGCGTGTATAGTGAGGACAACATTCCGATCCGTGAGTACCATGCCTATCATAAGCAGTTCGCAGGTACTTTGTTGTTGCTGTCAGCCTCTCAAAGGATGATAGGTTTGTTGGAACACTACGTTATGCAATGAGCAGCCAGAATCGTGCAGCTGTAACGGTTGGATTCAGTGCAACCAAAGACAGTGAACAGGTCATTGACCATGTACGGGTGTTTGTTGCTGTGTATGGAAAAGGAGTACAACGACTGGAGAAGGTGGAGAATTCCATCGAGAACGGTGAGTTGACTACAAGAGAAGACGTACAGCTTGCTGTGCGGCATGACATTGAGGTTGTGGACGATATGACTGGCAGCTCCGATTACAAGCGCTATATTGCTAGTGAAGGGTGGGGGCAACTCTTCTCTGCATTTCTCAAAGGAGGTGCACAATGAACAGAATTGTCTGTACCGTAAACGGTAAGAAACATACAGTAAGTTGCAAGCAGTCAGAAAACTTGCGTGAAATGCTCGTTCGCCTGGGATATACCAGTGTCCGTGATAGTGATGATAAGGAAGGCTTTGCAGGTAGTGATACCATTATTTTCAATGACGTTCCTGTATATGCCAATCTGATGCTTGCACTCCAGGGAGATGGAGCTGAGATCAAGACAGCTGAATCAATGGGTACCAGTCGAAGTCTGAGCGTTATCCAGCAGGCCATGATCGATGCAGGTGTTGTACAGAGTGCTTATAATGCACCTGCTGCTGCCTTGCTCCTGACCTGGTTGCTTGAACATGAGAGCAATCCTACAAAGGAACAAATCAAACAGGTGCTTAGTGGTATCTTTATCCGCGATGCGGGCTATGAACACTACTATCTGGCAGTGAAACTTGCACTGGAAAGAATGAAGGGTGGAGCTTATACGAGCGAAATTTCCCCCCCGTCTTTCAGAGACGATCTGACCTATGTTGGAAAGCCCAAAGGAAAAGTAGATGGACCGCAACTGGTTGCAGGCGAAGCTAGCTTCGTTGAAGACAGGGTATTGCCGGGCTATCACTCAATGGTGATTCTCCGCAGTCCATATGCCCATGCATACATCAAGAAGATTGATACCAAGAAAGCATTGGCAATGGAAGGTGTGGTTACCATTATCACCCATGAAAACTGTCCTGATGTATTTTACATGCAGGCTGGGCAGGGAAATCCAGAGCCCAGTCCACATGACAGAAGGTTGCTCAACAAAAAGGTTCGTCATGTTGGTGACCGTGTAGCAGCAATTGTTGCAGAAACCTATGAGCAGGCAATCGCTGCTCGCTCTGCAATCAAGGTGGAATATGAGGTCCTCAAGCCAGTATTTACCGTTGAGGAAGCGATGGAAGCAGGTGCTCCTCGTGTTCATAACGGAGTGGCAGAGTATCGCAGTGGTGCTCCCGAGAATTTGGAAGAGTACAACAAAGATGCCGATCCAGGGATGGGAAGGTTGTCTATCAGTCCCTCTCCATGGTGATATTAGAAGAAATATTGCCTCAGCTGCCCATGGGCAGATTGGGGGGGATGTTGAGAAAGGTTTCAAGGAAGCTGATGCTGTGGTCGAAAGGACCTACCAGACCAGTCAGATTCAGTGTACTCCACTTGAGCCACACCTTGCCTACGCTAGAATTGATGGAGGTAGATTGGTTATCAACGCCTCCACCCAGGTTCCCTACCATGTGAGAAGAATTGTCTCTTGGGTCTGTCAGATTCCTGAGAACAAGATTCGTATCATCAAGGAGAGAGTCGGCGGCGGTTACGGTAGCAAGCAGGATATATTGGTCGAGGACTTGGTTGGATATGCCACTTGGGTTACCGGAAAACCAATCTACTACCGCAATACCCGTGAAGAAGAGTTCATCGCAAACTCCACCCGCCATCCGATGAGGATGACAGTCAAGATGGGCGGAAAGAAGGATGGCACAATCACAGCCGTCTATATGGATGTCAGAGCCAATACCGGACCATACGGCAACCACTGTCTTACTGTCCCGATGAATGCTTGTAGCAAGACCTTGCCTTTGCTCAAGTGTGACAACATGAAGTTTGATGTAATCACCTATTACACAAACATACCACCTACAGGAGCCTATCAGGGCTATGGAGCCCCCCCTAAGGGCACGTACTCCCTGATGACCTGTATGGCAGAGCTTGCAGACAAGCTAGGAATCGATTACTACGACATGGCCATGAAGAACAAGGTTGAACCGGGCTACATGCTTGAGATTCTCAAGGGTCTTGGAGAAGGTCGTGAAGGAAATGTAGTACCTGTCGGTTCCTGTGGTTTGGAACAGGCCCTCACCCAGGGTGCAAAGATGATCGAGTGGGGGGGCAAGAAGGTTGAATCCAAGGACCCCCCCGATTGGAAAGTCGGTAAAGGCTTTGCCATGATCCAGCAGGGAAGCGGACTGCCAGGACTCGACCACTCCAATGCATGGGCAAAGCTGCTGACAGATGGAACGTTCCAGATCTTCAGTGGTGGTGCCGACTTGGGAACTGGCCTTGATACCATCAGTGCAAAGATGATCAGTGAAGCATTCTGCGTGCCTTTGGACCGGGTGACCGTTACCAGTGGTGATACAGACAGCTGTACTTTTGATACCGGTGCATATGCATCCAGCGGAACCTATTTCAGTGGTGGAGCGAGCTACAAGGCTGCTCAGGACCTGAAGAAGAATCTGCTTGATGAGGCTGCCTACCAGATGGGAGAGAAAGCAGAGGACCTGATTCTTCGCTCTCCTGGTGAGGTGTACAGTACAAAGAGTGGCAAGACGCTTGACTATGCAAAGCTCAGCATGATGCACTTACCGGAACAGGTCGCGGTCAGGTGATGGGAAAAGGTTCCTTTACAACCAACCACAATTCAATCCCCCCCTACGGTGCTCACTTTGTGCAGGTAGCAGTAAACGTCAGAACTGGCCAGGTCAAGGTACAGAAGTACTATGCTCTGCAGGATGCCGGTACCCCCCCGATCAATCCGGAATTGGCACTTTGTCAGATGTATGGTGCAGCACTAAAGTCCGTCGGGCATTCGCTCTATGAGCAGATGCTTCTCGATGAGAATGGTGTATGTATCAACGCAAAATTGAGTGAATACGGAGTACCTATGATTGATGAACAGCCAGAGGACTTCAAAGCGGTCTTGATCGATATCAATGATGAGGTAGGCCCCCCCTATGGTGCCAAATCCATCAGTGAGATTGCAACCAATGGAGCAGCTCCAGCACTAGCCATCGCAATACACGATGCAATAGGGGGGGTGTGGATGCGCAGTTGGCCGTTCTCACCTGAGAAGATCTTGAAGGAGCTTGGCAAGATTTAACGGAATCTTGCAACAAACTGCAACATAAATCTGGACAATGGTACACTGTCATGGTATAGTGCCATTGTCTGGATTTTTTTTATGATTCAAAACTTACGGAGGTTTCCCCCCCACATGAAGACAAAGCCACAATCAAACAGATGATCGAGGAACTGAAAACCCTCAAAACTGACAACATGTATCTCAATGACTTTTTCCACACTTGGAAAGAGAGTGATGACGAAATTGCTGCTGTATTTCAGGTAGCAGAAGTACTACGTGCATTGCGCGAGAACAATATTTCCACCAAGGTGTTCGACAGTGGACTTGGAATCTCCGTTTTCCGTGATAATTCCACTAGAACTCGCTTCAGCTTTGCAAGTGCTTGTAACCTGCTTGGCCTTGAGGTTCAGGATCTTGACGAGAAGACCAGTCAGATCGCTCACGGTGAGACTGTTCGTGAGACTGCCAACATGGTTAGCTTCATGGCTGACGTTATCGGTATCCGTGATGACATGTACATCGGCAAGGGCCACACCTACATGAAGACAGTTGCCGAGGCTGTACAGGATGGCTATGACGATGGTGTTCTCGAACAGAGACCCACCTTGGTCAATCTCCAGTGCGATATCGACCACCCAACCCAGAGCATGGCTGACATGCTGCATGTCATCAATCACTTTGGTGGTGTTGAGAACCTCAAGGGTAAGAAAGTTGCCATGACCTGGGCCTACAGCCCCCCCTCATACGGCAAGCCGCTTTCTGTTCCCCCCCAGGGTATCATTGGACTGTTCACCCGCTTTGGCATGGATGTCGTTCTTGCTCACCCAGAAGGGTACAATGTAATGGCTGATGTTGAAGAAGTTGCTGCAGAGAATGCCAAGAAGAGCGGTGGTTCCTACAAGCGTGTAGAATCAATGGCTGAAGCATTCAAGGATGCAGACATTGTCTATCCTAAGAGCTGGGCTCCCTTCGCTGTAATGGAAGAGAGAACCAAGATTGTTGAGCAGGGTGACCAGGAAGCATTGAAGGCACTGGAGCAGAGCTGCTTGGCAAACAACGCAAAATTCAAGGATTGGACCTGTACTGAAGACCTGATGAAGACCACCAAGGAAGGAAAGGCACTCTATATGCACTGCCTGCCTGCTGACATTACTGGTCTTTCCTGTAAGGAAGGTGAAGTTGAAGCTTCCGTGTTCGACAGGTATCTGGTACCCCCCCTGTACAAGGAAGCCAGTTACAAGCCATACGTTATTGCTGCCATGATCTTCCTTGCCAAGTTCCAGAATCCTTCTGCAAAGCTGGAAGAGCTGCTTGAAGCTGCTGTAAAGCGCATCAAATAGTCAGTATTTCAAAGGTATCTAGAGTTTTTGAGCCGGGAGAAATCCCGGCTCAAACTATATCAGTTGCGTTCTACAAACTGCACACGAACTCCGTTCGGGTCATGTACAAAACAGAAGCGGACTGAAGGATTTGGAGAGAAAGGACCCTCTGCGATGGGAATACCCTTCTCTTTCAGCATTGCCATGTAATCATCAAGATTCTCAACACTTAGCCCGATACTGATGTTTTTCCCTATGGGAGAGGCCTCCTCTCCTGGATGATGGATCAACTCGATCTTTGTTTCTCCATCTCCTAAAAACACGATCTCAGCGGCAGGTGTTTGCATCCTGCTGGATACCGGTAGTGAGAGTACATTCTGGTAAAAATCCAGGCTCTCTTCCATATCCCCCCCAACGGTTATTGTTGTCCAAAGAAATTGCATATAATTTTCCTCCTGTCATTGTATATGTTCAGCTACACAGAACGCTGTAGAAAACGCAGCTTGAAGGTTGTAGCCTCCACTCTGTCCATCTATATCCAGTATTTCACCGCAGAAGTAGAGATGATCCACCACCTTCGATTCCATGCTTCCTCTTTCAACCTCTTTCAGGTTCACTCCCCCCCCAGAGGTAACCATTGCAGCATTGAAACCCTTAATCCCTTTTATGATGAAACGTCTCTCTGTGACCGCTCTGACAATCTCCAGTCGCTGCTGTTTGTTAAGATTGGCGGCAGTGCTCTTAGGATCAAGCTCTAATTCCCCCCCTACCACCTGCTGGGCTAGGGATGCTATTAGACCCGCTTCCTTGAGGATGGTTGAAACCTGCTTCTTGGGTTGGGAGGAGATGAGAGCAAGCAATTGCTCCTGAAGCTGTATCTTGTTCTCCATCGGCAACAAGCTGAACGTGATTGAATCCCCCCCTCCTTGAGCTCTCGGCTGGATGTAAGGATCAAGGGACCTGAGAGTCCATCGTGGGTAAAGAGTATATCACCTGTGGCTTGGAGGAACCGTTTCTTTTCTCCTGGATGATGAAACTCTGCATATGCTGAGCGGATTGCATTTCCTGCAAGGTGCGTCCAACAATATGCGTCCACCATAATGGCAGCGAGAGCTGGCTTTGGGGGGGGATGATGGAGTGCCCGAGTGTTTTGGCAAGCGCATAACCACTTCCATCGCTCCCTGTTAATGAATAACTCATTCCCCCCCCTGTTGCCAATACAAGATTCCTGCATGTAAATGTCCCGTTATCGGTTTGCACATGGAAATATTCTCCATCCTTACTCAGTAAAGAAACCTTGGAGTTGTACAGGATTTTTGCTTTGCTCTCCCTGACAAGAATATCCCTGATCTCGTAAGCATCCAGTGAGGCAGGGAAGACCTTCCCATCCTCCTGGTCACGAGAGGGACTCCCCCCCTGGAAACGAACCATTGCATGAGGGATGTGGGAGGAAATGCCTGGAAGGAAGGAAGCAGAAAGTTGCGCTGGGCTTTGCTTCCATAATGCTGCAGAAAATCCTCTTTTGGTTGGGTATTGGTAAGGTTACACATGCCCCCCCCACCGGTTATGAGAATCTTCTTGCCTGCTGCTTCCTTGTGTTCGAGCAACAGGGCATTGGAAGTGGGAAGATTTGCCGCGAGGAACAATCCTGCGGCTCCTCCTCCAATTATCACTACATCATACATGGCGTTTCTAGTATCCATAGTATGGCTTGAACCACGAGACAAATGCTTCAAGCCCCCCCTGTTCAAGCGGTGTATTGGGTCTGAAATCAAAGTCTTCCATCAAGTCAGTGACATCGGCATAGGTCTGATATACGTCCCCCCTGGCTGCATTGGAAGGTACTCCTTCTCAGCGTTCTTTCCCAGAGACTGCTCCAGTGTTTCAATGAATTGTTTTAATCTCACTGGTTTGTTGTTACCGATATTGTAGACCTTGTATCGATCCTTTGCCTCATTCTCTTCAGGTATATTGGGGGGGATGATGTTCTCTAGGGCTGTGATGATGTCATCGACATAGGTGAAATCTCGCCACATATCCCCCCCATGATTGAAGACCTTGATGCTTTTCCCTTCCATAATCCGTTTGCTGAATGAGAAGTATGCCATGTCAGGTCTTCCATACGGTCCATAGACCGTGAAGAATCTGAGTCCTGTGGTTGGAATATGATAGAGGTGTGTATATGCATGTGCCATCAGCTCGTTGGACTTCTTGGTAGCTGCATAGAGACTTACTGGATTATCAACTTTATCATTTGTGGAGTAGGGGGGGATCTTGCTGTTCAAGCCATAGACCGAGCTGCTGCTGGCGTACACAAGATGTTCTACTGCATGGTGACGACAACATTCCAGGATATTGAGGAATCCCACAAGATTCGATTGTAGGTATGCATACGGGTTGTCGATGCTGTATCTCACCCCCCCCGCTTGGGCTGCAAGGTTGATGACATGGGTTACCTGGTGTCGGATAAAGATTGCATCGAGTTCTTTCCTGTCTGCAAGGTCAACTTTATAGAAGATGAACTGTTCTGAGGCCAGCATTCTCAGTCGCTCTTCCTTGAGTGTAACCTCGTAATAATCGTTCAGATTATCAACACCAACAACGGTGCAGCCAAGCCCAAGCAACCGTTTGGTTAGATGAAAGCCGATAAAACCAGCAGCCCCCCCGGTAACCAAATACACTTTTTTCGTATCCAATCGCATCATGTTTGCGCGCATTGTTCTCTCCTCAACGAGTGCTATTGTACCGTAGAAATGGGGGGGTGATGGGTAGGGGGGGATAAAAATTGGACCTCCCATGAAAAGGAGGTCCATAAGAACAGAGCTGAAGCTCTTAGAGGGCGCCGAAAATAATCTTAATTACGAACAGTGCAAAAACAACCCAAGTCATCTTTGAAACGTCCTTGGTCTTCTTGGTGAACAGCTTGAGCAGTACGAAGGAGAGGATACCAAACATGATACCATCTGCAATGCTGTAAGCTACAATCATGAAGATTATGGTCAAGAAGGCTGGGATAGCTTCGGTCATCTCGTCCCACTCGATATCCTTTACCGGGCTCATCATCATAACACCGACGATGATCAGGGCAGGGGGGGCTGTTGCAGCACTAGGAATAGAGCCGAACAACGGTTCGAGGAACAGGGAGAGTGCGAAGAGGATAGCAACGGTCAAAGCGGTCAAACCAGTTCTTCCACCTTCAACAACACCACTGGAAGATTCAACAAATGTGGTGACGGTGGAGGTTCCGAGGATTGCACCTGCGGTGGTACCGATTGCATCAGCGAACAGTGCTTCCTTACAGTTGGGGGGGATGGATCCATCGTCCTGAATCATGTCAGCCTTGGTGGCACAACCGATCAGGGTTCCAACTGTATCGAACATATCAACAAACAAGAAAGTGAAAACAACGACGATGAAGTCAACACTCATGATGTTTGAAAACTCGAATGGGAAGAAGTATGGGGGGGCTGGGGGGGGAAGGTAAGAACCACCCTTGTATGCAGTGATTCCAAAAGGAATGCCGATAATGGTGGTTACAATGATACCAATCAAGAGAGCGCCATTTACCTTGTGGGCCAAGAGGATACCGGTAATTACCAAACCAATCATGGCAAGTCCGGGAGCTCCCTTGAACCAGTCAGCGTTCAAAGAAACAAGCGTAGCTCCATCAACGATGATTCCAGCGTTCTGCATACCGATGAAGGCAATGAAGAGACCGATACCAACGCCAATTGCACGTTTTAGGTTGGCTGGAATGCTGTTGACTATTGCCTCACGAATGTTGGCAGCGGTAAGGATCAAGAAAATGATACCTTCAACGAATACTGCCGTTAGGGCGAACTGCCAGGTGTAACCCATGCCGAATACGACGGTGTAGGTGAGGAAGGCGTTCAGTCCCATACCTGGGGGGGCGAGTGCGAATGGTAGATTGGCCAACAGAGCCATTACCAAGGTTGCGATTGATGCAGCAATTGCGGTTGCAGCAAATACTTTAGAGAAGTCCATTCCGGATTCGGAAAGGATGCCGGGGGGGTTGACGGCAAGAATGTAGGCCATGGTTAAAAAGGTGGTAATACCTGCCATGACTTCAGTCTTGACGGTCGTTTTTCGTTCTTTGAGCTTGAAAAACTTTTCCATCGATGCACTCCTTGCAGATGTTTTGGTTGATACTATTCTAACCTATCTGTATCAAATCGTACAGAAAAATCGTTACATTTGTTATATAACCAAATTATGAGGTACAATTTTGGGAATCTGGCTAAATTATTACAAGAAATTTTGCTATATAGCGAAAAAAATTCAATTCACTATCAATACAAATTCTTAATTATACTGTATAAATACTAAGAAAATTTATCCTTGAAGAATTATCGTGAAGTGATACACTGATAGAAAGACGTTGCAGAATGTTGCAGAAGGAGCTCGTATGATTACGAAGAACATAGTGCAGGAAGTGATTGAAACTGCATCAAGAAGCAAAAAGCCGACTTGTGCATCACTGGTGCACATATATTGGATGTATATAACAAGGAGTGGTTTGAGGCAGACCTCCTGATTCGGTCCGGATATATTGCTGGATTTGCTGAATGCGGACAAGGAGAGGCTGATACAACCGTTGACGCTGAAGGACGCTATCTTTTACCTGGGTTTATTGACAGTCATGTACATATTGAGTCCAGCCATGCCACTCCCGAGGAATTCTCCAATCTCGTGGTTCCCTGTGGAACCACCACAGTGATTGCAGATCCACATGAAATCTGCAATGTATGTGGTCTTGATGGATTGTCCTACATGTTGGAAGCCTTCCAGGAGACTGCATTGCAGGCCTTCTTTATGGTGCCTTCCTGCGTTCCTGCTACAACCTTTGAGCATAGTGGGGGGGCTGTATTGAAAGCTGAAGATATCGAGGAAGCCTTGCAACATGAGAGAGTGCTTGGTTTAGGTGAGATGATGGACTTCCCTGGTGTGGTTGCCGGAACAGATTTGGTCCTTGATAAAATTATGGAGCGAAACGCCTACATAAGGTTATAGATGGCCATAGTCCAGCGATCAGTGGAGCAGAGCTGGATGCCTATGCAAGTGCGGGAATTCTTACCGACCATGAGTGTGAAAACGAGCAGGAGTTACGTGACCGCATCCGTCGTGGCATGTATGTCATGCTCCGTGAAGGTTCAGCATGCAAAAATGTACTGATGCTCCTGGGAGGAGTCACCGATAGAAACAGCAGGCGATGTGTCTTCTGCACAGATGACAGGCAGCCGAAAAGCATTCTTACTGATGGACACATCAATAACAACGTACGAATCGCGGTGCAGGATGGGCTCGATCCCATTGAGGCCATCTGTATGGCCACCGTCAATAGCTCAGATTGCTATCATCTTACCGACCGAGGTGCGATTGCACCTGGTAAACGGGCAGACTTCTTGCTCTGCAATGATCTTGCTGAGTTCTCTATGCATCAGGTCTATGTAGCAGGAACGTTGGTAGCTGAAGATGGGGGGGTTATCTGCAAGGCTGCAAAGGCAAAGCATGATGATCGTGTCTCTGGCAAGATGCAAGTCAAGGAATTCTCAGCCAAGCGTCTCCGCTTACCACTATCCAGCCCAAATGTTCGTGTAATAGACATCATCAGGAGGGGGGTGGTCACTGGGGGGGCGGGAGAGGCTACCGTAACGGTGAAAAACGGAGAATGGGTTCATGACGAAAGCCAAGATATCATCAAGCTTGCTGTAGTTGAGCGACACACTGGTACT
>JDSH01000222.1_pt1 | contig 15583 bp, 17 predicted proteins | sample 199451 | NCBI WGS metagenome assembly JDSH01 (sample SAMN02584198, study PRJNA231836) | bioreactor metagenome | isolation source: continuous culture bioreactor electron acceptor NO2- transfer2 day 38 after... | place: Germany: Bremen | reverse complement strand
AACGCGTCCAGTGCGGATTTCGAGGCGACATAGGCCGAGAAACGCGGAGCGTTGGTAAGTACCCCCCCGATCGAAGAAATATTCACCACGTGCCCGCGGCGACGCTCCAGCATGGCTGGCGCAAAGCCCATGATCAGCCGAACGGAGCCAAAGTAGTTCAGCTGCATGGTCCGCTCAAAATCGTGGAACCGGTCAAAAGACAACGCCAGTGAGCGGCGGATGGAGCGACCCGCGTTATTCACCAGAACATCCACGTGGCCGTGATTGTCGAGCACCGTCTTCACAAAGCGGTCGCAGTCGTCCATGTCCGAAAAGTCGCACTGGTAAGCATGCACGTTGCCACCTTTGGCCTCCAGACTGGCCGCCACTTCATCCAGAGTTTCCTTGGTGCGGGCACCAATGACCAGAATGGCACCGGCCTCTGCCAGTTTCTCTGCCGTTGCCAGGCCAATACCCGAGGTCGCGCCGGTGACCACGCAAACCTTACCTTCAACCGTGCCCTTGAGAGTGCGGTCCTTGAACAGATCCGGGTCCAGATTTCTCTCCCAGTAGTCCCAGATCACCGGGGGGGCATAGGACGGCAGTCGCGGCACCTCAATGTCTGTACCCTTCAGTACCCGCTCCAGCTCCCGGGTATCAAAACGGGTCGGATAATTAATGAAAGACATCACCGAGGCGGAATGCCCATGTCATCCAGAAGCGCACCAGTAATGCGCTTGACCGGAGGCAGATTCTTGATGCTCTGGCGAATAAACGGCGGAATAAAACCGAACATCCGGGAATCGATGCGCATACCATGCGGGGGGGGCATGGCCGGCCTCGCAGAAGATATTGAGGATCTCACCCACCTTGTACGGATCGGAGTCCACCAGATGGAAACAGTTGCCATCTTCGCCCTCCAGATGGGCAATGTGATCCAGGGCGTCGACCACGAAATCCACCGGTACAATGTTCAGCCGGCCACCTTCAATACCGATGGTGGGTACCCACTGGGGGGGCAACGCGTGACGGATCTTCTGAATCATCTTGAAGAAGTAATAGGGCCCGTCCACCTTGTCCATTTCGCCGGTTTCCGAATGGCCAATGACCATACCAGGGCGGTAGATGCGGAACGGAACCTTGCATTCTTCACGCACAACTTTTTCGGATTCGTGCTTGGTGCGCAGGTAAGGATGATCAAGCTTCTCGGCTTCTTCGAACATATCCTCCCGGAAGATACCCTTGAACAGACCCGCTGCCGCGATGGATGACACATGATGGAAATGCTTGGCGCCCATGGCTTCTGCAGCCTGTACAGCCGCCCTGGTGCCTTCGATATTGGTGGCCGCCTGGGCTTCTTCGTCTGCGCCCATGTCGTAGACCGCGGCAAGATGGAATACGTGGTCAATATTTCCTTTCAGTGATTTCAGCGTTTTCGCGTCAATACCAAGGTTTTTGCTGGTGAGGTCGCCGATCACAGCCTTCACTTGCTTGTCGTCTGCACCCCCCCAGCGCTCCCGGAGTCGCTCCAGCTTGTCCTGGGACTGCTCGCGAACCAGAACATACACGGTGCCGCCGCGCGCCAAGAGTTTCTCAACCAGAAAACGACCGATAAAACCGGTGCCGCCTGTCAGGAAATAATTCATAGGTACTCCATTCTGCCTGTTGTGTTTTTTGTCTTTAACCGACACAGATACGACTAAAGTCGTAGCCGATTCCATCGGTCGGCAATTCTACTTAATTGCAACCTTCATGTATCTAACTTTTTTTAGAGTTTTTACTCTGTAACCCATTGTTTTTGTTAGAGTCATTACTCTAAAAGCAGCCAGCTCCACCTCACTCCCTGTCCGGTTTATCGACACAATGTGATTGAGATTAGCACAAGAAACCGCGACCACCGCATTGGGTCATTTAATTACGACCAGGCAATGCAAGAGGTTCTTACCAATGACATAATCGGGAACTTCCAGCGCCATCCGGCGTCACTAACCGAGCCAGACATCAAGGTTTAAAAGAAACTGCCATGCCGAAAAACAATCCGAACACCGAACGCTATATTGCCATCGCCCGTGCCTGCCTGAAGGCCATCAACGACACCGCCGCCGACAGTGGTTCCCGGGAAGACAAGATCCAGGCCGTATACCAGGCAATCGACAAGGCGTTTCAGGCCGAGTTTGCCGATTATCGACAGTCCGTCGCGATCATGCGACGGTGCTGGAGCGGATTGCCTCTGGTGAACTCGACGCTGACCAGGCGGCCAAACTCGCGCGCCAAACCATAGAACAGAAGCCTGACAGCGCCAAAAACAACCAGATGCACTGATCCCTTTTCCGACCTGAACGCCATTCCGGAACCCGAGGCCCCCCCATGACTTCGAAACATCCGTTACCTGTTCGATCTCGCTACGCTCTGCTGCAGAGGCTGTTGCTGGTCGTCACCGTGTTACTGGCTCCACTGGCGACAGCCAGTGTGTCACCCACCCAAAGTCCCAATGATCCGAACCAGTATCGGTTCATCGAACTCGACAATGGCTTGCGGGTGATCCTCGCTTCGGACCCGGAAACAGACAAAGCCGCCGCTCCATGAACGTTGCTGTGGGCAGCGGAAACGACCCGAAAGAGCGGGCTGGCCTGGCGCACTTTCTCGAGCACATGCTGTTTTTGGGCACCGAGAAGTACCCGGAGGCAGGCGAATACCAGCAATTTATTCGCAGCCACGGCGGCAGTCACAACGCGTTCACAGCGTTTGAGGACACCAACTATTTCTTTGATGTCGAAGCAGAGTTTCTGGAGCCGGCACTGGACCGGTTCGCCCAACAGTTTTCTCATCCGCTGTTCACGCCGGAACTGGTGGATCGTGAGCGCAATGCCGTCCACTCCGAGTACAGTTCCAAGCTTAAAGATGACGGCCGGCGCCTGCTTTCTGTCAGGAAGGCGGCGGGCAATCAGAAGCATGCCTTCAGCCAGTTTGCGGTCGGCAACCTGGAGACCCTGGAAAATACCGAAGGCAACCCGCTTCGGCCTGACCTGATTCGTTTCTGGGAAGAAAACTATTCGGCGAACATCATGACCCTGGCAGTCTACGGCCCACAGCCGCTGGATGAGCTGGAACGCATGGTGCAGGAGCGCTTTGGCGCCATCGCCAACCGTAACCTTGAACCCAAGGTTCACCCTCACCCGCTGTACGACACCTCCCGGTTGCCAGAGAAAGTGACAGCCGAGACGCTGAAAGACAATCGCAGCATGACGCTGTCTTTCCCGATCCCCCCCTCTCAGCAGCGTTACTATAAAAGCAAACCCGCAGCCTACGTTGCCAACCTGCTGGGCCACGAAGGCCCCCCCGGCAGCCTGTTTGACGTTCTGAAACGCGCAGGCATGGTAGAAAGCCTTTCCGCAGGCACAGGGATGGACACCGGCGAACACGCCACTCTCGACATCAGCATGTCGCTCACCCGGGAAGGCCTGGAACACCAGGATGAGATCATTGCCCTCACCTTTGAATATATAGATCGTATTCGTGACAACGGCATCAGCCAGCAACGCTTCAACGAGATGCGACAGCTGGCCATGATTGATTTCCGTTTCCGGGAACGCGCTGAAGCGCAAAGCGAGGCCATGCGACTGTCCAGACTCCTCAAGGACTATCCGCCTGAAGATGTTCTAAGCGCCCCCCCCTGGCTGCTTGAGCGGTATGCCCCCCCAGAGCAATACAGGGCGATCCTCAATCAGCTGAAACCAGCCAACCTTAAAGTCTGGATTGCTGCGCCCAACCTGGACGCGAGCGAGCCGAACCTCACGCGGTGGTATCAGACGCCCTGGGTCAGGACACCCCCCCTGAACCTCGATAATCCGGCAGCTCCCAGCCTGGCTGAACAGCTTGCCCTGCCCGAATCCAACCCCCCCTTTGTTCCAGAAGATCTCGAACTGGTGGGGGGGGACAGCATGGCTCACCCGGAGAAAATTGCCGAACTGGACGGACTGGATATCTGGTACGCCCGGGATACCCGTTTCGCCACTCCGAAAGCCAAGCTGTTTGTCAGCCTGAGAACGCCGGCAGCGCGGGAATCCGCCCGGAGTTCAGTGCTCACACAACTGCTGGTGGACGCCATTAACACCAACCTCAACGCCTGGGCCTATTCTGCCCGGCTGGCCGGGCTGGACTACAGCGTCTACCCCCCCCATCTTCGTGGTGTTACCATCCGTGTCGGCGGCTACAGCGACAAGCTGCACAAGCTGGCTAACCAGATACTGCTGGAGTTCGCCAATCCCGCCCTTACCGAACAGCGATTCAGGATCGCGCGACAGAACCTGATGGATGCTCTGGAAAACAAGAGCAAAGAACGGCCGGTGCAGCAGACTTCGGAATTTGTCCAAACCGCCTTGCTGGAAGGCACGTTTCCCGTGGAGGAGCGCCTGGCCGCTGCGCGCGACGTCACACTGAATGAGCTGAGGGGGGGGTTTGCCGGCAGTTTCCTCGCCCGCACTGATCCCGTCATGCTCGCCCATGGCAACCTGACACAGGCCAGTGCCCTGAATATGGCCAGACAGGTACAGGCTCTGGTGCTGAACGATCACCAGCGTACCAACGTGGATCGGGCGCGAATTCGCCAGCTGCCTCCGAGCCAGACCGCCGCGCATCTGGCGGTTGAGCACCCCCCCGATACCGGTTACACCTTATACCTGCAGGGCAACAACACTTCCTACGCGGAGCGAGCCCGGTATCGGTTGCTGGCACAAATCATCAGTAGCCCGTTCTATGAGGAAATCCGGACCACGCGCCAGCTCGGATACATCGTCTACGCGACCGCGTTCGAGATTCTGGAAACGCCGGCGCTCGGGCTGGTTGTGCAATCCCCCCCATCCGCTGATGCATCTTCCATCGACTCGGCCGTCAAGGAATTCAGCCAAACCTTTGCGCAACAACTGGCGGAGATGGATGACACCCGGCTTAAGCGGGAAAAACAGGCGGTGATCAGCCAACTGCTGGAGCGTGACCGGCAACTGAGCGAAGTCTCCAGCCGATACTGGCGGGAGATCGACCGGGAAAATGCCGAGTTTAACAGCCGACAAGCCCTGGCCGACGCTATTCGGAACGTATCGCTGGAGGAACTGAAAGAGACCTTCGAACAGGCCATGCTTGAACGACAACGGGCTCTGCTGGTCACCACCGGAGGCGATGCCGTGAATGATGAGGCGATCCTTCAGACCCTGCGGGACCTGGGCCCTGTACCGAAGGATTGACGAGAGATACTACGAACCTGCCCGGCGATCATTCGCCTGCCGGGCAGGTTGTCGGGTCAACGAAGCCGGTTACAGATCCACCGCAAACTGATTGAAATACACCACAGACCCAGTGCCGGTCCCCCCCACATTCAGAATGCTGAATGCCACCTTGCCCTTCTCCTGAATAAAAGCAAACTTGTCGCTTTCATTCTTTACTTCGTAGTTCTCGGTGTCGTTTTTCTTCTCGTTATACACAGACAAGGCTCCGTCCTGGCTGCCATGACGAATCTGGGCCATGGAGACAATAATCTGGGGGGGAATATCCTTTGCCTTGTTGAACGTCAGAATCCAGATGCCCGAGTCGTTGGTGGGCAACATCACCTGCACAAAGCCTTTCTCGGCGCCATCCTGGTATTTAGAGCTGGCCAGGTCGTTCATGCCAACCCAGTAGGAGTACCAGTTGCCTTCCAGAGCAACGTCAATGGTGTCAAATACCTTGACCTTCACACTGTTGTCGGGATCACTGACACCCAGCTGTTTCACAACGGTAGTCAGCAGGGATTTCGTGCCCTCGCCGTAGGAGTCAAAGCCACCAAAACTCTGAGCCAGACTGGCCTGGGAGAAAGACACGACCAGCAACAGCGCAAGCAACTTGTAGAACTTCATGCAGATTTCCTTTTTATCCGGTACTTGATCCGACGGCTCCGCGCCATCCCCCCCTGCCTGAAAACAGGCCGAGCCTATGATAGTCAGCGACTACCCACGTGATCTACCCGGAAACGGCAAGACAGTGTGAACAAATGAAAAATGACGGCCTTGAGCCGCTGCCTCAGGCCGTTATCATACCGCCTCCTTTACGATGCCCCCCCCGTAGCTCATCTGGATAGAGCGTCCCCCCCCTCCTAAGGGGGGGAAGGTAGCAGGTTCGAGTCCTGCCGGGGGGGGTACCAAACCGCCTTACACTGATACCCACCTGCGTACCAAAAACCCAATAAAAACAGTACACAGGAACCGAAACCAGACATCAATAGACACCACTATATAACACTGGAAGTACCCACAAACTGCGGGTACGCTTGTGGTACGCACGGTTTTCGTGTTTTTGATACCCACATTGCCCATAGGAGGGGGGGTGCCAGTGAGTAGAACGCTCAACAAACTTACTGACCCACAAGTTCGCGCTGCCAAGACCGAAGACGGCCGTCAGAAAAAGATGGCTGATGGCGGCGGTCTTACCCTGGTTGTAAAGCCCAACTCAAAAGTTTGGTGGTTCCGGTACCGATTTGCCGGAAAAGAAAGAACTTATAGCTTAGGCTCATACCCAGAGGTTTCCTTAAGGGATGCAAGAGAGGGGGGGCGGGATGTAGCCCGCAAACTGCTCTCCAACCACAAAGACCCCCCCGTGACTCACCGCAGATCGCTAGTAGCAAAGACGCATAAAGCTGCAGAGAATACGTTTAAAGCTGTTGCTGAAGATTGGCTTACACTTCAGAAGGGTCAGCTTGCAGATAGCACAATTGAGGTAGCGAGAAGGCGCTTAAACAATTGGATTCACCCCCCCCATCTTGGGAACACGCCCATTGGAGATATCGAGCCACCACTCGTGCTTCAGGTACTCAGAAAAATTGAGGCCAAGGGAAAGCACGAAACTGCTCACCGAATGCGGCAGCGAATCAGCCAGATATATCGCCACGCTATTTCGGAAGGTAGAGCAACCCGCGACCCTGCCTCAGACCTCCAAGGATTGCTCAAGTCAGTCCCCCCCTCAAGAAACAGGGCCGCCATCACCAAACCGGACGAACTAGCCGGACTATTAAGGGCTATAGATGCCTATGCCGGCCAACCAACCACCTGCGCAGCGCTTCAACTAGCCCCCCCCTACTCTTTCTCCGTCCTGGTGAACTCAGACAAGCAAAGTGGCCAGAAATCGATCTCAAAAATCGCGTATGGATTATCCCAGGCACCAGAATGAAAGGTACTCAAAAGGCCAAGCGCGCAGGTCAGATACCCGACCATATCATTCCATTGGCAGACCAAGCGGTCGAAATATTGACGCCCTTACAGCAGCTGACAGGCCATCGACCGTTTGTTTTCGAAGGCCTCAGACCGGGAAGGCCGATTTCGGAGAACACCATAAACACCGCATTGAAAAGTATGGGATACGACGGAGAAACAATGGTTGGCCATGGCTTTCGCGCTACTGCATCCACAATGCTTCATGAAATGGGATGGGCACCCGAGATCATCGAACTTCAACTGGCTCACCGACAACGCAACCAAGTTGCCGCTGCTTACAATCGATCAGCGCGGTTGGCGGAGCGAGCATCGTTAATGCAGCAGTGGGCTGACTACTTAGAAACAATCAAGAATGGCAAATCCGTGGTGCCATTCCGAATTCAACGGGAAGCATAGACGGGTGGCCAAACTTAAACAAAAAAAATTGGATGACTGTTACCGACGCAGCGCGGTACCTAACGGGAATTGCCCAGGGTGAACCAGTAACTGAAGCCGACATACTTCAATACGTGCTCGATGACGAATTAACCATTTCAATTAGAATCAACTCCTGGCCCAAAGACCAGCGCTGTCTGGCTGGCGACTTAACCCCCCCGATGGCCGAAGCACTCCTTGATAGCGCGAAAGCTGAAGTTATTTCTAACCCTGATAACAATGTCAACTTTTTCAACTATCGCGGTATCAGCTACGCGGTTTCCTACAAGTACAAAAGTGCACTCTGGCCTGGCACCTATGATTTGGCAGCGGACGAAATAACCAAAGAGGCTATAGCCGCGCTGTGGTTAAACCTGCTGGCTGAGCCGAACAAAGCTGAGAGCACCGTACCAGCGAAGCCAGCCATCGCTAAAACTGATAAAGGGGGGGAAACGCAAGCGGAAAAGTGCATCACACTGGTCGCAGCGAGCGAGGATGAATCTTTCATGGTAAATGCAGAGTTGATTCCCGCTAACAGCTACTTCATCTTCCGAAAAACGGATATTGATCGTCTGCTGGTGCAGCCTGACATGTCTCCAGGAAACGACACCAATGCGGCAATCAATGACAGAACAACAGCCGATCCCAACCTTGTAAATTCCCTTCATCCAAGAACCGAAAAATCCTACCTGCAAGTGATTAAGGTACTCTGTCAAAGCAACAGAGACCTTGAACTAACACATCATTCAACGTGCGCTAACCAAATTACCGCAATGGCAGATAGCCTTGGACTACCAGTTCCTAGCAAGCGATCCCTGGAGAACCTTCTCAAAAAAAGCACGCGACTCAGAAAGTTAACTAATGCCTGCCAAACAAGCTGCGCAATTGCGCAGCTTGTTTGCGCAATTGCGCCCCCCTCCCCCCCTTTTCTTCGCTGGTTTACTGACAACCGTGTTCAACACTGGAAGAGGTTAATCAGTAATGTCCAACGCACGACAACCCGCGTCAAACATCGAACGATTTCTCCGTTACCGGGAAGTTGAGAAGGTAACAGCTTTCGCCGGTCAACCATCTATCTCTGGATGAGCCAAGGGAAGTTCCCTCGCCCTATCAAAATTCAGCGAGCTGTCGCCTGGAAACTCAGCGACATCGAAAATTGGATGGAACAACAGGGGGGGGAGGAACGGGCATGAGCGCTCTCGCAAACAACTATCCCGAACCGAAGCTGAACAACCGGCAATACCAAGTTCTTCGCAGGTTAGAGCAAGGCCCCCCCCTAACACGAACAGAGTGCAACTATGTCGCGTGTTCGACTAACGGCCCGCGATATATCGATGAATTGCGGCACAGATTTAATCTCGCTATCTGGACCGAGCGAGTTAGTGTAATAGCTCGAGATGGCCGTGAATCCTGGATAGGTATCTACCACCTACTCCCGGAATCCCGCTCTCGTGCCAAAGAGCTGTTAAAAGAGTTCGAGTTGAGGGACAGAAACAAATGAAGGTCATCTTCGCTGTAGATGAAACGATGAAGATGGCCTACACCAACAACCTCCCCCCCGGCTGCTTCATTGGGCTAAAATCCGCGCAACCTCAAGTAATAGGCCAATAAAAATCGTCGCCTGTAGGGCGGGAGAAAAACACGGGATAACAATAGGGGGGGAAGTGACGGCCGGCGGTCATCGAATCATTCACTCCGGGACACTTTGGAGCCGAAGAAAACTGGAGTCTCTGCATGGCAACGAATAACCAAAAGCGGATTAAACGCAGGGGGGGGTACTGGTTTTCCATCTGGGATGAGTGGTTCGAATCGCCAGCTTATCGAGATCTGTCACTACCTGCGCGATGCCTGCTTCTGGAATTTCAGAACATATACAGGCCTAGTAGAAACGGCAAACTCTCGATATCAGTGGAGAACGCCATGGAACGTCTGGGTTGTGCCAAGAAAACTGCCCAGCGAGCCTTCAGGGAGCTTGCGGAACATGGTTTCATCAAACTGAAGGAGGGTGAGCGGTGGCAGGAGCGGAAGGCAAGAGAATGGGCGCTCACAATCGAGCAGCTCAACGGCCACGAACCCACTGACGACTGGAAACACTGGAACCCTGGACATCCGGTATTCACAGTCCCTCAAAAACAGTCGCCGCCAAGGAGGGCAGCATAAAAATTTCCGGGGGGGTCAAAAAGTACCCCCCAGCACTGGGGGGGCACAATGTATACCAGATTGGTGTAATTTATGCCCCCCCAGGACTACCACGACAACATCCTCAGACACTCCAGACCTATCTATAAATCAATCAGTTACCGTCAGCTAATTCCCGACCCTTGGGGGGCAAATTGATACCCCCCCCATATAGTTTGCCATAGGGTATGTCCCCCCCACAGGTTCCATCACTAACGCCACGAAAAGGGTAAAGACACCTCGGCGACCCCCCCGAGATTGCAAGCGGCTCCATAGCGTTACTTGTCACGGCGACCACACTTGAATGCCTGAACCTTAGTGCGGATACTACCGATAAAATTACGTTGCTAAGGAGTGACCGCTTGGAAGCCATAGATAAGCCGTATTTATCATTCGAGTGCACGTCGAGAGATGCCACACGAGCTTCTGTGTCAAACCAAGTCACCCTGACAAACATCCCGAGCAAAGGAATTCTGGGATGCAAATAACTGATCACCAGGCGAAATACTACGCTCACGAATTGACTATTCGTCATGCTGCTGGCGGTGTCGATAGCCTCTCTCAGTCCTTGTTCGATGCCAGCGTAGATTTAAACCCTCATCAGATAAACGCTGCTCTTTTCGCGCTAAACAACCCTCTAAGCCAAGGAGTTGTTCTTGCGGATGAAGTGGGGGGGCTTGGAAAAACAATTGAGGCTGGTCTGGTGCTCTCCCAGTACTGGCAGAGCGCCGAAGAAAACTCCTTATCATTTGCCCCCCCGCATCACTCCGACGCCAGTGGGCGCAAGAGCTGGCTGACAAATTCAATTTGCCGTCACAGATTCTCGATGCCAAGACGTGGAGAAACCTTAAAAAAAAGAAGGTACTCATAACCCGCTTGCGGACAAGCAGGTTGTCATCATGTCCTATCACTATGCCGCTCGCCTCGAAGAACAGTTGCTCGTAGAGCCCTGGGATTTAGTCGTTATCGATGAAGCCCACAAGCTAAGAAACGCACATAGGCCCAGCAACCGCATGGGCCAGGTTCTCCGACGTGCACTGGCAGGCCGGAAAAAGCTCTTACTGACTGCAACGCCACTGCAAAACTCACTCATGGAGCTGTATGGTCTATCAACGCTGGTTGATGAGCAGCTTTTTGGGGGGGATGAGCGAACCTTCCGGCAGAGCTATATTCAAGGCTCTGGTTCCGTAGCTGAACTTAAAAACAGACTTAAAGGTTTCATTCACCGTACCCTCAGACGCGATGTCCTTGAGTATGTTCGCTATACCCAGCGCCAGACCCTCACCATTCCCTTTAGGCCAACTGCGCAGGAACAGGATCTCTACAATGGCATATCCGCATTGCTGGAGCGCGAGAAAAGTTACGCGCTGCCCCCCCGCAACCAGCGACACCTTACGGGCCTTATCCTCCGGAAGTTGCTGGCATCCAGTTCGCACGCCGTACTTAATACGCTCGACACCATCCTGCAGCGCCTTGAGTCACTGAAAGACAACGCCCAGGGTGATATCGACGTTGTCTCAACCCTTGTTGAAAATGATGATCTTGAGCAGGACTATTTGGAGGAAACTGAGGATATCTCCGCCCCCCCTTTTGAGGATCTCGACCTCAACTTACTTGAAGAAGAGATCAGCGAGATCAAGCTCTATATTGGCAAAGCCAAAGCCATTGAAACCGACAGCAAAGCCACTGCATTGCTATCGGCATTAAAACAGGGCTTCGAGAAAATGGAGAGCATGGGAGCCCCCCCCGCAAAGTCATCATTTTCACAGAGTCCAAGCGTACTCAGGAATACCTCTTGAGGTTTCTGTCTGCCAATGGTTATCAAGAAAAGATCGTCACCTTCAGTGGCTCTAATAACCATCCGCAAGCAACGGAAGTCTATCAGCGATGGTTAGTTGAGAACCAAGGCAGTGACAAAATTACCGGCTCACCACAAGTGGATCGCCGCTCAGCATTGATTGACCATTTCAAGAACCACGCCGAAGTCATGATTGCGACAGAGGCGGCTGCAGAGGGTGTTAACCTTCAGTTCTGTTCACTATTGATCAACTACGACCTACCCTGGAACCCCCCCCAGCGCATAGAACAGCGCATTGGGCGCTGCCATCGGTACGGGCAGAAATTCGACGTTGTCGTCATCAACTTCCTGAACAAGTCTAACCAGGCCGACCAGCGTGTCTTGGAGTTGCTCACCGAAAAACTTCACCTGTTCGATGGAGTGTTTGGCGCCTCAGATGAAGTCCTGGGGGGGAGTATTGAATCCGGGGGGGTGGACTTTGAGAAGCGCATTCAAGCAATCTACGAGACTTGCCGTAAGCCCGAGGATATTGATGCGGCCTTCAAACAACTTCAGCAAGAACTTGAAGCCGACATTAATGAGAAGATGACAGAGACGCGGCAACTCCTGCTGGAAAACTTCGATGAAGACATCCATGACTTGCTAAAGCTTCGTCTCGATGCCGCAGAGCAGCGACTCGATAAGGTCGGTCGCTGGTTCTGGACGTTGACCCAACATGAACTACAAAATAACGCCGTTTTTGATAAAGCCCACCATAGCTTTGAGCTTAAATCGCCGATCAATGGCGTGCAGCCGGGGGGGCTGTATCAGCTACATAAGCGAGGTAGTTCGAAGGACACGGCCAAGGAGTTGTCACATGCTCATCGCTATCGCCTGTCTGCACCTCTGGGCGAATGGGTTATGCATAAGGCAATTACACGTCAACTCCCGCCGGCAGATTTAATCTTCGATTACTCGGGTCACAATACCAAGATCTCGGTGGTTGACCGCCTGGTCGGCAAATCCGGAATTCTGACCCTTCAGAAATTCAGTATAGAGTCACTTGAGCGGAGTGAAGACTATCTATTGTTCGCTGCCATCGACACTGAGGGCAATACAGTACATCCAGAGGTAGCACAGAAATTAATGCAGCTACCGGCTTATGAAACCACTGGAAACCCGAGCTTTCAGTTCGATGGGCCGACCGATTCAGGCTACTCGCTCGAGAAGATTCTCGAAGAACAGCGCAATCAGGTTGAAAGGTCAGTGAACGACCGGAATTTGAGCTTCTTCGAGCAAGAAGTGAACAAATTGGACGCTTGGGCAGATGACATCAAAGAAGGATTAGAAGCGTCTATCAAAGAGCTCGATAAGGAGATCAAAGAAGTCCGCCGAGAAGCAAGATTGCCCCCCCGACACTAGAAGCAAAGCTGGCAATGCAAAAGCAGCAGAAAAAGCTTGAAAGTAAACGCAATAGAAGCCGCCGCGAACTGTTTGATAGACAAGATGAAGTCGATGAGCGACGCGAAGCGCTAATTGAATCCCTTGAAAATAAACTGAACAAACATACGGCGATCGAATCACTTTTTACTGTGCAATGGAGTGTGAAGTAATGCCCGCCCTGAAAACCCCCCCAATGTTAGAAGCACTAAAGAAGCTGCTTAAAGACCGATTCGTCTCCCACTTGCTACCACTTTTAGGCGACGGGAACCCAGCAGATCGAGAGAACAAACAGATTTCCCGTGCCTTTAGTGCCTTTGCTCTACAGAAGCTATTCGATCTGGACACGATGACTGCCGCCAAAGCCGTAGTAGACGACTACAACGACAAAGGCATTGATGCCATTTATTACCACGAAGACGAAAAAAACTCTCTATCTTGTGCAAAGTAAGCTCAAGGCAAGTGAGCAGTTTAAATTGGATGAAGCGCAATCATTCCTAAGCGGCGTTGAGTTTATCCTTGACAAGGATTTTGATCAATTCAACCAGAACGTGAAGAATATCCAACAGAAGATTGAAGGCGCGCTGGACGAATGCGATAAAATACAACTACTTATCGCGTACTCAGGTGAAGGGATATCGATTCAGGCCAAAAATGAAATTCATAAAAAAAAGTACAGTCACTAATTGAGGACGGAGAAGAACAACTGGTTCTTGAGCCCGTAATCTTCGGGCCAGAAGCCATTGAAGAAGCATTAAGGGCGGAAAATGCGAGCAAAGCGATCAATGAGAAGATACAAGTCCACAAGTTTCGCACGACTAGCCAGCCTCGTTATTCGGTATTTGGCCTTGTAAAAGTCGAAGACCTCATTGCGCTCCACAAAAAAAATATGGTCGCGCATTGTATGAAAAGAATATCCGCTATTTTATCGGTGCTGGCCGAAGAGGCGTGAATTCGGCCATTCGAGATACGCTGCTGAATGCACCTCAAAACTTTATGCATTTAAACAACGGCATTACGTTGGTTGGCACACATGTAGAGGCTAAGTCCCGAGTCAAAGGCTCAACGCTGACCAAAAATATTCAGGTGCTCGGTCTGTCCGTCGTCAATGGTGCGCAAACCATCTCTTCAGCAGCCCAGTTTTTAGAGCAAACCCCCCAGAAGCTGACATATCAAGGGCGCAGGTAATGGTTACCATCATCAATACTGGCAATGACGACTTTCATAAGCAGGTGACCAAAGCCCGCAACTTGCAGAACCCGGTCGATCTATCCAATTTCGCTGTGCTTGACGACAACCAGGAAAGGCTAAGGCAAGAAATGGCCTTATTTGGTTTTGATTATCAATACCGCCCACAACGTCAAACCACAACCGGAGTTCCCATTATAACTATTGATAATCTAGCAAAAGCATTAGCTTGCTTGCATAACGACATTCGTTTCCCTGCACGCCTCAAGTCTGAACCCAGTCAGTTTACCAACTCATCCAGTGATTCATATCAAGCCTTGTTTACGACAGAACTAACCGGCCACAAAGCACTGAATGCACACACTACATTCGAGGCTATTCATGAGCTGGTGACACAAGCGGAAAGGGGGGGTTCCCCCCCCAGCCCAGAGAAGTTGGTGTATCGCCATTGTGGCTATGCCATTGCCAGCATTTTGATGAAGCAACTGAGACGCAAAATTGAAGGGAACGAATTGCTGGTTGCGGATAATGTGAGACAACGTTTAAGCATGCCCTTTGATGAAGTTCGGCAAAGGTTTGCAGACCTCTATCCTGCGGTTGCTATGGGCTTAGCACCTCACGCATTTTTCAAACGCATTCCTGATACAGCCAAGCTCATCAATAAGGTTTGGATTGAGCATCAAGGTCTACAACAGGATGCCTCAGTGACTGCTCTTCAGGGGGGGACACTCTCATCAGACGACCCTTATAACCAGCGTTTGTTTAATGTGTTGAAAGATCGAGCCGCACAACTCTAGTTGCGCAAAGTGCACATACAAAGAATTTGAGAATTATGTAAGAGAGCATTATGAGCAAAACTAAACTTGAACTTACCTGGATAGGCAAAGACAAGCGCCCCCCCAAGCTTGAGCCCCCCCGCGTTCTGCAAGAGATTCCGGAGCTTTCCTATCACGCCAGTCACAAAGTAACCGAAAACGATATTTTTGATAACAAGTTGATATTTGGCGATAACTTGCTGGCGTTGAAGGCATTGGAGCAGGAGTACGCTGGAAAAGTAAAATGTATCTATATCGATCCACCATTTAATACAAAGCAAGCATTTGAGCACTATGATGATGGACTGGAGCACTCTCTTTGGTTAAGTCTAATGAGAGATCGCATTGTTCTGTTACGAGCGATGCTATCACGCAATGGAGTGATCTGGGTTCATTGTGATGACAATGAAAATGCATACCTTAAAGTCGTTATGGATGAAATTTTCGGGCGCGATAACTTCATATCAACTTTTATTTGGCAGAAGGTTGACAGCCCAAGCGAAAACAAAAAACCTTTTTACTCTAATCACGACTACATACTTTGTTATGCAAAA
>JDSH01000221.1_pt1 | contig 15638 bp, 21 predicted proteins | sample 199451 | NCBI WGS metagenome assembly JDSH01 (sample SAMN02584198, study PRJNA231836) | bioreactor metagenome | isolation source: continuous culture bioreactor electron acceptor NO2- transfer2 day 38 after... | place: Germany: Bremen | reverse complement strand
TTCATATTGACTTTGCTTCCTTACTTGTTGAATTTGGTAGGAAAATGCAAAGTCCTTTGGACGAGAGAGGTTACGACTCCATGCAGCTTCGTCCTTGTCAGACCTTGCATGGAGATGAAGCAATGCAGAGCATATCGTATCCTCCTTTTGAAGGGAGTATAGCAAAGAGGGGGGGGTGTATGTCATCAGGATCTATTGCTGGAAAGTCGAGGTATTTGTTGTTAGCCTTACGCGGAATCTGAAACTTTCCCCCCCATCTGCTCAGAAATCACCTTCCAAACCGTACATAGATCAGAACCTCATGAAGGGAGATACTGAAAAATATAAGCAAAGCAACTCTTGGTATAATGCTCACCAGTCATCTTCTCAAGAACCTTTTCCTTGTTTATCTTCGTACCATCTTTCTTGATAAAATAGGTATCAAGGTCGTTTTCAGAAATGGTGAAGTTTTCTCCTCTTCTCTTAATCACACCTGTCAATACATAGTCATCATCCAGAAAAGCCAAGGTGGAGTCACCATGGCTATTGTTGCATATGAGAAAACCCTCAGGCTTCAGATATTTCTTGCAGTCCCTGGAAATGAATCCTGCATAAAAGGAAAACATGATATCGAAGCTGTTCTCTTCAATTGGAAGAGGTTTCGCATAATCAGCCATATACCAAGAGACTATGGGACTCTCTGCATAGGTTTTATGCTCTTCCAAAAACTGTGAGACCTTCTCATCTTCGAAAAAGGACTTCATCCTTCGGTCCATATCAATATAGGTCATATCCCGAATACACAAGGATGGTGTAATATGGACAAAGGACCCAGGATACAACCCCCCCTTGGAAGGTTGGAATTTTTGAGCCAGCATCAAGAATAGTTGCTTCCTCTCATCCTGTTTGTCGATAAAGAATCGCTGATATAAACTTGGTATAGAATGATCTGTCATGGTTTACCTCCCTAGCAAGCAACAGGCTGCGATGAGACCACACCCAGAAGCTGTTCCCAGTCTCGTCCTGATGCCCGGAACTGTTTCTGCATCTTCCTTGAAAGTATAGAACAGTATATGCGTATTCACCAACATGTAGCGTACTTCAGGAAGTGCAAGATGGTATCGGTGCCAATACTCATGTTCTTACGATGCTTAGCCTCTTCTTCTAAATAGCAATAGTAATAATAAGAAAATATATCAATCCCACGGACTCACCTGAAAGTACCCCCCCACTGCAGGGAAGGTTCCTTTCCTTATGACACTTTCTTGTAGATACAAGCCAGAATCATTCGTGAAGCGAGGGGGGGTAACGACCGGCTCCTGTTTGACAAAACAGTGGCTTTGTGGACAATGAGATTTCTATACAAAATATATGTAAGTGCTCAATGAGGTTGTCATGCAGAAACTCGTATTCTCTCTGTCAATAATAACCCTAGGACTGGTCATAGGTACATCAGCCAACGACTTGCACTCGCTGGCAAGATCAAAGCAGATGCCTCTCTTGCCAAACAAAGGAAAATCCTCCAGAGGGTAGTGCTGCTCTGCCTCAATCCAATTGCCACGATAGGAGCAATCTGGATTCTTTCGTTCGACAATGTACGCATAACACTCATGCCTGCAATAGGAATCCTTGCAATGATAACCGGAGGACTTGCAGCCCTTGTCATTGGAAAGCTCATCAGACTGAAGCCAAGGCAACAGGGAGCCTTTCTCAGTTGTGGTGCAATGTCCAACGTAGGGTCAATCGGAGCACTTCTGGTATTCGTCTTCTTGGGAGAAGCTGCCTTTGCACTGGTAGCCATGTACAAGCTGTTTGAGCAAATCATCTCCTATACCATCTGGTTTCCCGCTGCAAAAAGCTATTCACCCCCCACTTGCAGCAGAAAGAAAAGAGAGGGAAAGCACTGAAAATTCTGGCAGACCCCCCCTTCGTTCTCGTTACCGTTGCAAGTATTCTCCTCGGTCTTGCGCTCAACACCCTGGGAGTACCCAGACCTGCATTTTACAGCAACCTCAACGCAGTGATCATCCCATCAGCAAGCCTGATCTTGCTTATCTCCATTGGAATGGCAATGAAATTCGGCAAGATACAGGCCTATCTCAAGCCAGCTCTTCTTGTATCTGCGATCAAGTATCTGCTTGTCCCGGTTGTGGTGACAGGAACAGCCTATTTCCTCGGCCTTGGAAACATCGATAACGGGCTACCGTTGAAGGTAATCCTCATCCTCTCTTCAATGCCGGTTGGATTTACCGCGTTGGTACCTCCCTCAATCTATGATCTGGATGTTGACCTTGCAAATGCAGGATGGATGATAACGACAGCACTCCTTGTGGTGGTCATCCCCCCCCTACAGATGCTCATAGTCAAAGTCATGTAACAGGAGAGAAGCATCCCAACCAGGCATTATCAGTACCAGGAATCACTGTCCCATACCCTACATTCTGCAGTGTAGTAATAACCACGCTCTCTACTACCTTCTCTTCTTCTATTAACTTTTCGCTCACCTTCTGAAGCAAAATCCCACGTTCCTGCTCTTTCCCGTATATAAGGAGCCGCAACAATGGCAACGGTCATTAGAAGTCTCGGAATCAACGGAATAGAAGGGTATCCACTTGCAGTGGAGGTAGCGATCATAGCAGGCCTGCAGGCAACCACCATCGTCGGTCTTGGTGATGCTGCAGTGAAGGAAGCAAAGGACAGAATGGAAGCATGCACAGAAGAACTCTCCTATGCCTACCCATCAAAGAAGGTCGTGGTAAACCTAAGCCCCCCCAGTGACATCCCCCCCAAGAGGGGGGGAGCCTATCTCGATCTTCCCATGCTCCTTGGTCTCCTGGTTGAATCGAAGCAGGTCAGGCCAAGGATCGAGGACTGGGAGCACATTGCCTGTGTCGGGGGGGGAATCAGCACCACAGGAACCCTCGTCGGGTTCAACGGCGTACTGCCCATGGCAATCCAGGCACACGCATGGGATGGAAGAAACTCATTGTACCGCTTGATTGTGCCAATGAAGCCTCCTTGGTCAAGAACCTGGACATCATCGCTTGTGGTACCATCACACAGGTAATCCAATACCTGGAAGGCCGATTGCATCTCTCCCCCCCCATAAAACAGACCAGGACCCCCCCATCCTTCAGGAGAGAACCAGCAAGGATGGTGACTTCATCGACGTTGTCGGACATGACGACATCCTTCCTTACCTTGCAGCAGCCGTAGCAGGAAACCACAACCTTCTCCTGGTAGGGATACCTGGAGCAGGGAAGACGCTAATGGCCCGGTTGCTCCCCCCCACCATCCTCCCTCCCATGAATGAGCAGGAAATATTGGAAGTCTCCTCCATTTACAGCATAGCAGGGGGGGAACTTGACAGCCATGAGCTCAAGAGAAATAGACCTTCAGGTGCCCCCCCCACTACAACATGTCCTCCCATGCCCTCATCGGCGGGGGGGGCCACAGGCAAAACCCGGGGGGGAAGTGACCCTTGCCCACCGAGGCATCCTCTTTCTCGACGAACTACCCGAATTTGGACGGAAAACCCTTGAATCCCTCCGTCTCCCCCCCCTTGAAGACAAGCGAGTCACCATAAGCCGGGTCAACCAAACCAACCGCTACCCCCCCTCAGACTTCATGCTCGTTGCAGCCATGAACCCCCCCTGCCCCCCCTGTGGCTACGCAGGCACCTCACGTTGTGAATGCACCCCCCCCTATGCCATCAGGACCTACCGCCAACGCATATCAGGCCCCCCCATCCTTGACCGCATAGACATGCAGAAGTACGTCGGCCGGGTGGAGTTCAAGGATGGCCATCTCATGAAAGGCAATACCAGCTCCAAGGACCTCAGGAATTCTGTGATGGAGCGCGTGAGCGCCAGAGACACCGCTTTTGGAAAGGGGGGGAGGAGCATATTACCACCAACTCCCAGATGAACAGCTCCCAGCTTAGGAGGTACTGCACCCTCGACGATAAATGTGCCGCTCTCCTGCAGAAAACCTATGAGAAGGACCAACTCTCGGTCCGTGCCCGCTACAAGACCCTCAAGCTTGCAAGGACCTTCGCCGACATACAGGGAAGTGCCACCATTGAGAGAGCCCATCTCATCCACGCACTCTTCTCCCGTGACCTCGAAAAGGAGATAAACCATCATGCATGACCAAACAATCTACTGGATCTGGCTCAATGAAATGCGGGGGGGGATCACCCTCAGGGAAAAGCGGAAACTCCTTTCAGCTCTCTCTAGTCCTGAGAACATCTTCCACGAGGGGGGGCCCTCTACCATTGCCGACATACTGGAAACAAAGAAGGGAAGGGCTGGTTCCGTTGCTGATAGCACAAGGGAATCCTATGGGTCCATCTGGAATTCACGCAACCTTGCAGATGCTGAGGCCATCCTTGCAAACAATGAACAGCACTCCATCCATCTCCTCTCCCCCCTGATCATCCACACTACAAAACCATCTATGAAGCCGACCATAAAGCACCACTGGTCCTCTACTACAAAGGCAGACTCTCCCCCCCACCTGAAATATCCATCACTGGTGTCATCGGGTCGCGTGCAAGCTCATCCTACGGCAACCTGGTGACCAAGGCCGCGGTAGCAACCTTGGTTGAAAAGGGGGGGATCATCGTAGCATCAGGACTCTCCTTCGGCATTGATGCTCTTGCCCACCAGACCACACTCGAATACAACGGTATCACCTACGCCTTCATACCTTGCGGCCTGCACAAAGCCCAGCCGGCATCACACAGTGCACTCATGGAGCAGATAGCAGATACCGGCGCTGTCATCACCCCCCCCTACGCCTATGGCAAGGAAGCCTTGCCCTTCCGTTTCATAGGAAGGAATGCTGTACTCGCCACCTGGTGTGACTCCCTCCTGGTCGTGGAAGCTCGGAAGCGTAGTGGCAGTATGCATACTGCCCGCAGTGCCCTGAAAAAGGGAAAACAGGTACTGGCTGTACCCAACAGCCTGCTTGAACCAAAAAGCTCAGGAACAAACCTCCTACTCACTGAAGGAGCCAAGGCCTACTATGACGACCAACTGCAATTCGGTGGCTGCTATGACAGCATACCCAGCTCTCATCCTGATGAGGAGGACGTCATCGAGGTACTGAATGAGAACCCCCCCCTTACCACCTCCGAAATTGTAGACATGGTTCCTGATCTGAGCCTCTCTGTCATGGAGTGCCTTACCGACATGGAACTCTCAGGGAAAATTGTGTTCCGCTCAGATGGCAGGTGGCACCTGGTAGGAGGCATTTGATCACATGCCCAGGCGGAAGAGGAATGACACACCTGATACCATCCACCACGTAATCCAGCGGGGGGGCAACAACAGGAACTACATCTATGAGAACACCCGCGACAAGAAGGAGTTTCTCAGTCTCCTCTCTACAGCACTGACCACCCACGATGCACTCCTTCTTCAGTACGCCCTCATGGACAACCACTACCACCTTCTCATCAAGGTCGGTAGTGAACCCTTGTCCTCCATAATCTGGTTTCTCAACCGTACTTACAGTCTCTACTACAACGGCCGGTACAACCGAACCGGCACCATCTATGGAGACCGTTACAAGAGCTACCTCGTAACGGAAACCCATAAACTCTTCAGCATCATCCGCTACATAGTCCAGAACCCCCCCGTCAAAGCCGGCCTGGTTGCCACCCCCCCCTCTGCATACCGATGGAGCGGTCATACAGAAGTGTGCACTGGAAATACCTATATAATCGCCAGGACAACCTTGCTCTCCCTCTTCTCTCCTGATCCCTCCCTTGCACTGCAGCGTTATATCCAGTGCACCGAACATGAAAAATGGACCCCCCCACAGGTTGGTTTTGCCACCATCATCGACAAGAGAGAGGAAACCAGGGAACGACTCTCCTGTCTTCTCGACCAGATACTCTCAGAACGGAACATTGAGCACCTACGTGCCATGATCGTCTCAGGAGCCAAGTTCCCACTCTCTAGGGAACTCAGAAACCTATTTGTTCATTCTGCAGTTACTGACGGTCATGCCTCAGGGACATCGCCATCTTCCTTCATGTCAGCCATGAAACCGTGAGGAGAATCAGCAAGCAGGAGGGAAGGTGAACTGCCTTGGTATGTATCAATCCAGTGATTGCCTCTTCTTCCAGTGCGTGACGGCATGGAACACCACTTCCTCGAGGCCAGTAGCATCAATTCTCTTGATACTAGTCAGAAACTGATTTGCATCCTTGCTTCTCGTTTCCACAACGAGAGCATCCCCCCCATGGTGGCACTGCCTTTTCCACTCGACATCGATGAAAGAAGGATAGTACGTATCCAGATGTTCATAGGGAAAGGAGGCCATCATCCAGTCAATATAGCTCAGGTTGTTCACATGTCTGTTGTAATCATAGTCATAATAGTCCATGTGCACCTTGTCCCTACCCACAACCCCCCCTTTGGAGAAATCCTCTTGTCGAGGGAACTTCGGAAAAGCAGGATTGAACCACCTCTCGTTTGTAGGTGGATAGCGCAACCTGCTCTCAAGGTATGATGGCTTTTCGGGTCTTCCTTGTTCAATATTCAGGACAATCCAATGGTTGTATGCCTCAAACAGAGGCCCTCCATCCACCTCCTTCGCCGTAACAGCACGGGGGGGAAAGAAGAGCCTATGTCCTTCTTGACACCAGGTCTCAGCCTCGAATCCAGTCCTCCATGCAGCAAGGTTGTGTATGTACATCCTGGTCCTGAAGATCATCCATGCGCGATGCTCTTTATCCAACAGTGCCCTGTGCCCACAGCCAAACATGTCGGCATGTATCGCAGACATTTCCTGATTGATCGCAAAGTACTTCACTGGCTTCACACGGTAGAACGTATCACAATCGACAACCCGTATTCGGTCACTTCCATACCCTACATTGTTGACATCAATATCCATATGCTTACCTTCCAATTCACAGAGCCAGTTTTGAAACAAGCATTTCAAGACTCGTATGAACTTCTGACAATGCTCTTTCCGACTCAATAATCCTCGCCATGTATCCTGTCTCGAGCTCCTCGACAATTTCCCGTTGCTGTTCCAACGGAGGAAGACTGATCTTAAAACTTCGTATACGGTCGAAGGAAATGCTTCTTCTGTCCACCTGTCTCTCCTCACTGGAGAAACCTACCCTGCAATCAGGGCTGTTCAGGTACCAGTAGTACAGAAATGAAGGAAGCACCTTTGTCTTATCAACCCTGATCAGGGCTACACCTGGCTCCAGATAGTAGAAATCATCGCAATCTATCACAGCTGCATGGCCCGGAGAACCGACAATGGTGAACAGAATATCTCCTGTATGGAGAAGCGCAGAGTTGATCTCATGCAGAACCGTATCATCAAGACGTTTGGTATTTGACAGATCGAGACGACCACTCTTCACATTGCATCCCCCCCTCAGGGCAACACACGTTCCCGAATCAGCATACCTCACAAACTTGTTATACTTGTAAGGGGGGGGAATCTTGGAGACTTCCGCAACAGCAGAAACAGGGAAGCGAGGCGCATCATGAATGGAAGCCATGAGTTCCTCCAAACGCATCGCCAAGCGCTTTCTCAACAGGGAGATCCTCTTGTGCAACAAGCGTTCGGACGATTCAAGGGAACGTATTGTATCACTTACCTGCTTCTGTATTCCGGTAGAGGGAACCCTGATCATGGCATCAACAGTATCGGAACTTCTCAGAACTCCCCCCCTGTGGTCGGTTCTTTTGAGCCATACCCCCCCACAGGTCCAGCATCCGAATGCATGGAGCAGGTACTCCTCTCGTACCCCCCCTTTCTGTGGGACAAGACACAACAGGTTTCCATCTACAGCCGACCTCTTTGCCAGGATTCCCCCCCTCCTGCCCGATTTGATACTTGTGGCATGTTTGGGAATAAGCACCGTATCCCTATCAAACATCCTTGCAGTGGTTACCTTCGGTGAGATCCTGAGCACGGACGAACTGACGAGGAGGCAATCACTGGATTTGCATGCAAGATCTGATGTTCTCACATACCCAATCCCTTCAGGGGGGAATCTGTGAATGCATAGGACCTTATGTTCTTGCCCCCCCCTTTGATGGTAGCCAAATTACCAATAGGCAGGAAAGGCGCCTGATCAAGCTTCTTAGCCAACGAAGTAAGCGCGGAAGGGGGGGAGACAGCCACCGATGCAAGCTCATTCCTTGTCTTTTCAATGGCCTTTTCAAGCGACGTTCCTGATTCTCCTTCACAAGGGATGTTTCTCCCCCCACATAGTGAAAAGGCCTAAGATCATACCCGTTTTCCATGACCTCTTTCCTGTCTACAAGGCAAGCATAGTGAGGCACTTCCTTTCGTTCGTTGTATATGTGGGATATCTCACTGATCAATATGAAGGAAGGCCTTTTGTCTCTGGTTTGCGAAGACGCGTCAATAAAGAGAATGGTATCTTCCCTTCTTCCCTTTCGTAGAACAAGCATATACCGATGCATGGTAGTCGAATGAAGCCATAGGCCGGAATTCTGATGACAGCATCGACAAGGTTGTTCTCCAGAAGCCAGCTTCGTATCTCTCTCTCAGACCTTTCCCGGCTCAGGCCCCCCCCTCACAAAGGGCAAAGGCTGCAGTTCCACACGCACTGAGGCATGACACTGAGTGCATCACGTATGCCAGGTCAGCCTTTGCCTTCGGGGGGGCCAGGACTCCTGCAGGACTGAAACGGCTGTCCTCAACAAGAGATGCATCTTCATCTCCAATCCATCGCTTCCTCACAGGGAGTATGCTGGCGATACCATCAAACGTACGTCCACCAAAGGATTCGTAAGACGTCAGTGAGTCGCCATAGGCCAATGAGAAACGAGTTGGGTCGAGATGGATGAGAAACATGAAGAAGCGAGCCATATTGTACTCTGGTATCGTTTCGCTCTGGCCATACAAACAGCCCCCCCCTTCCGCAAGGCGGAAGCGTGCATGGGATAACAACACACCTGTTCCACAGTAGGGTCATAGAATGACTGTAGGGACTTACTTCCCCCCCTGCTCACAAGGAGTATAAGCAAGTCAGGCACAAGCCGTGCTTCGAATATCCTGTCCCCCCCTGTTGCCAGAGGTCTGGAATACTGGTCAAGCAGGTGCTCAAAGGTACTCGTCATATCGGAAATGGCCTCTGGACTGATACTTGAGACGGCCTTCATCAGGCTGTATAGCTTCTGCTTTCTTGTTCTGGGAACAGCACCCAGTTCAATTTCATCTTTAGCAAGATGACTTGAGAGGTTCCTGAAGACGCTCTCACTTGCGTATCCGACCGCTGATTCCTCAATATCGGAGAAAACCCATTCCAGGGTCTTGCCAAGATTCCCATCTCTTGGGGGGGCATCCCGGTACACATTACAGAAGAGACCGCTTGGAGGAATGAAGAACCCAATCGCGGAAGACGCCTCTCCCGTAAGCGCTTCTGCCTCCTCGTCATCCATGGTTCTATATCGCTTCTGATGCAACACCAGTTCCGGTTGATCTTCTGCGAACTGCTCCATTTCTTGGGAGAGATACCGATAGATAAGCATTGCAATGATGTATCGACGGGAGTCCCAACCAGGAAAACGTTGCTCCAGAACCTCGGCTATCTTCCATGCCCTGGTAGAAAGTATCTCTGTGTTTTCTCTCACTTCACCTTCAGGCAATCTCATATCGCCTAGAGACCTCAGCACGTCTGACCTTCTTGGATGAGGTCATGGATAGCGGTTCATCAGCCACCGTGACCATCTCTATCCTCTTATAGGAGAGAAGGGTAGCGTTTACCTCTTTGACTATCTGCTCCATTCTCTCCTGTATCGCTTCGGGAGTCTTTCCTTCGGTAAATGTCTGGGAGGGGGGGAAGATGATGACCCTCACATGCTCACCGGCGCTTTGCTTATCCTTGATGTATCCAATTACACACAGCTGCTCAATTTCTGTGTAGAGCTGGAATTTGTCCTCAATCTCTTCTGGGAAAATATTCTTCCCTCCATCGCTCACGATAACAGACTTGGCCCTCCCGCTCAGGTATAGGTAGTCCTTCTCATCCACCTGTCCAATATCCCCCCCTGTATTGAGCCAACCATCCTGGTCAAGCACCTCAGCTGTAGCCTCAGGATTCTTGTAGTATCCTTTCATTACCTGGGGGGGGCCACGGATGAAGATCAGACCGTTTCCGTCTTCGTCAGGATCGACGATCTTGCACTCGGTACTTGCAACGGCCTTTCCGACTGAGGATTCATTGAATGCATAGATGGGATTGAGATGTGTGATAGGGGGGGAGGTCTCGGTAAGCCCATATCCTTGTACGAAATCGATGCCAAGTTCGTTGAATCCTCTGAATGTCGATTTAGGAAGCGGCCCGCCTCCACAAATACAGATTCTGTTGGTGTCGAGTGAGAGCTTCTTGAGCAGGAACTTGAACCAATGTTTTCCCACATTAAGACCAAACGTTCTCTTAATCCAACCTGAGATACCCATAAGTCCCCCCCGTATAGTTCCATATACAAGCAACCCCCCCTTTTCCTTCAGTCCATCTACAACGCTCCATACATCTTGTTGAAGAGCATCGGAACGCCCAGGAACATGGTTACTTCCCCCCCTTGCTTAAGTTCCTTGAGTATCTGCGATACAGCAAGTTTCTTGCCGAATACAACGGAGGAACCAACGCCCATTGCTACCAGTAATACAGACAAGAGCGTATAAGCATGGTGGATTGGCAGAATTGCATAGAACACGTCTGTCTCGAAAATATTCATGTTTGCTTGCGAGAGGAATACATCTGAGACAAGATTCTTATGGGTCAACATGACTCCCTTCGGAGTCCCGGTTGTCCCGGAGGTGAAGAGTATTTGTGCAATATCATCCTCTCCACATGGTTCAGGCTCGACATATTCGGCGCTCTTGTGCATGATCCATTCAACAGGTCCGTTCTCCTCAAGGCATGCAACGGCCTTCATGGGAAGTTCTGAAGCAACGTTCTTCAGTCTGTTGCTATCGGTAAGCATCGCGACAGAATCGGAAAACTTTGCCAGTCGTATGAAGTCCTCGTCGCTTAATGCATTGTCCAAGGGTACCACGGTGGCTCCTGCGAATATGACAGCAAAATATCCGAATCCCCCCCATGCCACGCTGTTCTTTCCACTTACAATGACCTTGTCTCCCTTTCTGATACCAGAACTGAGAAGCCAAGAGGCAATCCCTTTCACGATGGGAAGGGCTTCGTTATAGGTATAGGAAACAGGTTTTGGAACGAACTCTTTCCAACAGACCCGCCAGCCAAAGCGTTCGACAGTTATCTCAAAAAGCTCCTTGAGGGTAGGCCACGTTGCATGGTACATCGTGCCCTTATAGGGATACAGCTTGTCCCATGGCGTGAAGGAATCTTTTGTTCTCATGGTTGATCCTCCTGAAGATGAACACGCCCTTCTTTGCAACGAAGGACGATGATGACAATCATATGTCCATAAATTCTTTACACGTGTCTATAATGTTTCGTATTACACTCAACCTGTCAACGGCTCCCAGTTGTACTAGCACCTGTAATTACAATTTTGCTACAAGTGTAATTATAGATGATTGTATCAGGTCATCGAGGATGAGAAACAGTATGGTTACATTTTCCACAGGAAACTATTTTGACCACGGGAAGCATGAGGAGAAAAGAACAGGTATCGGTACCAGTACACAGCCACAGAAATCGGGAACAAAACAGTCACACTCAGAACGTGTCCATCAACCTTACCTAGAAGAACCTTATAAAGGTAAATGTTAAAAAAAATGTATGCTGAGCAATTTTTCGTTCCATGGGCTCTCCGTGTGTTCTTTGATACTCGGTAGATCAAGAAAAACACGGTTCCCATGGGATTCTCTTTTTTCTTCACCTCTTCTTTTTTTGGTGGACACTTAATGTTACTGCTCGCGTGCTATCTGTCTGTCAAGATTATTAATGGACTTTAGTCTGCTCATCCAGTATAACTATAAACACTGTTTATTAGTTTTGTGCAGCAAGGATGAGGAATGCTAGATATTGCTATTTGTGATGATGATCCCGGCCAGTTGGAACTACTTGCGTCCTTTACGTCTGATTATATGCAAACACACCATATTAAAGCTTCCGTCCAACAATTCCTTCACCCGGACACCCTCTTGCGAAGCTGTGAAATACAACGGTTTCACATATATATTATGGACATAGTAATGCCCATGTTCAATGGGATTGAGGTAGGCAAGACCATTCGCGATCACGACCAGTCGGCCTTCATTCTCTATACTACTTCTGAACCTGGTTTTGCCCTTCAATCGTTTGAGGCCAAGCCCTTCGATTATCTTCTCAAACCGATTAGAAAGCAACAATTCCACGAAACGTTGCATCTGGTAGTGACAAAACTTGCCATGACGAATGATAGTACCTGGGTGATAAAGACCCATGAGGGAATGAGAGTCCTCAAGCTATCGGAAATACTGTATTGTGAATATACCAATCACACCGTTACCTATACGCTCATGGAAGCGAGAACCCTCACAACGAAGGTCATCAAGGGATCGTTCGCTTGCCATGTTGAACACTTATTACAGAACGAACGTTTTTTTACGGCCACATGTCTCTTTTGTAGTGAATATGGATCACATCGAGGGTTTTACTAAAACCCAGTTCACCTTTCGCGGTGTTCAATCGGTTCCCATCACAGCCAAACACTACACTGCAGTACGGGATGCCTATATGAATTATCTATCAAAGCAGAGACATTTGTAATGCAGGATCTTATCAGCAACAGCCTTCGAGGCAGCGTAACTTCCATCATGAATGTCCTGCTGCTTTTCACCCTGACCAAATCAAAATATGGACGCAGGAGTAATTTCCTGATTGTGTCCTTGGTTTTCATTATCGGTATAGCCAGCAATTCCTGGTTCTACATGTATGGGAATCTTACCGGTCTGTCACGCTTCAACATTGTGATGTTCATCGTCCTGGGTATCTGTCTCAAACCTCTGTCAAAGACAGGGGGGGTCATGCAGTGGAGCTTCAATTTTCTTACCACCGTAAACATCATGATGATGATCATCATCCTTAGCTTCCATCTGGGGGGAAACTCTTTCCCTATCCCCCCAGTATGCACATACACTCATCCGACTCTTCCTTTATCTCCTGATAATCTTTTCGTTTCAGCGGTACCTGCTACCGTTCTACAACTCCGTCACCAACAATTGGAGAATCTTCTCACTATTGGTCATCTGCATATTTCTCAATCTAGGCTATTACTTCTACGTAACAGCTAACATCGAAAACACCTTGCTTTCTGCCAAGTGGCCACTCTTTCTCTTGGTAATGCTTTCCCTGGCTGCATATGGTACCGTTTTCTATTCACTGAGAAGGCTTACTGCCATGCATGCCCTTGAAACTGAACATCTGAAGGACCAACATGAGCGGACGCTTCTTTCTCAAGCAGCCTCCACAATGACAGAGCGGTTGCAGCTCATGGACAAGCTGGCTCATGAGCACAGCTTGGTTTCCCATGACCGCAGGCATTTCAACAACATGCTCCTGGAACTTCTGCAGCAAGGAGAGATTGAAGAAGCCATTACCTGTTTGCACAAACAGAACGAGATCAAAATGTATCCCGCTAGAGTCTACTGTGAGAATAAGGCCGTGAATGCCGTTATCTGTCATTACCTGGACTTGGCTGAGCAGAAAGCATCCAAGCGAATGTACATCTTGCGCTAGATGCCCAATTACCCTTCGATTCACTCGAATTGGCTTTGGTTATGGCAAATCTATTGGAAAATGCCATCCAAGGAGTCTCGCTTCTTCCCGAAGAACGAAGAGGACTTATAAAACTGTCTTGCCACCAAGTCGGGCGGCTCTTGCTTGAAATCTCCAACCCCCCCTGCATGGAAACGGTAACCCTTGGCCCAGATGGGTTTCCGTATTCAATACAGGAAGGCCATGGGGGGGTAGGAACCAAGAGTATCGTAGCGTTCGCCACCAAATACGACGCAGAGCTGCTCTACTGTATTCTGGACGGTCAATTCAGAGTGAGACTGCTCATCTAGATCTTGTCTTCTCTTTATAAGTAGAAAACTACACTTTCCAAGTATAACCCCCCCTTTTTTCTCTTGCAGAGCTTGCTAAGGTACACCCCCCCAACAATACTAATGGTGTCTCATGCATATTCTTTTGCTTTTTGCAAAGGATCATACGAATGCCATTTTAAAAGAGAGGAATTTCATCATGGCGTTCAGGGTTCGGACTTTCACTTGCACAGCGCTTTTGCTTTTTCTTTCTTGCTTATCGGTATATGCCTCAAGCAGTGCCGTACGAGTCGAGATTATACCTAGTGAGTTAGAATACGAATCATTCCGCTACCAAACAGGGGGGGAAGCCGAGAAGGATGTCTGGATGGATGTGGATATCTCCAGTCCAGTACAGATACTTGAGAACTTTGACAGTAAGCAAGACCGACTTTTTATTCAGCAATCCAAAGACGCACAAAACTGGAGTAGGAGTTATGCATACCGATACATACCAGCAGAACATATTTGGGAGATAGTACCAAACGAAACAAAAGATTCGAATATTCTCGATTCTCTGGACAGTAAACTGTACGGACTTTTCCCCCCCGTACGTACGTGTGCAACCTACTACTCCTATGTACTCGGTGCTGCGGTGAAAATGAACGTTGCCCTGAACAAACAAAAGAGCCTTATCGGGTATGGGGGGGAGATTGCCTACAGCAGTGGACCTTCGAAGTCCGATTGGGTTGATTCCATGCAAGCGGCCAACCTGTCGGTCGGGATGAGTTATCGGTTCGATCTCACTGATAAGCTGCAGATTGCCCCCCCTGAATTCGGCTATGGGTTGGTACTGCATCTGCTGAATGCGGATTTTGATCAAGATGGGACAAATTCTTTTGAGTCCTTCATCGACCAACAGGTCCGCCTCTCTGTGAATCTCAGCTACGCTCTATCTGATACCTACTCTCTGATCATTGCCCCCCCTCTGGGGGGGGTCCTGTTCTTCGAGAAAGGTAGCTTCGGTACGCTCTTGGGCTTTCAGTCCGGACTTCGATACAACTTCTAGGGGGGGATCATCATGAAAAAGCCCAAAACAGTACTTCTTCTTTGTCTTCTCGTGTTCATCACAGCCTTGCTCTTCTTCACTGGTTGCAGTGAGATGATGGAGAGGTTGGGTAACATCAGTCTGATCATCGTTTTGGATACTCCTAATGTAGCGGTATCCTCCTATAGCCTGGATGCGATGCACACAAATTCAACATCACGCTTCACCTTACGTAATATTGCACCGCCTCGGCATGCTCTTTCAGAACTGAAAAGTGGAGTATGGACCATTACAGTGACTGCCTTCGATGAAGATGGCGACCAGTTGGGTATAGGTACCCAACAAGTCGATCTCAAGGAAGGACAGATAGTAGAGAAAACCCTCTTGGTCGTATTCAACCAACCTGCCCCCCCGGAGTCTTCAACCTTTACTCCATCCGCCCCCCCCACGCGCTTCGACAGCGCTGATGGCCAGTTGAGGGGGGGAACCACTGCAGCCATGGAGTACAAGCTGGACTCAACCCCCCCAGAAGAAGAGCCCTATCGTGCCTGTACTGAAGGAACGACCATACTTACAGCCGGAACCTATTTGGTCAGGTACGCCGCTGCAC
>JDSH01000220.1_pt1 | contig 15702 bp, 16 predicted proteins | sample 199451 | NCBI WGS metagenome assembly JDSH01 (sample SAMN02584198, study PRJNA231836) | bioreactor metagenome | isolation source: continuous culture bioreactor electron acceptor NO2- transfer2 day 38 after... | place: Germany: Bremen | reverse complement strand
ATCTCAAGCAACTGTTGCCGAAGCGCCCGGATCTGAAAGTCATCATCACCTCGGCCACGATCGAGGTGGGGGGGCGCTTCAGCGAGTTTTTCAACGAAGCGCCGGTGATCGAAGTCAGCGGTCGTACCTTTCCGGTAGATATTCGATATCGCCCCCCCCTGGTTGGGGGGGACGAGGACGACAGGGATCAGGGCTGGACCGACGGTGTTCTCTCGGCATTGGACGAGATTGAACAGCATGAACGGCAGGAAAAGCAGCCTCCGGGCGATGTACTGGTTTTTCTGCCAGGCGAGCGCGAGATCCGTGCCCTGAGCAAGGTGCTGCGCCACGCCGACCTGCGTCATACCGAAGTGTTGCCGTTGTATTCCCGCCTGAGCAACCAGGAACAGAACCGGGTGTTTCAGGGCCACAAGGGACGGCGGATTGTGTTGTCCACCAACGTGGCTGAGACCTCGCTGACCGTGCCCGGTATTCGCTACGTGATTGATACTGGCGTTGCGCGCATCAGCCGGTACAGTGTGCGCTCGAAAATACAGCGGCTGCCAATTGAACCGATTTCCCAGGCCAGTGCCAACCAGCGGGCAGGCCGGTGTGGCCGTGTGGCGCCGGGGGGGATCTGTTTCCGTCTGTACGACGAAACGGACTTTTTGAACCGCCCGGAATACACCGATCCCGAAATCCTGAGAACCAACCTGGCCTCCGTTATCCTGCAAATGGCCACATCCGGACTGGGTGAGATCCGGCATTTTCCGTTTCTTGAGGCGCCGGATCGTCGTCAGGTCAACGATGGTTACAAGCTGCTGGAAGAGCTTAGCGCCGTCGATGACAAACGGCGTGTCACCAGGCTTGGGCGCACCATGGCCCGATTGCCGCTGGATCCCCCCCGGTTAGCCCGGATGCTGGTGACCTCAGCAGAGCAGGGCAGTCTGGCGGAAGTGTTGATTGTGATTGCCGGCCTGAGCGTTCAGGACCCCCCCAGGGAACGCCCACAGGACAAGCAGCAGGCGGCCGACCAGGCTCACGCACCGTTCAACGACAAGGAATCGGATTTCGCCACCCTGCTGAATATCTGGAACTGGTTCGAAGAGCAGCGCCAGGAATTGTCCCAGAACCAGCTCAAAAAACTGTGCCAGAAAACCTTCCTGAGCTGGATGCGAATGCGTGAGTGGCGGGACATACACCGCCAGCTCACTCTGATCTGCCGGGAGCAGAAGCTGACATTGAATAGCCAGCCGGCCAACTACGACGCAGTGCATAAAGCCATTCTGGCCGGCTTGCTTGGCCAGGTGGCGGTGAAAGTGGAAAAGCGGGAGTATCTGGCCACCCGAAACCGCAAGGTAATGATTTTCCCGGGTTCCAAAGTCGGCAAGACGGCACCCAAGTGGATTGTGGCGGCCGAGATCGTCGAAACCAGCAAGGTGTTTGCCCGAATGGTGGCGGCCATTCAGCCGAATGGGTGGAGCCGCTGGCCGGCCACGTGGTAAAGCACCACTTTTTTTGAGCCCCCCCACTGGGAGCAGAAGCGTGCGCAGGTGATGGGGGGGTATGAGAAGGTCACACTGTATGGCCTGGATGTGGTGCCCAAGCGCCGCATTCCTTACGCTAAGGTAGACCCCCCCGCCGAGTGCCGGAATCTGTTTATTCGCCGCGCCCTGGTTGAGGGGGGGGATTTCCAGTCCAGGGCGCCTTTTATTGCCCGTAACCGCGAAATGCTGGATACCGTCGAGAATCTGGAGAAGAAAACCCGGAGGCGGGATCTTCTGGTGGATGATGAAGTGCTGGTGGCGTTTTACGACCAGAGACTTCCGGCGGATATCGTTAGTGGCCGGCATTTTGAGTCCTGGTGGAAAGGATTATCTGCCGAGGAACTGAAGAAGTTGGAGCTGACCGAGGCCGACGTTCTGCAAAGGCCTCTGGATGAATCCTCGGCCCAGCAGTATCCCGACTACCTGGAATGGGAAGGGGGGGTGAAATACCCTCTGAGTTATGAGTTTGAACCCACCAGTGAGCGCGACGGTGTCACCCTCAACGTGCCCTTGATGGCTTTGCGACAGATCCCCCCCGCCCGGCGTCTGGAGTGGCTGGTGCCAGGGTTGCTTCGGGAAAAATGCATTGCCCTGGTCAAGGGATTGCCGAAAGCGTTGCGCCGGAATTTTGTGCCGGTACCGGACTTTGTCGACGCGGCTCTGGCCAACCTGCAGCCGGGCAACGAGCCTCTGGCGATCAAACTGGGTGAACAGCTGCGACGAATGACCGGGGGGGTCCAGATTGATCCGGATGCCTGGCCGGAGGAGGAACTGCCCCCCCGCCACCTGAGGATGAACCTGAGGGTGACCGGCGATAAAGGCAAGGTCATCGCCGAAAGCCGAGACACCGATGAGCTCCAGGCCAGACTGGAGGGCCGGGCCGAAGAAGCGCTGGCCTCGGCGACGAGATATGAACCCGGGAAAAAACAGGCGGGTGAATACACCGACTGGCAATTCGGCACCTTCCCGGAGCAGGTTCAAACAGAAAAAGGCGGTATGCAGGTCACGGTTTACCCGGCTCTGGAAGATCTGGGTAATAAGGTGCGGGCTTCTCGTTGTCTGGACAAGCTCACCGCAGAGGATACCCATCGTCGCGGCGTTGCGCGGCTGATTGTGAACCGGTTCGGCAATACCCTGGCGGATCTTGAACGAAAGCTGCCCCCCCGGTTCAAGCAGTCTGCGTTGATGTTTGCACCGATCGGCCAGGCAAAGGGACTGCTGGATGATCTGGTGTTGTCGACGGTTATGCAGCATTTTCTGGCGGACCAACTGCCCAGAACCGAACAGGCGTTCGCAGAGCTGTTCGACCGCCACCGGGGGGGGACTTCATTCCTGCTCTGGAAGCTGCTGACGAGCGTCTGTTTCAGGCTATGAACGGCTACCAGAAAGTCGCGAAACAGCTCAAGGGCAAGATCAATCTGGCGCTGGCGGCAAGCATGGCCGACCTCAAATTCCAGTTGCAACATCTGGTGTACCCGGGATTCCTGGTCAATACCCCCCCGGCTCAGTGGCTGGAACGGTTCGGCACCTACTTTGAAGCGGCGGACATCCGGTTGGAAAAAAAATGGCGCGGGAAATGGGGGGGCGTGAGCGGGAAGTTCTTCACACCATTGAGCCATTATGGGCGCGGTATGCCGCGAAACTGGAGCAACAGAAGCGCCAGGGCGTGCGAGACCCGGAGCTGGAAACCTACCGCTGGATGATGGAGGAGTTCCGGGTGTCGTTTTTTGCCCAACAACTGGGCACGGTAATGACGGTTTCGGCGAAGCGGTTGGATAAACAATGGGAAAAGACCCTTATATAACGTTTTCGGATGCACTATAACGGGGGGGCCACTGGACGATAGTCCCACGGGCAATTCTGCCGGACTGTGTTAGTATTTCTGACATCGTGATGTCAGAAACCGTTTTTATAATTGTGACGTGGGGGGGTTATTGTGATTAAAGCCGTCATCAGCGGAACCGGCCTGTATACGCCGCCCGCCATTATCGAGAATGATGAACTGGTTGAAGCGTTCAATCAGTACGTGGAGCTGTTCAACAACGAGCATGCCGACGAAATTGCCCGTGGTGAGGTCGCTGCCCTGCAACCCTCGTCTTCTGCCTTTATTGAAAAAGCCTCCGGTATCAAGCGCCGGCATGTTATTGATCGGGATGGTATTCTTGATCCCCCCCACCGGATGACCCCCCCCTACATTCCGGAGCGCAGCAACGATGAACCGTCGGTACAGTGCGATATGGCTGTGGCCGCGAGCAAGGAAGCCCTGGCCCAGGCGGGTAAAACGGCGGCCGATGTCGATGCCGTCATTGTTGCCTGTTCCAACCTGCAAAGGCCGTATCCGGCCATCGCCATTGAAGTGCAGGAAGCCCTGGGTATTGAAGGCTTTGCCTATGACATGAACGTGGCGTGCAGTTCTGCCACTTTCGGCCTGCAGGCGGCAGTCAACTCGGTCGAAAATGGTGCAGCACGTTCGGTGCTGGTGGTCAGCCCGGAAATCTGCTCCGGCCACTTGAATTTCAGGGATCGGGACAGCCACTTTATCTTCGGTGACGCCTGCACGGCGATACTGGTTGAGCGTGAGGAAGATACTAAAGCCGGCCAGGGTTTTGAAATTCTGGGTACTCGTCTGAAAACCAAGTTTTCCAACAACATCCGGAATAACTTCGGCTTCCTCAATCGTGCCGATGAATCCGGCATTGGCAAGGCGGACAAACTGTTTATCCAGCAAGGGCGGAAGGTGTTCAAGGAAGTCTCGCCCCCCCTGGTGGCCGAGACCATTCAGGGCCACCTGGCATCCCTTTCCCTCAGCCCGGATAATCTCACCCGGATGTGGCTGCATCAGGCCAACCTGAACATGAACCAGTTAATTGCGCGCAAGGTTCTGGGTCGCGATGCCAGTGTGGAAGAGGCTCCGGTGATTCTGGACGAATACGCTAACACCAGTTCCGCTGGTTCCATCATCGCGTTCCACAAACACAAGGACGATCTGAAAGCCGGCGATCTGGGCGTGATCTGCTCATTCGGCGCCGGCTATTCCATTGGCAGCGTCGTGGTTCGCCACCGCTGAGCCTGTTTATCTCGCTGCCAGCGCCCGCAGGGTGTCTGGCAGCGGGGGGGTGGATTTGCGTGTCGCCCGGTCCGTCCAGACGATTTTCGCATAGCCTTCCGCGTAGATATCTCCGGTATCCTTGTCTTTCAAAAGGTGGTAAGTGTCCAGGCTGGTATTTCCGGCCTTGTCCGCGTAAGTTTCCACCACCACAGTGGCGGGGGGGTGCGTCAGCTCCTTCAGGAATGTGGCGCTGGTCTTTATAATGACCGGCCCGGTGGCGTCTTCGGCACCACCGAGTTCCAGTGAGGCAAGCCAGACAATCCGGGCTTCTTCAAAGAAACGAAAGTAAACTGTGTTATTGGCGTGGCCGTATGCATCCATATCACCCCCCATCGCAGTGCCATGGTGAGGGTGCTGACGGGATTTCCCGGTACTGACATCGGATTTCCTCCGGAAGGTTGAAAAATAATAATAAAGCGCCGGTATTGTTGACGAAACTGAACAGGTTAAACAACCCAAGAGAGCGACATGAAAGAGCGTAAGTCCCGGCGCTGGTCATCCTGGATGGTCATCGCAGTTTTCCTGGCCCCCCCGGTGGTCTTCAATCCTGCCACGGCCCAGAATCTTCAGGAGCCCCCCCCGGGTGAACAGACCATGCCGGTTGAAACCGGCGATCCCTATGAAAGCTGGAACCGAAAGGTGTTCGCCTTCAATGATGCCGTTGACCGGTGGTTTCTCCGGCCTGTGGCGCAGGGCTACCGCACCGTCACGCCGGATCTGGTGGACCGGGGGGGGATTACCAATTTCTTCAATAACCTGACCGAGATCCGTAACCTCACCAACAGTCTTTTACAGCTGAAGGGTGAGTCTGCGGTTGTGGCGTTTGGCCGTTTTACCTACAACACGGTCTTTGGTCTGGGCGGTTTCTTTGATGTTGCCAATGCCTTTGATTTGCCCGAACGGCCGGAAGATTTTGGTCAGACGCTGGCAACCTGGGGGGGCGTGGATTCCGGCCCTTATCTGATGCTGCCGTTGCTTGGGCCGTCCACGCCGCGTTATTTCACGGGTATGGCGGCGGACGGATTCATGCTGCCTTCAGCGTGGGACTCGGTCGAGAACCCCCCCGAATGGTATTACCTGCGAATGCTCCAGATTGTGGATAAGCGGGCAGACCTGATCCCGGCGGAGAATTTCATTTCCGGGGGGGATCGGTACACGTTTATGCGCAATGCCTTCCTGCAGCGTCGTGAATTCCTGATTAACGATGGTAAGATCACCGAAGATCCTTTCGCGAGTGATGATGACGATCTGATGCTCGACGATTTCTGAGTGTACAAGCCGGGAGGCGACAGGTGATCAAGGACCCGAGAATAACCCGTTTCCGAAAAATGCTGGCGCAGGCCACGAATTATGAACAGTGGAAAGCGGCCGCACTGGAGCTGGATTTTCTTGAGGGCAATGCCGAATGGAAAGAGGATTTTGCCTCCGATCTTTACCATTACGAGCTGATCTATGATCGCCTGTCCAATCTCAAGCAGTATCGCCAACAGAATGATTTCGAGCGCCTGAAGCGCGCACTCAGGGAAGGGTTGCATCACGACCTTGGCAACATGGGGGGGAATCCGGCGCTGTACACCCGCTCCCGCGTCGGTACCAAACACCTGATTGAAGAATACATCACTCAGGTCTGTGAGTCGCTGGATTACCTGTGTGACCACCCGGTCCCTGGTTTCCCGGTGTATGACAAACTGCAGTTTTCCGCGACACCCTGACAAGCTACGGGCGGCCCACCTTACTGTTGAGTGGTGGCGCCAGTCTGGGCATGTTCCATTTTGGGGGGGTTATCAAGGCGCTTTGGGAGAAAGGCCTTTTGCCGCAGGTGATTGCCGGCTCCAGCATCGGCGCCATTATCGCCGGCATTCTGGGGGGGGTTCATACCGATGCCGAAATTCCTGAAATGCTGGTGCCTGAAAGCCATAACCTGAAAGCATGGAAATGGCGGGGGGGGTTGTTAAGCGCCATGCGCGGAACCGGACTGATGGACCAGGACACATTGCGCCGATGCCTGCGGGAGAATATTGGCGACTATACCTTTGAGGAAGCCTACCAGCGCACGGGGGGGCGCAGTATTAATATCAGTGTGTCTCCGGTGCAGGCGCATCAGAAAGCCCGCTTGCTGTGCGGTTACACGTCACCGTACCTGTTGGTGTGGAGTGCCGCCCTGGCCAGTGCCGCTGTACCGGGTATTTTCCCGCCAGTAACGCTGATGAAAAAAGATCTTAACGGTAATTCGCTGCCCTACATGCCGCGGCTCAAGTTTGTGGACGGCTCTGTTGTGAGCGATCTGCCTATTGAACGACTGATGCACCTTTATGATGTAAATTTCACCATTGTCAGCCAGACCAACCCTCACGTGGTGCCGTTTCTGACGGATCGTGGCCAGGATGAAAAACTGTCGCTGACCAATCTGCCGTCCCACTTGCTGAAATCCGAGATACAGTTCCACGGGCAAGGCGTATTCGATTACCTTCGAAAACGTGTTCGGCCAGAGATCCTGCGGCAGCTTTCCGGCCAGATGTATACCATTATGGCTCAGCGATACTCCGGCGATGTGACCATCGCACCAAACTATTCCCTGCGGCATTTTCGGCGTATGCTTGCCAACCCGAGCCCTGAGTATGTGCGTGAGATGATTCTGGAAGGTGAGCGGGCGACCTGGCCGAAAATATCCATGATTCGCTCCCACGCACGGATCTCGAAAACCCTGGAGCGTTGCGTCCGCCGGCTGAAACAGCAAAACCGGCGCGCAGCGGAACTCAAACTGGTAAGCGGTGACAGCCCGGCCAGGCCCTGAGGAACCATGTACTACGATTTCTTCGGCTTCCGTGAGCCGCCATTTTCAATCGCTCCCGACCCCCCCCGATATCTCTACCTCAGCGATCGCCATAAGGAAGCACTGGCGCACCTGATGTACGGTGTGCAGGGGGGGCAGGGCGGTTTCATTGTGATCACCGGCGAGGTGGGCACCGGTAAAACCACGGTTTGTCGCTGCTTCATCGAAATGCGCCGGCACATGTGGATATTGCGCTGGTACTGAATCCGCGCCTGTCTGCCAGGGAGCTGCTGTCGTCCGTTTGTGACGAACTTGAAATAGCGCACCAACCTGATGCCAGTATCAAGACCCTGGTCGACAGCATCAATCAGGATTTGCTGAAAGCCCACGCCGCTGGCCGGCACAAGGTATTGATTATTGACGAGGCCCAGAACCTCTCTGCTGAGGTGCTCGAACAGCTGCGCTTGCTGACCAACCTGGAAACCTCGGAAAAGAAACTGCTGCAGATTGTCCTGCTTGGCCAGCCGGAATTGCAGGACATCCTGGCTCTGCCGGAACTTCGCCAACTCAATCAAAGGGTCACGGCACGCTACCACCTGGATGCAATAGACCGGCAGGAACTGCCTGCCTATCTGCAGTACCGGCTTAATGTTGCCGGTATGCGGTGTGATATTTTTACCCCCCCCGGGGGGGCGGTCCGCAGGTTGTATCGCGAAAGTCAGGGCGTACCCCCCCGGCTTATCAACCTGATCAGCGACCGGGCACTGCTCGGAGCCTATGCAGAGGGAGATCATCTGATCTCCGTCACCCATATTCGCAAGGCGGCAAAAGAGGTCAATGGCGGTCTGGCGATGGCTCCGTCCAGGCGGACGTTCGGAAGCCGGGGGCAGTCATGTATGGTTGGTTGTCGCCTCGGTCATACTGGCCATCATTGGCACCTTGTGGCTGCTTGAACTTCCTGGTTCACCCACCCCCCCGGCACTCGCCGAGCCCAAGGCCGAACGGTCCGTTGCAGGTGTGATTGAACGGGAGGCAGAGCCTGAGCCGCAAACGGTATCAGATTCTGACCAGCCGGAAATCGTGGCACCGGAGCCAACATCGCAGGGGGGGTTCGTGTTCAACCAGCACACCCAGTCGTTGGCTGAGGCCTTCGGCGCTTTGTTTGATCTGTGGGGGGGCAAGAATTATGAACCGTCGGCCAACCCGATCGCCTGTGATTACGCCGCAACGGTAGGGCTGGCCTGCCTTGAACGCCAGGGCAGTCGGAGAAGCTGGAGTTTATCAATCGGCCGGCATCCTTCAGTTAAGGGATGAACGCGGTCGTACCCGCCAGGTAGTTGTGGAACAGCTGGATGGTGAGCTGGCCATGATTGCGACGCCGGTGGGCAGCCAACAAGTGCCGTTTCGCGAGATTGAGGAATACTGGTACGGTGATTTCAGGGTACTTTGGCGAATTCCTGAATTCATGACCGGCGATGGTTTCTACGGCGATGACTCTGGCCAGCAGTTATGGATCGGTGCCCGGATGATGGAGCTTGCAGAGCGTCTGAGCAGTGGTGGGCAGGAGGCGGCCCGGGTGAAGCGTATGGAGATGACGGACCAGGTGCGCTGGTATCAGGAAAAACGTGGGCTCACTGTGGATGGTATTGCAGGCGCCATGACCATTATCCAGATGAACAACGATCTGGCCGAGAATATTCCACGTCTGGTTTCGTCGGTGATGGCCAGGAGCGGGGTAGCGTATGTCGTATATTCTCGATGCGCTCCGAAAATCCGAAGCGGAGCGCCGACAGGGCAAAGCGCCTGATCTCGGACAACCGGTACAGATGGTATACCGCCCCCCCAAACGTAAGCCGGTATCGGCCGTGGTGTGGGTTGCACTGGCCTTGTTAGTGAACGCGGGTGTGCTTGCCTGGTTGTTCTGGCCGGAGCGAGACGCAAAGATCGTGACGGTGCAGGAGGCTCCTGCTGTAGCCCAGGAACAGTCCGAACCGGTACCCGATGTGCCGGCGGCTCAGCCTGAGCCTGAGCCGCTTCCAGAGACTGAAATAGCGGATCCGGTCCGGGTTTCCGGAGGGCAGGACCTGTCTCAGGCAAAAGGTACGGGCGTGGTCACTGAGGCAGGTGATGATGCCATGTCAGATGAGCCCGGCGTCAACCAGCAGTCCTGGGACGAACCTGTAGTCATTGTTCCAAGTCGGTCCGAAAGTGAGCCGTTGCCACAATCTGCCTTGACGGAACGGGTGCCGCAGGGCAGGGTGCCTCACCTTGTGGAACTACCCCCCCTTTCTTTTCAGAAGAGATGTCCCTGATTTGACCTTTAACAGTCACATATTTGCATCCGATCCCTCTGCCAGTCGTGTCATGATCAATGGCCATTACCTGAAGCCGGGAGATGGCTTTGGGCCGCTGTTGGTAGAACGTATTACCGAAGACGGCGTGGTGCTCAGCAAGAACGGCCAGTTTTTCCGTGTCGGTACTGTGCGTGACTGGGTGAGCCCGAGATAATGGCGCTGACAGAGGACGTTAAACAGCAGATTCAGCAAGCCTATCGGGATGTGTTGGCGGGCAAGGATATCCGTGCCCGTTATGGCCAGCGCTTGATGATTGCGGAGATTGCCCGGTATATGGGGGGGGAAATCACCGATAACGATGGCCAGCGCACTTCCCCCCCGCCGGCTACCTGCGTGGTGGAGGCTGGTACCGGTACAGGTAAAACGCTGGCCTACCTCATCGCCGCCATTCCGGTGGCGAAAGCCCTTGGCAAGACTCTGGTGATTTCCACCGCCACGGTGGCGCTTCAGGATCAAATCGTTCTGAAAGATCTGCCAGACCTGCGTAAACACAGCAAGCTGGATTTCAGCTGGACTCTTGCCAAAGGCCGTGGTCGTTACCTGTGTATGTCGCGACTGGAAGCGAGGCTGCACGATGAGGGCCATGGTGACAGCGATACCATGCCGTTGTTCCTGTTGGATCAGCCGGTAGACGACGAAGCCCGTAGCCGGGCCACCTTTGAAAACATGCTTGCCAGTTATGGTTCCCGGGACTGGGACGGCGACCGGGATCACTGGCCGGAACAGATTCCCGATGAAATCTGGCGTCAGGTGACGACTGATCATCGCCAGTGCACCAACCGGCACTGCGCCTACTTTGACAGTTGTGCGTTCTTTGATGCCCGCAAGGATCTGGACGATGCCGATGTGGTGGTGGCCAATCACGACCTGGTGCTGGCGGATCTGGCCCTGGGCGGTGGCGCCATTCTTCCGGAGCCGGAGAACGCGCTGTTCATCTTCGATGAAGCCCATCACCTGCCAGACAAGGCCCTGAACCATTTCGCCGCGTCAGTGCCGTTGAACTCCACCCGGCAATGGCTGAAACAGCTTTCCCAGGCGCTGGTCAAGATGCAGCCCTGGCTTCCAGCGGGCTCCCAGGCCGCCAAAGCGGTTGAAAAGATCAGTACCGCGGGCCGGGACCTGGACCTGGCTCTCACTCGCGTGTACGAAGAGGTTGAGCAGAATACCGGCTGGGAATTCAACGAAGAGCGCCGCAGTGCCCAGTGGCGATATCCGGATGGTGCCTTGCCCGAGAAGCTGGCCGAACTGGCTGGGGGGGAAACACGAATCGCCACGGCAGGGCTGTGTCGGCACCTCGGAACATTGGTCGATGAACTCCAGAGCGCATTCGATGAGCGCAAGGATCCCGAGCTGGACCGGGACACAGCAGATTCCTGGTATCCGGTAGTAGGTTCCTTTCATGCAAGGGCGGAAGATCAGCTGCGGTTGTGGATTGCCTGGAGCGAAGGTGTCGCCATCGTCAGTGATGAAGAGGAGCCGGTGGTCGAAGCTCCTGCCCGTAAAGGCCCACCGGCGGCAAGGTGGGCAGTGCGCCAGCGTTGGGACCATGCTGAAGACATTACCTTGTTCAGCTCGCCGGTACTGGCCGATAACCTGCTGTATTCGAGATTGTGGTCGAGGGCTTACGGAGCGGTACTTACCAGCGCCACGCTGACGGCGCTCGGGCGCTTTGATCGCCTTCGTTCACGGGCCGGATTGCCTGAGGCCAGCCGTTATCTGGTAGTGCCCAGTTCTTTCCGGTACGCCGAAATGGCGACGGTGGAAGTGCCGGCCATGGTCGCGATGCCTACCGACGATGGTTTCGCCGATGCCCTGGTCAAGCGTTTACCGGAGCTCTGGGCCGGAGAAAAGGCGACACTGGTCCTGTTCACGTCGCGCCGTCAGATGCAGCAGGTTCGTGATGCGCTGGCGCCTGAATACCCGGAACTGATCCTGACCCAGGACGATATGGCCAAGAATGAGGTGCTCAGGGTGCATTGCAGCCGGGTTGACGAAGGTAAGCCCAGTGTACTGTTTGGTGTGGCCAGTTTTGCAGAGGGCATTGACCTGCCGGGGGGGCGCTATCTGCACCACGTGGTTATCACCCCGATTGCCCTTTTCGGTACCGGATGACCCCCCCATTGAAGCTAGTCTGGCCGAGTGGGTGACCCAGCGCGGAGGCAATCCCTTTATGGAAATCACGGTGCCGGATGCTTCTGTCAAACTGGTGCAGGCCGTTGGCCGCCTGCTGCGAACGGAACAGGACACGGGGGGGCGGGTGACCATTCTGGACCGCAGGATTGTGGCGCGACGCTACGGGCAGTTGCTATTGGATGCACTCCCGCCGTTTCGCCGCATCATTGAACACTAGATTTCTCGCAAGCCTGTAAATAAACCCATAAATAGCCATAAAAAAAGAGCCAGCCCGCAAGGGGGGTGGCTCTCATGGAAGGGGGGTTCTTAACGAACCCGGGCGTCGAAACAACGCGGAACAAGAAGTCTGAAGGCCTGAATTTCAGATTTCGAGGTAAGGCGTTAACCTCACCATGGTTAAATGATAGGGCTTAAAGGGGGGGCGTAAACGGATCGTCCAAAGGGCGTAGTGGCCAGGCTTAATTGGTGTCAAACGTGATGGTCATCACGTTTTTGCGACATCCTCCAGCAACCCCCCCACCTCCCGTGCTTTCGCCAGCGCCTCGGTGCGCCGGCTCACGCCGAGCTTGCCGTACAGGTTCCTGATGTGCGCTTTCACGGTAGCCGGGGGGGCAACGGACATGCGCTCAGCAATTTCTTTATTGGCCAGCCCCCCTGGTGGATCAAAGCCAGCACTTCCTGCTCACGCTGGCTCAACGGTTCTGCCAGGGCATTTACAGGCTCGCCCCCCCCGGGCGGGCAGTATCGATGGGGGGGTGATAGGCTTCCTGGGAGCTGTTAAAAGACGCCTCGCCAGGCTGTCCGGCGGCCAGATCCCTGAGCATCCCGAGCAGTTCCCGGTTCCACCGCCCCCCCGGGGGGGTTCGTAGTCTGGGAAAATCCAGTAGCATCTCCCGCAGTGCAGTGCTCTCTTCCGCAAACAGGCGCAGAAAGCCAGCGTTTTCGGCCCGGTCCAGTGCTTTCTCCAGCATGGCATCGGACTCGTCATTGCGGCCCTCGTGGGCCAGCGCCTCGGCGTACACCAGTAAAATCTCTACCAGGTGTCGATTGTGCGCGTTGCGTTCTGCGGCTGGTATCAGGGCGGACAGGGTGTCCTGAGCCTGCTGATATTCGCCCAGTGCATTCTGCACCCGGGCCAGGGCAATCTGGTTCTGCTCCCGGTTTAGCGGGTTGGTGGCTGGTTGATCCAGGGTGGGCTGCAAACAGGCGCGAGCTTTTTCGGCATGGCCGGAACTCAGGTAGCACCTTGCCAGCAACGCGGAAGCGGCCGGGGGGGGCTCGAATACAATGTGTTCCCTCCGGCGCCGGCCGGTTGTCACGGCATCTTCCAGTGCCTCAACCGCCGTTTCCAGGTCACCCCCCCGGGTAAAGGCGAGGTGTCCCCCCCGTACATACTGGATCACCACATGCTGGCCCGGTTCGGTACCCTTTCGTACATGATCGAGCAGGGGGGGGCCAGGTATCCGTCGGCGGTGCTGATCTGGTTTCGCTCGCGATAGATTTCTGTCAATGCACTGTTTTGCCAGCAGGAGATCAATCTCGGCTGGCTGGGGGGGTCCGCATAGTGTTCGTCCACCCATTGTCGTACTCGCCCCCCCGTCGTCTCAAGAGCAAGATCGGTATCGCCACGGTGGTATTGAATCCAGGCGAGCAGGCCGCCGGATGACAGAACGGTACTGGCTTTGCGCTCTACCTGGCCATAATGAACGGCAGACTCCAGAGCCTCCTCGGCGTCATTCAGTTCGCCCTTCCCGAAATAATCCAGGCCCAGGCCGTAATAGGTGACGGACTTCAGGGGGGGAATGCTGATCTGATCAATGTCCTTCAGCACCTGCCGGGTAAGATCCGAGGCGTTTTTCTCATCGTTGCGGGTGCGGGCCAGGTAGGATCTCACCAGCGAAATCTCGCTGTGCAACGCCAGGGCGCCTTCCGCGTCAGGGTGTGAATCGGCAACACGGCGGTCCAGCAGGTCCTCAACTTCCAGCAGAAGCGGGTCCAGGCTTTCCACCCGGTTTGCGAAAAACAGGCCCCCCCAGATTCTGAGCATCTGCAGTTGTGGGCTGTCCTGAATCTTGTGGGCAGGGATAGCATCCAGCCATTCAAGTACCGGAAGGTGATAGCCACCATGAATCAGGTTGTTGCCGTGTTCCGCCAGAACCGCCGCCAGATGGTCTGTATCGTTGCGCCGGACAATCTGGACAATCCCTTCCTGGACATGGCCATGGCGTAGTAGCCAGTCAATGGCTCGGGATTGCAGTTCCGAGGCATGAGAGGGGGGGGCGGCACTCTGGATTCGCTGTAACAGGGCTTCCCGAAACAGGTCGTGGTAACGAAACCACTCATTGCTGTTGTCCAGCGGGATCAGAAAGAGATTCTGGGACAGAAGGCTGAACAGCTTTTCCTGACTGTCCTGGCGCTGCCTGACGGCATTGCACAAAGGGGGGGCGCATAAGCGCGGACAACAAGCCGTTTCCAGCAGGAAGTCCTTCAAATCTTCGGGAAGCTGCTCAAGCACTTCTGTAAGGACATAATCGGAAATCAGTCGGCTGTCCGGTGAGCCCAGGGCCTGACCGGGCAGGACGGCTTCTTTCTTTCCGGCCAATGCTGAAAGCTGCATGGCGGCGACCCAGCCTTCGGTTTTACGGCATATCGACCGAATGTCGTCCTCGGACAGCTCCATGGCCATCGTACTGCGGAAGAATTCCTGACATTCCTCTTCGGAAAACGCCAGCAGACCGGGGGGGTGGATGTCCTGAACCTGACGACGGACGCGCCAGCGGGCCAGTGGCAGCGGTGGCTCAGTTCGTGACGCCAGGGTCACCAGGATACCGGGTGGCAGATAGTCCAGAAACCACGCGAGCTGGCGATGGAGGGTGTCGTTACTGATAACGTGGTAGTCATCCACCACCAGAGACCAGGCATTGCCATCTGCCGCGAGAACATTCAAAAGGCCGGTAATGGCGGGTGTGAGTTCGTCGTCGTCCTGCCTGGCCAACAGTTTCTTGCAGTCCTCCAGTCCGATCAGGCCGGCATGCTCGAAGGCGCCAATTACGTACTGCCAGAACTGCCTTGGCTTGTCGTCCTGCTCGTCCAGTGAGAGCCAGGCGGTGGGCATGCTGTTGCCGGCGCACCACTGGCTGACCAGTGTGGTCTTGCCATAACCCGCCGGAGCAATAACCAGATTCAGTCGTTTGCCGGATTCCGGTTGCAGCAGGGTATCCAGCCGTTGACGTTGAACGGCTCTGGAATCGGGTGTTGGCCGGAGGAATTTGGTTGTCAGCAGCATGGCTTCCCGGGATCTGGGCACGTTTGACTAGCGATTGTGTGCTTTGTCACACACAAGTCAAGGGCTGTGTTGACGCAAGGTGTTGTCGGGCCAGCGAAACCAGAGATTTGGTCTACACTGAATACAGATTGCCTTGTATACCAAAAAAAGAATGAAAAATTGATCCTTTATGCGTATTATCCGGTTATGAATCCACCAGCGTTCACGAGTTGAGCCTGAGGCACTGACTCAGGGCCGGAAATCCAGGGAGCGACAAGATTAATGAAATTACAGCAGCTGCGTTATATCTGGGAAGTTGCGCACCACGACCTGAATGTGTCCGCCACCGCCCAGAGCCTGTTCACCTCACAACCGGGCATTTCCAAACAGATTCGTTTGCTCGAGGACGAGCTGGGGGGGCTTGAGGTGTTTGCCCGCAGCGGCAAGCACCTGACCCGCATTACCCCCCCCGGCGGCGAGATCATCATCCGGGAGGCAGGGGGAGATCCTGCGTCGGGTCGAGGGCATCAAGAAAATCGCCC
>JDSH01000219.1_pt1 | contig 15793 bp, 23 predicted proteins | sample 199451 | NCBI WGS metagenome assembly JDSH01 (sample SAMN02584198, study PRJNA231836) | bioreactor metagenome | isolation source: continuous culture bioreactor electron acceptor NO2- transfer2 day 38 after... | place: Germany: Bremen | reverse complement strand
GGTGGCGTTCGGGCTGGCTTATCTGTTCGGTGTGGCGCCGGCCATTGCCGTTGGTCTGGTGATCATCGCGGCCTGCCCCCCCGGAGGTACCACGTCCAACCTGTTTGTGCTTCTGGCCCGGGGGGGTAATATTGCGCTTTCTATCGTGCTGACGGTCTCCGCCAGCCTGATCACCATTCTTACCCTGCCACTGTTTACCAACATGGCGCTGCAGCATTTCATGGGCACGGAAGAGAACATCTCGCTGCCGGTGGGCAAGACCATTGCCATGCTGGTGGCTATTGTTCTGCTGCCGGTGGCCATTGGCATGCTGGTGCGAACCCGCAAGCCGGAGCTTGCGCGCAAGGCTGAGAGCCTGGTCAGCATCTTTGGTGGCATCGTGCTGGCAGTGCTGATTGTGGCGCTGCTCTATGGCGTTCGGGACCAGATGTGGGATCTGCTGAAGCAGGCAGGCCCCCCCTCCACTATCGCTCTCAATGTCGCCGGTATCGCCCTGGGCCTGCTGGCGGGCAGGGTGGCCGGATTGACCCAGCGGGAATCCCTGGCGGTGGCGGTGGAACTCGGTGTGAAGAACGGCACCATTGGTTTGATGGTCACCCTCACGTTGCTGGAGTCCAGCACCATGTCGATTCCCGCTGCCGTTTACGGTGTGCTTATGTTCCCCCCCATTGGATTCCTGCTGGCAATGTATGGCCGGAAGGTGATTCCCAAAAGCAACGTGGCACATGCAGGCGGGGGGGAATCCTGATTCATGAAGTTTCTGAACGGTGTGACGTTACTGCTGGTTTATCAACTGACAGGCGAGATTCTGGTACGACTTCTCGGGCTGCCGATTCCCGGGCCGGTGCTTGGCATGGTCATGCTGTTCGTTACCTTGATGATCCGAGGTAGTGCCCCCCCGGATTCCCTGAGCGAGGCCTCCAGCGCGTTACTGAGCCATCTGTCACTGCTCTTCGTGCCTGCGGGCGTGGGGGGATGATGACGCATTTCGGGCGTATAGCGGATGAGTGGTTGCCGATCACCCTGGCTCTGTTTCTGAGCACGGTGATCACCATGGTTGCCACGGCGTTGATTATGCAACTGACGACGCGCTGGTTTGTCCGTTCCGTTTCAGAACAAGGTGGGCAGCATGAATGAGCCGGGTTTGCGCGACATCTGGGTTTACCTGTCGGCGTCGCCACTGCTAGGGCTGACCATTACTCTGGTGGCCTACGGGCTGGCCTACCGGCTCTATCTGAAAACGCATTCTAACCCGCTGGCCAATCCAGTCGTTACTTCGGTGGCGATGCTGATTCTCCTGTTGTTGGCAACGGGCACCTCATACAGCGATTACTTTGAGGGCGGTCAGTTCGTGCATTTTCTGCTGGGTCCGGCAACGGTGGCACTGGCGGTTCCTCTGTATCAGCAGTTTCGCCGGCTCCGTCAACTCTGGTTGCCGGTCGCGATATCGTTGATCAGTGGGGGGGTGGTTATTGCTGCTGGCAGTTCGGTGGGCCTGGCAAGGTTGTTGGGGGGGGCTCCCTGGAAATCCAGATGTCGCTGGCGCCTAAATCGGCAACGGCACCGGTGGCCATGGGTATTTCCGAGAAGATTGGTGGTTTGCCGTCGCTCACGGCAGTGCTGGTGGTGTTGACCGGAATTACCGGTGCAGTGCTGGGCACCAAACTGTTTGAATGGTTGCGCGTGAAAGATGACACCGCAAAAGGGATTGCCATGGGCGTGGCGGCCCATGGTATTGGTACCGCCCGGGCATTCCAGGTCAGTTCCCAGATGGGCGCGTTTTCAGGCCTGGCCATGGCACTTTCGGCATTCGCCACGGCGCTGCTCGTGCCCTGGTTGGTGGACATGCTGGAAAACTGGTTGCCCATGTAAACGCGCAGTTCTTTCCGGGGGGGCGCCGCTGTACACTCTTTTTATGTCTGTCTGGAATGGCTATGCTCAGCCAATCATTGGCACAACATCAGGGTCTTAACACCATGCAAACCAAGTTCTTGCTCGACGAAGAACAAATGCCCAGGTATTGGTACAACCTGCAGGCGGATTTCCCCCCCGAACCCCCCCTGCCTGCCGTTCTCCACCCGGGAACAAAGCAGCCGGTCGGTCCAACGGATCTGGAGCCATTGTTTCCTGCGTCGCTGATTGACCAGGAAATGACCACGGAACGGGAAGTGGAGATTCCGGAGCCCGTTCGCGATGTTTATCGGATGTGGCGGCCGGCGCCCATGTTTCGGGCGCATCGGCTGGAAAAAGCCTGGGCACCCCCCCGGCCAAGATCTTCTACAAGTACGAGGGGGGGGAAGTCCTGCGGGCAGTCACAAGCCCAATTCTGCGATTCCGCAGGCCTTTTTCAACCGGGAGGCCGGTATTCGGCGTCTGACGACAGAAACTGGTGCTGGTCAGTGGGGGGGGACCTCGCTGTCGTTTGCAGGCTCCCTGTTCGACATCGATGTGACCGTATTCCAGGTTCGCGTGTCCTACAACCAGAAGCCCTATCGCCGTGCGGTAATGGAGACCTATGGGGGGGCTAACTGCGTGGCTTCACCATCAGAAATGACAGAGTTTGGTCGTCGGGTGCTGGGGGGGGAAAACCCCCCGACCACACCGGCAGTCTTGGTATTGCTATTTCCGAGGCGGTGGAGCTGGCCGTTCAGGATCCGCACACCAAGTATGCTCTGGGTTCCGTGCTGAACCATGTCCTGTTGCATCAGACCGTAATCGGCCTGGAGTCCATGAAACAGATGGAGATGGCCGATTGCTGGCCAGACGTGATCGTTGGGTGCACCGGTGGCGGCTCTAATTTCGCGGGTATTGCTTTCCCGTTCATGGGCCATGCGTTGAGAGGCGGGGGGGAGAAGTCCCGGATTGTCGCGGTTGAACCCTCAGCGTGTCCGACGTTGACCCGAGGTAAATACGCCTATGACTACGGCGATACGGCACAAATGACACCACTCACCAAGATGCATACCCTGGGTTCGGGTTTTACACCGCCGGGGGGGTTCCATGCTGGCGGCCTGCGCTATCACGCATGGCTCCGATGGTGTCGCACGCCAAGGAGCTGGGACTGTTCGATGCTGTTTCCTACACTCAGCGCGAGTGCTTTGAGGCGGGTGTCCTGTTTGCGCGCAACGAAGGGATCGTATCGGCCCCCCCTGAAGCCAATCATGCCGTGAAGGGTGCGATTGACGAGGCGTTGCGGTGCAAGCGCGAGGGCAAGGAGGAGGTGATCCTGTTCAACCTTTGTGGTCACGGGCATTTCGATATGGCGGCCTATACCTCGTATTTTGCCGGTGAACTGAGCGACCATGAGTACGGCGAGCAGGAGCTGGCTATGGCGTTGTCGGGGGGGCTGCCCTCGGTCAGCGTCTGATTGAACTTGCCCCCCCCGGTCAGGCACTGTGCCTGACCGGGTTGCGGCTTCCTGCTCACTTGTCCCTTTCGATCTTCAATGGCTCCAGGCTTCCGATCCGGAACTTCAGTTCCAGTTCCGCACCGTTTTCATCATCGCCTTCCACTTCAATATCGCCATTGCGGTTGACCTTTAGTTCCTCAATAGTGGCCATTCCCTGCTGCTGAGCGGCTTTCAGATAAGAGCGCACATCGTCCGCGCTCACACCGTAGATCTCGCCTTTGGCTTTGCGGCGCTGCTCCCGGTCAATGTCGCCGTTGCCGTTCAGGTCCAGTTCCACGAACCAGTCCTGGCCCATCCAGCCTTCGAGCTCGATTTCATTATCATGGTCGTCGTCAAATTCGATGCTCTGGAAATGGCTGATACCGTAGTTGTTGCCAACCTGAAGCATGCGGTCCGCATCGTCAAAGCTGCCTTTGGCGAAGGCTGCGGGGGGGGCTGCGACAAGGCCGCTGATCAGCGCGATGGTCAGAGTCTTTTTCATGGTGTTCTCCTTGCTTGTCTGTGTTTGAAAAACTGCCGGTTCTGCCCGGTTGGCTACCAGCTTGAGCCCAGATTAACGGGGGGGCAGGGCTTTCAGCATCGTGATAGGCTCATTCATGATTCGTTCATCTGGCTTTTGTCACCATAAACACCATGACCAGACCTCGTTTACATTCATCGCTGTTACCCGCAGACCGGTTTTCACGCCGGGTGTTCCGGGTATTGATGCTGACTCTGTTTGCGGTGAGCGCGCTGCCGTTTGCTCAGGTGGCCTGTGCCGATGATGACGACGACTGGCGGCGCCTGCACCACGAGGTTGAGGCCGGCCGTATCAAACCCCCCCTGAGCGAAATCCTGGACAGCCTTGGCCGCGACTGGCGCGGAGACGTGATCGATGTAGATATCGAGAAAGACGATGGTGAGATCCTCTACGAGATCGAGTTGTTGGGCCCGGAAGGCCAGGTGGTGGAGTTTGAGATCAATGCCCGGACCGGAGAGGTTCTGGAGATAGAGGGCAGGAATATCCAGGGCATGAAACGCTGATGAAAATTCTTCTGGTGGAAGACGATGCCGCGCTGGCACAAGGGCTGGCCGGTAGCTTGCGGGATGCCGGGCTGCTGGTGGAAGTCGCCGGGGGGGAAGGCCGCACGGCCGACTTTCTGGTGAGCACCGAACGTTACGATGCGGTGGTGCTGGACCTGGGCTTGCCGGATGGCAATGGCACCCAGTGGCTGGCCGGTTGGCGGGAGCGGGGGGGTATTGATCTGCCGGTGCTGATTCTGACCGCCCGGGAGCGCTGGTCCGATAAAGCCGCGGGGGGGTTTTCGGCCGGTGCCGATGACTATGTCACCAAGCCCTTTGAAACCGCAGAAATCCTGTTCCGCCTGCGGGCCCTGGTGCGCCGGTCCCACGGCCACGCCCACCCGGTGATTACCGTGGGTGACATTGCTCTGGATACCCACGCGGGGGGGCAGGTCACCCGCTCTGGTATGCCGGTTTCACTCACGGCCCAGGAGTTCAGGCTGTTATCGCATCTGATTCACGCCGCGCCCAGAATCGTGTCCCGCACCGAGTTGTCCGAACATGTCTATGACGGCGACCAGGAGCCGGATTCCAATGTTATCGATGTCCAGGTCAGCCGGTTGCGGCGCAAACTCGGCGCCCAGGCTATCGAGACCATCCGTGGCCAGGGCTATCGCATGAACGGCCACGGAGAACCATCCTGATGCTGACACGTCTGCGCCGCTGGCCGGTGGCGCTGCGGATGCTGGTGTCTGCTCTGGTATTGGTCCTGGTGGTGTTGCCGCTGGCCGGTACCGTATTGGCCTGGAACTTTCGCCAGACGCTGAGCCAGTCCTTTGATGAGCGCCTGTTATCGTTCCTGAATGTGGTAATTGCCGGCATTGAGTCTGACCCTCAGACCGGTGAATTGACCCCCCCCGGCCCGCAACTGGGCGATCCGCGCTTCGAGCGGGTGTATTCCGGCTGGTACTGGCAGGTGAACGACAACAGCGGGCGGGTGATCACCTCCCGGTCATTGTGGGATCAGCGACTGCCGCAGATCAGTGGCCGGGGGGGGCCGGACTGGGCCCAGGCCCCCCCGGGGGGCCACGTGGCCAGCTTCTTCGGATAGTGGAACGGGATGTTCAGTTGCCGGCGTTCGAGGGCTGGTTGTCGGTGTCTGTGGCGGCTGACCAGGGGGGGGAGCTGGATGCCCAGGTTGCGCGCTTCAACCGATTGCTGGTGGTTTCGCTGACCACGCTCGGTACGCTGTTGCTGGTGATGATCGGGTTGCAGATCCGCTGGGGGGGCCTGGCACCGCTTCGGCGCCTGGAGCGGGATCTCCGGGCCATGGAGTCCGGCCAGACCCGTTCACTGACCAGTGATCTGCCCGAAGAACTTGCGCGGCTCTCCGAGGCCATGAATCAGGTGCTTGAACGGGATCAGATACTGATTGAGCGTGGGCGCACGGCTGCGGGCAATCTGGCCCATGCCCTCAAAACGCCGGTGTCTGTGCTTACCACCCTGAGTGATCGTTTGCCGCCGGCACAGAAAACCGCTTTCCGTACCGAACTGAGCCGCATCGATGACGCCGTGCGCCATCATCTGGCCAGGGCTTCAGCGGCCGGACCGGCCGCCCTGGGGGGGCGTGTGGATCTTGGTGACACCCTGGAGCCGGTGCTGTCGGCACTCAATACTCTCGGGCAACGCCGTGGCGTTACCCTCGAAAGCGACCTGGGCGATACGGGCGCGGTTCGGCTTGAACAACAGGATTTACAGGAAATTGCGGGCAATCTGCTGGAAAATGCCATCAACTGGGCGGAAAGTCAGGTAACGTTTCGGGTTGAAGGCTTGCCGGATGGTCTGGCGCTGATGGTGGAGGATGACGGCCCTGGCCTGTCTGACGCCGATATCGAGCAGGCTCTGACACGGGGGGGCACCCGGCTGGATGAAACCCGGTCCGGTTCCGGTCTGGGCCTGGCGATCGTCAAAGAGCTGGCTGAACTGTATGGCGGCACGCTGACCCTGGCCCGATCTCCCCCCCTCGGAGGGTTACAGGCCAGTGTGCGCTTTCCATCTCACTCATCGTCCAGGCCCGCGGCGGGCAGTGATGCTCCTCCACCAGCGTGCCTTCATCCACGCTTTCCAGGTGTACATCAAAGCCCCCCCAGAGCCGATGTACGTGCCTCAGCACTTCATCAGTTTCGTTGCCCAGCGGCACCCGGTCTACCGGGATGTGTCGCAGGGTTAACGAACGATCACCGCGAATATCCACACTCCATACCTGAATGTTCGGCTCCCGGTAACTGAGGTTGTATTGGCGCGCCAGCTTTTCCCGCAGCGCACGATAACCGGGCTCATCGTGAATGGCGGTGACGGTGTAGTGGTCTTCCCGATCGTCGCTTTCGATGGCGAACAGCTTCAGGTCACGCATCACCTTCGGTGAGAGAAACTGCTGGATAAAGCTCTCGTCCTTGAAGTTGTGCATGGCGAAATGCAGGGTTTCCAGCCAGTCTGTACCGGCGATGTCCGGGAACCATTCCCGGTCCTCATCGGTAGGGTTTTCACAGATACGTCTAAGGTCGGTGAAGATGGAGAAACCCAGGGTGTAGGGGGGGTTCAGGCCGGAATACCATGGGCTGTTGAACGGGGGGGGCTGGTATACCACGGCGGAGTGGCTTTGCAGGAACTCCAGCATGAAGCCATCGTTCACCAGCCCCCCTTGTCGTACAACCGGTGCAACAACGTGTAGTGCCAGAACGTGGCCCAGCCCTCGTTCATCACCTGGGTCTGGCGCTGTGGATAGAAATACTGGGCCAGCTTGCGCACGATGCGCACCAGTTCCCGCTGCCAGGTTTCCAGCAACGGCGCGTTTTTCTCGATGAAGTACAACAGGTTTTCCTGAGGCTCCTCCGGGTATCGGGGGGGCCTGCGGCGAACCGGGTCCCCCCCGTCGTCCTCTGCTTTAGGGATGGTTCGCCACAGATCGTTGATGCGGCGTTGCTCGTATTCCTCCCGCTCCTTTTGCCGGCGGCCTCCTCGGCGGCCGAAATCGGGGGGGCAGGGCGCTTGTAGCGGTCTACACCGTAGTTCATCAGTGCGTGGCAGGAGTCGAGAATCTCTTCCACGGCATCCACGCCGTGTCGCTCCTCGCACTCCGACACATAATGCCGGGCAAACACCAGGTAATCGATGATGGCACTGGCGTCTGTCCAGGTACGGAACAGATAATTGCCCTTGAAGAACGAGTTGTGGCCATAGCTGGCGTGGGCAATCACCAGGGCCTGCATGGGCAGGGTGTTCTCTTCCATCAGGTAGGCGATACAGGGATTGGAATTGATCACAATCTCATAGGCCAGCCCCCCCATCTGGCCCCCCCGCTGATAACCCTTGGAGGTTTGCAGAAACTGCTTGCCGAAGGACCAGTGATGATAGCCCACCGGCATGCCGACGGAGCTGTAGGCATCCATCATCTGCTCGGCGGTAATCACTTCAACCTGGTTCGGGTAAGTGTCCAGTCCGAACTCGGCGGCGCATTTGGCAATTTCCTCGTCGTATTTCTGGATCAGTTCGAAGGTCCATTCCGAACTGGTGGAAATGGGCTTACCTGCTTGGGTTGTTCGCTCTCCGGTGCGTTCGGGCGATCAATCAGGCTGCTCATGCCGCTTTCCTCTCGAACAACTGTCGGAAGACCGGGTAAATGTCGCCAGGATCGGCAATCTGCTGCATGGCGAAGCTCTGGGGGGGAAACTGCTCCATGATTTTCTCGTATTCGTACCAGAGCATCTGGTGATCCTGGGGGGGCGTGATTTCGATGTAGGAGTAGTACTGAACCAGCGGCAGGATTCGCTCAGACAGCAGTTTGCCGCAGATGGGTGAGTCGTCGTTCCAGTTGTCGCCGTCGGACGCCTGGGCGGCATAAATGTTCCATTCCGCTGGCGAGTATCGGGCTTCGACAATCCGGTGCATCAGTTTAAGGGCGCTGGAGACAATGGTGCCCCCCCCGGTTTCCCGGCTGTAGAAGAACTCTTCTTCGTCCACTTCCTTGGCGCTGGTGTGGTGGCGGATAAACACCACTTCGATTTTCTTGTAGTTCTTCTTCAGGAACAGATACAGCAGGATAAAGAAGCGTTTGGCGATGTCCTTGTGCATCTGGGTCATGGAACCGGATACATCCATCAGACAGAACATCACCGCACTGGTGGCGGGTTTGGGCTGCTTCAGGTGTTGCCTGTAGCGCAGGTCGATCTCGTCAATGAAGGGAATGCGTTTGACGTTGGCTTTCAGCCGCGCGATTTCCTCTTCCAGCACCTTGATCTGGTCTTCATGGCTGAAGGCCGGATCGAGATCGTTCGGTGCGCTTTTCAACGCCTCGAGCTGTTTTTCCAGGTCCCGGATCTTTTTCTTGCGCGCACCGCCCAGGCCCAGACGCCGGGCGTGGGCGCCCCCCCGAAGGGAACGCACCACATCCAGCTTGGCGGGCACTCCCTGGGTGGTGAAGCCCGAGCGTACATAACTGAAGGCTTCGGTGTCCTTGAGTTTTTTCCGGGCCAGATTGGGCAGTTCCAGATCGTCGAACAGGAAGTCGAGAAACTCTTCCTGGGTAATCTGAAAGGCGAACTCATCCATGCCTTCTCCGTCCGGGCTGGCCTGGCCTTGCCCCCCCTGGCCCTGGCCACCGCCGCTCTCGGGTTTGGGGGGGATGGTGTCCCCCCCGGCCACCCATTCCTGATTGCCGGGGGGGTGCACCACCTCTCGCCGGCCACCGTGGCATGGTGGAAGATGGGTTCGTCAATATCCCGGGCGGGAATGCTTACTTTCTCGCCCCCCCGTTCGATATCGGTGATGGAGCGCTTTTGCACGGCATCCGACACCGCCTTCTTGATGTGGTGGCGGTAACGGCGCAGGAACCGTTCCCGGTTCACTGCGCTCTTGTTCTTGCCGTTCAGGCGCCGGTCAACAATGTGGGTCATACCCATGGTACTGCTCCCGCTGGCCGTTAATGGGATTTCCGGACGCGCAGGTACCACTCGGCAAGCAAGCGAACCTGTTTCTCCGTGTATCCACGGTCAACCATGCGTTCCACAAACTGTTTGTGCTTCTTCTGGTCTTCCTGGCTGGCCTTCGGATTGAAGGAAATCACCGGCAACAGGTCTTCGGTGTTCGAGAACATCTTCTTCTCGATCACGCTGCGCAGCTTCTCATAGCTGAGCCAGGACGGGTTCTTGCCACCGTTGTTGGCCCGGGCCCGCAGCACAAAGTTGACCACTTCGTTGCGGAAGTCCTTGGGGGGGTTGGAAATGCCCGCTGGTTTCTCGATTTTCTCCAGCTCGTCGTTGATGGAGGAACGGTCCAGAATCTCGCCGGTTTCCGGGTCCCGGAACTCCTGATCCTGAATCCAGAAGTCGGCATAGGTGACATAGCGGTCGAACAGGTTCTGGCCGTACTCGCTGTAGCTTTCCAGATACGCCGTCTGGATTTCCTTGCCGATGAACTGGACGTAGTGGGGGGGCGCCAGGTATTCCTTGATGAAGCGCAGGTATTTTTCCTGCAACTCCGGCTGGAACTGTTCCTGTTCGATCTGCTTTTCCAGCACATAGAGCAGGTGAACAGGGTTGGCGGCAATCTCGGTGGTGTCGAAATTGAATACTTTTGACAGGATCTTGAAGGCAAAGCGGGTAGACAGACCGTCCATGCCTTCCATCACCCCCCGGCAGCATCCCGGTACTCCTGGATGGACTTGGCCTTGGGGGGGTCGGTGTCCTTGATGCTCTGGCCGTCGTATACCTTCATTTTGGAGAAGATGCTGGAGTTTTCCGGCTCCTTGATCCGGGACAACACCGAGAACTGGGCCAGCATATCAAGAGTGTCAGGTGCGCAGGCGCTCCGGACAGTGAGCTGTGCTTCAGCAGCTTGCGATAGATTTCAATTTCTTCAGTGACCCGCACACAGTAGGGCACCTTGACGATGTACACCCGGTCCAGGAAGGCTTCGTTGTGCTTGTTGTTGCGGAACGTCTGCCACTCGGATTCATTGGAGTGGGCCAGGATCACGCCGTCGAAGGGCACCGAGCCCATGCCCTCGGTGGTGTTGTAGTTGCCTTCCTGGGTGGCCGTCAGTAGCGGATGCAGCACCTTGATCGGTGCCTTGAACATTTCCACAAACTCCATCAGCCCCCCTGGTTGGCTTTGCACAGGCCGCCGCTGAAGCTGTAGGCATCCGGATCATCCTGGGAATAGTCTTCCAGCATGCGGATGTTGACCTTGCCCACCAGGGCCGAGATGTCCTGGTTGTTGTCGTCGCCCGGCTCGGTCTTGGATACACCGATCTGGTCCAGCACCGAGGGGGGGTAACGTTTAACCACCCGGAACTGGCTGATGTCGCCGCCAAACTCATGCAGGCGCTTGACTGCCCAGGGTGACATGATGTTTTTCAGGTAGCGGCCGGGAATGCCGTATTCCTCTTCCAGAATCGGGCCATCCTCGGCCGGGTCGAACAGGCCTAGCGGGCTTTCGTTTACCGGAGAGCCTTTGATGGCGTAGAAGGGGGGGACCTTCTGCATCAGGGCCTTGAGTTTCTCGGCCAGGGAAGACTTACCGCCGCCAACGGGGGGGCCGAGCAGGTAGAGAATCTGCTTCTTCTCCTCCAGACCCTGGGCTGCGTGGCGGAAGAACGAAACGATGTTTTCGACGGCATCTTCCATGCCGTAAAACTCGTCGAATTCCGGGTAACGCTTGATGACTTTGTTCGAGAAGATGCGTGACAGGCGGGGGGGGTCACGGGAGGTATCGATCAGTTCTGGTTCGCCGATGGCAATCAACATCCGCTCCGCAGCGGTGGCGTATGCCGTTGGGTCCTTTTTGCAGATCTCCAGGTATTCCTCAAGGGAGTATTCCTCCTCCTGAGTCTGTTCATACCGGTCTTTGAAGTGCTGCAGAATGCTCATAGATGGCCCCCCCTCGCTTACTCTTGCCTGTTATAGATTCACGCAATGTCCCCCCCGTTGCTGTTTCGCCGCCTGTCCCGGCGGTGTGTCTGGTTAAGGAATGAATGGGATGGTGTTAAGCAGGTATACGTTATCCGGAAGTTTCCGGCCTGCTTATTCTGAGCTTAGTTCAGAGTTCGGGGGGGGTTGGACAGTGGGCAGTCAAATTAGGTTCATTAAATTATGTTATGAGCGCAAGCCAGGGGGGGCTTGCCGCTCATGATCGAAGGCTATTTCTTGACGAGGGTAAACACGCTTTCCGTGGCGCCGTTTCTCAGGCCGCGACGTTTGGCAAACGGGTTGTCACGGGCCATGTCCCGTTTCAGCACCTGGTTGATTTCGTAGTCCTCGCCGTAGAGCTTGAACACTTCGTCGTCGGTAACGTTGAACGGCGGGCCCTGCATTTCCGAACTGTCGTAATCCAGCGTGATCAGCAGGATTCTGGTGTCGTCCGGGATGATGGCTGTGAGGTGGTCGACATAGCCCTTGCGCATTTTCGGGGGGGGCAGGGCTATCAGCGCGGCGCGGTCGTACACCAGGCGAATGTGCTTGAGATCGTCCGGCACCAGCTGGAAATAATCGCCACACCAGATTTGAAGATCGTCATGGCGGAAGGTAGTAAAGGGTTCACCCGGGTGAACGCTGGCTTTTTCCTGCGCCTCTTCAAAAAAAAGTCCTTGCAGGCAATCTCGCTTAACTCCACGCCGATAATCGGATGCCCGCGATCGTGCAGCCACCACATGTCGTGGGCCTTGCCGCACAGGGGGGGAACGAAAACGGCGTCTGTGCCATTGCCTGCTAGTTCGCCCCCCAGTGGTCATGCAGGTACTGGTTAACCGTGCCTTCGTGGAAGCCGATTTGGTCTTTTGCCCAGCGTTCGTGCCAGAATTCGTGTTCCATGGGTAGCCTCCCGGAGATTGATCGTTTTCCTCAGTCTACCTTAATCTGTGGGGGGGTCGATGAGTCAGGAGAAAAGTATGAAAGCCGTTTTTCTGGATGCTGCAACACTGGGCGAGGATGTGGATCTGAGCCCCCCCATTGAAAACATCACCGGCGGACTGACCTGCCATCCGCGCACAAACCCGGATCAGGTGGTTCAACGGCTTCAGGGCTTTGATACGGTGCTGGTGAACAAGGTGATGCTGAACCGCGAACATTTTGAAGCCTGCCCGGAACTGAAAACCATCGCGGTGGTGGCAACCGGCCTCAATAACATCGATCTGGGGGGGGCCGCCAAGGCCCACGACATCAAGGTAATGAACGTCACCAATTATGGCCGTTCCACCGTTGCCCAGCACACCATGGCACTCATCCTGGCACTGGCCACCCGGCTGCTCGATTACAACCGGGATGCCCGTAATGGCCAGTGGGCCAAAAGCGATATGTTCTGCCTGATGGACTACCCGATTATAGAACTGGAAGGCAAAACGCTGGGCATTGTTGGTTACGGTGATCTGGGCCAGGGCGTGGCGGAACGGGCCAAAGCGTTTGGCATGAACATCGTGCTCGGCTGCCGACCCGGCCAAGAGCCCGGAGAAGTGGACGGCTACCCGCGAATTCCACTGGATGACCTGTTGGTGCGGGCCGATGTGCTATCACTGCACTGCCTGCTGACGGATGAAACCCGCAACATGATTGGCGCCCGGGAGCTCGAGCTGATGAAGTCCTCGGCGTTATTAATCAACACCAGCGGGGGGGTGGCTTGGTCGATGAATCGGCGTTGGCTGATGCCTTGCGGAATGGCGATATTGCGGCGCGGGATTTGACGTGCTGACCGAAGAACCTCCCCCCCGCAATGGCAACCCGCTGCTTGCAGATGATATTCCCAACCTGATTTTAACCCCCCCGCACTCGGCCTGGGCGAGCCAGGAGGCGCGGCAGCGAATTGTGGAGATTACGGCTAGAAATCTGGCGTCGGTTACCTGAAGTCGGGTGAAGGAAGCCCACCGTCAGGAGGATTTGTCCGGGTGTACAACAAATACCCGGTTTCCGGGTTGTTTACTGACAGCTGCCTGATAAGCTTGAAGAAACACTGACAAGCAGGATGTTACGTGGCTTCCACCCAGATGAAAGAGCGGCTGCAGTCTGCTGAAGACTGGATACTGTCCAATTCCAACCCACCGCAGACCTGGCCCTGGACCTGGCTGTATAAATCCGGGCGCTCGCTTATGCCCTGATCCGCGATGTGATCAGTGGTCAGTTGACACTGCACGCCATGAGCCTGGTTTACACCACGTTGCTCAGCATTGTGCCGTTGCTCGCCCTGAGCTTTTCCGTGCTGAAGGCGCTGGGTGTGCACCAGCGCATGGAGCCATTCCTGTACCAGTTCTTCCAGCCGATGGGCCCACAGGGTGTGGAGGTGGCTGAGCGAATCCTGGGCTTTGTCGATAATATGAAAGTCGGTGTGCTGGGCTCGGTGGGTTTAGCCTTGTTGGTGTACACCGTCATTTCCCTGGTTCAGAAAATCGAGCGCTCGTTTAACATGATCTGGCGAGTGCCGGAAATGCGCTCCATGGCGCAGCGTTTCAGTAACTATCTGAGCGTCATCATGGTAGGCCCCCCCTTGTTGATGGTTTCGGCTATCGGGGGGGTAACCGCCACCATCTTCTCTTCAGAAATCGCGCAGAATCTTATAGCCATCGAGCCGTTTGGTTCGTTGATTGTCCTTGCCAGTCGATTTACACCGTTTTTCTTGGTGGTGGGCGCGTTCACCTTTGTTTACATCTTTATCCCTAACACCCGGGTGAAGCTGCGCTATGCGTTTATCGCCGGGCTGGTGGCCGGCGTGTCCTGGCAGGCTGGCGGCATGCTGTTTGCCTCGTTCGTGGCCGGCTCGGCCAAGTATGCGGCCATCTACTCCGGTTTTGCGGTCGGCATCATTCTGCTGATCTGGACGTATCTGAACTGGATGATCCTGCTGCTTGGCGCCAGTCTGGCTTTCTATCTGCAAAACCCGGGGGGGGCCGTAGCCAAGCGCCGGAATGTCCAGCTTGCGCCAGAATTGCAGGAGCGGGTAGGGCTTGCCCTGATGTGGATGGTGGCCAAGCCGTTCAGCCGCGGTGAACCGGCGCCTCAGCAGGAGTCTCTGGAGCAGCAGTTGCGGATTCCCGGCGAAGTCACCCGGAAGATCAGCGACAAGCTGATCCGCGCCGGATTGCTGAATCTGGCGGGGGGGCGAGATGGCGATCAGCTGGTTCCAGGGCGAACACTGGACCTGATTACGGTCGGCAGTGTGCTGCGGGCCGTGCGCAAGGACGAAGACCGGGTGGTAGATCGTCTTCCAGCCGGTGCCATGCCGCGGGAGTTGATCGATCTGGCGCCCACCAGCGATGACGTCAGTTTTGCCAGCCTGCTGAATGCCGATATACCGCCCGGGGGGGCGGACACTGTCAAAGCACCGGCGTCAGGTCCGAACCTGTGAAGTTTTGCCTTCCTGGAGCATTCTGAGCAATACCGTACGTACCCTGCCCAGTTGCTCCGGGGGGGACAGGTGCACAATGCGAATCAGATTCTCTTCTGACAGGTTTCTCTGGCGGGCATGGCGCAGCACCTCCCGGGTACCCAGAAGCAGGCCGTCGGTCAGTGCCGAGTGCGCCTGCCGCGGCGCCGGTCGTTCTGCTGATAACAGCCAGGCATGGTATTTGGGCGGCAGAGCCAGACATTCGCCAGTAGCTGACAAGTGGCCCACTGATAGCGGGCCAGGGCCAATCTCAGCAACGCCGGCTCCGGTTCACTGCCAGAGCCCCCCCTGGTGCGGTAGATACGCCCCCCCAGTTCCCTGCGAATGGTGATGTACGCCAATGCAGGCAGCAGGCCAACCATGAAGTGGGCGCTGGTGTCGTCCCGGTGAATCTTGGCAATCATTTCCGCCGCTCGGGCGCAGGTCAGGCCCCCCCAGCGCCAGGATCGTTGGGCGAAGAGTGCCTCGCGGCTGTTTCGGGCCGCCATCATAGGCCGCATAACCGCCGCAGCAATCACGTTCCGGATGCCGTCCACACCCAGCACGAACACCGCCTGGTCAACGGATTCTATGACGTGTTCACTCGGGCGGAAGTAGGGGGGGCTGTTGGCCACCTGGAGCAACTGGTCGGTCAGTGACGGGTCACTCAGAATGATGCGGGTTAGCTCTTTGCGTTCGGTGGCTTCATTGGACAGTGCTCGCATCAGCATGGGTAAACTGCCAGGCTTCCTGGGCAGTTCTTCCATTTCGTTCATTTGCAGGCGCCGCTCGAGCTCGGCCAGTTCCTTTTCGCCACTATCTGTGCCGGCACGAAGGCGCGCGGGTTCCACATCAAGCAGCCAGGTGAACAGGTGGTCTTCCAGTTGGCCAACAATGTCGCCTTCATCGTTGCTATTGCCGGGCTGGCTGGTGCTGGAAGGATTAAAAAGCCGGGTTTCGGAGGCAGCCTGTGGGACGG
>JDSH01000218.1_pt1 | contig 15804 bp, 16 predicted proteins | sample 199451 | NCBI WGS metagenome assembly JDSH01 (sample SAMN02584198, study PRJNA231836) | bioreactor metagenome | isolation source: continuous culture bioreactor electron acceptor NO2- transfer2 day 38 after... | place: Germany: Bremen | reverse complement strand
CGCATGGTCGAGCTCCTCGCCCAAGAGAGTCGTATCTCTGTGTGGTTGGTGATGACGACCAGAGCATCTACAGCTGGAGAGGTGCAAACTATGAGAATTTGATAATGTTTGAGCGAGAATTCCCCCCCGAGCGTCTGGAAGTAAAGCTCGAGCGCAACTACCGTTCCAGTGGAAATATTCTCGAGGCAGCAAACCGCCTGATCGTAAACAACCAGATGAGGAAGGACAAGAAGCTTTGGACTGATAGTGGCAAAGGTTCCTCCATCCGGCTTATCCACCCTGCCCATGATGAAGATGAGGCGGCAACCATCGCAGATGAAATTCTCATGATCCACAAGAAAGAGGATCGGCCATACAGTGATTTCGGTGTACTGGTGCGAACCAATAGCCTGATCGCCATCCTGGAGACCAAGTTCACTGAACGGGGGGGTATTCCAACCCAGGTCACCGGGGGGGGCAGAGCTTCTTCGACAGAAAGGAGATCAGGGACATTGTAAGCTACCTGAAGGTGATTGCAAATCAGGATGATGACATCAACCTGCTCAGAATCGTCAACACCCCCCCAAGAAGGGGGGGGATCGGCAGGACAACGCTTGAGAAAATGCGCAAGGTAGCTGATGACCATAAGTGCTCCCTCTTCAGTGCGCTGTCCTTGATGAGTATTGCAACCGATGGACAGGTCAAGGAAGCAATGAAACGTACGCTAAAGCGGTTTGCTGATTTGATTGAGGAGTATCACTACCAACTGTTCAATACCCATACCCAGAGGAACCAGATACTGAGGACCTTGATCCAGGAGATAGGATACAAGCAGCATATCGAGGCGGAACATCCTGACAATGAAGCCTTTGCAGCGTATAAGATGAAAGGTGTCAACATGCTCTGTGATATGCTCGCAAGGTGGGAGCGAAATCCTGAGAACAGGAATGCATCCATTTTCGACTATCTGAACAGGATCAGTCTTGCAGGAAAAGAGAACCCAGAGGAAGAGGATGCTGGGAAGATTGCCCTGATGACCATCCATGCCTCCAAGGGACTGGAGTTTGATACCGTGTACCTTGCTGGTGTTGAAGATCAGTACATCCCCCCCCATGCAAGGGCAATTGAAGAGAACCCGGCCAGCTTGATGAGGAACGCCGTCTCTTCTATGTAGCAATCACCCGAGCAAGGCGCGCGCTTATCATCAGTAGCTGTGAAAAGCGAAAAAGAGGTTTCGAACTGGTAACCAGTATCCCTTCACGTTTCCTTGAGGAGATTCCCAAGGAACTGTTTGATGAGGTAGATCCAAACAAGCAGCTTTCCAGTGATGAGGTAAGTGACAAGCTGAGACTGCTCAAGGAGCGACTTGCTTCCAAGCAGGCAAGGTGATCAATCAGTTGGTGATATTTACTGTTATGGTATCTGTATAGGTACCGCTGACTTTGTTCATTACTTCTGTCTCACTGATGTCACCGATACGAATATTGCGAGTATTCAATACGCCAGATTGTAAGCCGGACCATGTGTAAGCCGTCCCCCCCTTTTCTATTAGCTGGTTCTCTAGATATAGATTAAAATTGATGGGACTTCCAGAACCAACACTTGGGAAAAGCTGAAACGAGGAAGCCGGAGATTGGTCAGAAAAGGTAAACTGCTGTGAGTAATTGGTTCCTTGTACCCCCCATTCATCACTTCTATGCGAGCCTCATTTATGGTCACCCTGTTGTTCCCATAGGCATTACTGAGTTCAAAATTTGATTCAGGTATAAGAAAATCGATAAAAAAAGCTCTCAGTGACTGGGACTTCTCCATAGTAAAAACCTGGTGTTTCTGGATCATCTGGATTGGTATAACTACCTGGATCAAGAATTGGAGTATTATCAGGACCACTAGAACCGTCGGTAGTAACATAACTGCCTTGTGATTCCTTCACGCTGCCAGACCCTGTAGTATACGTCCCAACATTGGTATTTGGACTATCTGCAACAGCAACACTGAAGCGAGGATTGAATCCAACGGGTAAGGAAAAGGGAGAATCCAATTTGAAGTATTGTGCCGGCCTATAACCGCTTTGAGCATTTCTATTGGTGCTATTGGTATTTACTAAGTATAATTCTACATAAAATGGATTTGCATACACTGTATTGCTATTCCAAGAAATAATCGGCCTCAAATTATCATAGAGAACCTGTAAAACCGGCTCTGAACCGAATCCATTGGGATACGCAACAGATATGATATAGAAATCATTCGTGTCTGGCTCGAAAGGACCATCAGCCCAAGCTTTCATAAGTCCTGTGAGCGGAATTTGGTCGCTTGCTTCTCCAATATTCACCAAAGAGGGGGGGCTATAGATCTCTCCGGTTGTCGAAGTTATGACAAATGTGCCCAGTTTTGCACCCAACACAGTCGGATGGGTGAATGGACCAGGAGAGATATCTAGGGTGATCGCACTTTCGCTTACATATGTTGCAGTTACCTCAGCAAACAGCAATATTGGGACAAGAGACAGGATGAAAAAAAAATAAACCAAGCGAATCTTTTTCATAATTCATGGATCCTATCTATTTATATTATATAAGTGCTAACCTTTCATTCCTTTGTGCTTTTTTTTACATTATCAACCAACACAAATTTATACAAGTATGTAACATAGCATGACCATTAGTGATTTTTTTTCGATACTTTCTTCTGTCAGTTTTTTTGGTGACCAGCCCACATTTGTCACGGAATCAACCATTGACTGCTGCTACCCTTGCCCCCCCCTACACTTTCAGTATGAAAAAAAGATGGTTATTGATTGCCATTATTTTAATACTCACGAATGGATTTCTTGCTGCAAAGCAGGACGTTACCATTTTGTCTTCATATGACACAGCTGACTTCCTCCAATTCCAATATGGCCCACCTGCATCTTTAGTAGGATTTGCCAGCAGTGATACAGGAATTACTCCTTCAAACCTTTGTGCACTCTTGGGGGGGACCCTTACACTTTGGACCGATGGGAATAATCTATTTGATCCTGAACTTATTAATATTACGGTCAGTACAAGTCTTTTCATTGAAGGGTACGTCAGGGATCTAAATACTGGTCAAATAGTATATCAAAATCAGATTCCGGTAACGATGCGGGCAATCACGGTGATTGGTGGCTCAGTGGTCGATTCAGTACTTGTCACAAACGGTACCATCGATCTGGTAAGCAGTGGAGGTAATGTCCTACCAGGGCAGGTGCAAACATTAACAACATATATTGTACTAATAGCTCAGGATAATGGATTTGAGTACTACATCCCTGGAGTTTATTACTCACTAGATGAGACGAGCAACCTTGGAACTTTTGGAGTATCGGCTGATGGCCAAGGAAATCAGGAATTTACTGAAATTCCAGTTAACGTAGATGATACGGGAGAAGTCCCTGTCGCTCCGTTTACGCCTCCTCCCCCCCCACTCCAGGTGAAGAGATCGAAATTCCCTTCGAGGGAGATGGTTTCCCTTATGAGCATCAATATGCTTTCAGCATTATCAGCAATCCTGCGTTCTTTGACTTACAAGATGCCTTGCTGGGAAATCGCCCGGTTATAGCAACCGTAGAGCTTCAGGTGACGCAAGCTCTACCAAACATGGAATATGGTGTTGAAATCGCATTCACCAGCAAGAACCCAAGTGGATTCAGACTTCATCTTAATGGGGGGGACCTCTCATTATACGGAATTCCATACCAACTGTTTTTTGGGCAAGACCTTCAACCCATTCCTCATGCACAGTTCATTGAGTGGGGGGGGAACCTCTTCACCAATAGCAGTACCTTTGCATCAATGGAAAAAAAACCATAACAGTCTCTGTCAATGATGGACCTGAAGTGGGAGAAGCCCCCCCTCAAGGACAGTACAGTGATACAGTTACGGTAAATATCATTCCTCTAGACACATTAACGCCTTAGTATAGTTTAATCTTATACATATAAACAAGTTGTACTTTTTGTACAAAGACTGTACATATTTATTTATTTTTGCTTGTTTATATATACATTCTTTGTTAGTATCTTATTTAATGAGAATAAAGCGACAAATCAGCGCTTTGCTCTTCATCTTGGTTGCCAACATCTTGTCAGCTGATATCACAGTAAACTACACTCCCTCTCCCTACCTTTATTTTGAAAGAGGCAATGCTCCGTTCAGTCAGAATGATTTCGTTGCAAAGCTTGGTACATTGGTTTTTAACAATCCTGAAGGTGCTGTCATTCAGGACCCTTTGCTTTTATCTTATGACGGCGACCTGCGATTCTATTTTGAAGGCAATATGAAAAATGGAGTACAAACCTCAGATTTTCGGCTCGCAAGCACATGGAATAACAAGTGGCGTTATATTGACGACCAAACTAGCCATTTATTAAAAAATGAGAATCTGCAACTTACTGATATTACTATTTCCATTGGTATATTCCTAATCGGCACACAGAAGGCAAACCACTACGTCGAAGGGGGGGCAATCTATACTTGGAAAAGCGGAACCTTTGGATCCTTCAATCTCCAGATTCAGGATGAGGACGACCAAAACAACAACGTCTATGTACCGGTAAATGGCCAAGTTATTGTTGAAGGCGAGGTACCTTCCTCAACAACGGCACTTCTTCAACCTGGTCAAACAATTCCTGATGACCCCCCCATTCCCTATGGAGATCCAATCGAGCAGGTTGACTTCCTTCTCTCCATCGCACAGGAAGAGGATTTCCCCCCCATTGAAGAAGCCTATATTGGTTCCCAAATACAAGTTGCAGAAGCTCAGCTTATGTTGCAAAATGCCATTGAGGGTTTTCCGTATGCTGTTAATATAACCTTTACTAGTGCATACAACAGTCCGCAATTTCGTTTACATCTCAATAGTGATACCACGTTGTATGGAATACCCTACACCCTGATCTTTGGTATTGAGGAAGTAACACCCGGAACACCAATTCTATGGGAAGAGCTGGGTTCCGATCTGAATACCATGCCATTGTTTGTTACTGGTATAGAACATACACGAGCTGAATCAGCGCTAGCAGGAACGTATAAGGATACAATCTATGTCGAAGTATCCCCCCCAATTGACAGCTAGAAAGAACATATGATTGAAGCATTTACCAGTTTCATACAATACTGTTCGACAATTCATTTTAAAAAATAGAATTACTAAATACAATTGCCTAAAAGTTTCTTTATCAGTAGCATATGGTTATGAGAAGAAAACAGCTACTCATCCTGGTCATAACATTGCTGATGGTTTGTTTAAGTGCACTTTTTGCAGAAGTGCAAGTTACCTATGAGCCGGTATCGATTCCCAATTTGATCACCTAATTCACTCAGGCCTATTCTCACTCTTCTTTGCAATGAAGGAGAGAGAAATAGAGCCTTACCAGCGTGCAATGCAATGACAGGAGAAGCCTGCTCCACGAACATTGGTTTGATCCCTGTTTTCTGTTCAACTATCTCTGAAACAGAGGTAGCCAGCCCTGCATCACCGATGTATGACAGGCCATATGAGTGAATACCCGTTTCACGATATACTTTCATGAATCGTCCAACTAAGGCTGAGATACTACCGGTTCTGGACAATCGTATACCGAGGAAGGCTCCACCACCTTCCTTGGACAGCCCTACCACTGGCTTAAGATTCAGCTTCAGCAACAAGGAACCAAGCCTCTTGGGAATTCTACCACCTGCGACCATCATCTGGAGCGATTGGACCGACACCAATATAGAGGTACGCTCTGCAGTTTCTCTGATACTTTGTAAGAGAGCATCACCCTGCTCTCCCCCCCTTGCAGCGGCTAGAGCCGCTTCTCCAGCTACAAGTCCTTGAGCAGAAGCGTTGAGCTTTGTGTCGATGATGGAAATATCGGCGCCTTTCTCTTGCAATGTTTTGGCTGCCAACCGATACGCATTATACGTGCCACTGAGCTTGGAAGAAACAGAAAGCACAACGATGTGCTCATAGTGTTGGGTAAGAAACTCCAGATGGCGCTGTATCTCCCCCCCAATTGAAGGCATCGAAGAGGAGACCTTCTGAGGAAGCGTATCCATTATATTCAACAACAAGGAAGATGAAATCGTAATGCGGTCAAAAAAAGGAAGTCTCCCCCCCGATCTGTATAATCTGTGGAATCCTATAGATTCGTAGCTCATCTACCACCTCTTGGGGGGGGATATCGGCTGAGGAGTCAGTGACAATGACTGTACTGGAAATACGTGAACTGACAGCAAGCTGCTGCATGTACATGTCATCGACTTTTTGTTCCTCTATTCGGGAACAACGACCAAGCCGTTCAAACATCAAGGCAGGGTCATCAGTATGAATATGTATCTTCATCTGATCCTCATAGCTTCCAATTACCAGAGAATCCCCCCCAAGACCCATCACGGCACCTCTCACACGCTCCTCTTCCCCCCCTTCAGAAATGCGAAGGAGAGCCTCCGTGCAGTACCTATACCGGCCATTCTCATGAGCATAGGAACTCTCCATCGATTCTTGAGCTACATGTACAAGCAAATCAGTTTCAGAGAACACCCTCGTAGGGTTCAGGATATACTGATCAACACCTTCCAGGATGGAAACAAATGCTTTTGCACCAGCATCCACTACCCCCCCTAGGTGCTTGAGAAGTTCCATCTGGTTGGTTGTTTCTTTCTCCGCTTTTCGTGCTGCACGAAGGGCACGACGTAACTGAATAGGAATGGGAATATCAGAACCTTCTGCCCGGGAGAGTTGATTAGCCCAACTTCTCATAACAGTAAGTATGGTTCCTTCCATAGGTGTCTCAACTGCATTGTAGGCTGCAGTAACTGCAGCCTTTACTGAGTCTATGAGTGCGTTGACAGTGAGTTCCTCAAACTCCTTGGCTATGAGGGAGAACCCGTGAAAGAACTGGGCGACGATCATTCCAGAGTTACCCCCCCTGGCCCCCCCAATGAGAGCTGCTCGTGCAAAATTGTTTGAGATATCTGCAACAGACCCAGATCCATCAGTATTGGAGAGGATCGACTTGAGCGTATGGGTAATGTTCGACCCGGTATCTCCATCGGCGACCGGAAACACATTGATGGTGTTGATCTTTTGCATGTTTTCCCTAAGATGGTAAAATCCAAAGGTCAATGATCCATAGAGATCTTTTCCCGAAATGTTCATGCGCGCTCCTTGTCAGCTGATAAGCTGAATCTAGGTTCTGTGTGGTGCATCAGACGTTGTATGTTCGTCCTGTGAGTAAAGACAATCAACAAGGCAAGCATTCCCAGAAAAACCAATCTGGAATACTCGATCGGCTGCCCCCCCTTGATACCGGAAAACAACAGATAGTAAGGGATAAGTGCACCATAGGTCATCATAGAAGCAAGGGAGATATACCGACTTATAAGTGCAACAGAAAAGAAAACAATCAGACCGGCAAGTATTGCAAAAGGGAAGAGGACGGCAATAACCCCCCCTGCTCCGGTAGCCACCCCCCCCTTGCCTCCCCCCTATGGGAAGGGAGAAAAGGAGTATAGATATGACCGAGAACGGTGACCATGCCAATGCACAGGAGAGGAATGGTGGTCAAGGTGAAGAATTGAATGGCGAGCAAGGAAGGAATCACTCCCTTGAACAGGTCAATCACTCCTACCATGACGCCAAAACGGAAGCCAAGTGTTCTACTCGTATTGGTAGCCCCCCCAAGATTTCCGCTGCCCCCCCTCTCGCGTAAATCGATATGCTTTCTCCTTGCAAAGAGATAGGCAGTAGGGATGCCGCCAAGAACATACCCAAAGAGACAGAGTACCGTTGTTACCAACAGATTGCTCATTAGGACCTCTTTTTCCAGGGAATAAACAGAGAGGTCTGGCGTACATACATTTGGTAGTACTCCTCATTTCCATACTTCTCTTTCCAGGATTTCTCCAGAAGGTTGACTCCACTGACAAACAACAACAATAGGGTTATGAACACCGGCCCAAAAGCAACAAGGTAATATGCCCCCCCTTCCAGATAAGGAAGAACCATAACAAAGATTCCCCCCCACCATACCAAGATTTCACCAAAGTAGTTCGGGTGACGACTATAAGCCCATACACCGGAGGTGATGAGCTTCTTGGGATACTTCTTCTTGAAAGTGTTTTTCTGATAATCGGCAACCGTCTCATAGATCAGGCCAAAGAGGGAAATGCCCAATCCAATAAGAAGGAAGGGATAGTTTATTTGCAAGTCAATCTGCCCCCCCATTGCAAACGTCACTGGCAACAGAATAATCCATACCGCAGTTGCCTGGAGAAGCCAAAAGGTTCCGAATCGAACAAATGAATCACGTTTATCATCGAATCGATGGTCAACTTTGGTAGCAAGGATACGACTGAGCAGATAAGAGCCCAAACGCAAAGCCCAAAGAGACACAATCCCAAGCAGCATTGTTTGTAAAAGCGCTCTCTCTGCATGCAGCAGATATAAGTAGAGAACAGCAATCAAGAAGCTTAGGCTATATGAGAGATCTGTAACAACATCGGTCTTTCGTATAAAGGCATAAATAAAAAACAGGGTATTGATACCAAAGGATATGAAAAGGATTTCAAGAAAAAGATTCATAGATTTCTCCTATTGCAAATCGTATTCAATAAAGACATGTTAACAATAATTTATATTGGTCAGAAATGCAATCTTGGACGGTACTCGTCAAGCTAGTTTGCTATATTTACACAATGAATCTACAAATTTTAGTACACCAACATCATGAGATTAAACTTACTTGATCAACACCTATGCAGGGGGGGTTTCCTTATGGAGTATTGGTTGCTTTCTCCAATTGCCCGAAGAGCCCAAGCTTTCGAATGCTTCTATAAAATTGCGATAATCAGTATACACTTCCCTATACATTGCTCTTTGGAGAGCAAGAAGAGGCTACTGGAGAAATTCCATCAGCGTGGAGTTCTTTGCCCACTGACCAGAATTCACTTTCGATGTTTGTAACTGGAGTCGACAAAGCTCATGTAGAATCCGCTCTTACAGATAGATATCAAGACACAATACGAGTGGATTTAACACAAATAGAGACATAGACAAGTATTTGCATCGTTTTATCAACATAAAATCATACATTGTTTATATTTAAAACCTTCAAGTGAAAGATTTTACCTATACTGATTGCTCACAGTGTCAGTTTTCAGTACCTTCTATGCATGCGAACAAAAAAGATACTTCTCTTGTTCATTGCACTACTCACCCTCTTCTCTCATGCACTCTTCTCAGAGGTGCAGGTTACCTATGAGCCGGTATCGGTTCTGAAATTTGAAAAGGGCCCCCCCATTCCCTTTGACGCTCAACATTTCGTAGTTCAGATTGGAACACTCACCTTCACTTCAACAGACAACTCACTGTTTGACCCTACTATCTTTGCCTTGGACACCCCCCCTATCCACTTTGGTTTCACGGGCCCTGTTACCTGGTATGAACAGAATGGACAACCAGTCTATGTAGAACAAGAGACTCTTTTTAGAATGGCAAGCGTATCAACTATTAAAGGGTCAACTGGGTGGAATTATATGCACTCAGGTGATTTTCAGCATGGCCTGGCTGATTGGTACAACGGAAATATCAACACCAATCCATTTGTGGCAAAGATCTATCTTGTCAGCGACCAACCCGCCTCCATCTATCCTGACTATGCTAGCGATCCTTCAAATCATGGGGGGGAGTATTACACGCAAACCACAGGAAGTTTTGGTGGTTTCAATGTTGTGGTGGCAGAAAACAATAGCGGCCACTACAACGGCTACGAATACGTTCCGGTAAACGGTCAGGAAATCCCAGAGGATGGGACGCCTCCTTCAACGGTAATTCCCTTCTTGGAAGGAGGAGGAAATACCCCCCCTCCCCCCCCGATAATCTATGAGAACCCAGATAATCCACTGCCAAATGTAGGATATCTGCTTTCCATCCTTGATGAAACAAATTTTTCCATCCAAAATGCGTATGGAACAGATAAGACCAAGATTGCAGAAGCCCAACTGGCACTGCAGAATGCTCAGAGTGGGAAAACGTATGGAGTGGAGGTTACCTTCAGCAATAGTGTGGGAAGCCAAACCTTCAGTTTGCATCTTGATGGCCAACGAACTCTTTTTGCCATTCCTTATCGCCTTCTCTTTGGAGGAGAACCGGTCACTGGTAGCGTCCCCCCCCTCGATTGGGTCGGTCTTACTTCCAATGATCAAAATTTCCGCATGATTGAGGTTACAGGAATAGACCAGAGTCGTGCTGACATGGCACCAGCTGGACTGTACCAAGATACCATTACCATCAGTATCACGCCAAAAGATACGTTGTAAACCTCTGCCTTATTGCATAATCATGCAAAAAGTGTGTATTGTCTGAGCATACTAATCAGAGGATGGGCACTATGTTCGATATTGACTACGCCAAAACACCGGTTACCGATTTCTATGGAGTTAATTGCTTCACTGAAGTAGAGATGTGTAAGTACCTCAGCGACCCGATTATCAGGCAGCTGAAGGAAGTCCAGCGTGGTCAACGCGAACTAACCAGTGAATTGGCAGACTTTGTTGCAAGTGCGATGAAACAGTGGGCCCTCGCAAAGGGAGCAACCCATTTCTGCCATTGGTTCCAGCCTCTTACCGGGCTTACCGCAGAAAAGCATGATTCATTCATCAGCCCGACCAAGGGAGGGAAAGTCCTGCTCGAATTCAGCGGCAAGGAGTTGATCAAGGGAGAGGGTGATGCCTCTTCTTTTCCCAATGGAGGACTGAGAGCAACCTTTGAAGCACGTGGATACACTGCTTGGGATACCTCCTCCCCCCTGCCTTCATCAAGGACGTCAACGGGGGGGTAAAAACCTTATACATACCTACTGCGTTCTTCTCCTACAATGGGGGGGAAGCACTCGACAAAAAAAGTACCTTTGTTGAGAAGCAACCAAGCGCTCGAGAAACAGACCCTCCGCGTACTAAAGGCTCTGGGAAATTCCAAATCAAAACGCGTTATAGTCAATATCGGTCCTGAGCAGGAATATTTTCTGGTGGACAAGCAATTTTATGACCAGAGACCAGACCTCAGGCTCACAGGGCGGACTGTTATGGGTAACTTGGCAGCCAAGGGGGGGCAAGAGCTGAATGACCACTACTACGGCACCATTGGGGGGGATCGAGTAACTGTGTTCATGAGTGAACTCAATTTTGAGCTTTGGAAGCTTGGCATCAGTAGCAAGACTCAGCACAAGGAAGCAGCTCCCAACCAGTTTGAGATTGCAGTCGTCTATGACGCAGCAAATCTCTCCACGGACCATAACCAGCTTTTAATGGATGTACTTCAAATGGTGGCACTTCGTCATGGAATGGTTGCCCTCCTCCATGAGAAACCTTTCCTGGGAGTTAATGGATCAGGTAAACATGACAACTGGTCACTCAGTACTGATGATGGTACCAATCTTCTCAGCCCTGGAAACAATGTTGAGGATAATCTGCAATTCCTCGTATTCCTCACAGCTTTTATCAAGGCTATGGATGAATATGCTCCTCTTATCAGATGTGGAGCTGCCACAGCGGGAAATGATCATCGCCTCGGAAGTGCCGAAGCACCTCCTGCAATTATCAGTATCTATCTAGGAGAGCAACTCAGCACCATCCTCGATACCATTACGATGGAAGGCTGTTGCACCAAAAGCGACAGACAATTCGTGCAGATGGGAATGACCATGCTGCCTCAGCTTCCTAAAGACCTGACCGACCGAAACAGGACCAGCCCAATTGCATTCACCGGTAATAAGTTTGAATACAGGATGGTAGGGTCTTCACAGTCAATGGCAGGCCCCCCCAATATCTATATCAACACCGCTGTCGCACAAGTTCTGGAGGAAGCAGCAAATCGTCTTGAAGCTGCAGAAGATATTGAACTTGAGTGCCACAACATTATTACGGATTTCTATCAGAAACATAAGCGCATTGTTTTCAATGGGAATGGCTATAGTGATGAGTGGAAAGCCGAAGCTAAAGAACGAGGACTTCCGGAATTCAAGGATACCGTCAGCGCACTTCCCCCCCAGATGTTGAGCGAAAAAAGTCTGGACCTGTTCGAGAAACAGCATGTTTTCACCAAGGGAGAAATTACCTCCCGGCTTGAAATATATTTGCAGACCTACAGCAAACAGATCAATATTGAGGCTTCAATCATGGTGGAGATGTGCAGAAAATACATCATTCCCGCTGTTAGCGAATATGTGGGTAAACTGAGTGACACCATTGCTAAGCAAGAACGCATCAACCTCGATACTACATTGCAGAAGCGAAATGTTGGTATTGTCCAGAATGCACTCAATCAGGCAATTGAAGCAACTGAGTATTTGCATGTATGTGTGGCAAAAGCACTTTCCTTCAATGACCAAGTACTTAAGCAGGCACAAATCTATCGTGATGAAGTCGTACCTCAGATGCAGGCGCTGAGAAGTTACGTCGACCTTGCAGAAACATACACAGAAAAGCAGTACTGGCCATTTCCCAGTTATGATGACTTACTCTTTAGACTGTAGATACACCCTTGCCAAGGCTGAAGGACAAATGATTCAGCCTTGGTATCCGACATCATTCTTTGTGAGGTAAACCGTAGAATCCAGTCACTTTTTAGATGTTTCATGTCGCGTATGGTAACATCCTGCTTCCTTCCGCTGAAATTCAAAAGTATCAGTCGCTTTTCACCATCATACTCTCGTATATAGCAAACAGTGTGTTTGTTGTTCGTTTTAAGATACGAACAAGTTCCACGTCTAAAGATAGACTCTTCCCTCCTCATTGCAATCAACGCACGATAATAATGAAGCATGGATGAAGCGTCTTGCTCTTGTTCTGCCACCGAATAGGATGCTGCATCCGGTGCGAACGGAAGCCAACTCTCTCCTTCAGTAAAACCATAACCTTCTTCAACAGACCAAATCATTGGCCCTCTAGCAGGATCTCGTCCTGGATGAACTGGCCAATAACGTTTTCCAAGAGGATCGTGAATAGCTTTCCAAGGAACTTTGGAATCAGGTAAACCCAATTCTTCACCATAATATAGGAATATTGAACCCCCCCTCTGTGTGAGTAGAAACAGAGAGACCAGCTTCGCTTTGGCTACATTACCTTTAAGTCGGCTCATTACCCTAGATATGTCATGGTTATTTAATACCCAACTCGGTACTCTATTTTTACCTATTGCTTCACACCATCGTTTTGCACCTCGTTGCCACTTAACGGCATTGAATCGCGTGTAAGCAAGTGAAAAGTCAAATGAAAGATGGAGTTCATCCCTGTTCCTACCTAAAAAGGAAGCTGCCAATTCCGGCTCCCCCCCAGGCAACTCAACCATGATCTCACCCACCAGCATCCTATTTGGGTATGTATCGACCAATTGACGCATCATTCGAAGTTTCTGGTGGGTTCCTGGCCTATTCCTATCAAAAATATGTCGTTGCATATCATACGGCCTTGGACGAGATCCAACAATTTTCGGATTGCTTCTGAGCGTTTTATCTTTGACTATACAATTGATCACATCAAGCCTGAATCCATCAACACCACGGTCCAACCAAAATTTCAGAATCGAGAACATTGCATCTACAACTTCTTGATTCCTCCAGTTTAAGTCAGGCTGCTCCTCCAGAAAGGAATGGAGATAATATTGCTTACGTGATTCATCATATGTCCAGGCTCGCTTCCCAAATGCTCCATGCCAGTTATTTGGTATCGTATCACTCCAGATGTAATAGTCAGCTTTATCATTGTCCCTTGAGAGTCTGCTCTCTTGGAACCATGGATGTTCTATAGAGGTATGATTAAGCACCATATCAAAGATTACCTTGATATTTCGGTTATGCGCTTCTTGAATTAATTGGTCTAAATCATCCAATGTACCAAATACAGGGTCAATATTCTGGTAATCTGAGATATCATACCCAAAATCGGCCATAGGTGAGTTATAAATCGGGCTCAACCATATAGCATCAATGCCAAGTGACTCAAGGTAATCCAATCTTCTGATAATACCCTGCAGATCACCTATACCATCCCCCCCATTTGTATCCTGGAAACTACGTGGATAGATCTGATACACGACACACTCTTCCCACCATGCTACTGCCATTTCTGTACACCTCACACAAGAGTATACCGCATGATGGATGAGAGCTCAAAAGAGAAATCGAGAAAAGAGGAATCACAGCAAAAATATTGTCTATAGTATATGTATTGCACTAATATTGTATGTATTTCGATTGTTATTATATCTCTTGTAAGAGTCAGTTGAATTTTTGCCACTGTAAGTCAACAGAAAACTTTCCAGCTTAGGACAACTAAATAATTGCCACTTCCCCCCCCAGAACTCTCTAATGTGTTGATAACTACATCGCACAAGGAGAATTCATGAAGAGAAGTGACGCACAAGTAATAGTATCACAAGCTCAGGAAGAGTTGAAGAAACAAGGCAAAGATCCATGGAATATCAGCTTGCTATCAAAGTTGACAGGGATAAGCCGCCCGACCCTGAGGAAATACAAGAATGAGGGATTCATCCACACACATGGAAACAAGGGAAGGAAACGTCCTTCAAAGCTTGAAGGCTTCAGGAAACTGATTGATGAGCTTCTAGCCAAAGGGGGGGTTAGCAACAGTGACGTTGTTTTCACGAAGACGAGGAAGGCCGGCTACCGTGGTGGCCTGACCACAATCAAGGTGTATATTGCAAAGAACAAGCATCTGTGTCCCAACACGGTGCGTACTTACAAGGTGGTAAGAGGCAACCGCGGAAGGCGCTACCGATTGGGATCCGGGGGGGACTGCTTCCAGATGGACTGGGGGGGCTTTGTGAACACGATTGACAGCCAGGGACACTTGCAGAAACTGGCATGTTTTGTGATGGTTTGCGGGCATTGTGGGAAACGGTACGTGGAATTTTTCACAAACGCAAGGCAGGAGAACCTGTTCATCGGGATGCTCCACGGTTTTGCCTATCTAGGAGGTATTCCCGAGAGGGTCATGACCGACAACATGAAAAGCGTATGTCTCTCAAGGTCTGGTACAACCATCAATTGGAATGAGAAATACAGGGATTTCATGCTGTTGCTAGGTTTCTCGACAACACTCAACAAACCCTATCATGCTTTTACAAAGGGCCGTGTGGAGCGGCTCGTGAGATATGTAAAAGACAATTTCGTCCCCCCCGGAATTGAATATGAGCACCTGGGTGACCTGAACCAGCAAGCCCTGCAATGGTGCAATGAGAAAAATGCATTGGAGCATCGCGGCCTGCATTGCATTCCCAATGAGCGGCATGCCGGTGAATCCTTCTCGGCGCTGCCTGATGATAGGAGACTGTTCCCATACCTGGCACCGGAGAGAAGCATATCCTTCGATGGATGGTGTCTTATGAGGGATACCGCTACGGGATTCCCCCCCTCACCTACCAAAGGAAGACATTGCGCATTCAGCGCGAGGGAAGCTTTGTGACATTGCACAGCCATGAAGGAGAAGTCCTGTCTTCGTTTGCCTTGGACTGGGTGACCAGGGAATACTACTGTGAAAATCAGTGGGACCTTCCTGGAGAAGAACCGGAGGAACAGCCCAGCCAACCTCCTCGCCCTGTAATGATGCGCCAATGCAATCCCATTCATGCATCATTGGTAGGCGATGGTATCGATCTGAGCATCTATGACCGGATAGTGTCACAAATGGGAGGTGAGCAAGATGCATGACCTCTATGTTGATATTGCCAAGAGGCTGAATGATCTGGGGGGGGTGAGAATTGAGGAATGCGAGGTCGCTGCTGCTGCAACGGAGATCA
>JDSH01000217.1_pt1 | contig 15983 bp, 21 predicted proteins | sample 199451 | NCBI WGS metagenome assembly JDSH01 (sample SAMN02584198, study PRJNA231836) | bioreactor metagenome | isolation source: continuous culture bioreactor electron acceptor NO2- transfer2 day 38 after... | place: Germany: Bremen | reverse complement strand
ACACCAGCCACGCCCAGACTGCCGGCGATCCATTCCGCAGACCGGAGCTGCTGATTACCCCCCCCGCCATCGCCAGGCCACCGCCGAAGAGCAACAGTACTCCCCCCCAGGGCAATTTGTTGGCGGAATCCCAATCCAGCACAAACGTGCCTTGACGGGCATCTACCGGGATAAGAACATGGCGATCGCTGCCGCGATCGCGATGCCGGTATCACTCAACCAGGGCATCAGACTGGCAGACAACAGCGGGCGAAAAATCCACGCCGTTGCCGTGATGACAAATACCACGGCCACCAAACGCTCTCCCCCCCGGCTCATGACTCCGAGTTTGGCCAGTTCATCTCGGATCATCTGCCCGCTGTCCGATGCCTGACCAATCCCGAAATCCCTCCGGGTCAGCCACCACCAGGTCAGCACCAGCATTACCAGAGTGACCGGAACCCCCCCCAGCACCATCCACTGGGCAAAGCCCACCGAGATGCCCTGGTTTTCACTCAGATAGGCCGCCAGCAAAGCATTGGGCGGGGGGGTCCCGATCAGCGTCGCAATACCACCAATGCTTGCGGAGTAGGCGATGGCCAAAAGCAGCGCTGTTGCATATTTCCGAACACCCTCCGGGTTCGAGTTGTCCATCATCGCTACCACGGACAAGCCAATGGGCAGCATCATGATAGCGGTTGCGGTATTACTCACCCACATGCTCAAAAAAGCCGTCGCCAGCATGAAGCCGGCAATCTGTCGCTTGGGCTGATCGCCCATGGCTTTGAGCGTCAGCAAGGCAATACGCCGATGAAGATTCCATCGCTGCATCGCCAGGCCCAGGGTAAACCCACCGAGAAACAGGAAGATGATCGGATTGGCATAGGGCGCCGTTGCCTGCCCGATAGTGCCAAGCCCAAGCGCGGGTACCAGCACGATCGGTAAAAGGGCTGTGGCCGGAATCGGTATCGCTTCGGTGGACCACCAGGTGGCCATCAGCAGCATGAGCCCCCCAGCGCCGCCCAGGCCTCCGCCCCCCCCATGGAGCCTGGCGCAGGCAGGGCCAGCGTTGCCAGGAGGAACGCCACCCCCCCCAGGATCAGACCAATTACCTGACTCTTCGGCAGCCCGGAACGGGTTCCGTCGTTGCGTTGCACTTCAGCCATTGTTCATCCTGTGCTTTTGCGTCCAGGTTGTCAGTCTGACGCGCAATCTACACAAACCGTGGTATACGGCAATACCTGAAGCCGCCTGGGATCGATGTCATTACCACACTGCTCGCATTCGTTGCCGACGCCCTGCTCTATCCGCTCCAGGGCGTGATCAATCTGCTGGAGTTCCGCTCGCGTTTCCGCTTCCAGGGAATCCACTACCTCATCGTTCTGGGTCTGGCTCGCCTGCTCTTCGAAATCCTTTCCATGCCCCCCCGCCTCCCTGCGCTGATGCGCCTGGTAGCGGGCCAGCCTGGCTTCAAGGTCTGCTTTCAGGGTTTCCAGTTCGGATTGACGGTTTGCCATCGGATGCCTCCCGGGTCTATGTGCCATCTGCTTAACTATAGACTAGGAGATATGGTGGAAGCCGGTTTGATGCCTGTCAAAATCGTGTCATCGAACGTGAGCTAAACTACTTGTTCCGACAATCACTACAAAGGAGTTGTAACGAATGAACCAGGATATGATCAACAAGCTAACCGCCTCAACGAAACCCTTTTCACCCAGTTCAGCAAGGCCGCCGAAATGCAGATGAATGCGTTTCGTCGTTATGCCGATGTCGCCATGGACCAGGCTCGAAAAGTCGCCGAAGTTCGCGATCTGGATGGGTTGAAGCAACTGACCACCGACCAGGCAGAGACCCTCAAATCCCTCAGTGACCAGTTCACCCAGGACTGGAAAGCCTGGCAGGATTACTTCAGCGAAACCCGTGACCAGAGACAGAAAGCCTTTGAACAGGATTCGAGCGAACCTGCCAAAGAGAAGACACCAACCGCCAAGGCCAGCGGTTCCAAATCTGCAGCCTGAAAGGCAGGAGCAAAACCGGTCGGAATGGTATCCATTCCGGCCGTTTTTTTATTCAGCGGCAGGAGAGCCCTATGTTCGGTCTGGATTTCGTGAGCAAAACCGCCACTAATCTGGTGAAAACCTTCGAGGACAACGTCCGCCAGGGCCAGCAACAGCTGGAAAAATGGCTCGGCGACACCGGGATGATGGAGGACACCAAACTCTCCACGCTGAGCGAAATCTCGGACGCCTATCGAACCATGGCCGAGGATCTGCTGCTGCACCCGCTCCGGTTCGCCAGTGCAGAAATCGATCTTGCCCGCAAACACCTGGGGGGCTGGCTCGCTACACCCTGACCAGACTCACCGGCAAACCGATGGAACCGGTCGCCGAACCGGACCCGGACGACCGGCGCTTCATGGCGGAGGACTGGCACAGGCATCTGTCCTTTGATGTGCTCCAGCAGGCCTATCTGATCAACTCCCGCGCCTTCCTGAACTGGGTTGAAGGTATGGAGGGGGGGCTCCCCCCCGGCCCGAGTCGTGACCAGATGCTGTTCTACGCCCGCCAGTTGACGAGCGCGCTTTCACCTTCCAACTACCCGCTGACCAACCCGGAAATTTTGCGGATAACCTGGGAGCGAAAAGGCATGAATCTGGTGGATGGTGCCCGCAACCTGGTAGACGATATCCGGCAGAATCCGAATCTGTTCAACGTCGCCATGACCGACCGTTCGGCCTTCGAGGTGGGCGGCAACCTGGCAACAACGCCCGGCAAAGTGGTGTACCAGAATGAACTGATGCAATTGATCCAGTACTCGCCAACAACTGAAACCGTGGCCCGGCGCCCGCTTCTGATCGTCCCCCCCCTGGATCAACAAGTTCTATATTCTCGACCTCACCGAACGCAATTCCTTCATTCGCTGGCTGGTAGACCAGGGCCAGACGGTGTTTATGGTTTCCTGGCGGAATCCCGGGCCAGCCCAGAAAAACCGGGGGGGCTGGGACGACTACATGACGTTGGGCCCGCTGGCTGCCATTGATGCCGTAACTGAAGCGACTGGCGAGCCCCCCCAGATGAATGCCATTGGCTACTGCATTGGTGGTACGCTGCTCGGAACTACGATGGCCTGGCTGGCAAAAAAAACAACGTAACCCGATCGTCAGCACCACCTATCTGACCACCCTGCTGGATTTTTCAGACCCTGGCGGCATCGGCGTTTTCATTAACGATCACTCAATCCGCGGCATCGAACGCACCATGGAGCGCAAAGGCTATCTGGATGGCCGGGCCATGGCCTTTACCTTCAATCTGCTGCGGGAAAACGATCTGTTCTGGTCGTACTGGACCAACAACTACCTCAAAGGCCTGAAACCCAAAGCGTTCGACCTGCTGTACTGGAATACCGACGGCACCAACCTCCCCCCCGCCAGAATGCACAGCTACTACCTTCGGGAAATGTACCTGCATAACCGGCTGGTGCAGCCGGATGCCCTGACGATTGCGGGTGAAAGCATTGATCTTTCCGCCATCAGGGTACCTTCCTTCTTCCTTTCCGCCCGCCAGGACCATATCGCTAAATGGAAAACGACTTATCGGGGGGGCGCCGGGGGGGTTTACGGCGGCGATGTGCGATTCGTTCTGTCCGGTTCCGGCCATATTGCCGGGGGGGTCATTAATCCCCCCCCTTACAAGGAAAAATACGGGTACTGGACCAATAACCAATTGCCAGGCTCGCCGGATGACTGGTTTGATAGCGCAGAACATCACCCTGGATCCTGGTGGCCACACTGGCGTGAATGGCTGGCGACATTCGAGGGGGGGGAGCAAGTTCAGTCCCGTCAGCCCGGGGGGGAAGGCCCGCTTGAGGCGATTGAGGACGCGCTGGAAGCTACGTAAAAGTTAAGGCATCGGAAGCCGGGGGGGTTGATAGACTTCAATATAAATGAGCGAAGGTTCACTTTTACCGAATTCTTCGCAACAGACAGACCAAGAATAACAGGAGTGCCCATGGGGGGGCAGCCGCTTCCGATATCACGCATTATGCACACGGGCGTCCTGCTTCAGTGTGAGCTGGACACAACCATTGCCGATGCGGCTGCACGGATGTCCGAAACCTCGGTCAGTTCCATTTTGATTACCGACGGCGGAACGGTTGTTGGTATCTGGACCGAGCATGACGCCCTGGCGATCGACTTTACAGACCCTGAAACATTCCGGCAGCCGGTAAGTACGGTGATGAGCTCACCTGTGCTGTCCCTGCCCGAGACTCTGGATGCCGGTGAAGCCGCGGTTCGTTTGCGTGATACCGGAAAACGCCATTTTCTGGTGACTAACAGTAGTGGCAAACCGGTCGGTATCCTTTCCCAAACCGATCTGGCCCTCAACCAGGGCCTGGAACCCTACTTGCGACTTCGGGAAGTGCGGGCGGCCGTACCGCGCCCGCCACTGGTGGTTCGGGGGGGCGACCAGTCTCTGGCGGAAGTGGCCAGTTACATGCATCGCCATCATGCCGATGCGGTGGTGGTCGATTGCGGCGAGGAAGGCTTGGGGGGGATTCTGACCGAGCGGGATATGGTCCGGTTTATTGCCCGCCACACTAGCAACACCCTGGTCAATGAATTGGCGACCCGGCCTCTTCTCACCGTAAACGAAGAAGACCCGCTGATTCACGCCCGCGATCTGCTGATAGATCATCGCATCCGCCATCTTGCCGTGGTCAATCAGCTTGGAGAGGTTACCGGCCTGATCGGTTACCACGACATGCTGACCGGGGGGGCTGAGCAGATGTATCTGGACGATCTTCGCGAAGCCCTCGAACAAAGGGATCAGGCCCTGGCGAAATCCAGGCGAACACTGCAACTGGCGGAGCGGGTCATTGAATCGTCTTTTGAAGGCATTATGGTGACCGACAAAGACGTCTGCATTGAATTCGTCAACCCGGCATTCACCCAACTGACCGGTTATACCGCCGAAGAGGTCATCGGTCGGTCACCGGATCTGCTCTCATCCGGGCGCCACGACAGCGAGTTCTACCGGCGCATGTGGAATTCCCTGGAAACCCACGGCTACTGGCGCGGAGAAATCTGGAATCGCCGAAAAACCGGTGAGCTTTATCTGGAACTTCTGACCATTACGGCTATCACCGACGATGACGGCAATACCACACACTACGCGGGCCTGTTCACGGATATCACGCAAAATCGCAGGAACGAGGAACAGATCCGACAGCTTGCCTACTACGATGCCCTCACCGGTGTGCCGAACCGACGATTGCTGGAAGACCGGCTGGAGCACGCCATTCGCCATGCCCATCGCAAGGAAATGCTGCTTGCAGTGATGTTTATGGATCTGGACCGTTTCAAGGAAGTGAACGACACCCTGGGCCATGCGGTGGGGGGGGATGACCTGTTGCTTCAGTTCACTACCAGGGTAAAAGACTGCCTGCGGGAAGACGACACACTCGCCCGACTTGGAGGTGACGAGTTTATTGTGCTGCTACCGGAGATGGAACGGCTGTCCGACGTGTTTGCCGTGGCCGACAGGCTGATTGAAGCAAACAAACGGCCCTATCAGATCAACGGCAACCAGATAAACGTGGGTTCAAGCATTGGCATCAGCCTGTATCCGGAAGACGGTACCACCGTTCAGGAACTGATCAACGGCGCCGACATCGCCATGTATCGTGCCAAGCGGGAGGGGGGGCGAAACCGTTACAAGCTGTTTGCGCCCCCCCACACTGTCGAAAGCGCCTGATCAGGAGCGATCCAGTCACCCCCCCCTGATCCAGAGCCAACCGTCAGCTCGACAACAGCTCGATCGGATAACGAATGGTGGTCTTGTCGACTCCTGGTCGTGCTCCAAAGTCTACCAGCCGCAACCGGTTGCAGATCTTGTTCTCAAGTGCCGGTTCATTGAGTGTTGACTCCACAACCGAGCAACTGGACACCGCACCATTCGGCTCGATAACCAGTTCGGGCGTGATACTGCCCTGCAGCGAGGGTTTTCGGCGCAGCTCGCGATTGTAGATGCTGTAAATGGCGGACTTGTTGGCATCCATGGTGCGGCGCAACTCCTCCCGGCTACGCGATTTCGAGGCAGTTTCCTGCTTTTCCCTGCGCACCGTCTCTTTTACCGCAGCCACACGTTCCGCCTCGGCCACCTCCGCGCGCTCCCGTTCTGCCAGGGCAAGCTCACGGGTTTCCCGGCTCAAAGCGGTTTCGTTCACGCCACTACTGCGGGTGTTTTCGGTAGCGCGGGAAGCCAGGGTATCACCGGTCTTCCTGGCGATCGGCTCGGCCGTATTGGTAACCGGACTATCCAGTTTGACCGATTCCGCCAGCGAACTGATCTTCGACAGCTCGTTGCCCATGGCCAGAATACCGGTGTTTTTCGCCTTTTCCCGAGCCTTGGCCACCTCTTCCGGTTTGGGCTCTGGTTCCGGCTTTTCAGCCACTTCCGGTTCTGGAACAACCGGCGCTGGAGCGGGTTCGGGTTTTGGCTCAGGCTTCGCCTGCTCCACGGGCTTTTCATCAGGCTTTGGCGGCTCGGGCTCTGGCAATACCGGCTTGGGTGGCTCCTTTTTCTCAACAATCAGCTTCGCCAACTGGGGGGGCGGCAAGGCTTCCTGTTCCTGCCGATCCTGTTCCGGCAACTCAACCCAACTCACATAGCCCGCAAAAATCAGAAACAGGGGGGGCACCACGACAACCGCCGCCGCAAACAGTCTCTTGCGCTCTCCCCCCCTCTCCTGATTCCAGGGCAATCCGTAGCGATAATCCATTAGCTTCAGGCCCCCCCCTGTTCCGTGCGCTGATTAACCGCCAGGGAAATGCTGGCATAACCGGCGTCCACACAGGTGGACATGATTTTCTTGAGCAGCTCGTAAGGAAGTTCCCGGTCCGCAAGAATGGTAATGGGGGGGCGACCTGCCTCCGGTGCTGGCGCCGACGCACGACTGGCCTGGTAGTCGAGCTCCTGCTTCAGCGATGGCTCAACCTGCCCCCCCTCGAAGGTCTGGAACGCGTCGCGTTTCACCACCAGCCGGCCGTTCACCAGGATATCCCGGTCGGTCACGGTTAGTGCCAGTACATCACCCGGGGGGGGTTGTTGGGCAGTCGAATCGGGCAATTTGATGGTGTTGTTCTGGTTGAGTACCTGTACGTCAGACGAAGAGTTCACCATCAGGAAGAACACGAGGATGGTAAAAATATCCATCAGCGACACCAGGTTCATTTTTCCCTGGCTTTTGTTGCGCCGGTAATGCCGTTTCAGACGACGGGCTTTCGCGGATTCTTTCATGAACTTACCTCCGCGGAGCCCGAGGCCTGGGCAGGTGCATCTCCGAGGGAGATTTCGGGGGGGAACAGTTCTGCCTCGACAACACTGCCAGCCACTACGGCTTCATAGGAGCGCACCGTATCCATAACGGAAACCAGAGACTGATAGGAGGTCTGCCGGGACGGCATGATGATCACATCCTTTTTGTCCGGCACCCGACTCTTGATCTCTTTCATGACATCCTTGAGCAGAGCAAAATCATACTCGCCCTCACGCCGGGGGGGTATGTCCTTGATGACGCCGCCCTGGTTGTCTGCAACAACCAGCCGATCTTCATAGATCACAACCTGGATCTGCAGTTCTTCGGCCTGCTCTGCCGACAGGCTCTCGCCGGTCGGGAAGTTGAGTTCCAGAACGCTGGTGTGGGCAAACACCATGTTCAGCAGCAGTACCGGCACCAGCACTATCATGAGATTCATGAAGGGCGTGATGTCGAGATCTGCCTCACTTTGTAGGCGACGATGCTTCCGTCTCATGGCCTGACATCCTTCTGGCTGGTTATCAGGCCGGGCTACCGGCCGGTGTCGCGACCTGTGCCGGCGCAGCGGCAGTCTGACCCTGTGGTTGTGCACCGGACTTGTTGCCGGAACCATCGCTGAGGAGGTTCAGAACCTTGATGCCGGCCATCTCGAAGCTATCAACAATCTCGTTGGTCTTGGTTTGCAGCAGCGAATGGATCAGCAGCATCGGAATGGCTGACATCAGGCCAAACGCTGTAGTGTTCATGGCGACCGAGATGCTCTGGGACAACAGGCTCGCTTTCTGGGCCGGATCCGCTGCGGCTACTGCGGTAAAGGCGGCAATCAGGCCGATAATGGTACCAAGCAGGCCCAGCAGCGTGGCAATGTTGGCCAGTGTTGCCAGGTACTGTGTGCGCTTTTCCAGCCGAGGCATAACATCCAGCAACCCCCCCTCTTCCATGGCGTATTCGATCTCTTCGCGACCCTGGCGGCGGGCGAGGCGCTGAAGGCCGAAGCCGATCATGGTGGACATGGCACTACCGGACTCCTGAGTGTAATTCAAGGCGCCCTTCAGATCGCGCTTTGCAATCATCTGATGCAGGCGGTTGAAATCCCGACGGTTGGTCAGTTTCTGGGCGGAAAGGTAGACGTAACGTTCAATGGCAACAATGAGTCCGATGATCAGCACAACGGCGATCGGAAACATAAAAAAAGCCACCTTCCTGGAAGAAGCGAACGGCGGTATCGATCATTTTCTGGGCACTCCATGGTCCGTTTTCAGATCAGTCTATTCGCGAGCTCGCCCGGACAGGGTAAGTTCGCGCAAGTCTGTGTGAGGGTTTGTTTATTTTTGCGCAAGAACACAGAGCAGATGTGAGGAATGTCTCACTCTGGCGATTCATCTGCCGGTTGTGTCTGTTTCAGGAATTCGTTGTGGTATTGCACCAGCCTCTGGAATTCATATCGTTCCAGCGGCGCAATCCCCCCCTGATTAACCATGAGCCGCTCGTCTGGCGCCCGAAGTTGTTCAACTTCCGGTGGTTGCCAGGGCACCAGATACATGACTGTGGGCACTTCCTGGTCGCCACGAATGCGGGTACCTTCGATGGTTACCACACCCGGGGGGGTGTCCTGGGCGTAAAGTATGGGCGCCGCAGCTATCAGAGCGGAAGCGGCCAGAATGATCGGCGCAAGACGTTTCATATCAGCTATCCAAATCAGATCCTGTTTTTCGCATCAAATATCCAGTCTTCCAGTCTCGGGTGCGGTTCGCTGGCAGCCGACTGATAACGCTCATAGAGTTCGATCGCATCGGCAGGGTTACCCAGATAGATATCCAGCAGGAAGGCCAGATTAAGAATCGCAGGCGCGTAATCCGGATCCGCCGCCAACGCAGCTCGGTAATACCGTTCCGCCTCATCGAATTCTCCGGCATTTCGGGCAATCACGCCAGATGATTCAAAGCCTGGACCTGTTCGGAATTAACCGCCAGCGCGCGCTCAAACCATTCTTTCGCGCTATCGGCGTCCCCCCCTTCCCGGAAAGCAATGATGCCAAGGTTGGCCATGGGGGGGCCGGCTTTGTCCGGATAGTTCCGGGCCAATTGTTCAAAAACGGTCCGGGCTTCGGCAAAGTTGCCCTGCTCCATGGCCTTGACCGCTTCGCTGAATGACGCCTCGAGGACAGCCTGCTCGACCTGAGGATCAGATTCTGGCGGCGTCGGGGGGGCCGTGACACATCCAGACAGCGCGACTGACAACAAAAGACAGAGACCACAGGTCTTAATCAAGTTCATAGACAACCCCCCCCGAGGTCACTTCTTCCTTCCGGTAGCGCCCTGGCAGCAGGACTTTCAGGGCCTCGTAGCTGCGCTTGACCCACTCATCGAAAATGCCCTCCCGGGCCCGCCGGATGTTCTGCTCGTGGATATCGATGGCGTTGTCTTCGAATGGATAGGCCTGCTCTTCCAACAAAAGCTCGTACTGGGCAAGCTCAAGCTCGCTCAATCCAGTGGGCCGCTCCGAATCCATCAGATCGGCACCGAGGCGTCCATAGATATGGGCAATCTGGTATCCGGCCTCGGTTGCGAACGTCGAAAGGCCGTAACTGGCGGTTTTCTTGTAGGCATTAACTGCCCGTTCCAGCGCATCGGTCTTTGCAGCCATGCTCTCATTCAGTGGCAACGTCAGGCGAATGTTGTCATACCGGGCAAGCGCTTCGCGGGCGAGAATGGCCGAGGCTGACGCGGCAAGGTAGCGCATGCGGTCGTCCGCCGCGTCCGGATTCCGGTCCACCGTTTCCATTTGCTTGCGCAACCAGTAATCTCTTTTTACGGTGTCATCAGCTTCCTGATAGAGCTCAGCCAGCCGATTGGCCGCTTCCATGTAGACATCGGCCGGCTCGGGATGGCTGTTGGCGTAATTCCGCCAGGTATCGATGGCCTTGCCACGGTTTCCGGCCTGATCGTACAGCTCTGCTGCAATCAACAGGTTTTCTCTTCGCTCTTCCGGCGTTGTCGCCAGAGCCACCATTTGTCGCAATTCGTCGGCTGCTCGCTCCCACTGCGCCGTTTCACGATAGGCCAACGCCAGTTTTGCCGGGACCGTATCAATCAATTCGTGGTCCGGGAAAGCCCTTCGGAAACTGGTCAGCACACCAATGGCCGGTTCCCAGAGATTGGCGGTTATCAGAAGTGAGGCGGCATCGTATTCAGCGTTTGCCCTTAGTGCGGATTCCGGAACCACAGCACCGACTCGCAGGAACTCGCCGACGGCAGCTTCCACATTACCGGCATCGGCCAACTGCTCGGCCTGCCGATAGACCGCAGCGGCCAGGTTTTCACGCACCCCCCCGCTTCTTCGCTCATCATCCTCTGCCATGGTCGCCAGGGCATCACGGTAAGCCTGCTCCGCCTCGGAGTATCGGGCCAGTTCAGAGAGGCTGTGGCCAGACAACAGCAAGGCTTCTGTCGTTAACTCAGCGGAAGGCGTGGGCTGCCAGGTCACAAGCCGGGCCGCCATATTGACGGTCTCTTCCCAGTTGTTCCGGTCAAACTCCTGCTGCAGCGCAATGTAATACACCGCCGGGGGCCCTGGGGGGGTCTTCGGGAAATGCATTTGCAAACCGCAGCCGATTCAACTGCTGCAGTTCCTGATAAGCCGCCTGTTCTGATATGGGTAGACTGTTCCAGGTTATTGAATACTCACGGAATGCCAGAACCGACGCATAGCCGGCTTCGGCTGCCCGCCCGGATACGGTGTCCTGCGGGTAGTCATAGGCCACACGCTCGAAAGCGGCGATGGCTTCCGCCCAGTCTTCCAGCTCCAGATAGGTTTCACCCAGAAGGAACAGACGCTCCGGTGTGCGGGGGGATGATCCGGGAAGGTAGCGGCAAACTCGGCGTAATAACTGGCGGCTTTGCGGTAGTGATCGTTGGCCTGCTGTTCATCCATGACTTCCCCCCCCGCCAACAGATACTGATGGTCTGCCAGCTCAGGCAGAAGCTGCTCCAGCTGTTGCTCAATGAAACCCATCGCATCGGGGGGGCCCGCTGACTGCCAATAGGCGCTGTAAATTCCGTAACGGCTCACAAAGTCGGCCTTTCGTTCAGGCACAGTACGGGTGAAACCGGCCAGCTCCAGGGTATCGATAATCCGCATGTGGTAGCGAGGCGCCCAGGGACTCGCAGGGTGGTCTTCTATGAAGGCTTCAAATACGTCGATGGCGTCACCGTATTGTTCCCTCTCGACCAAAAGCTCACTGTAGCGGTCATAAACCAGAATTTCGTATGGACGCCCGCCCGTCTGGCGAAACAACGCCTGCAGGTTTCCGCGCCATCAAGGTAAGACAGGGACAGCCCTACGACCCGGAACAGATCCTCGATCAGGGTCTGGCTCCGCTGATCCACATCTTCCACCGGCTGCCCCCCTCAGGCATCACCAGATCAAGCACTTTTACATAGCTGAACAGGGCTTCCTGGTATTGCGCCTGCTTGAACAGACTCCAGCCCTTCATGTAATGCGCGTTCACCAGAAATGAGGCATCGGCCATACGCTCCTGGCTGGCCAGAGTAACCTCGTTGAAGGCCTGCTCGGCATCCCGGTATCGGCCATCGATAAACAGCAGATCGCCGCGGCGAAACTGAGCTTCTATCCAGTAGTCCGAATCGGGGGGGTACCGCCGGACCAGAGTATCCAGAGTATCGAGTTGCTGGGGGGGCGTCGCGCCCCCCCGAAGCTCCCAGGCCCTGGCAAGCTGATAATAGATCTTGTCATTGCCCTCGCGCTCCGGGTATTCGGACAGAAGACGCTGGTAGGCCTCGATAGCACCGGCGAGCTCATCGACAGCGGTATCGGCCATTTTCCGCTCCGCCCGCTGGAATTCCAGATCGGCCAGCCGGTGGCGGATGGTAACCTGCTTGCGGGGGGGATCGTCCACCAGCGGCAAAAGCGCCTTGTAGCTTTCCATCACTGTTTCGATGGAGACATCATCCGCGGGGGGGCCGCTGCCAGCCTCTATACCCTGAACCTGACGGGTTTCAGTCGCCGGAAGCGCGGCCAGAGTACCCTCACGGACCCTGGGCATTTCCTCGTCGCCGGCGGGTATCATCGACTGTAACATCTGACAGCCACTGGCCATGAGCAGCGCACCTGCTACGACAAGGCCTTTCACCATCTTTCCAGGAGTCCCGTCACTCATCACCGGCTCCCGGGTTTTGCGATCTACGGAACAGTTGGTCCGCCAACCTGGCCTGGGCATGGCGGGAAGCCACCAGATACCCATTGAGCTCCTCCTGCTGGGCGACAAGCATGCTGTCTACCTGGCTCAGGAGGATTCGCCGGGCGTTGCTCAATACAACCGCCACCTCTTGGCCAAGGGTGGCGAGTTTGCGCTCGCTGGCAGAAATCCGCCGAGCCAGTTCGGCATGGCGGTCGTCGTCGGACATCAGGGTTTCAACCCTCTGCCGCTGGGCCTGGAAGTGCTGCATTTCACGATCCAGCTCCCGCAACTGCTTTTGCGCCGCCCAGCGATTCACGCCATAGTCATCCGCAATCCACCAGTCGAAGTAGGCACGCATCCTCCGGTAAGTCTCACGCTGTCTGGCCGTGGTGGCGTCGTCAGGCAAGCCCGCCAGCGTTTCTTCAACCTCATTGAGCTTGGCTCTCAGTGACTTCTGTTCTGCGGTCATGAAGAATTGAGCGTCGTCTTCAGCCAACGCAGTGGCGATCGTTTCCCTGAATTCCTCATGCAACGTCTGCCACTGGTCCGCCTGCTGGTTTTCGAGCGCCCGGCGGGTTTCCGCAATCCGCACCTGACGCTGTTGTTCGCGGGTTTCCAGCATGATCCGGAAGGAATCAAACCGGGACTGCCGCTCGGCGATAAAGGATTGCATTTGGTAGAGCTCGTTCAATTCTGCAAGCGCCTGCTGGAAAGTCTCCGAAGCCAGCACTTCGGACATGCCGAAATCGGCAGGCTGGACCCGCAAACGGCCGTAGGAATCCGTGAGAATCCCGTCGCTGTCACGAGTAAAGTCGAGCTGCGCCATCAGACTCCGTTCACTGAGCTCATTGCGGATATTGTCCAGCTCCTGTATACGGGCCTGGTAGAGGTCCGCTGCCTGTTTGAAGGCTGACAGTGCTCGCTGCGGTCTGCTCATCTGCTCAAGAACATAGGCCCGGGCAAACGGAACCTGCTGTCGCCAGGGCAAAAACAGATTCCTGTTTGACAGCGTATCAAGCGCATCAAGTGCCCGATCCGGCCTTCCCTGCCCGGCCGCCGCTACGGCATAGTCGAAAAGGGCCTGGTCAGCGAATACGCCATTCAGCGACATGTCGGCAAGGATCTCGAGCGCCGCGTCGAACCGGTCATCCCTGAGGTAAAGCCGGGCAAGTGACAGTCGGCCCTGTCCAACAGGCCTTCGCGTTCGGCCTCTGGTTCGGCGGAATCGGCAGACTGTTGAATGATGGCGATGAGTGTCTGCAGGTCAGCCTCGACTGTCGCGACGTCTCCCGCGTCCAGAGCGGCGACGGCTGAATTGTATTGCAGGTAAAGGGACCAGATGTCCGTGTCTTCCAGTTGTTCCTTTAGCGACGTCAGCTTCGATTCGTCTTCGATCCTCGAAGACATCATGGCCACTCGTGCTCGCAGATAAACCCACTCCCGAAAGAGGTCATGGTTGGCCTCAGCGAGTATCTCACCATCCACGCGCTCAAGATTCTCGCCGGCCAGCTCACGATTACCTTCCAGGAAAAACACCTTGCCCAGATAGAACCAGGCCTGATTGCGAACCTCCGGCGAAAGTGTGCTACCCGTGCCGTCACTACCGAGCAGTTCCGTGAACAATTTGCTGGCCTCACGGGCATGCCCCCCCAGGACAACATCAGCCCACCCTCTACCAAAGCCGGGTGATCACCATGTCCTTCGATACCGCCTTGCTCACGGGCAACCGCCAGCTGGGTCAGAGCCTCAAAGACATTGCCCTGATGATACTCATACAGAGCCCAACCGTACCGAAGGTCCTTCGCCCGCTCAGGTCGGGGGGGCTCATCGGCCTGGGCCGGAGCAACCATCGTCAGCCATAACAAAGCGCCGGTAAAAAAAATACCGAACGCGTTCGAAATGGTTTGATCACTGTCAATCCCACGGCGCGGCTTACTCCCACTCCACGATGGAAACTGAGCTGATAATCGGAAGAGCGATCCTCAACACGGATCTCCAGTGCAGCTGTGCCGGTGCCCTTCTCGAATTCCAGCGACGCTGCCTGTTTGTAAGGCCGCTGATCCGGCCCGATGCCCTCGACGAACGCCGTCACCTGATGGGCTCCGGTCTTCAGGTTGCCCACGTAAAGCCTCTGCATACCGCCGCGTTCAAGTGCTTTCGCCTGACGCTCGGTATAGAGGTGAGAGGCAACGATCTCGTCATCAACCTTCAGCTTGACCGCATCCAGCTTCAGAAACTTGCCAGCATCCACGCTGAGAAACACTGCAACCTGGGTGTTGGCCGGAAACAGCAGGTCCTCCTCAAGAATAAACAGATCCCGGTTAAGCCGGATAATCTTCTTCTTGAGGGCCTCAACCTGCTCGGCGACCGCGGTCTCGTCCTTCTCCTCCCCCCCGGGATTGGACTGGGCGAAGGCAGGGGGGGCTGTCAGGGCGAGGGTCAATGCCGCTAACAGCGCCGGAAATCGGGAGTTCAAGCAAGTGGCCATGGTCGTTCTTCCTGCATGCTCAGTATTCAAGAATCAATGACGCCCGGGTGACATAGGCATCGAAGGAATAAAGGGGGGGTTCTTCGCCGGGGGGGAGATAGTTTCCGGCCGCGGTGACATCTCGGAAGTTGTCATAATCAAAATTCAGCCAGTCCACCAACAGACTGAACTGCAGACGATCAATGCCCGGAAGCGACGTCTGTTTCCATTCGTACACCGCGCCTACTGCCAGGGTTGTCCCTGAAAGCGAGCTGAGCTCCTTGTCCCGGGCAAGATGGGTCTGAGAGTTCTTGAACGGGAAAAGATCGCTGTAAAAATCCGCCTCGTTCTGGGTGTAATAGCGGACGGAACCTTCAAGGGTCCAGTGCTGGGTCAACCCGTGCACGTAGCCCAGTTCCATGGTATGGGCGTTAATGCCCCCCCAGGTATCTGAAAAATAGCGGTATTCACCGCGTATTGAGGCGCGATACGGCAGATAGTAAAGCGCTCTCACGGCCACGGAGGTACTGGTTCGGGTTTCCGGATACTGTTCCGGTTGAGTCAGGAACTCCGCTGGATTATCGGGATTAATGTAGCGGTTCACACGATACGGGTTTTGCAGATAACCCTCGTCTGTGACCACTTCGAGGTCCAGGCCTACCAGACTGTTACGGGTAACGACCTGGCTAAGGCCCAGTTGGTAGTTACGACGATCGGCTTCCTCGCTGAAGGAATCATTACCAACCCGACCCACTTCGTCCCAGCCACTGGCATAGCCCATGGTCACCGTGGACATGCCTCCGAAGAATTCCTGGCTCACCGAAAAATAGAGGGTATTGGCTTCGTAATCATTTTCCGTACTGTTGGTATAACCCAGACTCAGAATGGCCTTGTCGTACAGGTAATCCACACCCACGGTGTATTCTGTGCGCTCCTCCTCGTAGGCACTGGCTGTCGCCAATACATCCACCGAGCAGCAGACACAGAATCCACGTAATACTGACCGGAAAATGAGACCTG
>JDSH01000216.1_pt1 | contig 16110 bp, 24 predicted proteins | sample 199451 | NCBI WGS metagenome assembly JDSH01 (sample SAMN02584198, study PRJNA231836) | bioreactor metagenome | isolation source: continuous culture bioreactor electron acceptor NO2- transfer2 day 38 after... | place: Germany: Bremen | reverse complement strand
ACCAATATCCTTTCCAAGCTGGTTATGGATTGCTGAGACTTGTGTCTTGGAAGTTGCAATGGTAATGGTGGCGTTTGGATCGACCTCCCTGATCTGGCGATGAACCCGCTGTACCATGGATTCATAACTACCATCCTCTTTCTTGAAGAATTTGATGAATTGTTTCGATCGTACCTCATTTGACAGTGGCCAAAGCCGTTTTCCCGATCCTCCAGACAGTAGTACGATATGCATCCAGGTCTCTCCTTGCATCTTCCTCAAAACACTCTTTGGTGCTCAAGGCGTATGATGTCTCCATCATAGGACAGCTTCCCCCCCGTATTGGAAAGCAACAATTGACACTTTTCATGCTTTCCATATGACAAGTAGAAGAGAGAAAAACAATCGGTATTTTTTTACAGGATTTAATTCCATACTGGGGGGGTAGAAAACTCGTGTTGTCGATAAACCTCATGTACACTCAGAGGCAGTAATTCAGAAATTTCTACAACGGCTCGTCATGAAACTGATTGATCGATGCACCACAGTGCATGATGCAATATACATGGAGTGTAGCTATGAAACTATTGAGACAAGGCTTTCTTCTCTTTGTGTTGACTTGCCTGATGACAAGTCTATCAGCTGGGGGGGCTTTGGAGGTGGTGGAATCTGCCATTGAGTCCTCAAAAACCAGTTACTATGAAATAGCCTTCCCTGGACCTGTTTTTCAGGAAATATCTTCTGCTACTGTGTATGCAGGTTCAATTGAATTACTACTCCATGATGGGAGCGTTGCCTTAGAATCATCTGCCTGTTCGTACCAGAGGGGGGGAATTCCATTCAATCCTTTGGGGGGGATGCCGAGGATTACCTAACCTCTCCTTCGTTCATCAAATCCCTACGCCCAAGCTATCTGCTGAGATCTGATGAGGACGCTGAGTTGTTCCAGTCATTCCTCTATCTCGTTGATGGCAATTATTTCTCCGAAGGATACAGCAATATCGGCAACACATGGTATTTTGTACGTGATGAGTTCTTTGGAGATATTGATGTTTGGATTGTTGAAACCAACAAAACCGGGAATATCATTTCAGCCACCCATGATCATGATTTCCAGATGGAACTTCCTGAACTGAGAGGAAGCATGACACCCCCCCTGCACGATGTCGACCAGTATGAGCGATGCCAGACAACCGAATCAATAATGCACTACATGGAGCAAACCCTCATAGAGGACCTCTCCTACACACTGGAAGCACAATCTCTTGAGAACCCCCCCATCCTCCCACAGATATGGAATGGCAACTGGATCGAGGCATGGATTACTACAGAAGAGATGGATGCTGATGGATATCAATACTCATCGACCCTGACCATCTACGCCTATACACCAGAAGAAGAAGAGGTCTACCTGTTTGGAAGCATTGAAGCGGCCTTGGGAGAAACGGTAGTCATTGAGGATATGAATCCATCATTCACTCTCTCTGGTGGTGAACAAGCCTCTCTTTTTGAACAGGCCTTGGATGTACTGCTCGATGACAATGCTCCAGAGAAATATCATACAGGACAGGGAAATACTTGGCTCTTCATCCGTCAAGAATGGTTTGGGGGGGAGGGTATGGGGGGGTTTATTGTCAGGACTAATGAGCAAGGAGAAATTCTCTCGCTTGAATACAGTTACAGTATCCCGCTGGGAGAAGAGATTGTTGAGGAGGAGCCACCTTTTGACCCAAGCAGTGTCGATTGGACACTCATAAGGGTGGAACCTGAGAAGGACTCCTTCCAGATTATGGAAGGAGAAGGTATATCCGTTGCCCTGGAATTCGATGCCTACTCAGCAAACCAGATGGGTGCTTGGATGCTCACCCAGCTTGATGATGAGTTCTATGGAATGAGTTATGACTCAGCAGGGCTCTCTTCACCCTATTATGACTGGATTTCCACGGATGAACTGCCGGTAGGAGAGCATACCTTCTCCTATAGCCTGATGGAACCAGGCGATATTCCCTTAGATACTATTGCATTTAAAGTCACGGTTGAACCCTTCGACACCACCGGTGTTGATTGGAGCCTTTGCTTGGTTGCTCCTACCTCAAATTCGATTGAAGTAACAAAGGGAACATCCGTTCCCCCCCTTGCACTCACCTTCAATGATGAGGCAACAAACCAGTATGGGGGGGTGAATCTGGTGCTTCGACACCAAGGCGAAGTAGTGGGAGGAGAGAACAGCCAATATTTGCGATCACCGTTTGAGACCATGATCCCTGGCTCGGTATTGACCCCCCCAGGGATTCATATTGTAGAGGTGTTCTTGGTCCCCCCCCAGGAGGATCTGAGAAACCTCCTCTTGCAGTAAAAAGCATCATCATCAAGGTTACTTGATCACCATAAGGGTCTTCTGTTACACGAAACGGCAAATATGATCGATACAGATATCGCTGAATCCATAGACTTCAGCTTTGGTCATTCTGCCGTTTGCGCTCTCGGCTATTGCATCGAATATCCGCTCAGCGCCATCAGAGATGGAGTATTCACCCTCGGTAATGCCACTCACATCGACATCCATATTGTCTTCCATGTGGTGGAAGGTCTCACGGTTTCCGGTAATCTTCAGGACAGGGGGGGCCAATGCAATACCGGTGGGAGTTCCTCGTCCGGTAGTGAAGGCTACCAGCTGGCAACCACCTGCAACCATCATGGTTACCGATGCTACATCATAACCCGGGGGGGTATCCATGATCAGGGAGCCGCTCTTGGTTGGCCGTACCCCCCCTTCCTGGAGCACTTCCACGATAGGACGGGTTCCGCCCTTCTTGATGCACCCTAGCTCTTCTCTTCCAAGGTGGAGAGGCCGCCTTCCTTATTGCCAGGAGTAGGTTGTCCAGCCCGGCAATCCTGACCGGCAGCAGAGAGGTGCTCCTCATAGTCTCGACAGATCTGAATGATCTGGTTATGCACTTCCTTATTGATAGCCCGATTTGCAAGTATGTGCTCTGCACCTATGAACTCAATGGTTTCCGAGAGCATCGTTGAAGCTCCCAGGTCAATCAATTTGTCACAGACTTCACCGAGTGCGGGATTGGCGGCAATACCACTGGTGGCATCACTTCCACCACACTCAAGACCGAGAAGTAAGTCACTCATAGGACAGGGAACACGAGATTGTGCGCTGGCTTCGCTGACAAGAGCCCTTGCCGCAGGGACCGCTTTTGCAATGGTCTTTGCTGTGCCACCTTCCTCCTGAATGCCGAAGGATACAATGGGTTTACTTGTCTCTGTCTCCAGTTTCACGCGAAGCTCATCATGTCCGACTGTCTCACATCCAAGCCCAATGATAACCACACCATACACGTTTGGGTGGAGTGCAAATCCACTTAGGACTCGTTGGGTCAGCTCAGTATTGGCTTCTACATCAGCACAGCCGGTATTGATGATTACATTGATGCTTCCCTGTACTTGGCTTGCCACAATGCGGGCAGTCTCGCTGCTGCATCCACAGGTGGGAAGGATCAGGACATGGTTGCGCACCCCCCCCGATCTTCCCTCTGCTCGCTTATATCCCAAAAATTCCATCTCTTTACCTTTTCTCACAGTAGTTCAGTCTCATAATCCCTGCTGGCACCTCGGATATTGGCGTCTGACACCCAAGCACCTTGCCTAATGTCTTCCGTAGCCAAACCAATGACTTCCCCCCCGTATTTATAGACTGGGTGTCCCTTGGAGATAGCATACAGGGCTATCTTATGATAGGGGGGGGAATATCCTGAACGCAGGTAACGATTTGTTCACAAATTCCCAGACAGGAGACACGCTGCCCTGCACTGGCGCCTCGCATACAGGTTGCTACGTTATCCTTTGGGTCGAGTACAATTGCTTTGGATTCCAAACGACTCACTCCTCTGCTTCAATATTCGCTCTATCGTAGAGGAAAATGGGTAATGAGAAAAGTATAGAGGGTCAATTTCCCTCTCTCTAACCAAGAAACGGAAATTCCGGGTATTTCTCTTTCAGAAGCGAAACAATCAAGGAGCAGACCACCCGTGCGCCTTTTTCATTCAGATGGGTATCGTCAGCGACACCCTCCGGATAGTTTGGGTGTTCGCCTGCCTTGAGGTGGAGAAACAACTCCTTGGAATCTTCGTCTCCCATCTGATCAAGCAGGGAGAATGTTGTCTTATGCATATCAATACAGGCATAGCCCCCCCTTGCCTGGCAGAGGGAGAGCATCGCGTGTGGGTACTCACCATGGGTGTGCTCAAGGCTACCATCTGGGAGGAATCTTCTACGAGCAATTGGGGGGGTAAGGAAGACGGGAGTTGCATGCTTAGAGAGTACCGACTCAGCCATGCAGGCAAGATTACCCTGAAAGGTGGACCAAGGCTCGGTGAATCGTTCCTTGTCCTTCTTGCTGTCATTATGACCAAACTGGATGAATACAAAATCACCCGCTTCCAACACTCCAAGGCATCGGTCAAAGACTCCTTCCTCAAGGAAGGACTTGGTACTCCGTCCATTCAGGGCAAGATTGATCACACCCCCCCAGGAAGAATCGATATAGCTCTCAATGTACATCCCCCCCCACCCAGTTTCAGGACGTTTGTCATCCTCCTTGGGGGGGGCACAGGTGGAATCTCCCAGGAGAAATAATGTATTCATCTTCGCTTTTCCTCTTCCTCTTCCCCCCCCAGCCATAGAGCATATCTTCACTGGACACCTTTTCCTGGCTAGGTTTCTTTGTGGCTGGTGTATGATGCTTGAGAAGCCCCCCCAGAATCCCGACAATCGCTAAGACCGCTGCCACCAGATAGACAGCAACCAAGATAATGATATCGCGCATCTTACCTCCCCCCCTCGCTCTTTTGTTGCCAATAAGAGATGGCAAGTTGGGTACGGTCACGCAATCCCAACTTCTCCAACATCACTGATATACAGTTTCGAACTGTCCCCCCCTCACTTAAACAGAGCCTATCGGCAATTTCCTTGTTGCTAAGCCCTTGGGCAACTTGCAAGAGCACCTCGTTCTCCCGATTACTGAGAGAGGAGAACATCTGTTGCTCTGAGAACTGCTTAAGAGCCTGCTCGCTGATCACAGGCAACCCCCCCTGATATACTGCCTTGATCGTCATGATCTGCTTCTCTGTATCATCACTCTTCAGGAGAAACCCACTGGCGCCAGCTTCCAGACAGCGGTGAAGCGTCCGATAGTCTGCAAAGGTGGTAAGCATCAATATCTTGACCTTTGGGTACTTGCTTCGAATCCTCTGTGCTGCCTCGATACCATCCATTACCGGCATCTGGATATCAAGTAAGATTACATCAACCTGAGTATGCTCAAGGAAGGAGAGTGCTTCTGCCCCCATGGGAAAGGGCTCCAACAATCTGCAGCTGGGCATCACCAGAGAGCAAAATCTCCAAACTCTCCAGTACCAATGCATCATCATCGACCAATAGAATTCTCATAACCCCCCCATCTCTCCCCCCCTGACCGGAATGGATATCAGCAACTTGAACTGTTCTCCTTTTTGAATCGACATACTTCCTCCCAAGCGTTCCACCCTCCGTCTCAAATAGCGTAGGCCATTTCCTGTACTTGAGCTCTTCTGTCCCATAATCCATCATTCTCCATAGCCAGTTGCACCAAGGTAGTATTGACATCGAGGGAAGCAGAAACCTTCGTAGGATTTGCATGCTTTGCTACATTGGTAAGCGCTTCCTTGATCGCAGAATGCAGTATCTGTTGCAAAGCGGGAGGAACGAGCGCAACATCCCCCCCACGAATCGTATACTGGACTGGGTAGACAAACTCCTCAAAGAGCCTGGCAATGGATCGCTCTACTTGCTTTTCATCCGGTTCCAGTTGCCTGACCGCAAGCTTGAGTTGCGCCAATGCAGAGGAGAGTCGCTGCTCAATCTTCTCTTGGCTCACTTTAGCCTTCTCAACATCACCCCCCCGCTCAAGGAGCATATCGAGGGCTTTAACACTCAGGTGGGCTGCAGTCAACTCATGCCCCCCCAAGCTGTCATGCAGGATCTGGGCAATTTGCTCCCGCTCCTGAAGACGGGAGAGATACTGGGCATCGGCATAATCCAAGAGTAGGTGCTCAGTCTCTGCTTCCAGATGGTGGGTTCTCATCCGATACTCGTCAGCTTCTTTTATCAGTTGCATCCGCTCCAGTTCCCAGACTCCCACGAGGGCTCCAAGCAACAGTGAAAAGAGCGGGACAAGCATCTCAAGTCCCTGAAGCACAATTACCAAATATACAGCAAAGGGAATACAGAAAAGCAAATTCCTATGTGATGCAAAATAGAAAAGATAGAGAGAGAGCAAGAGTGTTGCCTCAGGAAAGGAGAGAGAAAGCATCGTCAATAAGGAGGCATCAATGAGCATCCACGCAGGAGAAAACGAAAATCGCCAACGAAGCATCAGCGAGAAGACTACCAAGAGGAAGACCAGAAGCAAGGGGGGGGATCCATCGTGCGATAACGCAGGAAAAACACAAGAGAAAGCAACACACCCAGGACAATCCGAAAGAGGTGCTTGCTCTCTATGCTTATACTTCTATCCACCAGACCCTACAGCCTCCTTCTACTTCCTACCAAGAGAAATATCCCTGCAAATATCAAGAGTATCACAACAGCGAGCAGCAGAGAAGCACCCGCTTGCTCATAGAGGGCCTCTAGGCCATGGGCAAGCCAATAGGTAGGCAGTACCCGGACCATTCGTTGCATGGCAGGAGGAAGGAATCGAAGAGGAAACGTAAGTCCACTGACAAGGCAGAGAATGGAACCTACACCACTGAAGAGGGCAAAGCTCGTAGTATAGGAGCGAAACATGGTATTCCAAGCCAAAGAGAATGAGAGGGTCATAACGCTGTAGGAACAATAGAGAATAAAAAGCAACAGGTAGTTGGTTGTACCGCTCCCGTGCACAATGAAAGATGCAACAAGCAGGACCAAGCTCTGGAGGATCAGTAACAGAGACCCGGCTGCTAGATGACTGGTAAGATAGTGCGTATGACTGATGGGAGAAGAAGCAATTCTCACCAGCACTCCCCCCCGCATCCTGTCTTCAGCAACGGTACGTACCAAGAGGAACGCTGAGTAGAAGTTGAGCAACCCAAAAAGGCTGAAAGACATCGGCAAGGAACCTGGCATACTGGGGGGGACCAGAAGGAGGACCAGAGGGAATAACAACAGCAAAGGGAGTGTTAATTTCTGACGAAGGTTCTCCTTTAGGGCGAAGGTGAAAATACTCATCTGCTTATCCTCCTTACCAAAGGTCCGAGACAGAAAAACAACAATATTATCAGGATAACCAATACAACCAAGCAGATAAGAAAGAGCCTATGCTGCCCCCCCTCCATAACTGCCAAACTTGCAGTATTTGCCAAACCCATAGGGTTCCATATAACCGTAGGATACGGAAGAACTCAGTCTGGGGGGGAAGCGGGAAATAGAGCCCGACAGTCATCGGCACAATCGAGCCATAGATGGTGGTAACCATATTCGCAGTCTTGACCCCCCCACCGGTAAGCAACAACAGCACTGTACCAAAGAGTTGGTTGAAGACAACCGAAATCAATAACACCAGTAAGACAAGAGGAAGCGAGGGGGGGAATATAGCCCCCCCAAGAATGATGCTGGAGAATACAAGCAGAATGGAAGTCTGTAGGAAACTCACCACCGTTGAACTAACAAGAATAGAGAGAATAATAGAACGTATCTCAACAGGTGAAGAGAAAATTCTATCATGCATAGGAGAGTAGAGATCCTCAGCCAGTGTTTCAAAACTAATAGCCGATCCGTAGATCTGGAAGGTCAAGGCAAACCCAATTGCCAATGCCGTTATACGCGACTGCCCCCCCCATTCCCATCCCGGTCTCGATGCTGATATTCTTATAGAGGTAGTCGAAAAAGAAAATCAGTATCAGGGGGGGGAAGAGGATCAGGACGGCATGACCTACTAGATCTCTGCTGCTGCGTTTCAATTGGAAGGCAATCATGACTGGACCTCATCACGAAGTTGCTTGCCTGTTAGCGTCAAGAAGACATCCTCAAGATTGGGTTGCTTGGTGTTTATGGTTACCAGGCCCTGCTCACTGAGGATCATGACAACCTTGTCCAGTACAGGAATGCCACCTGGCACTACTATCCTGTAGCGAGATCCCTCCAGAGCTACCTCTTTTATATCAGGCAAACGTAAGAGCTGCTGCTTCTTCTCCTCGCTAGCAATGCGAACCTCAACCTCTATGAAATGATCTCCCTGGATTCGAGCAATTAGCTCTGGGAGCGTACCTTGGGCAATCATATGGCCACTGTCCATGATATAGATACGTGAGGCTACCGCTTCCACTTCCTCAATATAGTGAGAGGTGTAGATAATGGTACTGCCTTCCCTGGCAAGTTGTTTGACAAAACTGAGGATGAAAGAACGTGACTGGGGGGGATCGATGCCAACCGTCGGTTCATCCATGATGATCAGGCTCGGTCGATGCATCAAGGCACAACCAATATTGAGCCTACGCTTCATTCCACCACTATAGTGCTTGGGTTTGTCATCAAGACGGCCTTCCAAGCCGATTACCTGGGCTACCTCTTCAATACGTCTTGCAATGGATTGCTTATCCATCCCATAGAGTGACGCGAAAAAGGCGAGATTGTCTCTCCCGCTCATCTGCTCGTAGATGGTTATTTCCTGGGTAACATACCCGATATTCCGCCGGATTTCTCGGTTTTTCCCATCTTGGTTTCTTGAGAAAACCGTAATAGATCCCTCATCTATGGGAATCAAGCCGATGATGGAGCGGATACACGTAGTTTTTCCCGCCCCCCCATTGGGCCCAAGCAGGCCCACGACCTCTCCCTCTTCCACCTGCATGGAACAACAATCCAGGGCAAGGGTAGACCCAAACCGTTTAATGACTTCATCAACCTGTAACAGCATAATTTTATACCTCTTGCTCGAGTATACAAGCAGGAGGCGCTTACTGTTCAGTGACAAATGTCACAATACGTTCTACTTTACCAAGACATTCGGTTCAATGGTTACTTCTGTTTTCATCGAATTGGAGATGAGGCAGTACTTCTCCGCTTTCTCAAGCAAAGTGAGCGTCTTCTCTTTCAGCTTTTCATCAGCAATGACCACCGTTGGCTTGATGTGGATACGGGTCATGAGAAAACCCTTCTCGGCCTTTTCCATGGTCCCAGAGGCTTCACTCTTATAGCTCATGAATGCAAGCTTGGTTTTCTCTGCAAGGGAGAGAAAGGTGGTCATCAAACAGATCTCTGCAGCGGCGGTGTAGAGATGCTCAGGTGACCATATACCTTCATGGCCTCCAGGAAAATTTGCAGGTGTTGCAACTTCAATGGTGGGCAATGTAGGGGGGGATGAGAGAGCTGCCCGTCTCTCTTTTGTCCACTCAACGTGGGTTGTATAGGTATGACTATCGCTCATCATGTGCTCCTCTTACTAGAAACAAAATATACTCAGAGAACGTAAAATCGGCTACCGGGGGGGGCACAATCAGGAACTTTTCCTTTTGTTTACCCATACCTACGCGTATACTGACACTGATGAAACCACGAAAAAAACGAAGGAAACCAGGAAAGGCAAACCCATGGTGCTGATGGCAATACTTGTCCTCCTCCTATTTTTGCTTGCCCTCCCCCCTATTTCCTTCACCGCACTCAACCTACCAAAGAACTGGTTGTCTCTGTATACGATAAAACGGTACCTCAAAAGCCAGCACTCCAACACGAAGGACTTACTTGGTTTCTTACCCATCACGCATATCCCTCAAGTGAGGGAACCATTTTCGATGGACAAGAGCATTATCTTGGCTATCATCCAGATTGCGAGCAACCGATTGTAGATCTTACAGGATTGGACCCACGAACCGATCTTCTCTACATAACCGATACCTATGGCATCTATAGGACCGGGGGGGAAGGGTTCAGCCGAACAGAACCACCCCCCCAAGGAGAGAGCAACCTCATTTGGGGGGGAGGATCCAGTGATCATGATGCAAAAGAGATCCGAAAGTTCCTGAACAGGGAAGAGAGCAGCACTGTCATAGCAGAGTACAACACCTTCGCAACCCCCCCTACCCCCCCATCCTATGTGCAAGCACAGATGTATGAACTTCTGGGAACAAGATGGACCGGCTGGACCGGTATGTATGTGCATGACCTCTCGAGCAAGGGGGGGGAAACCCCCCCCTCCTGGATCCGTGAGATGCATGCTGATGTCTGGGACTATTCAGGGAGCGGTATCATCCTCTACAACATCCATGATGAGGTGATCGTACTACCCAGCAAACAGTTATTGGGACCTAATGAGATGCAGTTCACCTATACAGAGAACGGAATAAGGACATTGGGCCTTTCCGGCTCAATTTCCTACGAAATGGTCTTTGACATAACCGAACCACTGGAAGGAACTGATGTCCTCGCAACCTATACGCTCGATCTTACAGAAAAAGGGGGGGAAGCCTTGCTTCGATCCTATGGTTTGGAAAATTCGTTTCCTGCAATCCAGCTGAAGGAGACTGCAAACCATAGGGCGTATTATTTCAGTGGGAACTGGGCCTATAGTAGCAGAAGACTTCGCTTTTCCCAGTTGAAAGGAATGCAGTGGCTCATGGGAAGAACAGCAAAAGAGGATGAGCTCTTCTACTGGAAACACTACCTACCGCTGCTCTCTACCATCTTCCGGGAAGCAGAAGAGCGAAAGGCATTCCAGATGCCGCAACTAACACAAGATACTACTACCATTGACCAGACAAATGTTGTGGCAAGAACAACCTCCAAAGAGTTGCTGCTCTACAACAATGGAAATTGGCAGCCCTTCTTTGTCTATGGCATGAATCTGGGTACAGCCACCCCCCCGGGCAAATGGTTCACCGAATTTCCCAAGGACAAGAGCCTGTATTATCGATATCTGATGCAAATGGGGGGGGAGCTGGGAATCAACACACTTCGGATATATACCTTGCTCGACCCAGAATTCTATGACGCATTCTCACTGTACAACAGGCTCCATCCAGACATGCCTATTTACCTGATGCAGGAAGTGTGGCCGGAAGAGGAACCTCCTGGGCATGATTATTTACGGGAAGCCTATCAACAAGCATTTGAGGAGGAGATCAGAAATGTGGTTGATGCCGTCCACGGTAATGCTGACATCAGTGAACGCAGAGGCAGGGCATTCGGTACCTATGACAAGGATATTTCCTCATATGTCATTGGATATCTGGTAGGTCGTGAACTTGAACCACATGAGGTGGAAGAGACCGACCACCAACATGAAGGATATCGTTTCATCGGTTCCTACATCAGTACAACCGAAGATGCCACACCCACGGAGTCCTGGCTGGCCCAGAGTTGTGATTACCTCCTTGAGTACGAGGAGGAAACCTACGGCTGGCAGCATCCTGTTTCCGTCGTCAACTGGCCTACCCTGGACAATCTCACCCATGAATCGGAAAGGGATGAGTTTGGGGGGGTGAAAAAGAATGAGTACAATGACCGGACCACGGTGGATATCAACCATCTGGTATTGGGTGAGAAAAACAAGACTGGGCTCTTCGGCTCGTACCATATCTACCCCCCCAACTATCCAGACTTCATGAACAACGACCCTTCATACAATGCCTATGAAGATGAAGAGGGCCGCCTTCGCTATGGCGGATACCTCAAGACATTCATGGAGGGTCACCAGAAGTATCCGGCAGTGGTTGCAGAATTCGGTATAGCTACCGGCATGGGCAATGCCCATTACAGCCAGATGGGTACCATCATGGGGGGGGACTGAGTGAACAGGACCAAGGAGATGATCATCCGCATGTTTGAGGCCATGGAAAGAGAGGGCTATAGCGGGGGGGGAATCATCTTTGCATGGATGGATGAGTGGGCAAAAAAGACGTGGACCACCGAACCGTATATGATTCCCTATGACCGTCAGATTCTCTGGCATAATGCAGTAGACCCAGAGCAGAACTATGGAATCCTCGCAAATGAGGCAGTGAAACCCAAACGGAGCATGGTTGCCTATGGAAGCGAGGACCTTCTTGAAACCATGGAGGTTCGCTCTGACGCTTCCTTCCTCTGGTTTGACTTCACCTTTTCGCGTCCTATTCATCTTGAAAATGAACAACTGATTATCGGAATTGATACCCTCTATCGCGATAGAGGTGAGCTTAAATATACCCCCCGAATCTCCCCCCCTATGAGGCATCATCTGGGATGGAATACGTAGTGATGATCAACACAGAGCAGGATGCCCAGCTTCTTGCCTTGGATGAAGCAAACTATACTCGTTATAACTTCTCGACATCCCCCCCTGGGCTGAGGAGCGAAGGACAATTCACGCCACTGATTAAATTGATCAACAAGAAGCGTGCACTTGAGGACGGGACCATCATAGAGCCCCCCCACTATGAGGACGCTAGCCACTTACGGTATGGGAACCTTCTAGGATCAACCAACCATTGGTACAAAGAAGGAAATATGCTTACCGTGAGAATCCCGTGGACACGGATCAACGTCAGTGACCCTTCTTCCCTGCAGGTATTGGATGATGAGCGAGTCTACTACAGCGATCCACTTAGGGATGTAATAACCACTTCTGCAACCGACAGTCTGGTGCTCAGTGCCTTGGTAATAGAAAAAGATAGTGGAATGATGAGTGACAGCATTCCAGGTATTTCATTCACCTGGAATCCCTGGAACCAACCGGTGTACCAACAACGATTGAAGCAAAGTTATGAAATACTCCAGACGTATTTCCACGAAAAGAGGAGCGACCAATGAATGACCTCTCCAAACCTGTGGAAATTGCAGATAATCTCTTTTGGGTTGGTTCAGAAAACACCCACAAGTACCTGCAATGCAACCCATATCTCTATATCAGTGGAGAGACAGGGGGGGTCTTGTTTGATCCCGGATCTGCCTTGGATGGAGAGATTGTCATCGAGAAAGTGAAAAGTCTGATCCCCCCCCTCTCACATCTGGAGGCAATCGTCTGCAGCCATCAGGACCCCCCCGACCTATGCATGGCCATTCCCCCCCTGTTCGAGAAAGCGGGTTTCAAAGGCGTTATCTGTTGTCATGAACGTGCTGCCCTGTTGATCCAATACTATGGCATACAGAGCACATTCTACCTGGTGAATCACCATCAATTCTCTTATACCATGAAGAGTGGAGAATCCATAGGGATTATCTTCACTCCCTACTTGCATTTTCCTGGCGCAATCATGAGCTACCTTCCAGGCAGCAGGTCTTGGTAAGTGGGGGGGACCTGTTCGGCTCAGTCACCGCTGATTGGCATCTCTATGCTGATGAGGATTATCTGGATGGAATGATTGCTTTCCATGAAGTCTACATGCCAAGCCACGACATCCTTGCATCTGCGATGGATCTTCTGGACAGTTATCCACTGAATATGATCTGCCCTCAACACGGTTCAATCCTCCCTAAAGCATTGATTGAACCAGCTATTGCTACACTTACAAAATTGCCTTGCGGGCTCTTCTTGGAGATACCCGTCAAGGACCTGGACGAAGAGGGAGGAGTCAGGAGCTTGCTCGACCAGATTCTCACCCGCCTGATAACCATCCATGGAGCGGAGGAAATCAGGGTGATGTTCAAGCAAAGTCCTTTCACGGTGAACACAAAACTCCGAAAGATAACGAAGAGTAGTATCGACGATGATTCAATTTGGAATGCATTCTTCAGTTTTTTGGGCGAACAACGCTCAGGAACACAGTATCTTGCCTCAATTTCCAGCATGGTTGAACTGTTGTGCAAAAAATATGGGATACCTTTACCTGAATCACTGAATTCTGTTTTGTTCCGCTCACAAACAGAAACAGAGGAAAACAGAAGACAAGTACAAATTCTCCAGACACAGCTCAAGAAATTTGAAGAAGACTTGCATCGTGATCCGATCACAAAGCTGTATAACCAGGAGTTCTACCTGGCATGGCTGGAGAAGGAGCTCTCTGGAATATCCTCTCAGAAGAGGCCAATCACCTCATGTGTGATGAATATTGATAACCTGGATCGGATCAATCTCGATTTCGGAAGTACCGAAGGAGATAAGACACTCCGCTTGCTTGCTACACTCCTGATTGAACATGTAGAGTCGCAGGTACAGGTTTGCCGTATAGGAGGCAGTGCATTTGCACTTCTCTATGTATCCATTGAAAAAGATGAGGTCATTGATCGCGTCACAAAGCTGAGAAACCTGATTCACGAAGATGATCGATTCATCGTCCCCCCCATCAATGTTTCCATGGGCATTTTCCACTCTTCAGAAATACCGAAAGCACTACACCAAGACCCTGAACAAATGGCTCTGCTGGTGAACCAATCAACCTGTTCAGAGTTCGTTTGGCAAAGAAGCAGGGAGGAGGCGTTGTCTCCAGCTCAACAAATGCTGCCAGCAGTAGAGCTGTATTTACTGTGCTGCTGGTTGACAACCCTGGGTTTTCCCGTGACCTGGTCCAACACACCCTGGAAAAGCAATCACTTCGTGTGCTTACCGCAGACAATGGTCTTGCAGCAAAGGAGAGTGTACTTACCGACTCTGTGGATCTCATTCTTTGTGAGTTGCTTATCCCAAAAATCAGCGGACTCACATTGAGAAAACAACTGCTGGCAACTCCCTCTGCTGGTAAGATTCCTTTTATCCTCATGTCGGTGAACAAACAGGAGCAAACGGTGAAGCGGGCACAGAGTTTAGGCATCATGCATTTTTTCCCCCCCCGTCCTATAGCACTCTATGAGCTGGTTGGCCTGATCGAGATACTTGCTAAGAAGGGGGGGCTTGAGTTGTCTAACGCACTTGCCATCACCTTGACAATTGGAGTCCTCTGTTTTGATGTTCTCCTCTTGCTTGCCATCTTGACCACCCGTTTGGCAAGAGGGTTGCAAGAGAGAAGAGAACGATTGCTTGAGAAACGCTTACTTGAACAATTGCAATACGAGACGCTTCATCTGGATGCATTCAAGACAAAAGATCTGCTCAGGCTTTTCTCCCGAATTTCTCCAGCTTTACGGTTCAATGAGGCGTTGGAATTGCAATTTCTCAATCATCTGACCGACACCTCCTACATGAAAAAGATAGGTAAGCGACTTAGGGGGGGGTTCTCCGTACTAGGAAGAATCGAGGCAGCTGCAAAACTCAGAAATTTCGCAAAGATCCCTGAGATCAAGGAAACACTGCTTGATGCACTCAAGCAAGAGAAAAACCCAGTGGTTATCCTCTATCTGTTCCAGGCACTGGCTCGCATAGGAGAGAAAAAAAAGCAATTTCCATCATGCTCAGGAAACTCCATTACTCCACTTCCTGGATGGCTGGACGCTACCGCTCCCTCCTGTTGGGATACAAGAGTCAGTTGCTTCCCTATCTCCTTAAACGGCTGAATCGAAAAAGTCCTGCTATGAGGCTACTTATTTGTGAGTATGCCCTGCTCTATTCGACTGAATCACTCAAGGAATACCTGGTCGAACAAGCACAAACACCCAATAAACAAGTCCGCAATACTGCACTGAAAGCACTTTGCCGGCATTTCCCGAAGCGGTTGCTTGTTCCAGAGTTCAAGGAGCCTCACTTTCAGGATACGCTTCCCTATGTTATCAAGGCATATGCCAATCTTCAGGATAAGCGTCTGATTCATGAAATGCTGGCATACTCAAATCATACCAGATTGCATGATGATCTGGTCCAAGGGCTTACGGAGATGAGCGAGCGCTCTCCATCGCTCATATCCCTGTTGCTTACACGATTCGTAAAGCATACGTCATCACAGCAAAAGACAATCCTTGCAAAAGTACTGGATAACCGACTCTCCTATATATTGGAGTCACATGAGGGCCTTTGAGCCCCCCCCAGCTATCAGACCTACTCACCACCTTGGCCGAACAACTCCATATCAGTGGATTGATCCAATTCCTCAATACCACCAAGAACAAAGAGAAACAGGAAGAGGTCCTCACACTTATCAAGCAACGTGCGAAGAAACATAAAAGACTCAGGGAGTTGCTTATCATGTATGTCGATCCGAATCTTTTAGAGAGGATGCAACTCAAACCTCACAACCCAAAAGGACCTGGTGCTACACCTCACCA
>JDSH01000215.1_pt1 | contig 16138 bp, 22 predicted proteins | sample 199451 | NCBI WGS metagenome assembly JDSH01 (sample SAMN02584198, study PRJNA231836) | bioreactor metagenome | isolation source: continuous culture bioreactor electron acceptor NO2- transfer2 day 38 after... | place: Germany: Bremen | reverse complement strand
TCCGGGTCGCCGGGCGCGACAAACAAGGCGCCGGAGGCGCTCTCGGCCGGCTTGAGCAGAACCCGGCGATTCAGGTATTCCAGCCCTACCAGTTCGTCGTCACCGGAGCTGGTGACCGTAACTTCGAGCTGGCCACACTGGTAACGGCCAAACTCCGACAGGCCCGTTTTCGTCGGGCTGGAGACACAGGCACTGATCAGTGCACCCGCAAGAACCACGACAGACAGCGATAAACCTTGTCGCAAAAACATGAACACATCCTCTGTTGTTCCAGACTACAAGTCGCCATTGTAGAGATTCCATCCTGGATTCACCACGATCGAGGCAAAGCGCTGAGGCAGAAGCGTATCTGTGTCACGTCATCGCCAAGGCGACCGGAACTACTCCTGTTCAGCGGCTGGCGAGGCCAGGATGGTAACGCCCTGCCCGGTCTCAAGCACCAGACGGCCATCTGCGGCGAACTGATACCCGTGAACGTCGCCCAGCAGTTTCAGAAACCGGTTTTCCTGCTGCATCAGGGTCTCGGGGGGGCAGGCCATTCGCGTCGCGGCCATCTGGGAAAACACCAGTTCTTGACCCTGAATGTGCCAGCCTCCGTTGTAACGGTTGCAGGACGATGAGCCAAACACCCGCCCTTCATCGGTGAACCCGATGGTAACCTCACTACCCTCAAGCACCGGCTCACCATCAATCTCTTCCACCAACCACTGGCTACCGGCCAGCGACCCGGGCTTTCCACCCTCTTTCTCGGCATTGAGGGAGCAGCCCCCCCAGAGCGACCCGGTAATCAGCAACATCGCCATGACATTCTTTGCAAGACTCATATAACCCCCCCCTGATAGATAGTGAGATAACCATTACATTCTACGCCTGCCGTCTTGGGAATTCGCATACAGAAAGGTTAATCTTGAGTTACCAGACATCCGGAGCAACACCATGGCGATCAAACTCTATCAGTCTGCATTTCGCACTACTGCGAAAAGGCGCGTTGGGCCCTGGACTACAAGGGCATCAACTATCAGACCGTCAACCTGCTCCCGGGCCAGCATGTAAACACCATTCGCAAACTGACCGGGGGGGCCGAGTCGTCTGTACCGGTACTCGAACACGACGGCCAGATCATCCAGGGCTCCGGACATATCCTGGATTACCTCGACAAGGTCTCTCCAGACAAGCCCTTATTGCCGGCGGATCCAGACCTTCAGGCCAGGGTTCTTGAATGGGAACAGAAGCTGGACGAACAGGCCGGCCCCCCCGCTCTGCGCACCTGGGTGTACCACTATTTTCTGCAACGCCCGAAAATAGTGGTACCCATGCTGGCAGCGGGCACACCATTCTATAATCGTATCCTGCTCAGCCTGGCCTTCAGCCGGGTTGATGAGATCATGCGCAAGTGGATGAAGATCAACCAGAAAACCGCCGATACCTCACAGGCAACCCTCGAGGCTCTGGTTAAAGAACTGGCCGAGATCTATCAGCAACGTCCGTTCCTGGTAGGCGATCAGTTTACCCGCGCCGATCTCACTGCCTGCTCGCTGCTGGCGCCGTTGTTCCAGCCGCCCGAGTACCCGGTGCCATGGCCAAAGCCGGGCAGGGTTCCGAAGCCTGTGCAGGCCTGGCTATCCGAATGGCAGACTGCCATCGATCCCATCGCCGCGGTGTATCGCCAGAACCGGTGACGCTGGCCAGGCGGTGGCGGAATAGGCCAGCAACCCTGGCGCAATAGGATATCGCCTTTAGCCGACGCTGTGCGATGATGACTCCCAACAAAAATAATTTGGGGGGGAGCAGCCATGGTGTTGATCGACATGATGCGGACAGTGATGGAAGACAGCGGGCTGATCAGCCTCTGGCAGTTCCTGGCCCCCCCCTGGCTGCTCTTGACGAACGACAGCTGATTTTCGTCATCGCCACCCCCCCCGTGTTCATTGCAGTTACCTTGTGGGAATACCTGAAGATACGGCATGACCCACGGTTGATGAACGTGCCGGAGGCTATTCGCAACTTCGCCCTCGGTGCCGGCTACCAGGTTACGGAGCTACTTTTTGCCGGCCTGATCGCCTTTCCCGTCTACGCGCTCTGCTATCACTATCGCTTGCTGGAACTGGAGCTGAACTGGGCGACCGGATTTCTGACCTTTCTCGGCGTGGATTTCTGTTTCTACTGGATGCACCGTGCCAGCCACCGCATGCGCTGGTTCTGGGCCGCCCATGTAGTCCATCATTCGTCCGAACGCATGAATTTCTCCACCGCCATGCGTCAGAATGCCACCAACATTTTCAACGGCATGTGGATTTTCTATTTGCCCATGGCGCTGATCGGTTTCAACCCGGTGTGGATCGGCATCGCCTATGCTTTCTCCCTGGTGTACCAGTTTTTCGTGCATACCACGCTGGTGGGGGGGCACCTGCCGGCCTGGGTCGAATTCCTTTTCAACACCCCCCCGAGCCATCACCGGGTACACCATGGCCGCAATCCGGAATACATCGACCGCAATTACGGTGGCACACTGATTATCTGGGATCGCCTGTTCGGAACCTTTGTCCCGGAGAGCGACAGCAACCCACCGGAATACGGCATTACCCGGCAGATTCATTCCAATAACCTGATTGTGCTCTGGACCCACGAATATGTGGACATGTTCCGCGACATGGCCCGCCCCCCCGGCAGCTTATTGTCCCGTCTTCAGCATTTATGGAATCCGCCGGAGTGGCAGCGCCCGGCACCTCAGAACAACAACAAGGATGCGGGCCGAAACCATGACCGAACACCCTCTGACGCTGAATACCCCCCCTGATGGCCACACCATTGCCGGACGGCAATACCTGCCGGCACAGCCAGTTGCCATTCTGGTGATCAGCCATGGCATGGCGGAGCACGGTGATCGCTACCAGGAGCTGGCCCGCTGGCTCGGGGGGGCTCACAACATTCTTGTCATCACCTATCACCACCGGGGGGGCCATGGCCCCCCCCACTGCCCGGCCGAACACCAGGGGGGCACTATGCTGATCAGAACGGATGGCAAAGGGTGGTGGACGACCTGGCGCAAGTGGTAGAGACTGCCCGCAAGCAGCATCCAGGCCTGCCAGTAAATCTGCTCGGCCACAGCATGGCTCGTTCATCGCTCAGAGTTATGCCCAGCAATACGGCGACCGTATCAACGCCCTGATCCTCAGTGCCACCAACCGCATCCACCGGCCCCCCCAACTGCTGGCCTCGCGGCTACTGGTTAACCTGATTGCCGGCGTCCGTGGCCGGCGCCATCGCAGCCGGCTCATCGGCAAGATGACCTTTGGCCAGTTCAATCGTGCTTTCCGGCCCAACCGTACCGGCAGCGACTGGCTGAGCCGTGATCCCGAGCAGGTAGACCGCTACGAAGCTGATCCTTGCTGTGGTTTTGATTGCTCCGTGGGGGGGCTCTGGCAGGACTTCATTGCCGGCATGCTGAGCATCCGACCGGCAACCTGGCATCGGGATCTGCCGGTACACTTGCTGTCCGGCACCGCCGATGCCGTGGGCGAGATGGGGGGGAAAGGCGTCCGCCAGCATTTTCAGACCATCCGGGAGTCGGGCATCGAGCAGGTAACGCTGCGGTTGTTCGACGGCGGGCGCCATGAGATGCTCAATGAAACCAATCGCATGGAAGTGTGGCGATACGTGCTAACCTTATGCCGTATTCAGTCGCCCGCTCGGTCGGAGGCCCGCGACCTGCCACTGGCCCAGTCACTACCATAAGGAATCACTATGAGCCGCCGTACCTGCTGGCGTTTCTTCCCTTTGCTGGCAATCTGGCTGCTTCTGCCCCCCCTAAGCAACGCCTATGCGGGGGGGAATCTGACCCTCGCCGTCGCTGCCAATTTCACCGACACCACCGCCAGTCTGGTGGAGACATTCAAGGCCTCAACCGGTCACCGGGTCACCGCCAGTTTCGGCTCCACGGGTAAACTCTACGCCCAGATTCGCAACGGCGCTCCATTTGATGTGTTCATGGCGGCCGATGCTCAACGCCCCCCCCGGTTACTGGAATCCGACGGGATGGCCGTTCCCGATTCTCGCTTTACCTATGCCAGGGGGGGCAAGCTGGTGCTCTGGAGCCCTGAGACCGCGGCCTTTATCTCTCCCATCGCCTACCTGAGCGAACAGCCGTTCTCGCGGCTGGCCATCGCGAATCCTAAAACTGCCCCCCCCTATGGCCAGGCCGCACAGCAGGTCCTGGAACACCTGGAACTCTGGTCACCGCTGCAGCCCAAACTGGTCCGTGGCGACTCCATCGCCCAGACCTTCCAGTTCATTGCCAGCGGCAATGCCCAGGCAGGGCTGGTGGCGCTGGCTCAGGTCAAAGCCTGGCCAAATCAGGACGGAACACTCTGGCGGATTCCGCAATCTTATTATGCCCCCCCCATCGATCAGCAGGCGATACTTCTGAAACGCAGTGCCGACAATGCTGCCGCCAGAGAGTGGCTCGCCTTCCTGCAGTCCCCCCCGGAGGCTATTGCGATTATTCAGGACTACGGATACGACACGGCGGACTGATGCTGGAAACCTATTGGCAGCCGGTCTGGCTGACGCTGAAGCTGGCTTCACTGACAACCCTGGTACTGCTGCTGGTAGGAACTCCGATCGCCTGGTGGCTGGCCCGGTCTCGTCACTGGCTGCGCCAGCCGATTGCTGCGGTCGTCGCCTTGCCATTGGTCCTGCCGCCCACGGTGCTCGGATTCTATCTTCTGCTACTGCTTGGCCCGAATGGCTGGGTCGGCCAACTGACAGAACGTCTTGGCCTTGGTTTACTACCGTTCACCTTTGAGGGCCTGGTAGTGGCCTCGGTTATCTATTCCCTGCCCTTTACCGTGCAACCCCCCCTGCAGAATGCTTTCGAAAGTATCCGTGAAGGCTTTCTGGAGACCGCCGCCACCCTCCGGGCCGGGCCCTGGGACCGGTTTTTCTTTGTGGTGATTCCGCTGGCCCGCAACGGCTTCATCACCGCCAGCGTGTTGACCTTCGCCCATACAATCGGCGAGTTCGGCGTCATCCTGATGATTGGCGGCAATATCCCGGGCGAGACCAAAGTGCTGTCGGTGGCCATCTACGATCACGTGGAATCCCTGGAGTACACCCAGGCCCACTGGTTGGCTGCGGGCATGGTGGCGTTTTCCTTCATCGTCCTGGTGACCCTGTACGTCCTCAATGGCAGGGCCCGGGCGGGGGGGGCCCTGCGATGAATCCCACAGCCATCGAGGCACGTTTTATCTGCCGCTTTCCCGGATTTGAACTGGATGTCGACCTGAAGCTACCCGGCAACGGGATTACCGCTTTATTCGGTCACTCCGGATGCGGCAAAACCACGCTGCTCCGCTGCATCGCCGGGCTGCAGCAGGCTCACGGACAGCTTTCCGTATTGGGCACGCCCTGGCAGAAAGACAACCTGTTCAGACCGGTTCATCAGAGGCCTCTGGCCTATGTGTTCCAGGAAACGCATCTTTTTCCCCCCCACCTGTCAGTACGCCGAAACCTGACGTTCGGGCAGCGCCGAGTTCCGGCACAGGACCGCCAGATCCGATTTGACGATGCCGTCTCCTGGCTCGGGCTGGCCCACCTTCTGGAGCGTATGCCTGCCAGACTGTCCGGGGGGGGCGAACGACAACGGGTTGCCATTGCCCGGGCCATTCTCACCAGCCCGCGACTGCTGCTGATGGATGAACCTCTGTCGGCACTGGATCAGAGCTCAAAGCAGGAGATACTGCCCTACCTTGAGCGGCTGCGCGACCATCTGGCCATTCCGATGATCTACGTTTCCCACTCCACCAGCGAAGTGGCGCGCCTGGCCAACCACATTGTAATGATGGACAACGGGCGTGTTATCGCACAGGGACCGCTGCAAGAGACTCTGGCCCGTGTGGACCAGCCGTTTCGGCTGGAGGAAGACGCAGGCGTACTGGTTCAGGCAACACTGGATGCGCTGGATGAGCCATGGCATCTCGCCCGCTTCAGCTTTGATGGTGGCAGCTTGTGGCTACGACAGGATCCGCGCTTCCGGCACGGTGACCAGGCCCGCATACAGGTACTGGCAAGAGATGTGAGTATCGCGTTGACGGAGCATCGCGACCAGAGTATCCAGAATTTGCTGCCGGCGCGGGTGGACCACGTCGAGACTGACGTCACCCCCCCCGGCACCACCCTGGTGCGCCTGCTGGCTGGCAATACTCCGTTTCTGTCCCGGCTCACCAGCCGCTCCGCGGCCCAGCTGGCACTCACACCTGGCCAGCCGGTGTGGCTCCAGATCAAATCGGTTGCCTGGTGGACTGAACGACTTCTGGCCCCCCCTTTGGCCACAGAGTGTGACCAGTGATATCGCTACTCTGGCGTTTAAACACACTATGCCGGGAGCGGACTGATGCCGACCAAACATGAACACTGGGTGACCAGTGGAGACCTTCTTCTCTACGCCGTTGCGGAGGCAACCCGGAAGCAACGCCCATTGTTCTGGTACACGGCTACCCCCCCGACAACCACAGTGTCTGGGACAAGGTCACGGCCACACTCAGCCAGGAGTATCTGGTGATTCGTTACGATGTCCGCGGTGCTGGCCGCTCCGACAAGCCAGCCCGGACCTGGGACTATCGCCTGTCGTTGCTGGCAAAAGATCTGCAAGCAGTCGTCAACGCCATTATCCCCCCCGACCGGCCATTTCATCTGGTTGCCCACGACTGGGGGGGCTCCATTCAGAGCTGGGAATCGGTCACCGACCCCCCGACCTCCAGCAGCGTATTCGGTCCTACACGTCCATTTCCGGCCCCCCCTGCTGGATCATGTCGGCTTCTGGATTCGCAATCAGATCGGCTCACCAGCAAACGGCGGTACTACCAAGGTACTGCGGCAGCTGGCGAGTTCCTGGTACGTATTTCTGTTCCAGCTGCCGCTACTTCCGGAAATAATCTGGAAAGCCGGGCTGGACAAAGCCTGGCCCGGCTACCTCAAGAAACAGGAACAGGTCGCTGATGCCCGCTTCAGCCCCCCCTTGCAGAAGGCAGACGGGCAATATGGCGTAAAACTCTACCGGGCAAACTTTCTGCCCAGACTGCTACGCCCCCCCAGGCCACGGCACACCCGCTGCCCCCCCGTTCAGGTGATCATTCCTATCCGGGATGCCTATGTTGGCCGTCAACTCACCGAATGCCTGGTGCAATGGACCGGTAAACTCACGCTGCAGGAACTGGATGCCCAGCACTGGGCGCCGCTGACCGAGCCCGACGCCATCTGTCAGTCTGTATCAACCTTTGTTGGAAATAACGCTTAGCGGACCTCAAAGCCCCCCCTGATGACAACGGTCACAAAAACAACAAGGGCGCCCCCCCGAAGGCGCCCTTGTTACTGCAAGCCTCGATCGAACGATCAGGCTTTCTTGCGGCGGAATGCCAGGCCAGTCAGACCCAGACCCAGCAGGGCCAGGGTACCGGGCTCCGGCACAGAAACCGGAGGCTGCTCGGTAATTTCCTGTACCTTGGTGTCAACAAACGATGCGGTGAACGAATCTGCGTTAGTACCACCGGAACGGAGAATGTTCAGGTTCCAGGCGGCACCGCCGGAATTCAGGGCCAGATCGACGTAGTCGCTGCCAGTGGTTCCGTAACCACTACCGATGTTGCCAGCGCCTTCACACTTGGTGAAACCACCGGAACCATCGGCCTGGAAACCGTTATCATCGCTGTCGATACCAATGGCATTGGTAGAGGACGCATCACAACCAAAGCTGTTGTTTACTACCACGTTCAGCAGCGCGTTCTTCCCGAACAATCCTGACAACAGGCTCTCCTTGTTCAGGGCAGCATTCGTGTTGTCACGATCCTCGTCGGTAACCAGCACAAAGTTAACCGCGGCATCCGCGCGATAGCTCAGATTATTCAGTGCCCAGTCCAGCGCACTCCAGCCGTCTTCCGTGCCACCGTTGGTAACCAGCGTCGACGTTGCAGCAGCAAAATCGGTGGAACTACCCCCCCACTCCTGAGTGCCCGCAGTAACGGCATCCATATCATGGGCATGGGGGGGATCCAGATGGTTGCTGAATGACGAACCACCGAAACCAACCAGCGAATACCGGTTGCTTACCGAAGAGCCAACGCCCTCACCGACCAGACCACTCTCAAGGCTTGCAATCATATTGCTGAGCCAGGCGTGCTCTCCACCCATGGAGCCGGATTCATCGACCAGAAACACAACATCTGCCGTAATCGGCGCGGCAACAGAAGCGGAACTCATCAGGGCGGCTGCGGCCAGGCCAGCAGTGCCGGCAATCCATTTTCTTTTCATGGTTAAACTCCTTTTTGTGAGTCAATGTGTGACTCAACCTTCCCTGCGCGATTCCTGCCAGAATTGAAAAGATCTTTAATTTTCAGCTTGTTATAAAACACTCAGTTAATGTGTCTGAACACAACTGTAAAGTGCTTCGACACCATCAAAGCTGAGAAGGTAACGGAGCGGGAAATGGCGAATATACCGACGGAGATACCGAGAAAGACCGGTGCCCGTCAAAAGCAGAGCACCGTTTTATGCAGCGATTACAGGGAGGGAGAGAACAATCAACGGGTACCGTAAACCACCATGGTCTTACCCTTGACCCGCACCAGACCTTGATCTTCAAGAGTTTTCAGAACCCGACCGACCATCTCCCGGGAGCAACCAACAATGCGTCCAATTTCCTGACGGGTAATCTTGATCTGCATGCCGTCCGGGTGAGTCATGGCATCCGGCTCTTTGCACAGATCCAGCAGTGTTCTGGCAACCCGGCCAGTGACATCAAGGAACGCCAGGTCCCCCCCTACCTTGCGGGTGGTCTGGCGCAGGCGCGAGGCCATCTGTTCACCAATAAAGTACAACACCCGCGGATCCTGCTGAGCGATTTCCCGGAACTTGGTGTAGCTGATTTCTGCCACTTCGCACTCAGTCTTGGCCTTGACCCAGGCACTCCGGGAATCCATGTTGTCGAACAGCCCCCCCATCTCGCCGAAGAAATCACCGGCATTAAGGTACGCCATGATCATTTCACGACCATCGTCGTCTTCAATAATGACAGTGACCGAGCCCTTGACGATGTAGAACAGGGAATCGCTTTTATCACCCGCATAGATGATGGTGCTTTTGGCTGGGTAACGCCGGCGATGGCATTGGGAAAGGAAGTAATCCAGGTGTTTGGTCTTCTGCTCAACCGGCTTGACAATGGTAGCCATAATGCGAGACATGCCTCCTCAGAGTCTGGCGATTCCTGATCGTTTTTATATCCCCCCCGCCTGTCCGTGCGGGTTAGGGGGGGTTTTACTGATATGCCACGCAACTTATAACAAGAAGGTAACTTCTGGGCAACTCAAAAGCGGATACAGGATGTATCTGAAGGCAATACCGCTTTGGTCGCAACCACATCATGCCGCAGGGAGTTAACTGTGCTAGCATCCTGCCCATTCATTCAGGCACCAGGGGGGGTAACTCCGATGAAAGCAACCGTCGACTGGACCGGCAATGCCAGCTTCAAAGCAACCAGTGGCAGTGGCCACAGTGTTCAACTGGACGGCCCCCCCCGGATCACGGTGGCGAGAATCTGGGTCCGCGCCCAATGGAGTTGCTGCTGATGGGCGTGGGCGGCTGCTCCTCCTTCGATGTGATGAGCATCCTGAAGAAAAGCCGCCAGGACGTGACCGCCTGTCACTGTGAGCTTGATGCGGAGCGCGCTGATGAGGTGCCGGCTGTGTTCACCCGCATTCATCTTCATTTTGTGGTTAGCGGAAACAACCTGAAGGAAAAGCAGGTGGAGCGCGCAGTCAGCCTGTCTGCCGACAAGTACTGTTCAGCCTCGATCATGCTGGGCAAAGCCGGTGTCGAGATCACGCACAGCTTCGAAATCCAGGCCGCCAGCTAGAACGGCAGGGCAGATTCCGGCCAGCGCCCTGCAACCGCGGCTTTCCGTTATAAAAAATGTCATTGCAAATACTATTCAATGACACCTGCGGTATGCATAATACGCAACTTTCTCCGCCGGTCTGCGCAAAAGGTGAACAGCTCCATTCACCCGGTCAGTAGTCGGTGGCGGCCTCGGCAGGGAGAGTTCCTCTCCCTGTGATCATTCATCTCCATTTCCCGGAGGGGGGGCTGAGCATGGAAACCAAACTCCAGCTGCACGGTTTCAACAACCTGACCAAATCCCTGAGCTTCAACATCTACGACATCTGTTACGCGCAGACCGAAGAACAACGCGAAGCCTATATTGATTACATCGACGAGATGTACAACGCCGAGCGTCTGACCCAGATTCTGACCGACGTGGTCAAGATCATCGGTGCCAATGTTCTCAACATTGCCCGCCAGGATTACGAGCCTCATGGTGCGTCCGTCACCATGCTGATCGCCGAGCACGAACTGTCCGACAGCGAAGCCAATAACGAAGAGTCCCCCCCTGGTCCGCTGCCGGATACCATTGTGGCGCATCTGGACAAGAGCCACGTGACGGTGCACACCTATCCGGAAAGCCATCCCCCCCATGACGGCGTGAGCACCTTCCGGGCCGATATCGACGTGTCCACCTGCGGTCTGATTTCACCGCTGAAGGTACTGAACTACCTGATTCACAGCTTCGACTCGGATGTGGTTACCGTTGACTACCGTGTACGCGGTTTCACCCGTGACGTGGACGGTACCAAGCATTACATCGATCACGACATTAACTCGATCCAGAACTACCTGACCGAGGATACCCAGAACGCGTATCAGATGATCGACGTCAACGTGTATCAGGAAAACCTGTTCCACACCAAGATGATGCTCAAGGAGTTCAATCTGGACAACTATGTGTTCGGAGTGAACGCCGGCGATCTGGACCCGGCAGAAGCCCAGTCCATCGAGGATCGCCTGCGCCGGGAAATGCTGGAAATCTTCTACTCCCGCAACGTGGAATAATCGCTCCGGAGGTGACGACGGGGGGGTTCCCGTCGTCACCTTTTGATGCCTTCGTCAGTTTTTTTGACTTCCCCCCCCGCCAGAATTCTGCGTTTTCATCCCTTCCACCATCCCGGTTAAATAGCCCCCCCATGACTAACCGAGAGGAGGACGGGATCATGCTTCGCTCCCTGAAACAAACCATTCCCGCACTGGCCACATCCGATGGCGCCGGGGGGGTTCGCATCAAACGCTCATTGGGTCAGCGCCAATCCGTGCGCATGGATCCATTCCTGATGCTGGATGAATTCGGTTCTGACCAGCCCCCCCAGGACTATATTGCCGGCTTTCCGGCCCATCCGCACCGGGGGGGCTTTGAAACCATCACCTATATGATTGAAGGCCACATGCTGCATGAGGACCACCTGGGGGGGAATCGCGGCAACCTCCGCAACGGTGGGGGGGTGCAATGGATGACCGCAGGCCGGGGGGGCATCGTGCACTCGGAGATGCCGCAACAGGAATCCGGGGGGGTCATGCGGGGGGGATTCCAACTCTGGCTCAACCTGCCGGCCGCTGAAAAAATGAAGCCCGCCGGCTACCGGGACATTCAGCCTGAAGAGATCCCGATAGCACGTCAGCCGGGTGTTTCCGTCCGGGTAATTGCCGGTGAACTGGAAATCGGTGGCGGTGCCGTCACCGGCGCAGTCACCGGCGGCAGCACGGAGCCCGTGTATGCCGACGTCCATCTGGAGCCCGGAGCGAGAGTCTCCTTACCGGTACCTCAGGCGCTCAATGCTCTGGTCTACCTGTACGAAGCGTCGCAAGTCTGGTGAGCGAAGACCGGAACCAGACTCTGGCACCATCCTCGGCAAACATTCTGGACCATGGGGGGGATGAAGTTCTGATTGAAGGCGGAAAGGCCGGCGCAAAACTGCTTCTGATTGCCGGCCGACCCATCGGCGAGCCAGTTGTCCAGTATGGTCCTTTTGTAATGAACACAACTGCCGAGATTGAGCAGGCGCTGGCCGACTACCGCGATGGCACCCTGACAGCCTGATCAGGCAAAAGTTCTACCAGCCATCAGGCTCTGGACCATGGGCCGGATAATCAGATCCATGGCCAGGGCCATTTTCGGCCCAGGGATCACCAGAGTGTCGTGGCGGGACAGACTGCTTTGGGGGGGGATGGCCTGCAGTAACCAGGGAAAATCCACTTCCGCCGTTTCCCTGAAATGAATGACCACCATGCTTTCGTCCTCACTGGGCACATCCCGGGCAACGAACGGGTTGGACGTGTCCACCAGCGGAATTCGCTGGAAGTTGATGTGGGTATGAGAGAACTGCGGCACGATGTCGTGCACGTAATCGTCCATCCGATTGATGATCGTCTGAACCACGGCATCCTGGCTGTAGCCGCGCTGATGAGTATCCCGATGGATTTTCTGGATCCACTCCAGATTGACAATGGGTACCACACCAATCAGCAAGTCAACGTACTGGGCAATGTTGTAGTTGTCGCTCACCACCCCCCCGCCATGGAGCCCCCCCTCGTAGAACAGGGCATCGGTATCCGCAGGTAACGGGCCCCCCCAGGGGGGGGTGAAGGTGCCAGGTTTGTGGCCTTCGGCCACCAGGTCGCGGTCTTCGTCATGAACGTACTGCCGGTAACGGCCATTGCCGGTATGGCTGTAGTCATAGAACAGAGCTTCCAGCCTATCAATATGATTGGCTGCCAGGGCAAAATGGTTGCGTTCACCAAACTGCCCTTTAGCGGCGAGTCGTGCCATTTGCTCCCGGGTATACCGATGAAAGCTGTCGCCACTGACCATAGCGGCAGCAATACCCTCACTGGCAAACATGCGGTTGAAGATCTGCCGGTTGTGGTGGTGCCCGCCCCCCCGGAAGACCCGGTAACGGCGATAATCGGATGGCGTCTGGACATAAAAAGCTCAGGTTCCCGGATGTGCGTCAGACAAGGCTGGTCAGCAGTCGGGGGGGCTTCTCGACCACAAACCCTTGAGCGTAATCCACGCCCAGTTGTCTCAGCATATCCAGAACCTCACGGGATTCAACCTGAGAGGCAATCACTTCCCGCTCCATGTAGTGAGCCATATCAACCATGGACCTGACCATGGCCTGGTCCGTCTGGTTGACTGCCAACTGACCGGTAAAGGCACTGTCGATCTTGATCAGATCTACCGGCAACGATCGCATGAACTGGAAGGAACTGGGGGGGCCACTACCAAAGTTACCCAGACAGAACCGGCAGCCGAGCTCTTTCATTTCCAGCATGAAATCCGCCACCGATTGCAGGTCATGAATGGCAGAGGCTTCCGTCAGCTCGAACCAGAGACGCTCAATAGGCGCATCCTTCTCACTGAGCTTTTCGTAAATGAATTCCAGCAGTGACTGGTCGTTCAACGAATAGCCGGAGAGATTTATGCACACACCGCCTACATGGCGCGGATCCGGTGACTGATCCCTTAGCCAATCCAGCATGTGCCCCCCACGACCCAGCGATCCACCGCCTGCATACGGTCATAGCGCTCGGCCATGCGAACGAAATCCTGGCCGGTAATCAACTGCCCGCTGTCGTCGTACATACTGATCAGAATTTCATACTGCGCCCCCCCCATGCGGGTGCTGGCGTGCAGAGGATGATCTTCTGGCAACGCAGCAGCATGCGTTCTTCGTCCGGGTTGCTCAGGCCAGCCACACGGGCTGCAATCTGCTCTTGCCGGGCCTGGTCGTCTGCGTCGAGAGTGTATATAGAGAAACGGCCAGGGCCCTTGTCACGGGCAGAATTGAGCGCCTGTTCGGCGGCTTTCAGCCATTTCTCGGCGCTGATCAACGCGGGCAGTTCCGGCGCCAGACCAACATTGGCATTTAACGTGTAACACCGACCGCCATACTCGAAGGCTCATCTGCAATGGCTTCCAGGAGCGCCTTGGCAATTTCCGGCCCCCCCTGTTCTTCAGGCACCAGCATGGCAAATTCATTGCCCCCCCCGGGACGAGCCACCGGCATGCCATCGCCCACATGCCGACAGATGACCTCCGCCACCCGTTTCAGGTTTCATCTCCGGCCTGGTAGCCCGCCGTATCATTCAGCAATCGGAACCCGCGCAGATCCAGTTGCAATAAGTCCGGCTGTCTTCCCGGCGGGCAAGTTGCTGTTCCAGCATACGCTCGAATTCCCGGCGGTTAAGCAGCCGGGTCAGTTCATCATGGGTGGATGCCCAGGACAGCTGGTCATAGACGTTGCGAACCATGCGGTCGATGCTCTCATCTACCAGCGGTCGATCATACTGATTATCCGGTACGATGATGCCTTTGCGCATTTGCCTGGCCAGAGCTTCCAGCTCCAGCTCAACCACCCGCATACCCTGGTGATTAACGAATACAAACCGGCTGAAACCACGGGCAATCCACACCAGGCGGATATACTGGGGGGGATCTTCCGCCTTGGTTTGATCCCGCAGCCAGTCGCCTGTGCGCAATTGCTGGGCCCGGTTGATCCAGCGTTGCAGGCTGCGCTGTTCCCGCTCGCTGAGCACCTGTTTGTCCGGGCGGACACCACTGACCGCAGGCATTTCAACCATTTCCGGCGCCTTGTCAGGCCGACGCACCAGGAACTGCTTCAACTCATCCCGGATCTGGGAGGACGGCATATGGTTGCTGGAGATCGACGCCAGGCCATCCTGAATCAGCCGCAACAGTTCGGGCAGGTTAATGCTGCTGTCCGGGTCCTCGGCAAAGGCCATCAGCGAATCGATCACTGCCAGGTAGTCCTGCCATAACTGACTGTCTGGTCCCTGGCGAATCCAGGTCAGCGACAATAAATCCCGCCAGCCACCGTCGAGCAGGCTGACCAGGGCCCTGGGAACCTTGCGGCCAGCCAGTTTGCTTTCCAGCGCGCTGGCTACGGCAGTTTTGGATTCGGCAACCTTCTGGGCACCCTCTGCGGCAGCCGTCACCCGCTCAACGTTGCGGCGATACACGAGGTTCTGCCGGTCAATCAGCGTGTCCAGCTCACCTACGGTTTGCTCAAACACACCGGTATCCTGTTCAAACTCGGTAGCAATGCGGTGAATCAGCTCATCCACCCGGCGCTGCACCACCGGGTTCAGCCGGCCACCCTTCACGCCCAGTTGTGCCAGGCGATTCATCACACCACGAACCGGGCTGTCCTGGTCCTCAAAGAATTCGGGATCACGCATCACAACTTTCAGCACCGGCACTTCCAGCTGACGCATTCGGCTCTGGGCGTAGTCACTGAGTTTGGGGGGGCTATCGACCACGCTCCGGAAAAACCGATCGACAACGTCCAGAGTGTCCTGCTGCTCAGTATTGAGCCGGGTGTCACCGGTTTCACGTATCTTTTCAACCACCCGGTCCCGCAAGGGCACGGCCGGCTCTTCCGGAGCCGCAGCGCGTAGCTGCAGCTCCTGCAATTCCCGGTGCAGTTCACCCTGAGACAGCGGACGAGCATTGGCCGGAAACGGCTCTGGCGTCGCCTCTCCATTCTCCACACGACTGGCCTGCAGTGTTGTCAGCAGATTCCTCACCGTAGCAAAAGCAGTCTGGGCTGCCCTGGCATACCCCCCCCGGAACTCTCCAGCTACCCGGTTTTTCAGCCCGCGGGCCGTTTGTCCGGGTTTGCTTTCCGGCGCCTCAGGCTGCGGCTTTTCCAGAGGTGTTTCAGGCTCCGGCTTCAGCACCTCGGCCGGCGGCTCCTTCCTGGCCGGCGCCTGTTCGCTCAGATAACGGGACAGGTCCAGATCCGGCAACACACCATGCCGGATCAGGATATTGTTCAACTCCCGATACAACGGCTCCAGCTGTTTGATCACCGTCTGCTCAAACGTCTTCAGGCAGACCTTTTCAACGTCCCGGCTGACTTTCAGCTGGGCAAGCGCGTTATGGAAGGCTTCGCACACGAGGGCGGGACCGAGGGGGGGATTATGATGGCCGGTGCGATTGGCGATACCTAACTTGTCCAGCCTCAGCTTGAGCTGTAGCAGGTCGCCACGGTACTGGGTATCAGCACGGGTAACCATCACCCGAATTGCCAGCCAGTCCTCAAACTCGTTTTTGTCTACCACCGACAACACTGAACCGGGCGCGCCTTTGGGCTCCGGTTTTAAGGGCGATTCCAGACTGCGGCTCATGTAATGCCAGAGCACCCGCTGGCGCCCCTGAATCTGGCCGGAGGCATCC
>JDSH01000214.1_pt1 | contig 16163 bp, 24 predicted proteins | sample 199451 | NCBI WGS metagenome assembly JDSH01 (sample SAMN02584198, study PRJNA231836) | bioreactor metagenome | isolation source: continuous culture bioreactor electron acceptor NO2- transfer2 day 38 after... | place: Germany: Bremen | reverse complement strand
AATTATTGCATAATTGGAAAATACATTATATTGGGCATTCCCAAACATACAGGCACTACTCAATAGACAGTAATTGTTTATAATTATGAATAAATAACGTTTCTTGTTTAAAAACAGTTGATTATTTGGTTTTATTGGCTGATAATATCAACCATGTTAACAATTAAAGATGAAGTCTTAACGTTGCAGGAATGTTCTGCTTATTTGAAAATTGCTGAGTCTACCATTTATGTGCTTGCACGAAAGGGAAAGATACCTTGTCAGAAAGTTGGAAGAAATTGGAGATTTAGCAAGGATGCTCTTGATCGTTGGTTACGCGGTGAAGATTTCAATAAAATGAATAACGCTAATTCCTCTACACTGTAGTACTATCACTTACTATTCACCTATCTGAAGGTTTAAAGAAGAGAGGCTCAGTTCATTGTGCCTCTGTTCTTTGTGTATAGTATCATTGCGCTCTATAGGAAAAGAAATTTCTAATGCGAAGAGCATTAGCATGGCATTGCCATTTGGACACAAGAAAGGCAACCCGTCGTACGACATTGTCGTCTTAACAAGTTGCCTAGTAGTCTGGTAGAATAAGGAATCACCGTCCTGCCGTGTACCTTTGTACGTACGGCAGTCCATTCTTCAAACCAACTGTTTAGCAGGGGGGGTAGGACTCGGACCTACGACCTTCGGGTTATGAGCCCGACGAGCTGCCAACTGCTCCACCCTGCGTCGAATTTCTTCTGTACTATACGGAAAAAGGAAAATCTTGTCAACCAGCATTGTAATTAATGCTATAAAAATAATTTAACGCCTTGCAATGGTTGTAGTTATTGGGTATGGTATTTGAACGCATAAGAGTCTTATGCTTTTACAGCATGTCTGGTACTATATACACAACGTTTCCCATTGAAACGTGAAGGAGCCTGGTACGAGTAAGAAAGTGGTTATCCTAGGTGCGGGAAGACGCGGCATGGGAATGGCAAAACAACTCATTACAGATGGTAAGGATGTAGTAATCCTTGACAACTCGTTTGAAAGAGTCGAAATGGCTGTTTCCAAACTCGATTGTCTTGGTGTGCTGGGCAACGGCACAGACATAGACAAGCTTACCGAAGCTGGAGTTGAGCAAGCTGAAGCGTTCATTGCGGTAACAAACAGTGACGAGATTAATCTTGTCTCATGTGGTCTGGTCTCCTCTTCATTCCCAAATACCAAAACAGTTGCTGCAATACGTTCCTTGATCTACACCGGCAGCGGTGGTCTCAAGGAGGGGGGGTTGCTTGGTATTGATTATATTGTAAACCCCCCCAATGCAGAAACTGCGCGATCGATCTTTAAAATCATCGAACAAGGGGGGGTTAACGGAAACGTTTTGACATTCAGCAACTCCAAACTACTGCTTTATAACTTCTATATTGAGGAGCACAGCACATATGTAGGGGGGGCCACCATCAGTGAGATGCGGAGCAAACTCAATGCCGAGTTTGTTATCGCTTCCATCAAACGAAGGGGGGGTCAGGTTCTCGTTCCCTCAGGTGAAACTACCATACAAAGCGGAGATACACTGAGCATCATAGCTGAATCAAATGAAGTCACAGATATTCTAAAAACAATTGGGAAACTGCAGAAAAGACCCAACAACATGGTACTGGTAGGAGCAAGCAGAATCACCCGGGCACTGCTTAACCGGATGAGTCCTGCGATGCGTTCAAAGGTCACCATAGTCGACCAAGACCCAGAAGTATGCAAGGAGTTTTCCGAACGATTCCGTGAGATTTTGGTAATCAAGGCCGATATTACGACGAGGACATCATGGCAGAAGAACAGCTGGGAACCTATGATCTTCTCATCGCCCTTACCGATAATGACGAACTGAACATTATTACCGCGAGTTACGCAAAACGTATCGGTATCATGCGATCCATGGCACTCATCAAGCAGAACAACAACTATTCGCGTATGGCTTCCTACCTTGGGATCGATGTGGTCATCTCTACTACCGATACTACCGTGGAATCCTTGCTCCGATATCTTAGAGGCACCAATGTCTCAAGTATGCACTCACTATTCAACGGACAGCTTGAAGTATATGAATTCATTATTCATTCAGATAGTGAATCGTGTGGCAAGCAACTGAAAGACATCAATATGAGAAAAAAAAGGCTATAGTAGCAGGGATTACCAACAAGGCAGGAAAAAGCGTTATCCCCCCCAATGGGTATTCTACCCTCAATGAGGGGGGGGATACTGTTGTCGTTGCCACGCTCAGGCAAGCCACTGAGTTCATCCAAAAACTTTTTGGGTAGGATTACCATGATAAACTGGAAACTAGACCTTCGCCTATTATCTTTCATAGTGCTCTTCATTGGTTTGCTGATGGGAATTCCGACCGCTTTGGCTTTCAATTTTCAGGAATTGGATGCAATCAAGGGTTTTCTGGTTGCATACGCTGCCATAGCAGTGTTCTGCACCACCATCCTCATCAGTACCGGTAAATCACAGAATAAACAAATGCTCGCTCGAGATGGTTACCTCGTGGTTACCTTGACCTGGATCATTGCAACAGCATTCTCGGCCATCCCTTTGGTTGCAAGTGGCGCGTATGTCGACTATCCCAGTGCTTATTTTGAGGTCATGAGTGGATTCACCACCACTGGGGGGGCTACTGTACTTCCTGAGATTGAAAGTCTTCCTAAAGCAATCCTGTTCTGGCGTTCACAAACCAACTGGCTGGGGGGGGAATGGGAATCGTGGTGCTCTTCGTGGCCCTGCTACCAGCCTCGGAGTTAGTGGCTCACTGCTCGTTGGTGCTGAAACCGTTGGCCCCCCCACAAAGGATAAGCTTACACCTAAGATCAAGAATACTGCTCTCATACTTTGGTCCATCTATATAGGTTTTTCTGTTCTTGAAACAATTCTACTCCGCTTAGGTGGACTCTCTCTCTATGACGCGGTAACGGTTACCTTCTCTACGATGGCAGCTGCAGGATTCTGTGTAAAGAATTCATCCATAGGGACATTCTCCAGTCTCTATGTCGATGTCGTGGTAACCATATTCATGCTCATTGCAGGCGCCAACTTTGCCCTTTATTACAAGGCAATCAGTGGAAGACTAAAATCCGTGCTCAGAGATGGAGAGCTTCGTTTCTATCTTGGCATCTGGGCAGTGGTTGCAATCCTTGCTGCATGGAATCTTACCGTTTCCAATACCTATGGAACATTCGCTGAGTCTTTCCGCTATAGTGCATTTCTAACCGCATCAATACTCACAACCACAGGCTTTGCTACCACCGACTATGTCCTCTGGCCTGCATTCCCCCCCCAGCTCCTCTTCTTCCTACTCTTCTTCATCGGAGGGTCTGCTGGATCTGCTGGCGGGGGGGGTGTAAAGGTGGTCAGGGTTGCCACGCTCTTCAAGATGGGGGGGAGAGCCCATATAAAACAGAGAATCCACGAAGGGGGGATTTTCCAGGTCAGGGTCGGACACACCACCATACCAGAAGATCTAATGCGTTCCATTGCAACATTCTTCGGTGTCTATATATTCACAGGAATTATTGGATCAGTACTTATCTCCTTGAGCGGTCTTGATCCCTTTTCCAGTATTGCAGCCTCATTCCTCTGTCTTGGCAACATCGGAATTGGATTTGGCGAAGTCGGGCCTACCGGAAACTTTGCCTTTCTTCCCTCAGCCCTGAAATGGGTGTGTTCCTTCCTGATGCTGGTAGGCCGTCTGGAATTATTTACCGTATTTGTCCTCTTTTCCAAGCATTTTTGGAAGCGTTGATCGAAGAAATATAAGCTTGTCTGCTATGTGGGTGGAATTTTTTTTCCACAGATTCCGTAAGATGGCAAAAAAACCAGGTGATTGTACACCCGATATGCGAAAGGAGCCTTAGATGAAAAACATCCTGTTAATCCCCCCCGATTCCTTCAAAGGAACCATGAGTTCTGAGCAAATCTGTTCCATCATGGACAGAGCTATCAAGCGCCACTATCCTGATGCGAAAGTTACCAGCATTCCGGTTGCAGATGGAGGAGAAGGGAGTGTTGATGCATTTCTTCAGGCACTCGGCGGAAAAAAAGAGAACGCTGACAGTACAGGGCCCCCCCTTTGGAGAATTGATGGAAAGTTTTTACGGAATCATCAAGGATGATACCGCAGTCATCGAGATGGCCTCCTGCGCTGGACTCCCCCCCTTGGTGGGTGATGAACTCCGCCCTGACAAGACCACAACCTATGGTGTTGGCCAATTGATGCTTGATGCTGCTAAAAACGGATGTAAGCACATCATCGTCGGACTCGGTGGCAGCTCCACCAACGATGGCGGAAGCGGTGCTGCAGCTGCTTGTGGTGTTGTATTCAAGGACAAGGATGGCAATGCATTTGTTCCTACCGGTGGAACCATGAACAAGGTTGCATCGATTGATACCTCAGAGCTCGATCCAGCACTCAAACAGGTAACCATCACCACGATGTGTGACATTGACAATCCGTTCCACGGAACAAATGGTGCAGCTTATATTTTTGGACCACAGAAAGGTGCGGATCCAGAGATGGTGAAGGTTCTGGATGCAAACCTGAAAAGCCTCGCTGAGGTAATCAAGAAAGATTTGGATATCGACGTCAGGCAATCCCAGGCAGTGGTGCAGCGGGAGGAATGGGTGGAGGCATGGCTGCCTTCTTCTCCTCTATGTTGCAGATGGGTATCGAGACCGTTCTGGAAACCGTCAACTTCGACTCCCTGCTCAAGGATGCAGACCTGGTTCTGACCGGAGAAGGAAAGATTGATGGACAGTCACTCAGGGGGGGCAAGGTTGTTATCGGGGGGGTATCCAGACGCGCCAAGAAAGCCAAGGTTCCGGTACTCGCAATTGTCGGGGGGGATATCGGGGGGGACGATGTGGATGGTGCCTATGATGAGGGTGTCACTGGAATCTTCTCAATCAACCGTGTCGCAGTTGAGTTCAAGAAGGCCAAAGGCCGGGCTCCCGAGGATATGGAGAAGACCATCGACAACCTGATGCGATTCACCAAACAAATGGGACTATGAAGCGAACAGAATTGATAGAGAGGCTCAGCGAACTTGCTGAGCCTTCTTATCGCTCATTTCAACAGAAACTACAAGTCTCACAAGGCCAGATGCATGGAGTCAGGACTCCAGCACTGCAGAAGCTGGCAAAACATATTGCTTCTACATATGGGGGGGTCCTTGCTCTTACCGAGCTACTCAGCTATAACGCGCTCTCCTATGAAGAGACCATCATACTCTATAAGCTATTCGGCCAGATTACGCTCACAGAAGAAGAAAGGCTTGCCTATTTGCCCAAAATGTTACCCTATAACGACAGTTGGGCCACCAATGATTGCCTTGCCTCTGAGATGAAATGGATACAGAAGAACAGGGAACACTACTACCCCCCCTATTTCAGTACGTTGCTGACCCATGAAGCTCCCTATGACAAGCGCCTGGGAATAGTTACCCTGATGCTGTATTACCTTGAACCTGACACCTTTGGGGGGGAGGTTCTCAAGAAACTCTCCACTGTGGAGAGTGGACACTACTATGTGATGATGGCACTTGCTTGGGCGTATGCAAGTGCATACTGCAAGGACAAGGAAACAACCCTTCCCTATCTGCAACCAGGACGGCTTGCTGAACCGGTAAGGAGAAAGGCAATTCAGAAGTGTATTGAATCACGCTTGGTCAGTGATGAGGACAAAACATCACTCAAGGCGCTCAGGCAAGTACCCTAAGGGCATTCTCTGACCACATCCCTTCAAGATCCTTCGTTGAAAATCCTTGCTTGGCTAGTGCATCCCAAAGTCGGTCCATCTTCGTATAGTGATCGATCTCCATTGTCCCATAAATCCCATCAAAATCGGTTCCCACGGCAATTACCTGAGTTCCACCGACCTGTTTGAGATGACATGCATGTCTTACCATAGCCTCCAAGCTGCTGTGCTGCCAGTCCTCCGAGAGGAAGGAAGGACAGAAATTCAGGCCAACCACTCCACCGGCATCCGCAATCCTTCGGATCATTGCATCACTGAGATTCCTGCTGTGGTTGGTAAGGGCCCTACAGTTGGAATGACTTGCGATGAAGGGCCTCTTGGCTACGGTAGCCAAATCATAAAAGCCTTCATCATTGAGATGCGAAACATCGACCAGGATGTTGTGTCTTTCCATCTCTGCAATCACATCGTAGCAGAATGGTTTGAGTCCTCCACTCTTACGGTTTGGATACGCCAAATCGTTTTCCTGGTTCCAGATCAAGGTGGACATCCTCACACCCCCCCAAGAGGCAAGGATGGAAATACGATCCAGATCCCCCCCTTCCAGTATCTGGAGCTCCTCACAACTCAGTAGAGCACCCTGTACAGGGTTGCTGCGTATCTCATTAGGTGTACGTACCTGTACAATTCGCCCTTCAGCGCGGGAAAGTTCCTCTGTGAAGCGATTATACATCCTCTTAACAGTATTCCAGGGCGAAATACCATGCTCAAGAGGAACATAGAGGGCAAAAGTTGTGGTAATGCTTCCTGCCATCTCCATCCACCTCACATCAGTGTGCCCATCATTCTTGGTGAGAGAACCATATGACTCCCCCCAGCCTCCAATGCATAGATAGTATCGCAGTGCAAATCGATAAGTGGATACATAAAAAAGTTCCCCCCCCGGGTAGTTGCCGATAGCAAATAATTGTAGTATGTTACCTATACAATACAAGAAACACTAAACGTAGTAAACGTACAGAATAGGAGTTAAACATGGTAAAAAAACGTAACAAAGAGCACATATGAAGCTGAAGTTTTAAAGAGCGACGTCCCCCCCGTTGTGGTTGATTTCTGGGCACCATGGTGCGGTCCTTGCCGCATGCAGGGCCCCCCATCCTTGATCAGCTCGACAAAGAAATGGATGGTAAATTGAAGGTTGTCAAAGTGAATGTTGATGAAGAAGGCGAACTGGCCATGACCTTTGGCGTGCAGTCCATTCCCACCTTGCTTTTCTACAAGGACGGCAAAGTTGCGGACAAGGCAATTGGCGTACGTGACGCAAATGCTGTGAAGAAGGCTCTCGGCCTCTAAGTCGGAACGCTATCATATATAGACCCACAGAGCATGTCTCTGTGGGTTATTTTTTTTAAGTCAATGATTCTTTTTGGAGAAACTTACCTATTTTGTGTTGACAGATTGTTTCTGTTTATAGTAACATCACACCCAATACAAGGAGATATCCAATGCAGAACATGCTTACCAAAGAGATCAATACTACCAATCTACCCGATACCGAGGTCGCTTCGGAGAATTCGGAGGTTCCTATATTCCTCCACAGCTACAGACAGTCATGGATGAAATCACCCATGCCTATGAGGAAATTGTACAGGACCCTGCATTTCTCCAGGAACTTTCCTACCTCCAGAGGCACTATGTTGGTCGCCCCCCCAGTCCTGTTTATCATGCAAAACGCCTCAGCAAAGAGGTAGGTGCGCGCAGATCTATCTGAAACGAGAAGACTTGAATCATACCGGTGCACATAAGATCAATCACTGCATTGGGGGGGAAGTGTTGCTTGCCAAGAAATTAGGAAAAAAGAAGGTCATCGCTGAAACAGGTGCTGGACAACATGGGGGGGTTGCCCTTGCAACTGCTGCTGCCCTACTTGGACTTGAGTGTGATATCTACATGGGAGAGGTTGACATCAAGAAAGAAGCTCCCAATGTAAGCAGGATGAAGATTTTAGGGGGGGCCCAGGTCATCGAAGTCACCAGAGGGACAAAAACGCTCAAGGATGCAGTGGATGCAGCCTTTGAAGCCTATCTTGGGGGGGACCCTGATACCCAAATCTACTGCATAGGATCGGTGGTGGGACCCCCCCACCCCCCCTTCCCCCCCATGATGGTCAGAGATTTCCAGAGTGTGGTTGGTATCGAAGCAAAAGCGCAGATACAAGAGCTTGCTGGCCGACTCCCTGAAGCTATAGTCGCTTGTGTAGGTGGTGGATCGAATGCCATGGGTATCTTCAGTGCCTTCCTTGAAGACACCGAGGTCAAGCTCTACGGAGTTGAACCAGCAGGCAAGGGATTGGATACCCCCCCGACCATGCAGCAACCATTACCAAAGGCTCTGTAGGCATTCTACACGGATTCAAGAGTCTATTGTTGCAGGATGAGAGCGGGGGGGAACCACTTCCTGTTTACTCCATTGCCAGTGGTTTGGATTATCCTGGAGTTGGCCCCCCCCAGCACAGCTACCTGAAGACAATCGGAAGAGTCAACTATGATAGTGCAACCGACCATGAAGCTGTTGAGGCATTCTATGGACTGAGCAGGATGGAAGGTATCATTCCAGCCCTGGAATCGAGTCATGCAGTGGCTCACGCCATCAAGCTTGCAAAGACTATGAAGAAGGATGAGATAATCTTGGTCAATCTCTCAGGTCGAGGGGGGGATAAGGATATCGATTATGTCCTGGAACATTACCCCCCCTTGATGGAGTATGAACCAACAGGCAAGGAAAATGGATTTGAGGAGTTCCTCTCCCATATACAGAAGTAATACCATATTCTTATGTGTTGTCTACACAAAAGGTCGGCCTCGATGAGGCCGACCTTTCTGTTATCCTGACACTATGTGGGATATGTTTCTATCCTTTCATTTGAAAATATTCATCCAGGTTCTCCAGATACACTAGTCCCTTCTCCTGCAAACGCGGACGCATGTTGTAGATATCAAGACCGAGCGTACCTTCAGCAAACATTGCCCGCTTCTCTGCTTCCTTCCTCTCACGCTCCAAGCCTTTTTGGAGCACTTGTTCAGCAGCCTTGCGTTCTACAATGACCACACCGTCATCATCAGCCACCACAACGTCGCCCGGGTTTACCACTTGCCCTGCACATACAATTGGAATATTGACAGCACCGAGGGTCTCCTTCACCGTACCTTGCGCACTTACGGCTTTGGACCATACAGGGAATCCCATATCCTGGAAGGATGCAGTGTCTCGCACCCCCCCACCTTCTATGACAAGACCTCTCACACCCCCCCGTGCCATTGCCGACTCAGCTAGGAGATCCCCCCCAAAGAATCCACTGTCACAGTCAGCAGTGCAGGCAGCAATAAGCACATCACCTGGTTGGCAAAGTTCCATTGCCACATGAATCATCCAGTTATCTCCTGGCTGCAACAAGACCGTGACTGCACTACCTGCAATCTGCGCATGAGGATAGACTGGCCTGATATAGGGTTTCAGATACCCTATTCTTCCCTGGGCTTCATGCACTGTGGCAACACCAAGTTTACCGAGGGCATCTATCGTTTCACTCTTTGCGCGTTCAATATTTTTTTACTGCTACTGTTTTCATACATAATCCTCTTCTGGAAGTAATATTTCGCCACGGCTCAGTGCACGGGCAGTCCTAATAACTCCGGCACTCTTGACGACGGGGGGGATATCTGCCCCCCCTGCTTCAAGTTCAAGACTTACCGCGATGTTCCCCCCCGAAGTGCTCTACAAGATATGAGTCTCCTTTGTAATTTTCTGGCAGTACCGCAACCGTTTCTGCAACGGTTCCAGGTACAAGACACCCTGTGGCTACGGTAACGGCAGCAAGGACACCAACCGCTGCATGTACCCGATGGGGGGGAATGAAACTTCTTGTAGTGACGATCCCTCCAGCTCGTGGGGGGGGCTATGAGTGTCATCTTGGGAACCACTTTCTCGCTCACATCCCCCCCCAGATTCATCATGTGACCTGCTTTCAGTCTGATGCTCTCTAACCGTTTTTTTAAGCTCTAGGTCATCAGAAAGTTCATTGGGGGGGGACTCATACCCGCTCCTGCCAAGGTCTTCTGCTCGTATAAGCACTACCGGCATTCCGTTATCGAGACAGGTAACAGGAATATCATCAATGACATCAATCTTGTTTCCTGTAGGAAGCAAAGCTCCACAAATTGCTCCGGTTATACCTTCATACAGGCAACTGATCGGGGGGGCTGAAGTCCCTGGAACACCATCAATTGCAGCATTGCCAGCATAGGTAATCTTCCCATTCGGTGTTGAGACTCTCACTTTGCAAAGCGATTCGCTGTTGATCATAAAAACCCGGTATTCTGTAATTGGATCCTGAGAAGGAAGCATGCCTGTCTCCAACGCAAACGGAACGATCCCTGCTAGAATGTTTCCACAGTTCTGGGTTCTGTCGGTTTTCCCTTCCCCCCCCAGCACAACCTGTACAAATTCATACTCAAGGTCTGCATCATCCCGTTTTGAGAGGGATACGATACCTACCTTGCTTGTAAGCGGGTCTGCACCGCCCAACCCATCAATCTGTCTTACATCTGTCGGGCCACGACCGCACATGGCTGCGATGAGGATTCGGTCCTTCTCTTCTGTATTTTGAGGAAGCGCTGCGGCGTTGAAGTAGAGTCCCTTTGAACTCCCTCCCCCCCGGATTTGCATATAGGGAATTGCTTTCTGCATTACTGTTTCCTTTCCTATAACAGGAGCTGATAGTTTTCCTGAAACACCTTCCTGACATTCATGATATGAGTAATCATGAGTGACTCAGCTCCCTGAGGGTCACCGTTTTTCACTGCTTCAAAAATCGCCTCATGTTCACCAAACGATTGATCAGATCTCTTGGGAATCAGGATGGTTTTGGTGTTATACTTCTTCATCTGGTTCTTAAGATTCATGAGCAGATTGGTTGCTGTCTTATTGGGACAAGCATCATAGATGACCTGGTGGAACTTCTGGTTGTGTTGAGAATAGGAAACCAGCTCCTGCCGATCTTTCAGTACTCTCATCGTATCCAGTATACGTTTCATATTCTCAATATCAGTCTCACTCAACACGGCACAGGCAAGACGAATGATAAATCCTTCAAGCACACTCCTTAGCTCCAGGAAATCAAGTACCTCGTCAAGCGAATAGGAGCGAACTTTCGCTCCTTTATTCTGCTCAATGGTAACGAGGGTATCCCGTTCCAGCATCAAGAGTGCCTTCTTGATGGTATTTCGACTTACCTTGTACTGATTTGCCAGTTCCACTTCCCGGAGATTTTCACTGGGAGACAATGAGCCTGCCTCAATCTTTTTCTTAAGACTTTCATATACTGCTGCTGAAGGACCATTACCTTTCATATGCTCTCCGTTTATTGTACTGGTTAATATATTATTACTCATACATCCTTATTTTGCTACAAAGAGGACACTGTTCGAGGGAATACCGATTGGAACCCTTCAGCATACTTGGCGTCTTTTCCACCAGCCTGCCCTCCGGAATTCCGTCTAAAATGGTTTGCCCTGTTTTGTGCCAGATTTGTGTAGTAGTTCCAAAGATGTTCCTGGCCCTGCATACACTCAATCGCGGCTCTCTTCTGATCCCACACTTCTGTGATATCAAGGAATACATCTGGTTTCCACTGCATTTGCTCAGTCTGGTGTGGTTCGAACAGATAGACCTGAGGAGCCCCCCCGAGAATTTTCTCGCCTGGATTATGCCCCCCCCAAGCCTGGGCGATCATCCTGCACTCAAGAAGTGCTTTGGTAACATACGCATGGTCCGTATTGTACGGATCATAGAAGGAGTGGCTCATCATGAAATCTGGTTGTACTTTTCTAATGACATCAACGAGTCGATACTTTGCTTCCCGGTCCATTTCAAGGGGGGGATAGTCTCCCAGATCAAAGAATTGGATATCGTGGACATTCAGCGCCTTTGCCGCCGCTTCCGACTCTTTCCTTCTCTCACGCTTTACCTGCTCGATTGTCACATCTCCCTTCTTCCAATATTTGGCACTTTCACCTCGTTCTCCATAACTGAGACAGACAACAGTCACATCATAGCCTGCCTTCTGGTGCAGAGCAATTGCTCCACCAGCTCTCCAAACAAAATCTGCTGCATGTGCACTCATGACTAGAGCGCTTTTATTGTTACCCATACTATTCCTCTCAATCATTCAATACATTAACCCCCCCAATACAAGCGAGTTGGGTTTTCGATCAACAGCGCTTTTTGCTGCTGTTCATCAGGACAAATCCTTGCAATTCTGTCTACAAGTATTCCATCATCCGGTGCTTCCCTCTTCATGTTGGGATGTGGCCAATCTGTTCCCCCCCACAGAACCCTATCGGGAATCATTCTGATCAGCTCTGAGGCAACCTCATCCATATCAAGATACGGGGGGGCTCCTTGTTTACTGAATCGCTCAGGACAACTGACTTTTATCCAAAACCGGTCATCCCGTAGCAACTCTGCGAGCTCCTCGAACTCTTTGCTCGACACTCCCTTATCAGAGGGAATGCATCCCATATGGTCAATTACCACAGGAACAGGTACCTGCATAAGGAAATCCTTGATTTCAGGGAGATCTGCTGGTTCGAAGTACACCACCAGATGCCAAGGCAGCTGTTTGATTTTCTCAAGGATATTCATTCGTGCTTCGATTGGCTGGCGAGCCTTCAGTCGTTTCACAAAATTGAAACGGACCCCCCCTCTCACTCCGACCTCATCCATCTGATTGAGCTCGGCCTCAGTTATCTCGGAATTGACAATTGCTATCCCTCGGTAGGTATCTCCGGCAGTCTTCAAAGCATCAATCATTGCCCTGTTGTCTGTACCATGCAGCTTGCCTGGACAATTACAGCACGATCGATTCCTAGATGCTTATGTCGATCGAAAAGCAACTCCTTGGGGGGGGCATCAACCGGTACATAGCTGCTCGTTGCAGCATAAGGGAAGACATCGCCTGGGCCAAAGACATGGCAATGGGAATCAACGGAACCTTTCGGCAGCGTAAATTCTGGTTTGCTTGGATTTGGGTGAAACGGAATATATCCTGGTGAGACCATAGTACTCTCTCCTTGTATTTTAATTAATTTCCTTGCATGTGTCCTGCAATGAAAACTCTTTTTCCTTTACGCTTTCAAAGGCTCAGACTGATTTGGAGGTACTTGCTTTCTCCTCATTCCAAAGAAGATCAAACCTGCAAGGACCGCGTACCCGACAATATCAGTTACCAAGCTGTGTCCAATGAGCGATATCGCTCCAAGAATGATCACAACTCTTGCCCACAGTGGAAGTTTTCCTCTGAAATAGTTCATGGTTGCAACGAGATCATCCATACCCCCCCTATGGCCGAGGTAAAGGCAGCATAAATGATTTCCAGCACCGAGCCATTCATCAGGAGAGCCGGTTCATGACAAAGAAGAAGGGAACAATGAAGGCCGGAAGGGCCATCTTGAACGCTGTCCATCCAGTCTTGTCAAATTCACTTTTTGCAATGGAGGCAGCTGCGTAGGAAGCAAGTGCAACCGGTGGAGTAATAGCAGCCAGAACACCAAAATAGAAGAAAAAGAAGTGTGCTCCAACCACATCGATGCCGAGTGCAACCAGAGCTGGGGGGGCTACAAGGGCAGCAAGCAATACATACACTACGGTCGTAGGCATACCCATTCCCATGATAATGGATGCAACCATTACCAGGATGAGCAGGACAAACACATGCCCTTGTGACACTTCAACCATGAAGCTGGCAAGCTGGCTCCCAGGCCTGTCAACTGGATGATTCCTACTACAATACCCGCTCCTGCGGTCACAGCACAGAGCTTGGCTGCGGACTGTGCACCATCATACAGTGCATCGATAAGTGCCTTCAGCCCTACTCTTCTCACGACGATCAGCAAAGCTGCCGCCATGGTACCAGCAAAAGCTGCTAAGGTCGGAGAGGCTCCTGCAATCAGCATTCCATACACCAGTAAAATCAATGCAAGGAATATCCAGCCGGTTTTGATCACATTCCAGAAGGGAGGAATCTTGTCCTTGGGCAGACCCACAATTCCTTTGGATCTTGCATAGATATCAATCGCTGCCCCCCCTGCACTGAAGAAATACAGGAGTGCAGGAATCACCGCAGCTTTCACGACCTGAATATAGGGAATACCCAGATAGTCTGCCATGAGGAATGCTGCCGCTCCCATGATTGGTGGCATGATCTGCCCTCCGGTAGAGGCGACTGCCTCAACCGAAGCGGCAAAATGAGGTTCATACCCGGAACCTTTCATAGCAGGAATGGTGACACTTCCAGTTGTAGCGACATTGCCAGCAGCACTTCCAGAGATACTACCGACCAGCCCACTGGCAACTACAGCTACCTTTCCAAGTCCTCCGGTATACCTACCAGCGAAGGATGTAGAAAATCTGACCAAGAAATCAGCTGCCCCCCCGCTTACCTGCAACAATGCTCCAAATACAATGAAGAGAATCACGTACCGAACCATAATCTGCAAAGGAATCCCATAGATTCCAGAGTAGCTCAGGGCTAGCTGCAGGGAAATCCGATTAATCGAATACCCTCTGTGAAACAGTGCTCCCGGCATCAATCTTCCAAGAAGTGCATAGGCAAGCGCTACAAGACACACAATGGTCAGTGGCCAACCAACAGCTCTTCTCACTGCATCAAATACCAGCACCACAGCAACAACGGAGACTACTGCATCCATAGCAGTGAATGCACCCTGTCTATAGATGATTGCATGATAGTTGAGTGTGACATAGAGACCTACCCCCCCAATCGCCGCAACGACAAACAATGAGTCGAGGATCAGCAGTGAGATAGAACTTTGCTTTCCCATCTCTCCTTTCGTCTTGATGAACGGCCTATGATAAAACAGACCGATCATCACGAGCATCAGGGTTATTGGCAGCTGTTGCTCTATTGGAAGGAGATACAGTGGCTGCACGAATGTGATAAACACCAATGTCAGCAACCATGATACCTTTGCTACTGTTTCACGAAATCTAGTCATTACCATTCACCTACTTCTTTTGCATAGCGGATTACGCCAGGATGTATTTCAAGACTAATATCCTTAGCAGACTCTTCAGAGAACAGACGGGTTCCAGAAGCGGAAGGGTGAGCAGAGACGAGCGTTGGGATATTTCCAAAGACCTGCTTTACCATGTCATACACAATTTCATCTGAAAGATCAGGACTGATATATACAACTGAACGAATGATTACCGAATCCCCCCCATCCTGCTTCATGTCATACATGTCTGCAGGAATCTTATCGGTAGCATAAGGATAACTACTCAACTCACGAAAACGCTTGGTATTGAAGGTAAGTACCTGCACATCTGACCTGACCGAGAGGGATGTAACAGCCGGGAATGGCTGGCCACCTACCATAAGTGCAGCATCGATAAATCCATCATTCATTGCATCTGCAGATTCCTGCCAACCCATGAACACCTGCTGGTAATCACCCTTCTCCAGCCCCCCCTCGGAAGCAAGAATGAGCTCACCAAACACGTTTGCTGAAGAACCAGGAGCGCCAAGAGATACTTTCTTTCCCTTCAACTGCGAAACACTGGTAATTCCGGAGTCTCCCATCGCAACGATGATTGCGTTACTGTTATTCAAGATCCAACCACCTTTCAAATCAATTGGATTCTTGAAGGGATCCTTACCAAGACCGGCAGTGTAGGCAACGTTCTCATTTGACATTCCCATCTCCAACTCACCACTTGCGATCATGTTCAGATTTGCAACACTTCCGCCAGTCTCCTGGGAACTGAAGCGAGTACGGTAGTGTCTTGTTCCAGACATCAGCCAAGGCAACACCGATTGGATAATAGGCTCCTGCTGCAGAGGCAGTTCCGATAGAGATGAATGCAGGACGCGATGCCCCCCCACTTGCTTCTTCCTCTCCCTGTGCAAAGACAAAGGAGAGAGCCATGATTGAAATCAAGGAAATCATCAAACACTTTTTCATTAGATTCATACCATACTCCTTTTACTAGATGTATAAATCGTAAACTGCGATACACCAGTTGTCAACAATTTTGTTGAACAATTTTGTTCTACGCTTTAAGTGACACAAAAAGCACTCTCAGCGTTAGTTCTTTGTAAAGACATATAGTGTTGTTAGTTAGTAAGTTATTTATCTTCACTTAAGAAGCAGACAAAACCTCCGTTGCATACACGGAGGCTGAAAAAGAAAGCAGAAATCGATATATTAGAGGAGAATGCTGAGTGCTAGAAAGCTAGCCGCATACCCACCACTGGACCGGCCAGGATCTGCAGTGAATCATCATGTGGGAAAAGTTTATTCGTAAGGTAAGGACCAAGAAAGCCCAATGCACTTCCGATTGCTGCCCCCCCTGC
>JDSH01000213.1_pt1 | contig 16168 bp, 26 predicted proteins | sample 199451 | NCBI WGS metagenome assembly JDSH01 (sample SAMN02584198, study PRJNA231836) | bioreactor metagenome | isolation source: continuous culture bioreactor electron acceptor NO2- transfer2 day 38 after... | place: Germany: Bremen | reverse complement strand
TCAATCGCTTTGGCCAAAACCATCGCCCCCCCGGAACGGATCAGTCTGCTTTCTTCTCGCCCCCCCAGCGGGGGGTACCAGGGTTTGCGGAAGATCCAGATGGTCGAGAATCCGGGCAACCATGAAATCGACCAGATCATCCACCGACTGCGGGTTGTGATAGAACCCGGGGGGGCTCGCCGGTATCATCACCGCGCCCATGCGGGTGAGCTTGAGCATGTTTTCCAGGTGCACTTCGGAATACGGCGTCTCCCGTAACACCAGAATCAGCTTGCGGCGCTCTTTCAGGGCCACGTCGCCGGCGCGCTCGATCAGATTGTTGCTGGCGCCGGTCGCCAGTGCCGAGAGCGTGCCGGTGCTGCAGGGGGGGCAAATTACCAGCGGCGCCTTCTCGCCGGAACCGGAAGCCGGTGGAGAAAACCACTCCTCCCGGCCAAAGACCTGTACCTGACCGGGCTGCGCACCGGCGAAGTCCGACAAGGCCTCTGCCATAGCAGGCGTGGAACCCGGCAGCCGAAAATCGGTTTCAGTCGCGATCACCACCTGGGCCGCCTTACTGATCATCACGTTCACACGGCAACCGTTGGCTACCAGGCACTGCAACAGACGAAGCCCGTACTGGCTCCCGACGCGCCGGTAAACGCCAGATTAACAACCGGTGATTGTTCAGCCACGACGCTTCTCCAGTTCCGCCACCAGTTTCCGATGAATGCCGCCAAAACCGCCATTACTCATGATCACGATATGACAGGTCTCTGGCAGTCCCTCCAGCGCCTTCTCAATCAGTTCCTCCACCGACGCCTCCACCTGTGATGATCCAGCTCACCATGTTCCGCCTGCCAGCTCCCCCCCACCAGTTCCGGCAACCAGTCCATATCACTGAGATTACCCCCCCAAAGCACCCGATCCGCCAGTGCGGCACTCGGAATCAGCGTCTGCTTGTGCACACCCTGCTTCATGGTATTGGAGCGGGGGGGTTCGATAATGGCCAGGATGGGCTCATCTCCCACCCGATTGCGCAATCCCTCCAGGGTAGACGCAATCGCGGTTGGATGATGGGCAAAGTCGTCGTATACGCGCACACCGCCGATTTCGCCCACCAGCTCCATTCTGCGCTTCACTCCAGAGAACCGGCACAACGCCGCCACCGCATGGTCAGGCGTAACGCCCACATGACGGGCAGCGGCAATCGCCGACAGGGCATTACGCACATTGTGCAAACCGGTCAGCCCCCCCCATTTCAGAGTCGCAACCGGCTGCTCATGGTGGATGACCATGAAGCGGCTGCCATCCTCAGCCAGAAGCTCAGCCCGCCAGTCCGCCGTGCGGCTGATCTCGCTGCCGATGGCCGTATCCTGCACCGGGCTCCAGCTCCCCCCCATCTCCAGAGCATTATCCAGGTGACTGTCCAGGGCAGGTCGAATGATCAGCCCCCCCTGAGACGGTACGGTACGCACAAGGTTATGGAACTGACGCTCGATGGCTTCCACGTTTTCGAAAATGTCGGCGTGGTCGAATTCCAGGTTATTCAGAATCAGGGTATTCGGGCGGTAGTGGATAAACTTGGAGCGCTTGTCAAAGAACGCGCTGTCGTACTCATCCGCCTCGATCACAAAGAAATCACTGCTGCCCAGCCGGGCAGACACCGGAAAGTCCTGGGGGGGCACACCGCCTATCAGGTAACCGGCATCAAAGCCGGCCTGGTCGAGAATCCACAGCAGCATGGCCGTTGTGGTGGTTTTGCCATGGGTACCGGCTACGGCCATCACCCACCGGTGGCGCAGGACCTCCCGGGCGAGCCATTCGGGGGGGCCAGACATATAATCAATGCGCCGGTTGAGCACTGCTTCCACTTCAGGGTTACCCCCCCGGGACATGGCATTCCCGATCAGCACCAGATCCGGATTCGGCTCCAGGTTCTCGGGCCGGTAACCTTCTGTCAACGCAATGCCCTGGGCCTCCAGCTGAGTACTCATGGGAGGGTAAACGCCCTGGTCCGAACCGGTCACCTTATGCCCCCCCAGCTCCCGGGCGATCACCGCCAGACTGCCCATGAACGTGCCGCAAATGCCCAGAATATGTATATGCATTAAGGTTGTGCCTCCGGTTTGAAACCTGCCAAGCCTCTACCATACTTTCTGCGCGGTCAAGAGCCGGCATATGCTCATGAAAAACCGCGGTGTTTGGCGTATCATCTGCGCCATCGTTGAACCAGCAGGAGGCTTCAGCCCGAGATGGCTATCAAGAACGCATTTTATGCCCAGTCTGGCGGGGGGGTCACCGCCGTTATCAATGCCAGTGCTTGCGGTGTTATCCAGACCGCACGCAAACATCCGGACCAGATCGGCAAGGTCTATGCCGGCCGCAACGGCATCATCGGTGCTTTGAAAGAAGAGCTGATTGATACCAGTCTGGAATCTGACGACGCCATCCAGGCCCTCATCCACACGCCAGGCGGGGGGGCTTTTGGTTCCTGCCGCTACAAGCTCAAGAACATTTCCGAGAACCAGCGCGAATACGAGCGCCTGATTGAAGTGTTCCGGGCCCACGACATCGGTTACTTCTTCTACAACGGCGGCGGTGATTCCCAGGATACCGCCTATAAGGTCTCCCAACTGGCCGATCGTATGGGTTACCCGATCACCTGCATTGGCGTGCCCAAAACGGTCGACAACGACCTTCCCTTCACCGACTGCTGTCCCGGCTTTGGTTCCGTGGCCAAGTACATTGCCACATCCACCCTCGAAGCCAGCCTGGATATCAAATCCATGTGTGAAACCTCCACCAAGGTCTTCATTCTGGAAGTGATGGGTCGCCACGCCGGCTGGATTGCTGCCGCTGGCGGACTGGCCGGACAGAGCGAAGGCGAGCCGCCTCACGTCATCCTGTTCCCGGAAATTCCCTTCAACCGGGAGAAATTCCTGGAGCGAGTGGATCAGTGCGTGAGGGATTACGGTTACTGCGTGGTGGTGGCGTCTGAAGGTGCCCAATACGAAGACGGCCGCTTCGTTGCCGATGCCGGCGCCAAGGATGCCTTCGGCCACACCCAGCTTGGCGGTGTTGCCCCCCCGGCCCTGGCCAATATGGTGAAACAGGCGCTGGGCCACAAATACCACTGGGCAGTGGCAGACTATCTGCAGCGTGCAGCCAGGCACATTGCCTCGGCCACTGATGTGGAGCAGGCCTACGCGGTTGGCAAGGCTGCGGTGGAAATGGCCCTGGCAGGCAAACAGGCTCTGATGCCCACCATCGTGCGGGATCAGCCAAGCCTTATCGCTGGTCAATCGGCGAGGCCAACCTCAGCGAGGTAGCCAACCAGGAAAAGAAAATGCCGATCCATTACATCACAGACAACGGCTTTGGCATCACTCAGGATTGCCGGGACTACCTGCAGCCGCTGATCGCCGGCGAAAGCTTCCCGCCGTTTGACGACGGTCTGCCCAGGGTTGCCAAGCTGAAGAACCAGCTGGTGGAGAAGAAACTGAGGACTGAGTTCGAAATCTGATCCACCCCCCCAGCAGTTCCACAAAAAGAGCCCGGCCAAGTTGCCGGGCTTTTTATTACGCCACAAGCGCTGAGGTTTAACTGGCCGTTTGCGCCTCGTGGCGGCGCACATACGCCGAGAAATCGTCGAAGCCACCCACATACTCGGAACCCACCAGAATCTGGGGGGGCACCGTGTAGACCGGATGGCCGATACGGTCGGCAATGTCCTGTTTGCTCATGCCTTTTTCGATCATGTCCACCCACACATAGGGGGGGATGTTTCTGGATTCACACAGGTCCCTTGCCCGAACGCAAAAACCACAACTTGAACGGCCATAAATCGTGACCTGCTCCATACATACCTCCTGACTCAAAGGGTTGCGAGTGGCTGGCACTCAGCGCATTTATAATGTCGCAATAATGGCATGGCGAGCACCAATTGAAAATTGATCCTCGCATGATCGTGATAGTAGCTGACGATACCGATATCGCCCGTGGAAGGGCCAGCCTCAGGTTTTCAGTCGGCCCAGTTCGCGATCCAGCACCTGAACCTGGCCATCGAGCGCATCGCCACTCTGGCGGACCCGCTGCGCCAACTCCCGCAGATCGTTGGCTGCATCGCCGATGTGGGTCAGGTTCCGGTTTATTTCCTCGCTCACCGAACTCTGCTCCTCAGCGGCGGTGGCCACCTGGGTGACATGCTCAACAATCGTGCGATACGCTCAACCACTGTGGCCAGCGAGTGACTGGCTTCCCGGGTACCTCTACCGCGCTGGTGGCTCGCTCCACCCCCGGTTCCAATGACCGTTACCGCACCGTCCACGTCGCCTTTCAGGCGCTCAATCATGCCACTGATCTCATCCGTGGATTCGCGGGTTCGGGACGCCAGCGTGCGCACTTCATCGGCTACCACCGCAAAGCCACGCCCCCCCTGCTCTCCGGCCCGTGCAGCTCGATAGCGGCATTCAGTGCCAGCAGATTGGTCTGCTCGGCAATGCCTCGGATCACTTCCAGAATCCGGTTGATTTCCTCACTGCGCTGGGCCACATGACCAATGGCCGAGCTGGCCTGATCCATATCGCCGGCCAGTGCATCCACGCCCCCCCGCAACGCCGTACCCAGAGTATCCTGGGTAAATCTAATGCCATCCCGCGCCGCCCGGGCATTATCCGCTGCCTCGCCAGCAAAGCCGGCCACTTCTCCGGCCGCCGCCGACATTTCATTCATGGCGGTTACCACACTGTCGATATCCTGGTGCTGGCGGGCGGTCTGTTCATCGGTATCCCGTGCAATGGCGCCCACATCCGAGGCCTGCCCCCCCCGCACCTGGCATTCACATCTTTGAGGTCGTTGATCATTTCCCTCAGGCGGGCCAGGAAGGCATTAAAGCCGCCAGCAAGGTCAATCAACTCGGCATGGGTATCAATATCCAGCTCACGGGTAAGATCGCCCTCGGCACTGGCCAGATTGCGCATGCGCTTACGGATTTCGTCCAGCGGCCGGGTAACCGAACGCACCAGCAACACCAATACGGCAATCGCAAGCACGACCACCACAATGCCCACCACGGTTTGGCGGGTGGCCGTGCTGGTTACTTCGTCTGACAGCAACGCCGTTATTTCATTCACACTGGCCAGGGCCGTATCGCGGGGGGGCAATTCAATCAACAGCGACCATTCAGCACCCGGTAACGCGACCTTGACGGGATACGACACGGCGAGAATCTCACCGTTGTCGAAGCTGCCACCGTTGCGGTGCAACGCCGTAAACTCGCCAGCCAGATCCGGCAGTGCTTCCCGCAGTGGCCGGCCCAGATGCTCCTGATAATGACTGGAAGCAGCAATCAGGCCTTTCTCGCTCAATAATGTGACCCGTGACTGGCCGTCAAAGAGTTCCTCGCTGACACCGGCAATGGTCGACTGCAGCGTCGACAGGTTGATGTCGGAACCGACCACCCCCCCGGCAAACTCGCCGTCACTGATCACCGGCACCACCAGGCTGGTCATCAGCTCGGAGTAGCCCTCTTCAATCTCATACTCATAGGGCTCCATCAGGCAGGGCTTTAGAGAATCGCGGGAACACAGATACCATTCGGCTTCACGGATCCCGAACTCATTGCGGTTGTCCAGGTATTTGGTGGCAGGGTCTTCGGTTCTGCTGAACACCACATTGCCGGCCGGGTCCCGATAGTAGTAGATCTCAAGGTACCCTCATCACTGCTGTGTTCTTCCACGCCGCCGGTAAAGTAAATGTCCTGGCCGTCGTAACCATCCGGCTCAAACTGGGCGTAAATCGAACTCAGATGCTTCTGTTCCTCGAGCACAGCCCAATGTTTTCCTGAAGGTCGCGCCGGCTGATCCTTCCGGAGCTGTCCGCTTCGATATTTCGGGTAATCAGGCTGCGAACCACTTCAGGCGTCTGGTAGGCGGTTTCGAATACCCCCCCGGTCACCAGTTCACCGTATTTCCCTGCGGTCGCACTAAGCTGATCCATTACAATACGTTGCACCGTGCCCCCCCGGGTTTCCCGGGTCAGCCGCTCCTCCATGGAACCGAGGGAGAGCTGGGCGGTGATAACAATACTCACACCCATGGTCAGCAGCAGTGCAATCACCAGGGCGTAGAGTTTTACGCGCAGAGAGAGTTGTTTCATGTACATCGAAACCTTTTTCTGTGAGGCTTAACCAACATCCTAGAGCATGGAGGCGTTTTTGGCCTACCTGACCCTGTTCCTGACATCTTTTGCCGCGGCAACGCTGCTGCCTGCGTATTCGGAAATACTGCTCGGCACCCTGGTCAGCCAGAATTATCCCCCCCTGTTCTGGTTATGGTTCTGGGCAACCATGGGAAATACTCTGGGGGGGTCAGTGGTTAATGGGCTTATCGGCCGGCAAGTGGATCGCTTTAAGCACAAACGCTGGTTTCCCGTCAGTGAACTTCAATTACACAAGGCACGAAACCGGTTCAATCGATACGGTCAGTGGTCGCTGCTGCTGGGCTGGTTGCCCATTGGCGGCGATGCGCTGACCCTGGTGGGCGGCATCATGCGAGTCCCCCCCTGGCTGAACTTTGTTGTTCTGGTGGGGGGGATTGGTAAGGGACTGCGCTATGCCTTTGTCATCTGGGTGGTGCTGACCGCGTCCGGCTAGGCAGCACCGCTCCCGTAAAGGTATTTTCTCAACAAGTCCTCGCCGTTGAACTCGGAGTGCAACACCGCAATGAAGGTGTAAACCCCCCCGATCAGTTTTCGATTGAGGAACACGAATTCCTTGGGGGGGGACACGAAAATAGCGGCTGATGGCGGACCTGGCGGCCTGCTTGGCCACTCTCGAGGGCAAATCGCTCTGTTTCCAGCGGTACTGGCCATGGCTATTGACGGCATAATCCGGCCACTGACTGCGATCCTTCGCCAGGGGGGTTCCAGTACTGACATACAGACCTTGCCAAACTTGTCCAGCACTTCCGCCGGCCAGTCCCGGCTCATGAATCTGAGCTTGATTCCGCCCTCAACAACCTGCTCCAAGTCCTCCTCGTAGGAAGCCCTGATCATCTGGATGACCGGCTGCAGAAAGTCAGACGAGTAACTCTGCACGGCGCCAAAATCCAGCAGGACAATCCCGTCAGTTTCCGAATCCCCCCCCTGTTCGCCGGCAATTCGGATCCGGTAGTTGCCGAAATTCGGGTCGGTCTGGATCTCTCCCCCCCATTCGAATAGTTCCCGGAAAAATAATTCCAGAGCTGCCTGGCCCAGAGCACTGCGTCGCTCCAGTGGCAACTCACGAACCGCCACTGAACTGACAGAATGGCCGTGCTCATAGGTCGAGGCAATAATATGATCCGTTGAAAATTCTGCCAGCACTCTTGGCACCACAAAGCGTGGATCATGGCTAAGCATCTGGCGGAACTTTTCGGTGGTACGGGCCTCCAGCCGGTAATCCACTTCCCGGTGCATCATTTCCCGGACTTCTTCCAGCCAGTCGTTGAATTCAGGGCCGAAGCTGACCAGCCGCGCCACTTTGAGCAGATGAGCCACAGCGTTCAGATCACTGTCGACGGCATCGGCAACACCGGGGGGGTACTGCACTTTGAGCACAAGCTCCAACCCGTCGCTACGGCGTACCGCACGATGAACCTGGCCAAGTGAAGCGGCTCCTATAGGCTCCGGGTCAATATCGAGTTCAGAAAGCCGGCTCTCCCCCCCCAGTTCGGCTTTGAGCACCCGCTCGATGGCCGGCCACTCCAGAGAGGTGGTCTGGTCTTCCAGAGTGTGCAGCGCCTCAGTGACTTCTTCGGGGGGGAGAAAATGCTCGCCGTACAGCGCCATGACCTGGCCGATCTTGACCACACTGCCCTTGAGCCGACCAAGTTCGTCCACCAGAAACCGGGCCTGACTGGAGAGCATTGCCCGATGCCGCTGCTCCCGGGTTTCCTTGTTGCTGAACCAGTTAGTCGCCATATGGGACGCCATGCGCGTGCCTGCGAACAGTCCGGCTCTGGTCAGCGACAACCTGCGCTCAAAGCTGCCGGTCTTGATACGGGAGACGGATTTTCCGGGTCGGCTGGAAGACATGAAAGACCTGTTTCTGTCAGGAAATGTGAACGCCTGCAATGCATCTGACCATTATACGGATCTGGGCGCGCGACTACCTAACCCAGTCGTCGCGCCGGCGCTGCCCCCCCTGCAGCCAATGTGTATAAACTTCGACCAATTTAAAAGAGTTCGTGACATCGGTTACGTTTTGACACAGTCACAGATCACAAAGCGGTCTAGTATTGGTTGACAGGGTTTCTGTGATATTTATCAACTACAACAATACCACCCACACATGAATCAGCCCGCTTCAAGAACGCCAGACGCCGAGCTGTCGCAGTTTCGCGTTAAAGGCGAAATACCGGTACCGGCCCTGATCAACGGCCTCACCTATGCGGCAGTGCCGTTGCTAGTGTTTTTCGCCTGGCGCTCGTCCGGCCACGGCGACCCGTTAACTTCACGGCTGCTGCTGGCCTTCGCCGCCCTTCTGGCCATTAATGCGATCGTCTTTCTGAGCCTGGGCCACAAAACCCTCCAGCGCCGGGCATTCATTACCCTGATTATCGCTCTGTTTACCTACCTGGCCATTCAGGCGGTTGAAGACGGCTCGGCCATCATCTGGCTGTTCGCCTATCCCCCCCCATAATCTTCTACATCAGTGAAGCCAGAGTCGGCATACTGGCCTGTGTGGGCGGATGGCTGGCCGTATTATTCCTGTTCAGTCCGTTGGGGGGGGATATGGTTTTTGACTCGCCCTACAGTACCAGCTTCCGGCTTTCCATGATCATCGTGCTGGCTTTCGAAATGGCCACTTGCTACATCCTCGATCAGAGCCGGCGGCGGAGCAAGCTAGGCTTGATCCGGCTGGCCGCAGAATTCGAGTACGCCGCCAAACACGACGCACTCACCAGCCTGGCCAATCGCCGCGAAGGTTTGGAACAACTGGAAACAGAGTATCAGCGCTACCTGCGTAACGGTCGCAGCTTCTCGGTTCTGCTGATGGATATCGACCTGTTCAAGAATGTGAACGACAGCTACGGTCACCAGGCAGGCGACGACATGATCGTGTTGGTTGCCCGCACCGTGACCGGCCAGAGCCGCAAGGTGGACACCATCGCCCGCTGGGGGGGCGGAGAAGAGTTTCTGGTACTACTCCCCCCCGAAACCGCCCTGACCGAAGCCGCCGCCACGGCAGAGCGAATCCGTTCAGCCGTGGCGAGCCAGGGCATTGACTGCGCGGGCAAGCGAGTGACCGCCACCATCAGCATCGGTGTGGCATGTATACAGGCTCGGAGTCGATCGATCGCCTGCTGCAACGGGCCGATGAGGCGCTGTATCAAGCCAAGACGCTGGGGGGGAGAAATCGCGTGTGTCAGGCTACTGAGGCGCTTCACCAGCCCTGACGTTGCTCCACCTGACTGTGGCCCAGGCCGTCGACCAGCTCGCTCACCAGCCGGCGCTCCAGGTCATAGACCGAGGCTCCGGCCTCAAAATCACTGACTTGGCACATGGACATGCCCGCGTAGCCACAAGTTGATTCGGGAGAAGGGTTCCATGTCCATGTTCACATTCAGAGCCAGGCCATGGAAGGAGCAGCCCCCCCGGCGGACCCTCAAACCCAAGGACGCAATCTTGGCGCCGTTCACATAGACACCCGGCGCATCTGACCGCGGTGCTGCTTCAATGCCGCCTTGGGCCAGGGTACGGACAATCGCCTGTTCAATAGCACTGACCAGGTTACGCACCCCCCGAGTTTACGCCGGGTCAGATCAATCAGCAGGTAGATCACTAGCTGCCCGGGGGGGCCGTGGTAGGTCACCTGGCCACCTCGATCAACCTGAATCACCGGAATGTCTCCTGGCAGAAGGATATGCTCGGCTTTGCCCGCCTGCCCCCCCTGGGTAAACACCCGGGGGGGATGCTCCAGGCACCAGAGCTCATCCACGGTGGCCTCGTCCCGGTTGGCGGTGAACGATTTCATCGCTTCCCAGGTTTCCATGTAGGGCTGTTGCCCCCCCAGTGACCGCACGATGAGGTCAGCCACGGTTACAGCACCATGTGAACGCGGCCACTGGCCTTCAGCTCTTCAAACAGTGCTTTAAGCTGATCTTCACCGGTCGCCACAATTTTCAGCTGAACCGAAGAGAACCGGCCTTTGCTGCTGTCGGTCACCGAGATGTCCGCTTCAGACAGTCCCGGGGGGGCATGCTGCTCAACGACCTCCACCACAAATTCGGTGAAATCGGGCGCGGCATGGCCAATCACCTTGATGACATAGTCACAGGGAAACTCGATTTTTGGTGCTTTCGGCTCAGTCATGCCGCACATTACTCCCGGCTAAGGCAAACAGCGCCTCAACCTCAGTTAAACAGTTGAACAAAAAAACAGCTTGATGGCATCCCAGATGCGCTTGAACAAACCGCCTTCCGGCACTTCTGTGAGCGCCAGCACAGGCTCATCCACCAGGGTTTCACCGTCCAGAACCACACGAACACGGCCCAGCTCATCTCCCACCTTAATGGGCGCTTTTATCACGGAATCAAGGTCGACCACCGATTCCAGTTTCTCGCGGGAGCCACGGGGGGGAATGGTGACATAGATATCCTCCGGCATGCCTACCGACACCTCATCCGCCTGACCGCCCCCCCACACTCTGGACGCCATCAGCTCCTGACCGGCACGGAACAGCCGCTCGGTTTCAAAGTAGCGGAAGCCGTAGTTGAGCATTTTCTGCACTTCCTGGGCCCGGGCCTCAGAGCTGCTGGTACCCATAACCGTAGCAATCAGCCGGGTCTCACCCCCCCGCTTGGCCGACGCCACCAGGCAATAGCCGGCCTCTTCCGTGTGCCCGGTTTTCAAACCATCAACGCTGTCATCCCGCCACAGCAAGCTGTTTCGGTTGGGCTGACGAATATTGTTGTAGGTGAAGTGCTTCTGCGCATACAGCGGGTAGTTTTCCGGATAATCCTGGATAATATGCCGTGCTAGGACCGCAAGATCGTAGGCGGTTGAGAAATGGTCTGCGGAGGGCAGGCCAGTGGCGTTTTCGAAGTGGGTATCTTTCATGCCCAGCAGTTGCGCCTGCTGGTTCATGATGTCCACGAAAGCCCCCCCTTCACTGCCGGCCACAAACTCGGCCAACGCCACAGACGCATCGTTGCCAGACTGGATAATCACACCCTTGAGCAGATCCTCAACGGAAACCGAGGTGCCCTCCTGCACGAAGGTTCGGGACCCCCCCTCTGTGCGCCAGGCCTTGACACTGATAGGCACCATATCCGACATGGAGATACGGCCTTCATCCAGCTCGCGCTCGACAATATAGGCCGTCATCATTTTGGTCAGGCTCGCTGGTGGCAAACGCTCATTGCTGTTGTGCTCCATGATCACACGACCACTGAGCGGGTCCATCAATACCCAGGAGCTACCGGCAATCTGCGGCGGCGACGGGATCAGTACCGCCTGCGCCGAGGCCTGCCCGCTCATCAGCAACAGGGAGAAAACCAGAAACAGGGTTCGAGTTACAGTCTTGAAAGCCATGGATAGTTTCATTCGTCGTCAGATGCTTGTCTTATGTTGGTTCTGAACTCAGTCGGTTCAGTGCGAATCGGTCAGTACAATGGACTGCCGGAACCCTCTGGATTCCAGAAGGTTCTGAGCGTAGCGCGCGTCGCCCTCGCTCTTGAATGGCCCCCCCACCTGAACCCGATGGAACCGGCCATTATCAGTGGTGATCTCCCGGACCCTCACAGGATTATCCAGCACTCCCAGCAGACGCTCGCGCATGGCCTCAGCCGGATCCCGCTGACTGAATGCGCCGAGCTGGACAAACAGCCCCCCCTCACCGGCGGCCAGCTCTGTTGTTCCGGAAGCCTGTGAGGCAACCACCGGAGCCTGGCCAGCGGCATCAAACGGCTTGCCAGCCAGAAACATGGCGCCGTCCGGACGCACCGTAATAGCGGCCACTTCAACCTGGCGGTACCACGGGATTGATAGCCGAGCTTCTTGGCCGCGGCATAGGACAGATCGATCAGCGATCCCCCCCGTGGAAGGGGGGGCCGCGATCGTTCACACGGACAATCACCGAGCGGCCGTTGTCGAGATTGGTCACTCGCGCGTAACCCGGAATCCGAAGGGATTTGTGTGCCGCCGACATGGCATACATGTCGAACACTTCACCGTTGGAGGTCTTGTGGCCGTGAAACTTCTCGCCATACCAGCTCGCGGTGCCGCGCTGCACGTAGCCGTCGTTACTGTCCATCACATGATAGCGCTTGCCCCCCCAGACCGTATAGGGCGACTTGTTGCCAGCCGTCCGTGGCTGCTCATAACGGGGGGGTGTGGCATCGGCTAGGCCACTGGCGTCAAAGCTGCCCGAAGGAGCCCGATCCTGCTTAATGGTGTAGCGTGACGAGTGGTCAACTTCAGGACTGCTGGCACAGCCGGCCAGCAAGGCAGCTAAAGCCAGTGCGGGAATCCGTTTGTCAGAGACCTTGACCATGTCTGTTCACTACCCCCCCAAAACCTGTGTATTGATACCGCCATTACTGACCAGCAACATTGTAACGGGTTCCCTTGTGTATACACCATTACCGGGCAGCCATCATTACTGGTTCAGGCGGTGATCATCCGGCGATGGGTGTGAATCGACATCAGCACGCCGAACGCCGCCATCAAAGTGACACTTGAGGTGCCGCCATAGCTGATCAACGGCAAAGGCACACCGACCACTGGCAACAGGCCGCTCACCATTCCGATGTTGACGAAGATATAGATAAAGAACGTCATCGTCAGCGCTCCGGCCACCAACCGGCTGAAGGAGTCCTGGGCGGTAACCGAGATATAGAGACAACGCAGGATAATCAGGAAGTACACCGTCAACAGCAGTAACATACCGATAAAACCGAACTCCTCTGCCAGCACCGCGACAATAAAGTCGGTGTGGCTTTCCGGCAAAAACTCCAGGTGTGACTGGGTACCTGCAACCAGCCCTTGCCCTCCATACCGCCGGAACCGATCGCGGTTTTCGACTGGATAATGTTCCAGCCGGCTCCGAGCGGATCACTCTGAGGGTCCAACAGCGTCAATACCCGCTGCTTCTGATATTCCCGCATGACGAAGAACCACATCAGCGGGGGGGCAGAAACCGAGACCATGGCGAGGAACGCGGCAATCAACTTCCAGCTGATACCGGCAAAAAAACACCACGAAAATGCCGGCCATGCCGACCAGCAAGGAGGTACCGAGATCCGGTTGCTGGATGATCAGGAACATCGGCAGCAGAACGATCACCAGCCCCCCGTCATCACCCTGGGGGGGAAGGTCGGTGGCAGGTAATAACGAGACAGATACCAGGCTGCCATCATCGGCACCACCAGCTTCATGAACTCGGAAGGCTGAAACCGGGGGGGCAGGCCAGGCAACGCCAGCCAGCGTTGCGCCCCCCCTTTGGCACCGACACCCACCAGCAACACGGCGACCAGCCCGATCAGCCCCCCCAAGCCGTAGAGCCAGGGTGCCCATCGGCGAAAGACCGCCGGATCCAACTGAGCGAATACGAACATCACCACAAAGGCAACGCCAGGCGAATGCCCTGTGCCTTGACCACATCAATATTCCGGTCAGCACCACTGTAAAGCACAAAAAGGCCGCCACCGACGAGTAACAACAGAAGCCCCCCCAGGAGAATCGGGTCCAGATGCAACGCTGACCAGATACTGCGGTTGCGCCCCCCCAGATCGCTGCCAGTCTGACTGCTCCACAATTTGCTACCGGCCATCAGTTGTCTCCCCCCCCGGCCGCGCTGGAATCGCTGATCACAGGTTCTGCCTGCTCCGCCGGAAACTCCTCCAGCCAGGCATCAAACAAGGCCCGGCAACCGGAGCCGCGGCGCCGCTGCCACTGCCACCATTTTCAACGATAACCGCCACTGCGATCTTGGGGGGGTCATCCGCTGGCGCAAACCCGACAAACATCGCGTGGTCCCGAAGCCGTTCCCTTATCTGCTCTTCGTCGTACTCCTCATCCTGACCAAGACTGAATACCTGGGCCGTGCCCGTTTTTCCAGCCATTCGGTAGCTTGCGCCTCGACCAGCGCTTCGCCCCCCCGTCCCACGGGCACCATGCATCACTTCTTCCATGGTATCGACGACATATTCCCAATCGTCAGGATCCTTCAGTTCAAGCTGTTCATGCGTCTGCTCCGGCAGGAACTCCTCCACTGGACTGTCGCCGTGAACATCTTTAAGCAACCTGGGCTCAACCCAGGCTCCGCGATTGGCAATCAATGCTGTAGCCGTTGCCAGTTGCATGGGCGTTGCCAGCAAAAAACCCTGCCCAATGCTCATATTGACGGAGTCTCCGGGATACCAGGGTTCATTTCTCACGGCCCTTTTCCAGTCTGCGGTCGGCAACAACCCGGTCAAAGCACCGGACACATCCAGGGTGGCATCCTCACCAAAGCCGAACCGGGCCAGATAGGAAGACATGACATCCACCCCCCCCATATCAACGCCCACTGCGTAAAAGTAAACATCATTGGATCTCGCCATCGAGTACTTCAGATCCACCCAGCCATCGCCAGAGCGATTCCAGTTCCGAAAACGCCTCCCGCCCTCACGGAGCTGGAAGTATCCCGGGTCCCAGATTCTACGGTCTTTATCCGTTGCGCCGCTGTCCAGCGCTGCAACAGCCATCATGGGCTTGATGGTCGAGGCGGGGGGGGTACTGGCCCCCCCGGAGCGCCCTGTTGAACAACGGTTTGTCGATACTCTGACTCAGCTCGCGATAATCATTGACGCTGATACCGGTAACAAACTTATTGGCATCGAAACCGGGCACGCTGGCAAGCGCCAGAATGCCACCGGTCTTCGGCTCAATGGCAATGATTGCACCTCGCCTCCCGTCCATGAGCTCGTGGGCCCTGCGCTGGAGCCGCAAATCAAGATGGAGCTGGAGATCTTCGCCCGGAACAGGATTTACTCGCTCAAGCACCCGCAAGATCCGGCCGCGGGCGTTGGTTTCTACATGCTGGTAGCCCACCTGACCGTGAAGCGCCTCCTCGTAGAAACGTTCAATCCCGGATTTGCCGATGTAGTTGGTCCCCCCCGCGTAATTGACCGGATCGATACGCTGGAGTTCGTCGCGATTGATACGGCCGACAAACCCCCCCAGGGCATGGGCGGTCAGCTCGCTATGGGGGGGATAGTAGCGAACCAGTTCGGCCTCAACTTCCACCCCCCCCGGAAACTGATGTCGGTGCACTGCCATGCGGGCAATTTCGGCTTCGTCGAGATCGTAACTCAAGGGGGGGATCGCCTGGAACGGACGCCGCGGCTCCCGCAGTCGGCGCTGAAATCGTTCCAGATCTTCATCGGCAATACTCAGAATGTCGCTCAGGCGCGCCAGGGTTGCGTCCATATCGCCAACGCGCTCCGGCACCACCGTCAGGCTGAATACCGGGCGATTCTCCGCCAGCAGAACGTTATTCCGGTCGTACACCAGGCCTCGGGGGGGTGGCGGTACCGACTGTACCTGAACCCGGTTTTTGTCAGACAGTGTGGTGTAGATCTCGTGCTCAACGATCTGCAACTGGTACATCCGCGCCAGCAACCCGGTCATCAGCACCAGGACGAACACCAGCATCACCATGGCCCGGCGCTGGAACAGCCGGCGCTCCGCTGCGGTATTTTTCAGTTCGCCCCCCCAGACCATGTCTGTTCCTAGGCCCGGTGGTAAGGGTGGTTACGGGTGATGCTCCAGGCCCGGTAGAGTTGCTCGGCCAAGAGGATTCTCACCAGAGGGTGGGGGGGCAAGGTAAGAGGCGACAGTGACCATTGCTGGTCCGCTCGCTGTCGACAGGCATCCGCCAGGCCGTCGGGGGGGCCTCCGACCAGAAAAGCGACATCCCGGCCGTCCTGTTGCCAGTTTTCCAGCTGTGAGGCGAGTTTTTCCGTTGACCAGGGGGGCGCCCACCCACCTCCAGAGCCACCACGCGGTCACGGGCGCCTGCTGCAGACAGGATAGCGTCGCTTTCCCGCTGCATCAGCCGGGAGATGTCGGGATTTTTGCCCCCCCGGTGGGCCATGGGGGGGATTTCAGTCAGTTCAAGGGGGGGCAACTCGGGCGGCATCCGGCGAGCGTAGTCGTTGTA